>Ga0070670_100000063_pt1 | contig 110425 bp, 81 predicted proteins | sample KBSS63metaG_FD_64665 | JGI IMG/M metagenome (GOLD analysis project Ga0070670, IMG submission 64665) | Switchgrass rhizosphere microbial communities from Kellogg Biological Station, Michigan, USA - KBS S6-3 metaG | ecosystem: Host-associated > Plants > Roots > Rhizosphere > Soil ... | reverse complement strand
CGCCGGACGCCACGTACATGCGCGGCTTCGCCAAGTTGAATGCCGGCGACCTGCTCTGCCTCTACACGGACGGAATCGTCGAAGCGCACGACGCGGACGACGAGGAGTTCGGTCTGGACCGGCTCGAAGAGCTTGTCGCGTTGAACCGGAATCGGAGTGCCGAGGAGATCGGAAGAGAAGTGCTGGCGCGGGTGACGGAGTGGGGGCCGGGCGAGCAGGACGACCGTACCGTCGTCATCGTGAAAGCCGTGAATCCGTAAACGTGAGCGACGTCCTCTACATCAACGGAAGATTCTCAACGACCGACGAACGCGTCATCGGCGTTGAGGATCGCGGCTTCCAATTCGGCGATGCGGTCTACGAAGTCTTCAAGTTCCTCGGTAAGCGTCCGATCTATCTCTCCGAGCACTACCGACGCATGGAGAACGGGCTGCGCGAGATCGAGATTCGCGTGCCGTGGGACGAGGCGGAGTTCGCAGACGTTGTTCGTGAATTGCTGGCGCGCACGGCGTTCGCGGACGGCATCGTCTACACGCAGATCACGCGCGGCGAATCGGAGCGGAAACACTTTTACCCGGACGATCTGACGCCGACGACGGTCATGTATTCGCGCGCGTTCACCTTTCCCGACGCGACGAAGAAAGCGCGCGGCATCGCGCTCATCACCGCGGACGACTTGCGCTGGAAGCATTGCAATGTGAAGTCGGTGAACCTGCTCGCCAACGCCATCGCCAAAAAGAAGGCGCAGCGCGCCGGCGCCGACGAGGTCCTTCTGCTCGACGACGGCCTCGTGCGCGAGGCGGCCAGCTCCAGCTTCTTCGGCGTCCGCAATGGAGGCGTGATCACACATCCGCTCGATGAGCACGTTCTGCCGGGTGTCGTCCGCGATCGCGTGGTGGACCTCGCGCTGGCGAATCACATCCGCGTCGACGAACGTCCGCTGCGCGAACTCGAGCTCTTCGATCTCGACGAGGCCTTCATCACCAGCACGACGCAGGGCGTGATGCCGGTCGCATCGATCGACGGCCGCGCGACCCGCCGCGGCGACATCACCGAGAAGTTGCAGCGGCTCTTCGACGACGACGAAGCGCGCGCGCTTGTGTGAGAGGATCGCGGGCTGACCGCGAACTGAAGGAAAATCATCAATGCCATTTTCGTCATTTGGACTTCACGCCGATCTTCTCCTCGGCGTCAAAGAGCTCGGATTCAAACGCCCCACGCCGATTCAGATGGACGCCATCCCGCCGGCCATCGCCGGTAAAGACGTACTTGCCTGCGCCATGACCGGCAGCGGCAAGAGCGCCGCGTTTTTGCTGCCGATTCTCAATCGCCTCCTCGGCAAGAAGCGCGGCACGACGCGCGCTCTGATTCTGACGCCGACCCGCGAGCTCGCCGCACAGATCGACGACCATCTGCGCGAGCTGGCCGTCCACACGCCGCTCTCCGGAGCCGCCGTTTACGGCGGCGTCGGTATGGGGCCGCAGGAACATGCCTTCCGCAGCGGCGTCGACGTCATCGTCGCCACGCCCGGACGTCTACTCGATCACTTTCAGCATCCGTACGCGAAGCTGGCGGGGTTGGAAATCCTCGTGCTCGATGAAGCCGACCGCATGCTGGACATGGGATTCCTTCCCGACATTCGCCGAGTGCTTCGCCATCTGCCGCCGAAACTGCAGACGCTCTTCTTTTCCGCGACGCTGCCGCAGCCGATCGTGGAGCTGTCGCGGGAGATGCTGAAGAATCCCGCTACGATCTCGATCGAGCGTAAGTCCGCGCCCGCAACCGGCATCACGCAATCCGTTTTTCCGGTGTCGCAGGATTTGAAACTGCCGCTGCTGGAGACGCTGCTGAAACGGCGCGAGATTCAGAACGCGATCGTCTTCACGCGCACGAAGCACCGCGCCAATCGCGTCTTCGAACAACTCGAACGCCACAAGGTGCGCGTGGCCCGCATCCATGGAAATCGCAGTCAGGCCCAGCGCACCGATGCGCTGGCGGGATTCAAGAACGGCCGCTATCAGATCCTCGTGGCCACGGACATCGCCGCGCGCGGCATCGACGTCGAGGCGCTTTCGCACGTCGTGAACTTCGACGTGCCGGGGATGCCGGAGGATTACATCCATCGCGTCGGCCGCACGGCACGCGCCGAACTGACCGGCGACGCCATCACCTTCGTCGCGCCCGATGAGGAGAACGATCTCCGCGCCATCGAACGCGCCATCGGCAAGCGCCTGCCGCGCGTGACCGTCCCCGATTTCGACTACGCGCAGAAGCCGGCCGAAAAACTCGAGATCCCGATCCAGGAACGGATCGCCGCCATTCGCGCGCGGAAAGCCGAGGATCGTGCACGGGCGAAAGCGAAAGCGGAGAGGCGAGCAGCGGCGCCGACTCCGGCGCGATCGGCACCGGCCGCGCGTCCGCAACCGCGGCGCCCGGGCGCTCCCGCATCGCCGAGTCGCGGCGCGGCTCATCCGCGGGGACGCCGGCGGCCATGAGTCTGTAAAGCTTCGAAGAACATCGGTCCCGCGGCAGCGCCTCCGGTTCGCGCCGGCGAGTTGGCTTGTCTAACGCGTCAACTCGGAGGAGCTGATGCGCGCGACGATGACGCTGGGCCTGGCCGTTCTGCTGGCGGTTCCGTTGCTGGCGGGCGATGCGGCAGTCGATGAGCTGGTGGTCGAAGCGAAGGATCACGTTCACGATTACAGCCTCACGCCGAAGGACTCGATCGGCGGCGTCATCGAGGATGCTCTTCCGGCCGGCAGCGCCGCTGAACTGTTTGCGATCGTGCGCGATCGGTTCGGATTGAAAGAGGAGACGGCGCGGCTGATCACGATCGCGGTTCTGCGCAGCCTCATCGCCGACGGAGGGACGAACGCCGAGACTGAGGACGAGCGCGAAGAGATCATGCGGATGCTCGATCGCGAGTATGGCGCGGCGTTGCACAGCGATCCGTCGAATCCGGCGGTGGCGCGCGAGTATCTCGCGCTGCTGGCCGATGGCGACAATCGGTTTCCCGAGGCCGGCAAGCGCGTCCGCGACGTGCTGCGTGGATTGCCGCGCGATCAGCGCGGAGTCGTCGCGCTGCAGGTGATGAGCAACCGTCGCGTCCGCAATGGCGATGCGGTGTTGTTCGATGCGGTGACCGACTCGTACGGCCTCGATCCGCTCGCGCTGGCGATTGCCGGGGATGAAATGAACAGCAGCGCCAATGCGGAGCTATTCGATCGCGCGACGTCGCTATGGCTGGCGCAGAAGGATGTCGATTCTGCCTCGGCCGCCGCAGCGCGCGCCATCTACGCGTACGCGAATCGGCGGTCGCTGTCCGACGTGCTGCGCGTCTATCGCAGTCTGCCGGCGGAAGGAAAGATAATCGTATCGAAGGCGCCGGAGGCCGAGGCGACGGTGCGGTCGCGAGGCGTGGAGCGCCGCATCGGCACGCGCGACATCCGCTTCACGCTCGCCGCCGCCTTCATCCTCGGCGGCGATACTCGCGCGGCCTTGCCGCTGCTGGCGGTGTCTGATGAGAAGAGGAGCGATGCCGAATTGCTGACCGTCGCCGCGACGACCGGAGTTCTTCTCGAAGCGATCGACTCGGAGGGAGGCGATGCGTTCGATCTCGTCACCGACTACCTCCAGCGCGCGGACGCGAGAGCGACGGCGCTGGTGGACGAAGTCTTCGATCGTGTGGCCACGCGCGCCGGTTACGCGGCGGCGTCGAAGTGGCGTCTGGAGACGGTAACGCGCGCTGACGAGCAGCTCGCCGCCACGGAACGATTGGCATTGCCGCCTGCCGTCGCGGCGCTAACGCCTGCGAATGCGGTGGCGCGTACAGATGCGATCTCGCCGGCGCTGGCGTGGCTGCTCGATCGTGCGCCGCTCGTTTCATTCGTCGAACGCAGCGTCGATGACCGTGACCGCTCCGACGAGCCCGACGTAGTCGTCAACCTGAGTGGCAGTGGATTTCCGCCGGATGTCGATGTGGTGCGGATGGCAGCGCGCGGCGATGAAATCGTTGCCCTCGCTTCCTCGCACGACGTCGATCCCGCGGATGGCTCCTCGGCGGGCGGCTACTGGATCGTGCGGTCGACCGATCGCGGCGCAACGTGGAATCCGCCGCTGTACACCGGCCTGCGCATCGCGCAGCCGTACGAGGCCGTCGTCGGCTCGACGCTGCCGATGCTGCGCGACGACGGCGTGCGCATCGACGTCACGATGACCCAGTCGGACGGTCGCGTCAGGGAGGGGATCGCGATCGATCTGAAATGGAGCGATCTCGAACGCGACTCCGATCATGACGGCCTGACGGATCTCATGGAAGAGCGCATCCTCACCGATCCGAACAATGCGGATACCGATGGGGACGGGTTGCCCGATGGCGTCGATCCGCTGCCGCAGGTCGCATTCCGGAAATCGTCCGGCGACGCCGCGACAATCATCGAGGCGGTGATCGAGAAACACTACGATTCCGACATCGCCGAAAACGCGGGCCGTCGCGATATCGGAGCGATGACGCTCTTTCTGGCCGGTGATTCGGCCGATTTCGCGGGCCTCGAGAGCCGGCTGCGCATCATCGTGGTGAGCGATGCAGAGATCGACGCGGCCTCGAAAAAATTCGGGCCGACGGCCACCGTGCATCTGTCGCCGGTGATCATCGATCAGACCGGCACGCGCGCGTGGGTTCAGTTGAACGAGTCGGCGAACGGCGCGGCGTATCTGCTGGAAAAGATCGGCGGCCTCTGGGCGGTGGCGGTGGTTTTGTCGACGACGGAACGACCGGCCATCCTCTGAAGCGATCCCGTCGTTTCGGTCGAGCCTGCCGGCAATAAGTGCAATTCCCGCGCGGAAATTTATGCCGACTTCCCGAAGCGTCCTCAGCTATTTTAGGGTGGAAGCACGCCAAGAAATATGGCGTGCACAATGCATTGGGGCCAATCCGTCCTGAGAGAGAGAAAGTAGCTGGAAAGGAGCGGGCCGATGACGTGACCATCGTTGATTCGCGTGCCACTGGTGTCTCTCTAAATCCCATCGAGGAGAACAAAATGTCTAAACGCTTCAGGAGATCTCTGTTTCTTTTCGCCGCTGCGTCACTGTTGCTATTCGCGTTCGCCGCGACTGCTCAGGAACTGTGCAGTGACGTCTGCGATCCGTATACGTCCGGTTGTTCCGATCCCTGCTACCGCTGCCGCGGATTCACGCAGGACGGCGGCTGTCTCAATTACGTCGAAACGACCTGCGGCGGACTGTATAACAATGACTGTATTCCCGACGGCTGCTCACCGTATTGGACAGAAACGGCGCGCGTTACGCAGGGAACGTACGACGGCAACTCGCTATTCGACTGCGACCATCACAGCGTACAGTGGGTAACTCTTTACGACGTCAATCAATGCAATACCAACTCGACCTATTGGACGCAGCACTATTGCGACAACGTCATTGATGGCCACAAGTCCGGTTTCTCTCCCGACTGCTGCGACGGCTATGGGCCTGACGGTCAGCCGAACTCGCTGTACACCTGCGACGGCAATCACTACTGCACTGGCTAAGCAGGAACTCGCGCGCAGGGAAATTGTTGCCGACGTTTCGAAGCGTACTCAGCTACTTTAGGGCGGAAGCCCGCCAGGAAATATGGCGTGCGTGATGCATCGATGCGTCGCCGTCCTGAGAGAGAGAAAGTAGCTGGAAAGGAGCGGGCCGATGACGTGACCATCGTTGATTCGTCAGCTACTGGTGTCTCTAACCACAAACCCCGACAACCGATGAGGATAAGGACATGTCGAAAGGGTATAGGAGATCTTTGTACTTCATTTTCTCGCTGACCGCGATTCTGACGTTCGCTGCCGGCGTGTACGCGCAGGACTGCGACGAGTGCAGCCCGTACACCTCCCATTGCAGCGATTACTGTGAACGCTGTACGCGGTATGGCATCGATGGCTGCGTTAGCTACGCCGCGGATACGTGCGGTTCATTCCGCAACCTGGAAGGCCAGTGCCTCGCGGACAACTGCGAGCCGAGCTGGTCGGAAACGTCACGTGTGACGCAGGGCACTTACGACGGCAACTCGTGGTTCGACTGCACTCACCATAGCGTGCAGTGGGTAACTCTCGTAGATAGTAATCATTGCAACGAGGACTCGTCTTTCTGGACGCAGAGCTACTGCGACAACGTCATTGACGGCCACAAGTCCGGCTACTCTCCCGACTGTTGCGACGGCTGGGGGCCCGACGGGCAACCGAACTCGTTGTACACCTGCGACGGCAATCACTACTGTACCGGCTAGCAGCACGCTCATCCACACTACGGCGCCGGCCTCGCGCCGGCGCCGCTTCCGCGCAAAGGAGAAAAAATGAAAACGACAATTTCCACGATGCTGGCCGTGCTGATGATCGGTGCGCTCTCTTTGTCGGCCGCGGAGGCGGTGAAGCCCGCCGCGACCATCGGCAACACCGTAATCTCGACGAGGGACCTGGATACGGAGATCGGCGCGCGTCTTAATCGTCTGCGCACCGACGAATACAATATCCGCCGCGCCGTGCTCGACGACATGATCGCCACGAAGCTGATCGACGCGGAAGCTGCGCGGCGGCACGTCACTGCCAACGAGCTCTTCAAGACGGAAATCGAAGCGAAGATCACGCCGCCGGACGTCGCTGAGATCGAGCCGGTTTATGACGGCGTGGCTGACAAGTATCCGGGGATGAGCAAAGATCAGGTTCTCGCGGAGATTGCCGACGGCATGCGGCGGCAGCGCATCGCCACTCGCCGTGCAGAGTTCATCAAGGAGCTTCGCGCCGCGGCCGGTGTGAAAGTGAACCTCGAGCCGCCGCGCGTGGCCGTGAAGGCGGAAGGTCCGGCGCGCGGCCGTGCTGATGCTCCCGTCACCATCGTCGAGTTCTCCGACTTCGAGTGTCCGTTTTGCGGACATGCCGTCCAGACGCTGCAGCAGGTTGAGAAGAAGTACGGCGATAACGTGCGGATCGTGTTCCGCGACTATCCGCTCTTCAGCCATCGCACGGCCAAGCGTGCCGCCGAGGCCGCGCACTGCGCCGATGAGCAGGGAAAGTTCTGGGAGATGCACGACCGGCTCTTCTCCAAAGGCGGACCGTTGAGCGACGCCGACATCTATCGCTTTGCCACCCAGGCCGGCATCGACCGCGACAAGTTCGGCCAGTGCCTGACCTCGGGCAAATACAAAGAGGCATGGAAAGTGTCGCAGGACGAAGGAAACCGCGTTGGAGTGAGCAGTACGCCGAGCTTTTTCATCAACGGAAGGATGATCGTCGGCGCGTTGGGCTACGACGCCTTCTCGAAGATCATCGACGAGGAGCTTGCGAACGCGGCGCCGCAGCGCCCCGCACAGACCGTAGCCAGCAGGTAGCCGTTTTTTTCGGAAGAGGACAGGCGTCTCCCGCCTGTCCTCTCCGATCGCTCCGTTTCTCGAACCCTGACACGACGAGGAGAACGACATGTCGAAAGGGTCCAGGAGATCTCTGCTTCTTTTTGCCGCCGCGATGCTGCTGCTTGCCGCCGGCGCGAGCGCACAGATGGATTGCGGCGAGTGCGATCCGTACACGAACCATTGCTCGGACCTCTGTCTGAAATGCACGATCGTCGACTTTACCGGCGGCTGCTTGGGCTACACGGAAACGACCTGCGGCGCCAGCGAACTGCAGGGCCGCTGTCTCTCGGAGGAATGCGATCCGGATTGGTACGAAGCGTCACGTGTTACGCAGGGAACGTACGGCGGCAGTTCCTGGAACAGTTGCACCCACCACAGCGTGCAGTGGGTGACTCTCGCCGACGCCAACCAGTGCAACGTGGACTCGGATTACTGGACGCTGCAGTACTGCGATGACGTAATCGACGGCGCGAAGAGCGGTACGTTCCCGGACTGCTGCGACGGCTACGACTCGAACTGGCAGCCGGATGCCTTGTACACCTGCGACGACAATCACAGTTGTACCGGTTAGCAGGGCCTCCTCACTGAGACGCGGAACGACTGCGACGACTCCCTGCACGCGACTACAGGCATCCGCGGCGCTGGCCGGCGCCGCTCCCTCCCCCGGAAAAAACGGAACGAGTATTTGCCCGGAATGGCAAATCATGCCGAAGTATTGATGCGCGCCGCGCGGATACGGAGGGAATTCAGGAGAGAACTTAGGCCTGCGTTATGCATGAGCTCGTAGCGTCCCTGAGCAGAGAGAGAAGTCGCTGGAAAGGAGCGGGCATGACGTGACGAGCCTGATTCGCTGGCTGTTCGTGTCTCTCTCCAAACCCCTGACACAACGAGGATAACGAAATGTCCAAAGGGTACAGAACATCTCTGCTTCTTTTCATGGCTTCGGCGCTCCTACTCTTCGCCTTCGGCGCCAGCGCACAGCTTCCTCCCTGTTCGTCGTGTGATCCCTACACCTCCAGTTGTTCCCAGGCGTGCCTAACGTGTCTCGTCTATGGATACGAGGGCTGCGAGAGCTGGGAGGAATCGACCTGCGGCGGCGGCGTCGTTTGCATCCCCGACAACTGCACGCCGAGCTGGTCGGAAACGTCGCGCGTGACGCAGGGAACGTACGACGGCAATTCGTGGCAGGACTGCACTCATCACAGCGTGCAATGGGTGACGCTCACCGATGCGAACCATTGCAACAACGACTCTGATTTCTGGACGCGAAGCTACTGCGACAACGTCATCGACGGTTACAAGAACGGCATCTACCCGGACTGTTGCGACGGATATGGTCCTGGAGGGCCTGATCCGTTGTACACGTGCGACGGTCACCACTACTGCACAGGCTAGCTTCCCGTCCATGCTCATCGGCGGCGCCGGCTTTCGGCCGGCGCCGCATCGGCATAAGGAGAAAAAATGAGAACGACTGTTTCCATGACGTTGGCCGTGCTGATGATCGGCGCGCTTTCCCTTTCGGCCGCGGATGCGGTGAAGCCGGCCGCCACTGTCGGCACTACGTCCATCTCGCTTTCCGAGCTCGATGCCGCGATCGGAGCGCGCCTCAACCGGATCCGCAACGACGAATACAACATCCGCCGCGCGGTGCTTGACGACATGATCGCCACGAAGCTGATCGACGCGGAGGCCGCGCGCCGTCACATCACGTCCGAAGAGCTGTTCAAAGCCGAAATCGAAGCGAAAATCACGGCGCCCGACCTGGCCGAGATCGAGCCGGTCTACGACGGCGTCGCGGACAAATATCCGGGGATGACGAAAGATCAGGTCCTCGCGCAGATCGCTGACGGCATGCGCCGCCAGCGCCTCGCTGCGTGGCGCGCGCAATACGTCAAAGAGCTTCGCGCGGCAGCGGGCGTGAAGGTGAATCTCGAGCCGCCGCGCGTGGCGGTCAAGGCCGACGGTCCGTCGCGCGGCGGTGCCAATGCGCCGGTGACGATCGTCGAGTTTTCCGACTTCGAATGTCCGTTCTGCGGTCATGCAGTGGAAACGCTGCAGCAGGTACAGAAGAAGTACGGCGACACCGTCCGGATCGTGTTCCGCGACTACCCGCTCTTCTCCCACCGCACGGCCAAGCGCGCCGCCGAGGCCGCACACTGCGCCGACGAGCTGGGAAAATTCTGGGAGATGCACGACCGCCTCTTCTCCAAGGGCGGGCCGCTGACCGACGCCGATCTCTATCGTTTCGCCTCCCAGGCCGGCCTCGATCACGACAAGTTCGACCAGTGCCTCTCCTCGGGCAAGTACAAAGAGGCGTGGAAGGTGGGGCAGGACGAAGGAAACCGGGTCGGCGTCACAAGCACGCCGAGCTTCTTCATCAACGGAAGGATGATCGTCGGCGCGTTAGGCTACGACGCCTTCTCGAAGATCATCGATGAAGAGCTTGCGAACACAACACCTCGGCCCGCGGCGGCGGTGGCCAGCAGGTAGGCGGTACCGATTTCCCCGGAAGAGGGCAGGCGTTTCCCGCCTGTCCTCTCCGACTGCATCGACCACGTCGTTCTCGGCCTGCACTGACGGCTGTCGCGTCAGCCGCGTTCTTTCCTGGTCATGTACAGCACGAGGCCGGCGGCCGTGAACAACAGAAAGTACGCGGTGGCCATCGTCTGGATGCTCGCCGGCAACTGCTTGACCATATGCGTTCCCGTGGCCGCGAAGTAATCGAGCGCGCAATAGGTGTAGGGGATGACGTAGCTGTATTGCCACGAAATCATCCCGATCGCGAACAGCCACAATCCCATCCCGGCGCCGAGCGGGATCGCGAAGTTTTTGAAATGAAGCGCGAGCAGGTATTGCACCGCCACCATCGGCAGCGCATCGATCAGGAAGTTGACGTTGCGCGCCAGGAAGAGATGGTACGGAAGCGGAGCGGCCGGCGCGGGCACGCCGAAGAGCAGGCCGGGAACGACGCCGGTCAGATACAAGCCCAGATTGAACACCACCAGTAACTCGGCGAGGAGCGCCAGAATCACGATCAGCTTCGCCATGAAGATCGTCGGCAGCGGCTGCGGACTCGTATGCAGTTGTTTCCAGGTGTTGTTCCGGTACTCGATCTGCACGACGAGGCTGGTGACCAGGATGATGAACATCGGCAGCATCATGATGGCCATCGACTGCCACATCTGCGACCACAGTTTTTCCCAGAAATCAGGCGCGCGATTGAGGGCCGCAAGATTGTGCGGTCGCCGCAGCCGCGCCGCGAAAAGGATGGCCGGGACGAACAAGCCGTTGGCGAGGACCAGCCAGGAGGCAAAGCTCCCTTTCTGTTTGAGCCATTCGGTGCGGATGCAGCGGAGCAGCGTCATCACCATTTGCTGTCTCCGATCAGATCGAGAAAGATTTTCTCGAGATCGTTGCCGCTGGGCGCGATCTGGTACACGTCGATTCCTCTCTCGACGAGGAGGCGGTTGATGCGGCTGATGTCCGGCGGTGGCGAATCGGGAACCAGCAGTTTTTCGTGCTCTGTCCGCACTTCGAAACCGGCCTCGTTGATCGCGGCGAATGCACGATCGTTGTCGCTGGTGTCGATGATCGTGACCGCCTTCCGCTTTTCCGCGAGCTCCGCGAACGGTCCCTGAAAAAGCATCGTTCCTCGGCGAATGATGCCGGCATGCGTGACGAGCCGCTCGATCTCGGACAGCAGGTGACTGGAAACGAGGATGGTCGTTCCGTGCTCGCGGTTGAGCGCGATCAGGAGATCGCGCATTTCCAGGATGCCGTGCGGATCGAGACCGTTCGTCGGCTCGTCGAGAATGAGCAGCGACGGATCGTGAAGGAGCGCCACCGCGATGCTCAGGCGCTGCTTCATGCCGAGGGAAAACTGGCCGGCCCGTTTCGATCCGGTGTGCGCGAGGCCGACGAGCTGCAGCACTTCATCGATGCGCGTCGCGGGACATCGGAAGACGATCTGCCAGAGGTTCAGGTTTTCACGCGCCGTCAGGTGTGCGTAGATTGACGGACTCTCGATCGACGATCCAACGCGGCGCAGGATCTCCATCCGATTCCGCCGCAGCGGCATGCCGAAGATTTCGATGCTGCCGTGTTGCTGGCGAAGAAGCCCGAGAACGAGACGCAGCGTCGTCGTCTTTCCGGCGCCGTTCGGCCCGAGGAAGCCGTAGATGCTTCCCTCGGGGACGCGGAGGCTGATGTCGTTGAGCACGCGGTCCGCGGGGGAGAAGTGATGCGTGAGGCCGGTGGTCTCGATCGCGTACATGCGGGGAGATCATCGACGCAATCGCCAGGCATGGACAACTCTTTTTGTGCTGCGGTCGCCGGCGCCAATCGGTGCAACGTGAACGCGGATTACTCGACGCAGCAGTACTGCGATGACGTCATACTGTGCCGCCATGAATTTGGAAAGCGGCCGAAGGCTCGGGCCATACGAAATCGTGACCTTGCTCGGCGTGGGCGGGATGGGGGAGGTCTATCGCGCTCGCGACACACGGCTGGACCGCATCGTCGCCATCAAGGTTCTGCCGGCTCATCTCACCTCGAACGAAGCGTCGCGGGCACGTTTCGAGCGCGAGGCTCGCGCCATTTCCGCCCTTTCGCATCCCAACATCTGCGCGCTTTATGACGTCGGGCGCGACGGCGAAACGGAATACCTGGTCATGGAGTACCTGGAAGGGGAGACGCTCGCCGACCGGATCGCTCGAGGTTCGTTGTCGAGGAGTCAGCTGCTCAAGTGGGGCGCACAAATCGCCGAGGCGCTGCAACACGCGCATCGGTCGGGCATCACCCATCGCGATCTGAAGCCGGGCAACATCATGATCACGAGCAGCGGCGCGAAGTTGCTCGACTTCGGCCTGGCAAAATTCGCCGAGGCGGCGCCGGAACTCCTCGACCCCGAAGACACGGAGACGAGACGCGAGCCGTTGACTGCCGAGGGGATGGTCGTCGGGACGGTTCAGTACATGTCGCCCGAACAGATCGAAGGACAGAACGTCGATCATCGCAGCGACATCTTCGCCCTCGGCGTGATCCTTTACGAGATGGTCACCGGCCGGCGTCCGTTCGGCGGAACGACGCGGACGACATTAATCGCGTCGATCCTCTCGTCCGATCCCGTTCCGATCCGTTCGATCCAGCCCGACGCGCCGCCGGATCTGGAGCGAATCATTCTCACCGCGCTGCAAAAGAATCCGGATGAGCGATGGCAGACTGCGCAGGACGTCGCGCTGCAGTTGCGATGGAGCGGGGAGTCGTCGCCGGTTGGAGTCGTATCGCCGCCGCCGCGGCGTCGAGCGCCGTTGTTGATTCCGCTGCTTCTCATCGCAGCGGCGGCTCTGCTGACAGTCGGCGTCATGCGATGGCTTGCCGGACAGCGTCCCGGCGCAGCGAAAGCCAGTCTTCATCTCTGGCTGCCTCCGACCATGCATCCGGCGCGCTTTTACGAATCAAGCAATTTCGCGTTGTCTCCGGACGGACGGATGCTCTGTTTCCATGCGGTGACCGGCACAACGAACGCGCTTTTTCTTCGCAGTCTCGATTCGTTTGCGATCCGCAAGATCGAGGGAACGGAAGGATCGTCGGGCGCTTTCTGGTCGTCAGACGGCGAATGGATCGCCTTTGCGGCCCGCGGCAAGTTGTGGAAGACGAAGATCTCCGGAGGTGCGGCGCCCGAAGCGCTCTGTGACGTCTCCGTGCTCGGAGCGGCAGGCTCGTGGCAAGGCCACACGATCCTTTTCGGGGATGCCGCCGGCGGCCGCCCTCAAATTCTTCGAGTCTCGGACACAGGCGGCGACCCGGTGGCGGTCACGAAATTGCGCGACGCCAGGCAATGGCGTCACTCGTGGCCACGGCTGCTCCCGGACGGAGAGCATTTTTTCTACCTCTCGTACGTAGCCGATTCGATCGATCGGCAATTGGTGTTTGCCTCGCTCAAATCACCGGAGCAGTCCGTCGTCATGCGGAACGCGTCAATGGTGCGGCTCGTCGGCGATCAGTTGTTCTTTGTCAGGGACGCCAAGCTTCTCAGCCAGCACTTCGACGCCGCTCACGGCACACTCACCGGCGACCCCGTGGCGCTGGCTTCGGATGTCTCCTTTTTTTACCCGACCGGACGGGCCGACTTTGACGCCGCCGGCGGCACGCTCGTGTATCGCACCGATACCAGCATCGGACGCCTGGCAGTCGTGAACCGCAACGGTGCCGAGACGCGCCTGATCGACGACAGGAATATGTTCTTTGACTTTGGACTCTCACCCGATGGCGGCAAGGCAGCGGCGAGTGTCATCAATCGCGACACGGGTCTCGCGGACATCTGGATCTACGATCTGGCCCGCGGAATCCGGGAACGCTTTTCAAGCGAACCGTTTCACGAAGTGACGCCGGTCTGGTCGCCTGACGGCAGTTTCATCGTCTACTCAGAAGCTGCCGGCGGGACGCTTCCTCACATCGTTCGGCGCGGCTTCACGGATTCGAAGACGACCGACGTCAGCCCCCGGGGACCGTTTCAGTTCGCCGCAAGTTTCACTCCCGACGGACAGACGCTCTTCTATATTCGCGAAGACGGGCGGAGGCAGGCCGATATTTTCACCCTCGATATGAAGACCAGACGATCGTCTCCGGTCCTCAGCAGCGACGCTTACGAGGACAGCCCTGCTGTTTCGCCGGACGGAAAGTGGCTTGCCTATGACTCGGACAGCACCGGCAATGGAGAGGTTTACCTGATGACCCTTGTCGGCGGTGATGCGCGCCCGATCCGAATTTCAACCAACGGCGGTGGCAATCCGCAATGGCGCCGGGACGGCCGCGAGATCATCTTTCGCGGTTGTGAAGGTTCCATCGTCAGCGCCGTGCCCGGTCCGTCCGGCCGCTGGGACGACGCGACGACTCACGAGCTTTTCCGTGTCGCCGACCTTCGTCATGTTGCAGTCCTGCCGGACGGACAATCGTTTCTCGTGCAGCGAGGCTCGCCCGGCCCGTCCGATTCCATCTACCACGTCGTCCTCGGCCTGCACTGACGGGCCTACTCTGCGCGTCCCCGCGCCTCCGCGTGAGTACAATCCGCGGCCATGACGCGAAAGCTGCTGCTGTTTGCCGGAGTCCTTCTCGCCGCCACGCTCGCTGCCGACACGCCGAAGTACCTCGTGCCTCCACCCGAGGTCGTGGCGGCGTTCGATGCGCCGCCGCTGCCGGAGGCGTTGCTCAGTCCATCGAAGAAGGTGATGGCGCTGTCGTATCGGAAGGCGCAACCGACGATCGCAATGTTGTCGCGTCCAGTGCTGCGCATCGCCGGCGAGCGGGTGAATCCGCGCACGAACGGGCCGCATCGCACGCCGCTCATCTACGCGATCAAACTGCAGAAGATTGCCGGCGGCGGCGAGATCAAGGTGACCGTGCCACCGAACGCGAATCTCTCCAATCTGAAGTTCTCGCACGACGGATCGAAGCTCGCCTTTCTCAACACGCGCGACGACGGCATCGAGCTCTGGATCGCGAACGCCGCGACCGGCGACGCGAAAAAAGTCAGCGGCACGGCACGTCTGAACGCGGCCGCGGGCGATCCGTGCGACTGGCTCGCCGACAACAAGACCCTTCTCTGCAAGGTCGTCCCCCTCGGCCGCGGTCCGGCGCCGGCCGATTCGAATGTGCCGTCCGGTCCGAACGTGCAGGAGAACGACGGGAAGGTCGCACAAGCGGCAACGTACGAGGACATGATCAAGACGGCGCACGATGAGGCGCTGTTCGCGTACTACTTCACCAGCCAGCTCGTTTCGTTCGACGCGGCGTCGGGAACGATGACGCCGATCGGCAAGCCGGCCATCCTCGGCGACGTCTCGCCATCGCCGAACGATCGATTCATCCTCGTCACGAAGATCAAGCGCCCCTTCTCGCATCTCATCCCGATGAACGGATTTCCTGAGGACGTCGAGATTTGGGATCGTAAAGGCGCGGTGGTGAAAAAGCTGGCCGATCGCCCCAGCCGCGAGGGAGTTCCGATCGCCGGTGTGGAGACGGGGCCGCGCGGCCATCATTGGCGCGAGGATCAGCCGGCCACGATTCTCTGGACCGAGGCGCTGGATGGCGGCGATCCGAAAGCGAAGGTGCCGTTTCGCGATCGGACGATGTCGCTCGCTGCGCCGTTTTCCGAAGAACCGGCGGAGATCGGGAAGACCGAGTGGCGGTCGGCGGGGATCGCGTACACCGAGAAGGGCGTCGGACTTCTCAGCGAGTTCGATCGCCTGTTGCGGAAGACGCGGACCTGGATTCTGGAACCTGGCGCCGCGCCGAGGAAGTTGTGGGATCGCAAGCAGGACGCGGCGTACGACAATCCCGGCACGCCGGTCACGCGCGATGCCGGCTCGCGCAGTTTCGCCGGCTTCGGCGGCCGCGGGAACACGAGTCCCATCATCCAGACCGGCGATTCCATCTACCTCATTGGCCAGGGAGCGTCGAAGGAAGGCGATCGCCCGTTCCTCGACCGGTTGAACCTCAAGACCCTCGAAAGCGAGCGGCTGTTTCGCAGCGCAGCGGATGCCTACGAATCCGTCGTCGCGCCGCTGAGCAGTGACTTCACGACCATCCTGACGCGCTACGAAACCCCGAAGGACGTGCCGAACTATTACGTGCGCACGATCGGCGGCGACGCGCGCCGCGCAGTCACGGCGTTCAAGGATCCACAGCCGCAGCTTCGCGGCATCGAACATCAGTACGTCACGTACCAGCGCAAGGACGGCGTGAAGTTGTCGGCCACGCTGTATCTGCCGCCCGGCTACAACAAGGGCGAGCGCATTCCGGTGATCATGTGGGCGTATCCGCGCGAATTCGGCGATGCCGATACCGCCAGCCAGGTCAGCGGCTCGCCGAATCGCTTCACGATCGTCAGCGGCTACTCCCATCTCTTCCTGCTGCTCTCCGGCTACGCCATCTTCGACAATCCGACCATGCCGATCGTCGGACCGGGCGAGACGGCCAACGATCATTACGTCGATCAGCTCGTGGCCAGCGCCGAAGCAGCCATCGACAAGGTGGTGGAGATGGGAGTCGGCGACCGCGATCACATCGGCGTCGGCGGTCACAGCTACGGCGCGTTCATGACCGCGAACCTGCTCGCGCATTCGCGCCTCTTCCGCGCCGGCTTCGCCGAGAGCGGCGCCTACAACCGCACGCTCACGCCGTTCGGTTTCCAGAGTGAGCGCCGCACGTTCTGGGAAGTGCCCGACCTCTACGCGAAGATGTCGCCGTTCTGGTACGCCGATAAGATCAAGGATCCGATCCTCCTGATGCACGGCGAAGCGGACGACAATTCCGGCACGTTCCCGATCCAGTCCGAACGTTTCTACATGGCCCTGAAAGGCCACGGCGCAACGGTTCGCTATGTGACGCTGCCGAATGAAGCGCACGGCTACGCCGCGCGCGAAACGCTTCTCGACGTCCTCGCGGAACGGATCAACTGGTTCGACAAGTACGTGAAGTACGCGCGGCCGCGTGAGTTGGATAACGGGAGATAGTCGGATTCATAGCGCGAAGCGTGTGGCACAGACACTCTTGTCTGTGCTTGTGATTCTCGCGAGGATTGATAGACAAGCCGCGGCTGCTCATGCGCGGCTTGAGAAGTTCAGCCGCTGCATCTTGCGAAAGCACAGACAAGAGTGTCTGTGCCACACGCTTCGCGTCGCCTGACTTTTCAATCCTTACTAACCGCCAGATACACCGCTACCGGCGCGAGCATCACCCACGACGCCAGCCCGATGATCAGCGGGAGCCCCCATTGCGCGAGCACCGTCCGCGACACCTCGGCGGGTGAAAATGCGAACGCCCGGCCCGTCGCGACGAGGATTCCGATCGCCACCGCCACGCCCGCCGCGACCGCGATCGCCTGCACGACGGTGATGACGCGCGATGCCGTTCGGATCGCTTCCTGCCGCGAGCGGCGCTGCATCCGCCACCACACCAATCCCGACGCGGGGACATGCGAGCTGCGAAGCGAAGCGTGGTAATCGGCCGCAATCAACGATCCGACGCGAACGATATCGGCGCACGTGACGCAGCCGTCGACATGCGTGCGCATCGCGTCGTCGCAGCCGTCCGGCCAACGTCCTGCGTGAAGCATCGACAGCGTTTCCTGTTCCTGTGGGCAATTCATGAGTGTGCTCCGAGGAGGCCAGCCAGTTTCTTGCGCGCGCGGAAGAGGAGAATCTTCACGCTGCCGCTTTTCACGCCGACGATTTCCGCGATTTCGGCGTGGCTGGAGCCGAGGGCGTAGGCGAGCCAGAGCATCTCGCGCTGGACGGGTTTCAATTGCGACATCGCGCGCCAGAGATCGGTGCTTCCTTCGAAACGTTCGGCAATCCGCGCGTCGATCGCCACCGTTTCTTCGTCGGACTCATTCAACTCCAACTGCTCGACCGGATGCCGCGTCTTCTTTCGATTCACATCGCGGGCGATGTTCGTGGCGATGCAGAAGAGCGAATTGCGGCGATGGCTTTCGTCCTGATGCGCGGCGCCCGCTTTGTAGAAACGGTAGAACGTCTCCTGCAGCAGGTCGTCCGCGAGATCGCGATCGCCGGTCACACGCACAAGGTAAATCCACACCGGACGCGAGGTTCGCTCGTAAAAAGCACGGAAGCTCTCCTCGTCCATCAGCCTCGCGGCCTCGGCTTTCGCGCGCGCGCCGGCCACCGAGAGCAACGCATCGTTCATGACGCCCGTGAAGTCCATCGCCTGAATGATCCCATGACTCACTCGGCCGCGGCATCAGCGGTCGCCGCCGCCGTCTCCCACAGGCCGAGCCTGCGGGAGAGGACGTACGAGACGATCGCGGAGAGCACGAAGCCGATGCCGATCGAGATGGCCAGCACGCCCATGGCGAAGAGCGGCTCCAGCATCGTCTTGTTGATGTTGCCGCTTACGTACACGAGCCCGAAGCCGGCCGCGGCGAGCACGAGCCCGACCTGCACCGACCAGAGGATGCGTCCCACCGGTGCGCTGACCGCGCGCGGCGCGCCGTCGAGCGCGATCGGCGCCGACTCGAGGAAACGTTTCCCCGCCGGCGTCTGAATGTATGCGAGCAGATCGTCATTCGCGGTGAAGCGGTCCATCAGTTTGTTATGCACCTCGGCCTGAACTTTCGACATCCGGCTCCAGCGGCGATGCTCGATGAGCGTGCGCACGAGCCACGTCAATACACCGGTGATGAGACAGATGACGGCGAAGATCGACAGACCTTCCATCATCTCGCGCCATACGCGTTCGCCGCTGTTCTCGGCGCGTTGCTGCTCGCCGACGTAAATATTGTCGAGATAGAACCCCGGGCTGTGCGCGATCTCCGGATGCTGCGCCAGAAACGACGCCAGCGCCGGATAGTTGGAGAGATACGACTGATTCGTCATCAACGACGGATCGAGCTTGAGCACGCGGCTCACTTCCGTCGGATAACGCCGCAGCGTGGTGTGAAACGCATCGCGCGTTTCATGGCTGTCCGTATCAGTGACGACGGTGCTGGTCGCGGTGGTGGTCGATGACGTTGCAGTAGCCGGAGCCTGCGCAAACGCGCTCGTTGCGATGGCGGCGGCGAAAAGAAGAGTGATCAATTTTTTCGGCATTCGTTAGGTCCTCTGCCCGGGGATACGAAGGGATGGGGCGAGGGTTAACACCGATCATCCGCAGATGACGCAGATGGGACGCAGATGCGAGTCTCATCTGGGTTTATCTGCGTCATCTGCGGATTACCAATCCGTCGGCTTGTAGTCCTTCAGGAACTGCCCCCACACGTGCACGCCGCTGTTGATGCCGGAGATGATCGGATCGACGATCCTGGCGGCGCCGTCGACGATGTCGAGCGGCGGATGGAAACGATGCACCGAGGTCTTGCGCTCCGCGAGCGCGGCGGGATCTTCATCCGTGACCCATCCCGTATCGACGCTGTTCATGTGGATGCCGTCGGCGTGATAGTCGGCAGCCGAGGTGCGCGTCATCATGTTGAGGGCGGCCTTGGCCATGTTCGTGTGCGGATGCCGCGTCGTCTTCTGATTTCGATAGAACTGCCCTTCCACCGCCGAGACATTGACGATGTGCTTGTCGCGATTGACAGTCCGCAGCATGAGCGCTTTCAACCGCGCGTTGATGATGAACGGCGCCACCGCATTCACCAGTTGCACTTCCAGCAACTCCACCGAGGACACCTCGTCCAGCAGCAGCCGCCACGAATTGCGTCCGCGCAGATCGACCTGCTGCAGATCCTGATCGAGCCGGCCGGTCGGAAAGAGATCGCGATCGTGCCGGTCCTCCGGCAGCAGCGGAACCTGCGACAGCTCCGCCGAAGTGGTCAGCCCTTCGATCGCCGTCTCCGGCAACATCCGGTATCCGCGCAATCCCTCGAATGCGCCGAGCAACTTCCGCTCATGATCGGCGAGCGAATGCAGCGACGCCGTCTCCGCCTCCATCATGTGCTCGTAAAACGCCGGCGGACGCCGCACTGTCTGGCAGGCGTTGTTGATGATGAAATCGAGCCGGTCGCGCGTGGTCAACATCTCGTGGCAGAACGCTTCGACGCTCGGCGTGTGACGGAGGTCGAGTCCGAAAATTTCTAATCGATCGGACCAGTCGCCGAAGTCGTCCTCGCGCGCATACCGCGCCGCCGAGTCACGAGGAAAGCGGGTGGTGACGATGAGCCGCGCCCCGGCCCGCAGCAGTTTCAGCCCCGCCTGATAGCCGATCTTGACGCGCCCGCCCGTTAGCAGCGCCACGCGTCCGCGCAAGTCCGCCGACTCGGTCCGCTTGAAAAAATTCAGCTCCGCGCACGAAGGACAAAGCTGGTCGTAGAAAAAGTGGACGACGTCGTAATGCTGCTTGCAGACATAGCAATGCCGCGACTCCGACGTCTCGCGCGGCGCCTCCCCCTCGGCGATCTCCCGATAGTAATTCGGCGTCGTAAACACCGGCTTCCGCCGCAGCTCGCGAATGCCCGACGCGTTCAGTACCTCGTCGTCCTGCTGCAGCCTGGCCGCCTTCCGCGCCTTCCGCCCCGCCTTCACCAGCTTCCGCCGCGCATGATGATCCGGCTCCGCCACCTTCCGCGTCGCATGCAGCAGCCGCCGCCGCTCGTCCTCCGACACCTGCGTCAACTGCGTCCGATCCGCATCCAGCGATTCGAGCAGCTCCGCCGCGATGCGAACGCGCTCGGAGAAGGGGAGGCCATCTTTCGTATCTGTGTCCATCTGCGTAATCTGCGGATAAAGCTCATCCGCAGATTACGCAGATTTACGCAGATGGAGTCTACGTGGTCCGCCGGAGAATTTCGGAAATCAGTCCTTCTATGCATCCGGAGGTGCTCTATGAGCCGATTGGTGCAGTGGAAGCAGGACCCCGTGCGGGTGAAGAACGTTCGCCTCGAAGGCGGCGAAGTCCCGCGCGGTGAGCAGTGCGATTCGTCGTACGCGTACGTCTATGCCGGCCACGGCGTAACCGATGGTAATGGCGTGTGGCGCATCCGTCTGCGCGATGTGACATGCGACCCGCCCGGACCACGCCACAACAGCGTTCCCTCGGTCGTGGCCACGCCGACGTACGGGATCATCGAAAGCAAAGCCGCAGCCGGCGGCTTTCCCCCGCCTCCCGCGTTCCTCGCGGCGCTCGTCCTCGGCGACGACATTTCCATCCACAGCTTCAGCCCGGGCGGAGAGCGCATGCCCGATGTGCCGTTCTCGTGGCACTGCGTGGTGGAAGGGGAGTTGGTGGTCGAATAAGTCATTGCCGTAACGGCTCGGCGGCGAAACGCCGCCGGGCCAGCCGCGTGGATCGAAATACGCAGCCGTAGTGATGCTTTCAAAAACGAAGCATCGATGATTCAAAACACAGCATCGATACTTCCAAACACACCATCGATGATTCAAAACGAAGCATCGATGATTCAAAACGAAGCATCGATGCTTCGAAACGGCCACTTCGGAGACCTATCCGGGCCAGGCCAGCGCCGACGCGAACCCCGGAACCGCCGCCGCCAGCTCCTCGGAATGCGCGCACGCCACATCCTCCAGCTCCCGCGACAGCACGGCGTCGACCGTCGTCTCATCCCTCTTGGCGAACCACCGCAACATCTCGCGCTGATACCGAGGAATGCGCGCATGCAGCTCGACCAGCCGAATCGCCTCCGGCAGCACCGACGCCGCCTCGTCGCCAAGCGCTTCTTCGATGGTGGTGGTGAGATCCCAACCATCTCTTCCTTGCTGCCCCTGCCCAAGCCGAAGCGGGCGAGCACATCGCCAGAAAACGATGACGCTCCTGCTATCCGATCAAGGCTTGCTGCGCACCAAGCGACGTTTGAACGATATGGTCTGAAGGCTCCATATTTGACAGTCGTCGATATAACTTCAAAGCGTCTACATCGCTTGGTTCAAGAAAGCGAAAGACTGATGCGGCCAAGTAATTTCGATCCAGATCGAACGCTAACCATCGCCGGTTGAGTTGCTCGCACATGGCACCCGTCGTGTTCGAACCCGCAAAAATGTCGATGACAACATCGTTTGGCTGAGTCAGAAACTGTATGAAGAACTCGGGAAGCTTCGCGGGGAACCGCGCGGGATGACCGCTTACTCCCGCGGCCTTGCAGCTACGCAAGTACTGGGAATTGCTCTCTGTATTAGAAATCTGAAGGAGGTTTGACGGGATAGCCCCTCCATTATCGTCAGCGAAGCGGCCGCTGATGTCGTGACCCGAGGGACGTCCTTTCGGTGTGTAGAAGCTTTCTGCATCCTGCAGCAGTTTCTTCATACGATCCGAATACGGTGTGAGTACCTTTGTGACGTCTGCTCGTGGCTCATCAGTTTTGGAGAACCACCAAACCGTATCTACAGAGTCTTTTGCACGAATCTTCCGTTTGTTCACCCATTCTATAGGTGACGGCAGCTTTGCTGGGTTAAACCAAAAGAACTCCTCCGCGAGGTTCCATCCTTGCTCATCGCACATTCTAAGTAGGAGCCGATAATTATAAAGAGACCGGACTGGTCGGCCTTTTCGGTACGCGCCGCCGAGGTCAACGACAAAGCTACCAGTCGGCTTTAGGACGCGCTGAACCTCTGCGGCAAATATCATGAACCACTCGACGTATTCGTCCTCGACGAGATTCCCATATTCCTTTTGCCTTTGTAGAGCGAACGGCGGCGAAGTGAGCACGAGGTCGACGGACTCAGAAGGGACTTCCCGAAGCAGCTCGCGCGAATCACCAACGTAGGCGGCGCCAAGAGTTGTTCGATACAAGGACCGGGAATGCATCAGTAAGTCTCCAATTGGTAGACCCAACTCGTCGTTATTTTCCAAAGAAGAGTAACGGCAAAATACAGGTCGGAATCCTCGGTTCGAAGATGCTCCACCCGCTCGATGAACTCCGCGGCATCTTGTGTGCCGATGACGTAGGCAACCCAATGACGCAGGTCGGTGTCATCACGCAGTTCGGACAGAAGTCTGTCAGAGTCGAATGTGCCTGACTGACTGAGTGCCCATGCTATTCCTGGCCGTCTTTGGGCGGATGCCTTTGGGAGTGCTTCGACAACATTGTTAGGAAAGAGTTCAGCGACGCGTGCTAACGCCCGTGCAGCTTCTATGCGAAGAAGGGGATCTGTGGCATCGAATGCCTCAACTAACGCCATTAAGACATCGGGTATTTTCAGTTCACCCAGCGCCCACGCTGCTCCTGCGCGAATTTCGGCGTGCTGTGTCACGTCTCTCAGAACTGTCTGTAATCGGAGACGGCTTTCTTCACCGCCGATCTCAGCCAGGACGATGACAGCCTCAAGGCGCTCTTGCAGGTAAGTCGACGTCAAACGCGTGTCTATAACCGCCCAACCGATGGACTCACCTCGGCGTGCTAGTCCGGACGCCGCTTCGAGCCGGACGTAAACGTGCTCTGCCTCATCGTTGGCTCGTGAGCGAAGTGCTTTCTCCACCGATGCACCCTTGAAATGAGTCAGCGCCTTGACGGCCGTATAACGGTCGCTAACCGCGCTGCTGTTGAGTCGTTCAAGATACGTCTTAGCTGAGGCGCTCGATTCGCACGATACGAAAGTCGTGACCGGAACGACTGCTGCGACCGCCTGTCCAGCAAGGATTTCTTGTCCTTCCGATACTAGAGGCGTAAGGTGGGCGCGCTTCCGTTTCAGAGCGACTCTGAGCGCGCGCCCATCGGAGAAGCGCCGAATTTGCAGCGCGTCCTGCGAAATCTGTGCAACTTTTCCGTTGGCGGAAGCTGCTGCTGCCGGCCAAAGCAGACGTGTCTCGAACGCCTCGCCCGCACCCTTGGGTTTCTGGACCTCCGCAAGATCGTCTGCGAATGCTTGCCGCATGTCGCTGACGCGGATGAACTGAACTGGATCGAGAGCTTCCCAGTCGATCGGTCGCTCGCCATTCTTCACGCAAACAACGATGGCGATCCAATCTTTGTCAGCAAGTCCCACATCCCATCCTCGGTCAGGGTCTGAAACGGAGTGGGACATCGAGATCTCGAACGCTTTCTTCGACCTGGATTCGACCCTAATGGCACATGAGAGGCAGAGGATATCTGGGACTCGTATCCTCTTGATCTTTATGCTCTTCCAGATTTTGAAGTTGCTAGAAAACCGTTCTAGCTCGACGGGTCTATGTCCGTCCTCGTCGAGTTGCTTCAGTACTCTGCGAGTTCCGATAGCTCCCATCGAGATTTTCGAAAGGAAGCTTTCGTCTGTCTTGAATGACACCATGCCGTGGCAAGTATGCCCTACGAGTCGCTGTTCAGAGTGACTGAAGGTAGCGGCGTTTCTACGCCGTCCGCCCCACAAACCCTGCCGCGACCGGTACCCTCCGTCCCGCTAACGCCGCGGCGGCTTCGATGTCGGGTTGGTCGAAGGGGCGGAGGAAGTCGCCTTCCATGACGGCGACGGGGATGCCGTCGCGGTAGGCGATTCGGGTTCCGGGGATGGCCCGGATTCGGTCGGATGTCGTGAGGATACCGATGAGGTTTAACGGATCGCAGGCGCTGATGACGGTTAGGCGTCCGTCGAGCAGCGTGCGGCGGATTTCGCGGAGGGTGGTGACGGCTTCGGGGAGGGCGAATTGTTCGCCGGACATGCCGGTGACGAAGCGGCCGCCGCGGATTTCGCCGCGGGCTTCGAGGCGGCGGTAGACGCGGGCCAGCTCGCGCCAGGGGGCGGCGTTCGGTTCGCGGGTGAGGAGGCGGCGGAAGATGACGCCGTAGCGTTTCAGCAGCGCGCGGGCTTGCGTTTCGACGGCTTCTTCGCGATCGATGTTGTAAGTCATTAACGCCCAGCGGCCGGCGCGTTCGGGTCTGCGTCCGATGAAACCGTCCGAGGTGATGAGGCCGGCGGTGGCCAATTCGTCGAGTGCCTCGGTGTCGTCGCCGAGGTCGCGGGCGAAGGAGGCGCCGCGTGTGCGGAGGAGATCGAGGACGGTTTGCGCGCGTTCGGTGAGCGTCGGCGTCGTTTCGGTCAGCCACGCGGAGGTGTGCGCGCGCGGGAAAAGCGCGACGCCGGTGGTGAGACGCGCCCAGCCGACTTCGCCGGTGAAGCAGAGCGCGTCGAGCAACGACGGGTCGTAGCGGTCGATGCGCAGCGGGAGGACGTGGCGCTCCCACGCGTTCGCGGCGATCTCGAAACCGTCGAGTTGGCGGATGACTTCGTGAACGCCGTCGATGCCGGTGAGTTTCGTCGACGGGGTGACGTGCTGCCAGGCGAAGAGGAAGCGTTGGAAATCGGCGGCGGTGACCGGCTCGATTTCGGCGCGGAGGCGGTTCAGCGTGTAGCGGTGAATTCTCGCGAGCAGCCTGCGCTCGCACCATTCGTCCGGAGCTGTGAAAGTGCCGCGCAGGATTACGCCTTCGGATTCGAGTTTCAGTAGCGCGGCGTCGGCGTCCTTTTCGTCGATGTTGAGCGATGCGGCGAGCTCGCCTGCTGTCGTCGGTCCGAGGAGCGACATGCGTCCGCGGATGATCTCGGTGATGGCGTCTTCGCGTTGCCAGGTTTTGTTTCGGCTTGATGGTGCGGTGATGTCGAACGTCATCTCCGGATGGATGGCCTGGAACTCGGGGATTCGTTCGGCGGCGATCCACCACCCGAAAGGCTTATCCGCAGATGACGCAGATTTACGCAGATGAAGGCGGCTCGTCGTTTCTAAATCTGCGTCCATCTGCGTAATCTGCGGATTGGCTTCCTGGAGTGTTGCGCGTCGCGACGCTGCCAGTTCAATGAACAGCGATGGCGCTTCGACTTCGTCGTCGAATAGAAATCCGAACGTGAGCAGCGCGTCGTGCAGTTCGTCGGCATCTCTTGGATCGGGACGCGCTTCGTCGCGGACGCGCTCGATTGCGTTGGCGTCGAGGATGCCGAGGTCATTGGACTTGGACCGGCGCGTCATGACGGCTTGCGTGCGGCGCTCTTCGAGCGGCGCGTCGTCGAGGAAGGCGTACGGCTTCGCGTTGAGGATTTCGTGCGCGAGCGGGCTCGGTTCCGTCGTGTCGCGGGCGATGCATTCGATCTCGCCGGCGTGAATGCGCGTGAGCACGCGCGTGAGGCCGTCGAAGTCCATCGCTTCGTCGAGGCAGTCGCGGACGACCTGATTTACCAGAGGATGATCGGGGAGCTCGCGATCGCCGGCCAGGTTTTCGGGGCAGGCGGCCGCGTCGGGGAAGACGGCGGCCATCAGGTCGTCGGCCATAGCGCGCTGCAGCGGAGGCGGAACTTTGCGTCCGCCGCGATTGCGCGGGATGGCCAGCGAGATGGTGGTGTTCCAGCGCCAGCGCGTCTGGAAAACGGGCGCGGCGAGTATGGCTTGCACGAGGACGTCGCGGGCGGTGGCGGGATGGAGATAGCGGAAGACGTCCGCCAGTGGAAACGAATGCTGCGGCCCGAGCGACAGCAGCACGGCATCCTCGGTGGCCGCGGCCTGCAGCTCGAAGTTGAACTGGCGGCAGAAGCGCTTGCGCAGCGCCAGGCCCCACGCTTTGTTGATGCGGCTGCCGAACGGCGCGTGCAGGACAAGCTGCATGCCGCCCGATTCGTCGAAGAAGCGCTCGAGGATGATGGTGTCTTGGGTTGGAAGAGCGCCGAGGGCGCGGCGGGAATTGGTCAAGTAGTTGACGATGTCCGTGGCCGGACCTTCGCTCAATCCGGTTTCGGCCACGACCCATTCGACCGAGGTGGCGGCATCGCGAAACTCGCTCACGGCCTTCGACAGCTCATCGCTTCGCGCTGGCGCTTCGCCGAGCCAGAAGGGGATGGTGGGCGGGGCGCCTTTGGCGTCGGCAACGCGGACGGTGCCGCTGATGACTTGCGTAATCAGCCAGGAGGCGTTGCCGAGCTGGAAGATGTCGCCGGCGTTGCTCTCGATGGCGAAATCTTCGTTGAGCGTGCCGACCACCGTATCCTCCGGCTCCAGCACGACCTTGTAATCCGCGACCTCGGGGATCGCGCCGCCGGACGTGATGGCCAGCATGCGCGAGCCGCGACGTCCGCGCACGCGGCGATTGACTTCGTCGCGATGCACGAGCGCGCCGCGGCGGCCGCGTTTGGTGGCGAACCCTTCCGCGACCATGGCCAGCGTTTCGTCGAAATTCTTGCGCGTCAGCTTTTCGTAGGGCTGTGCGCGGCGCATGAGGTCGAAGAGCTCGTCCTCGCTGTAATCGGCGCACGACGTCTCGGCCACGATCTGCTGCGCGAGGACGTCGAGCGGCGCGTCGTGCGTGACGATGCGATCGAGGTTGCCCTGTTTCACTTCGCGCAGCAACGCGGCGCATTCGATGAGGTCATCGCGTGAGATCGGGAAGAGGCGGCCTTTGGGGAGGCCTGAGATGGTATGCCCCGATCGTCCGACGCGTTGCAGCAGCGTGGCGATGCGATGCGGCGAGGCGATCTGACAGACCAGATCGACGTGTCCGATGTCGATGCCGAGCTCCAGCGATGCCGTGGCCACGAGTGCTTTCAACTGCCCGTTTTTCAGGCGCGACTCGGCATCGAGGCGCTTCTCTTTCGACAGGCTGCCGTGATGTGCGGTGACGGCGTCCTCGCCGAGGCGGTCGCTGAGGTGGCGGGCGACGCGTTCGGCCATGCGGCGCGTGTTGACGAAGACGAGCGTGGTTTTGTGCTCGTCGATGAGCTGCCGCAATCGATCGTAGTAGTCCTCCCACACCTCGTTCGACATGACTGTCTCGACTTCGCTGCGCGGGATTTCGATGGCGAGGTCGATGGTGCGGCGATGGCCTTCGTCGATGATTTTGACGGGGGTGTCGGGTGTCGGCTGTCGGGTGTCGGGGATGGAGGCGCGCGGTTCGGCCTTTGCCTCTTCTCCGACACCCGACAGCCGACAGCCGACACCCGCCAAATATTTCGCCACTTCTTCGATCGGCTTCTGCGTTGCTGATAGTCCGATCCGGCGCAGCGATTGTTCGGCGACCTGTTGCAGGCGTTCGAGCGTGATGCCGAGGTGCGCGCCGCGGCGGGTGCCGATGACGGCGTGGATTTCGTCGACGATGACGGTGCGCGCGGTGCGCAGCATCTCGCGGCTGCGTTCCGCGGTGAGAAGCAGGTAAAGCGATTCGGGGGTGGTGACGAGGATGTGCGGCGGCTTGCGCAGCATGGCCGCGCGCTCCGAGGCGGTGGTATCGCCGGTCCGCACGGCCGCCGTGATTCTCGGCGCCTCCAGCCCCATCTCCTCGGCGATCCTCTTGATGCCGCGCCGCGGTTCGGCGAGGTTTTTGTGGATGTCGGCGCTGAGTGCTTTCAGCGGCGAGACGTAGACGACGCGGACTTCATCCGGCAGTTCGTTCTGCGTTCCTTCGACGTACAGCTCGTCGAGAGCGGTGAGGAACGCCGCCAGTGTTTTGCCGGAGCCGGTCGGGGCGGCAATGAGCGCGTGTTGTTTTTCGCGGATTGCTTCCCAGCCGCGGAGCTGCACGGTGGTGGGCGTGCCGATCGTTTCGGAGAACCAGCGCTGGAGGACGGGGTGGAAGGGGGCTAGGGACATGCGGCGGATCATTATCTCAGGTGTGCGTGCCGAAACATGCCAGCGAGCCGCTGGCGGTACAGCCGCCGAGCCGACGGCGCTACGGGCTGCGCACGATCCGCGCGCTACCCGAGGCATATTTCGCGAAGCTTTAGAGTGCGGTGGCGATCGAGCCACCGCTTTGGGAGGGAGGGGGACGGCGATACCGCGACGACTGAGCAAGCATCACACGCTGCGGGGCGTCACGATTCCACCGCCTCCCAAAGCGGTGGCCTTGCCACCGCACTCCAAAGTGCTGCGCACGAAAGTGGCGATACGGCTCGTCGGTGTTACGTTAGGCGCATGAAAGCAATTCGCGTTTCCCAGACTGGCGGGACCGAAGTTCTTCAATACGTAGACATCGAAACGCCGAGGCCGGCGGCGGGGGAGGCGCTCGTTCGGATCGAGGCGATCGGCGTCAACTTCATCGACGTCTATCACCGTACCGGGTTGTATAAGATGCCGTTGCCGTTCACGCCGGGGTCGGAAGCGGCGGGCGTCGTCGAGGCGATTGGCGATGGTGTCGACGTCGTGAAGGTTGGCGATCGCGTCGCCTTCGCGGGCGTGCGCGGCGCGTATGCGGAGTATGCGATCGCGCCGGCGGGGATGCTCGTGCCGCTGCCCGATTCGATCGATGCGAAGACGGCCGCCGCGGCGATGCTGCAGGGGATGACGGCGCACTATCTGTCGACGAGCGTGCATGCGATCGCGCGCGGCGAAAGCGTGCTCGTTCACGCGGCGGCGGGCGGCGTCGGCGCGCTGCTGGTGCAGATGGCGAAGATGCGTGGCGCGCGCGTGTTCGGCACCGCGTCGGCGAAGCATCTCGACATCGCGCGCGAGGCGGGATGCGACGTGGTCATCGATTACACGAAGGACGATTTCGAATCGATCGTGATGGAGGAGACGGGCGGGAAGGGATGCGCCGCGGTCTACGATTCGGTCGGACGGACGACGTTCGACAAGAGCCTCGATTGCTGCGGCCTCCGTGCGACGCTGGCGCTATTCGGACAGTCGAGCGGTACGGTGCCGCCGTTCGATCCGGGACGCCTGGCAAAAAATGGCGTCTTCCTCACGCGTCCGATCCTCGGGCATTACACGGCGACGCGCGAGGAGTTGCTCGGACGCGCGCGCGATGTGTTCGAATGGATCGGATCCGGCGCGTTGAAATTGCGCATCGACCGCGAAGTGCCGCTTCGCGATGCTGCCGAAGCGCATCGCGCACTCGAAGCGCGCGAGACGACGGGGAAGGTATTGTTGATTCCGTGAGGAGTGGTCGTCGGCGTAGCCGGCGTAAGAACCGTAGCCCCCGGCTTTGAGCCGGGGACTCCGAGGGCAGCGCGATTTGTGAGCCCGTTTTAACGGGCGAAAGAAAGCTTTCTCTCGCCCGTCAAGACGGGCTCACAAGATCCACGACCTCTTCAACCCCCACGTGAACGTGGGGGCTACGGTTCTTACGCCGGCTTCGCCGGCGAAAATCGGCGCATGGTCTTCACTTCATGCCCGCGCGTTCGGCGCGATTCATCGCCGCGTGCTTTTCGGCGTTCGCGGCGTCGCCGCGGGCGGCTTGGACCTGGCTGATGATCTTGTAGATGCCGGCGAGGTCGCGGCGGTATTCGCGGTTGGTGGGGTCGCGGGCGATGAGGCGCGTTTGGATGGCCAGCGCGTCGTCGGCGGCTTTCGCGGCGTCGGGCCAGCGTCGGAGATTCAGGTTGGCGCGGGCGTTCTGGGTGTAGGCGAAGGCGAGGTCGTGTTGTGCTTCGGCGTTGTCGGCGTCGGCGTCGGCGAGGGAGCGCAGGATTGGTAACGCTCGCGACGTTCCGGCCAGCGCGGCGGCGCCGTCGTGGACGCTGTTCTGGAGCGTCGCGGTCATCACAAGCTGGTCGGCGAAGTTGCGTTTGGCGACTGCGTCGTTTGGATCGAGAGCGGCGCGCGCCTCGAGGGCGCGTTCGGCGGCTTGATGATGCAGCAGTGCGCGGGCGGGGTCGTGTTCGCGGGCGCCGGTGAAGTAGCCGCCGAGGCGCTGGTGGACGCGGCCTCGCTCGGTGAGGACGTCCTTGCGGTTGGCATCGGTGACGGCCACGCGATCGAGAATGTGGTCAGCAGTTTCGTACGCGCCGCGGACGGCCGCTGCGGGATAGCTGGACTGATAGCGCGAGTCGGCGATGGCAACCCAGGTCCGCGCCAGAGCGAGATCGTCGTGCAGCGACTCGCGAATCTTGCGCGCCGCCTCGTGATGGACGAGCGCATCGCGAAAACGTAAGGCGCGTTGTTCGATCCAGCCGGTGCGGTCGTGCAGGTCGGCGATGAGCAGCAGCGTGGCCGTGTTGTCCGGCTGGCGCGTGCGCACTTCTTCGGCGATGTCGAGCGCCTTGCGATAACTGATCAGCGCGCCGGCGCTGTCGCCGAGGTTGGCGCGGTAGGGCATGCCCTGGACGTCGCCGACGCGTTCGTAGGCGGCGGCCAGCTCCATCTGCAGCGGCGTGTTGCGGGTGGATTCTTTTGCGAGCGCGTCGAGGTAGCCGAGCGCGTGGCGGACCAGGAGAGAGCGTGCCGAGGTCGAGCCGGGGAGTTTCGCGATCGCGTCGTGAAGATCGAAGACGACGGCATGCGCGAGCGAGCGGACCTGCTCGAAGCGGCGCTCAGCGATGCGTTTCTGTTGCAGGACCGCGAGGAACGCCACGATCGCGACCACCACGGCCACCGCGGCCGCGGCGACGAAGAGCTTGTTGCGGCGGACGAACTTCGCTGTGCGGTAGCCGAGGGATGCGCCGCGCGCGGAGACCGGATGGCCGTCGAGGTGGCGGCGGACGTCGTCGGCGAATTTATCGACCGAGGCGTAGCGGCAATTCGGATCGGGATCGAGCGCGACGAGGAGGATGCGATCGAGATCGCCGCGAAGGGCGCGCAGGCCGGAGACGCTGCTGGCGCGCGGCGGCTCGGTGTCCGCGGTGCGCACGACGTTTTCGAACGGACGCTTGCCGGTGAGCAGCTCGAAGAGGAGCAGGCCGAGGGAGTAAACGTCGGTGGCGGTAGTCACGAGCTTGCCGGCCAACTGCTCGGGGCTGGCGTAGTCGGGTGTCATCAGGCGCGTGACCGTGTGATCGGTTTGCGCCGAAGTCAGTTTGGCGATGCCGAAGTCGAGGAGTTTGGGGATGCCGTCGGCGGTGACGAGGACGTTGGCCGGCTTGATGTCGCGATGGATGACCAGGCCGCGATGCGCGTACTGCACGGCGTCGCAGAGCTGGAGGAAGAGCCGCAGCCGCGCGTCGATCGGGAGGTTGTGCACGCGGCAATAGCCATCGATCGGCGTTCCTTCGACGTACTCCATGACCAGGTAGGGAACGCCGCCGGAGGTCGTGCCGCCGTCGAGCAGGCGCGCGATGTTGGGATGTTCGAGTGCGGCCAGGATCTGCCGCTCCTGCCGGAAGCGCTGCAGCAGCGACTCGCCGCCGGCACCGCGGCGTACGAGTTTGATGGCCACCCGCTGCTCGAATTCAGCATCCTCACGCGATGCCAGAAAGACGGTGCCCATGCCGCCGTGGCCGAGCTGGCGTACGACGCGATACGGTCCGATGAGGACGTGCTCCCATTTGGCGTCGGCGGTTTCGACGAGGTCCCAAACCGACTGTTCGAGAAATCCGGCCGCGGCGTCGTGCTGCTCGAGCAATCTCTCGACCTCGGCGCGCAGATTCGGATCGTCGCAATCATTGAGAAGCGTTTGACGATCGTCCGGCGATGCGTCGACAGCCGCATGAAACACCGTGCGCACGCGCTCCCAGAATGCAGCGTCGAGCGGTTCCGCGGTCATGACGCGTTCATCGCTCCGCGCAGCCAGGCGCGGGCCATGGTCCATTCGCGGCTGACGGTGGCGGGAGAGATTTCGAGCGCCTCGGCGGTTTCGTCGAGCGTGAGCCCGCCGTAGAAACGGAGCTCGATGATGCGGGCCTGCTGCGGAAAGATGGCGGCGAGGCGATCGAGGGCGAGATCGAGGGCGACGATGTCGAAGTTCTGTTCCTCGAAGACGCCGACGGCGAATTCGATGGCCAGCGGCGCCGCACCGCCGCCGCGCTTGTCGCTCCACTTGCGCCGCGCGTGATCGACGAGGATGCGGCGCATGACGGTGGCGGCGACGGCGAAGAAGTGGACGCGGTCGCGGAACTCGACGTGGCGCTGGTCGGCGAAGCGGACGTAGAGCTCGTGCACGAGCGCGGTGGGCTGGAGCGTGTGTCCTTCGCGCTCGCGTCCGAAGTGCCGCTCGGCGATGGCGCGCAGCGGGTCGTAGACGAGCCGCATGAGGCGATCGCGCGCCTCGGGCTCTCCGGCGTTCCATTCGCGCAGGAGTTGGGTGACGTCGGACATTTGGGTGGAGCGATTGTAGATCGATCCGCAGATGACGCAGATGGACACAGATGAGGGACTTTCCCCTCCGTTTGCGCGACCTATCTACAGAGGAGCTTCCATGTCCATGAACGTCCGTCGCGCGTTGCTCGTGTTGTGCCTTGCCCTTTTCCCGGTGGCCTCGTTCGCAGTCGTCGGCGCGGACATGGGAGTGACCGGATCCGATTCGCCCGACCCGGTGGCGCCCGACGGCAACATCACCTACACCGTCCACGTCACGAACGCGGGGCCGGCGACTGCCACGACTGCGCATCTGAACGTCATCCTGAACGGGACGCTGCTCTGGCAATCGATGACCGTGCCGGCGGGATGGAGCTGTCCGGCGCTGTCGGCGGGACACGGCGCCTCGTTCACCTGCACCGCGGCGACGCTGGCGTCGGGTGCCGACGACGTCTTCACCATCGTGCTGAACGCAGGGAAGAATCAGTTCGGCATCAACAACCAGACCATCAATCAGCTCTTCACGGTCAATGCGAACGAGTCCGATCCGAACAGCGCCAACAACAGCGTCACGGTGTCGACGTCGTACGTTGCGCCGCATGCGGACATGCAGATTACGGCCAGCGACTCGCCCGATCCGGTGGCGCCCGACGGCAACATCACCTACACGGTGAATGTGACGAACGCCGGTCCCGACGCGACGACGAACGCCACGATGTCGGTAATCCTCAACAACACGCTGCTCTGGCAGTCGATGACGGTACCGGCGGGATGGAGCTGTCCGTCGCTTGCGGTCGGACACGGCGCGTCGTTCACCTGCACGGCCGCGAATTTCGGTCTGGGGACGTCGGTCTTCACCGTCGTCCTCAAGGCCGGCTCCGCGCAGTTCGGCATCAACAATCAAACGATCAACGAGACGTTTACGACCGGCAGCGACTGGGCCGATCCCAACAACGCCAACAATGCGGCGGTGGTGTCGACGCAATACGTCACGCCGCATGCCGACATGCAGATCACGGCGTCGGATTCGCCCGATCCGGTGGCGCCGGACGGCAACATCACCTACACGGTCAACGTGACCAACGCCGGTCCCGACGCCACTACGAACGCGACGATGTCGGTGATCCTCAACAACACGCTGCTCTGGCAGTCGATGACGGTGCCGGCCGGCTGGAGCTGCCCGTCGCTTTCCGTCGGACATGGTGCGTCGTTCACCTGCACCGCCGCGAATCTCGGCCTGACCACGTCGACGTTCACCGTCGTTCTCAAGGCAGGATCAGCCCAGTTCGGGATCAACAACCAGACCATCAACGAGACCTTCACCACCGGCAGCGCCTCCGCCGATCCGAACAACGCCAACAACGCGGCGGTGGTGTCGACGCAATACGTCACGCCGCATGCCGACATCCAGATCACCGCCACCGACTCGCCCGACCCGGTTAATCCCGACGGCGACATCACCTACACGGTCACCGTCACGAATGCCGGTCCCGATGCGGCCGCGAACACGACCATGAGCGCGCTGCTCGGCAACGGTCTGACCTTCCAGTCGATCACGATCCCAGCCGGCTGGACCTGTCCGCCGCTGACGGTCGGGCAGGGTTCCGGCTTCACCTGCCACAACAACTCGATGGCCGTCTCGTCGTCGGTCTTCACGGTCGTTCTCAGAGCAGGTTTCAACCAGATCGGTCCGAACAACACCACCATCAACGAGCTTTTCACCGCCAGCAGCGACGTGGCCGACACCAACAACGGCAACAACGCCGTCACCGTGTCGACGGCCTACGTGGCCCCGCACGCCGACATCCAGATCACGGCCACCGATTCGCCCGATCCGGTCGCGCCGGACGGCAACATCACCTACACCATCACCGTCACCAACGCCGGCCCCGACGCCGCCTCGAACACGGGCATGAGCGTTCTGCTCGGAAACGGCCTGACCTTCCAGTCGATCTCCGTTCCGGCCGGCTGGACCTGTCCGGCGCTCGTGGTCGGGCAAGGCTCCGGCTTCACCTGCCACAACACGTCGATGGCAGTTTCGTCGTCGGTCTTCACGCTCGTTCTCAAGGCAGGAGCCGCGCAGATCGGTCCGAACAACACGACCATCAACGAGCTTTTCACCGCCAGCAGCGATGCCCCCGATCCGAACAACGGTAACAACGCCGTGACCGTCCCGACCGCGTACGTCGTGCCGACGGCGAATATCGCCGTGACCAACAGCGATGCGCCCGATCCGGTCAACTCCGGCGGCATCATCACGTACATGCAGACGATCACGAACAATGGTCCGGACGCGGCGGCGAACGCGAAGATCACCGAGACCATCGGCTCCGGCGTCACGTTCCAGTCGATCGTCGCGCCCGCGGGCTGGAGCTGCACGACACCGGCAGTCGGCGGTACCGGCAGCATCAACTGTTCGATCGCCTCACTGGCCAACGCAGGTTCGGCATCATTCACAGTCGTCGTGAATGTGACCGCCGTCTCCGGTTCGGTCTCGAACACCATCAACGGCAGCAGCGACGCCTCCGACACGGCGCAGGCGAACAACAGCGCCACCGCCACGACCACGGTCACGCCGCCTCCCAGCGCGGACCTCGGCATCACCAAGACGACGCCGACGACGAACGCCGCCCCCGGCGCTGCCGTCGCCTACACGATCGTGGTCACGAACCACGGTCCCGACACCGCCACCACGGTGACGATGACGGACACGCTCCCATCGACGCTGCTGTTCCAGTCGATCTCATCGCCCGCGGGCTACGTCTGCGCGTTACCCACACCAGGCACGACCGGCACGATCAGTTGCACGGGCTCCTCGCTCGCCAATGGCGCGACGGCGACGTTCACGCTGAACGTGACCTCGGTGTCGAACGCGAACGGTTCGATTTCAAACACAGCCTCGGTATCCGGCACGCCGTCCGATCCATCGTCCGCCAACAATTCGCAGACGTCGTCCTTCACCGCCGGTTCCGCGGACCTCGGCCTGAACGGAACCGCCGGGGCGAACGGCGGCAGCATCACCTACACGTTCAATTTGACCAACGGCGGTCCGAGCGCGGCCGCGAACGTGGTCTTCACCGACACGCTCCCGTCATCGCTGCTCTTCCAATCGATCACGCCGCCGGCAGGCTTCAACTGCACCACGCCGACGGTGGGGACAACGGGGACGATCACCTGCACCGCGCCGTCATTCGCGAACGGCGGCACCGGGACGTTCACGCTCGTCACCACCGCCGCGCCGGGAGCGACCGGCAACATCAACAACAGCGCCAGCGTGTCGAGCGCGACGTCCGATCCAAACTCCGGCAACAGTTCGTTCGCCGCCCCGCCGGTGACGGCGCCTGTGACGTCGAACATCCCCGCGCTTTCGACATGGGCGCTGATGCTCCTCGCCGCAATCCTGGGCGCGGGAGCATTGCTGAAGATGAAGTAGAAGATTTGATCCGCAGATGACGCAGATGAGACGCAGATGAAAAATCTGTGTCCATCTGCGTCCATCTGCGGATCACAATCCTCCGCGTTCGCCATCCTTGGCGATGACGACACCGTTCCGCCGCTCGCGCATCACCGGATTCGATTGATTGAGATGGATGAATCGCACTTTCGCGCGGAGTGGTGAGTTGGCGAGTCGCGCCAGCGTCTCCGTCATCAGCGGATGCGGGATTTCGCGGAGGTCGCGGCCGGGCAACTCCGTCGCGTCGTAGAAGGTGCCGTCGATGTAGGCGACATCGACGCGCGTCAGCACCGACTCCAACGGCGTCGACCACTTCTCCCATTTGTCGATATCGGGCAGCCAGAGAATCGATCGCGACGGACCTCGGACGATGAAGCCGACGGTCTCCGAATATTCGTCGCGATGCGGAACGCGCAACGGCGTCATGGTGATCCGCTCATTCAGCGCGATCGGAACGCCGTCCTCGATCGGAACGAGCTGGATGTTCTGCAACTTCACGAGTTGATCCCACGGTCCGTTGTGCTGGAGAAACTCGCGCATGCGCGGCATCGCGTAGACCTTGATCGCGTGCGCGCCGAGGACTTCGCGGCCGAGGTGGGCGAGGCCGAGGTAGTGACCAATGTGGGCATGGGTGAGGAGAATGCCGTCGAGCAGCACACTTCCGCGCGGCGCGAGCGCGTCGAGCGAGGCCAGTTGTGAGGGGAAGTCAGGTGTCGCGTCGATGATCCAGCGCTGATGCGATTGTGGGTCGACGATCGCCAGCGACGCCACGCGCTGGCGCAGTCTCGGATCGCGCCAGGCGGCGATGCAGTCGGGTCGATTACATCCGGCCTGCGGATAGCCGCCGTCCTGCGCGATGCCGAGAACGAGCGCATAGGGCGACGTTGACGGCGGTGCGGACGCGCACGCGGCGAGAAGGACGAAGAAGCAAGCCAAGCGTCGCACGGCACAATCTTATGCTTGCGTGACGGAGCGCTGGCGTCTCGCCGGCTGGCTCGGCGGCGTCCTCGCCGCCGAATGGGAGGCTTGCGCAGGTCGCGGTTATCAGCGAGATTCGAGGGTTTGGCGGTTCGGCAGCGAGGACGCAGCCGGGCCAGCCGGCGAGGACGCCAGCGCTCCATCGCTCGCCGCTGCGCGTGGGACACCGCTAATCGTTGAATCTCCACCCCCAACACCCTGCTACGCTACGCCGCAATGTCCACGGTCGCACCGCTGCCTCCGCCCTCGGAGCGGCTCATGGCGCTCGACGTCTTTCGCGGCATCACTATCGCCGGGATGCTGCTCGTCAACAATCCGGGCAGTTGGGGCGCGATCTATCCGCCGCTCGAACATGCGCCGTGGAACGGGTGGACGCCGACCGATCTCATTTTCCCGTTCTTCCTCTTCATCGTCGGCGTGACCACGCATCTTTCGTTGAGCAAGCGCGATCCGAGCACGCTCGCGATGAAGATCATCCGCCGCGGTCTGCTCATCGTTCTGGCCGGCCTGCTGCTGAATGCCTTCCCCTTTTTCTGGTGGGGGAAGATGGCCGGGATTCCCGATCCGACGTTTCTTCAGCGCGTGCTCTGGCGCGCGCAGCATCTGCGATTTATGGGCGTGCTGCAGCGGATCGGGATCGCGTACATCGCGGCCGGATTGCTGACGCTCCGAACGACGGTCAAACAACAGATCGCCATCGTCGTCACGCTTCTCCTCGGCTACTGGTTCGTGATGACGCTCGTCCCCGTTCCCGGCACCGGCACGATCGGCTACTTCCTCCTCGATCAGCCGGAGAAGACGCTGGCCGCCTGGAGCGATCGGCTGATCCTCGGCACGAACCACATCTGGGCATCGACGAAGACGTGGGATCCGGAAGGGCCGCTGTCGACGATTCCCGCCATCGCCACGGCCATGCTCGGGATCTTTGCCGGCCGCTGGCTGACCGACAAACGGCGGCCAATCCTCGAGCGCATCGTCGGTCTCTACGGCGCCGGCTGCCTCGGCATGGTGGCCGGCGAATTGTGGAGCTGGGTCTTTCCGATCAACAAGAATCTCTGGACGTCGAGCTACGTCCTGTTCACCGCCGGCTTCGCGTGCGTGATGCTGGCCACGTGCCTCTGGATCCTCGACATTCATCAAATCCGCGGCTGGGCGAAGCCGTTCGTTGTCTACGGCGTCAATCCGCTGGTGGCCTTCGTCGGGTCGGGGATCATGGCCCGCTGCATCGACTCGTTATTCAAGATAACCATCGACGGAAAGAAGACGTCGCTGCATCAGGCCAGCTTCGACGCCTTCTTCGCGCCGTACTTTCCGGACAAGTTCGCCTCTCTGCTGTGGGGACTGGCCTTCGTCACCTTCTGGCTGGGCATCCTCTGGCTGCTTCATCGCCGCAACATCATTGTTAAGTTGTAAACAAAGGCGCTGTCGGCACGGTCGAATCAGTTATTGTTCAAGTGTTTGCTTGTAAAAACTCGATTCCAGGGAGAGTGTGATGCGGAGAGCGATCCTTGCGGTGGCCATTCTGAGCCTTGCCGCCGCGGCAACAGCCCAAACCAGCAGCGAAACTCATGAGCATGCGATGGATGCGTCGCCGTTTTCGCAGGCGGAGCACCTCGCGCATCTGCGCGAAGTCGTGGCCAGCAAGTCGGTGCACGGGCCGGTGATCCCGCAGCCCGACAGCGTCAGCGCGGCGGCCACAAAGTCCGTCACCGTCACGGCGAAGAGCTTCCAGTTCACCACCGATCCGGCTCCGTTCACGGTCAATCAGGGAGACGTCGTCAATCTGACTTTAACCGTTCCGTCGAGCGACGCCTCGTCGGTTGGTCACGGCATTCTGATGGAGACCTACATCGAAAACGGCCTCGATTGCGGCCGCGGAAAGACGGTGAATTTCCAGTTCACGGCCACCACGGCGGGCACGTTCGCCTTCGTCTGCGACATCCCCGACTGCGGATCGGGACACAGCAGCATGTTCGGAACGATGCGCGTCAACGCCGTCTCCAACCCGGCGCCGACAGTGACGAGCATCCTTCCCGTCAGCGGCTCGATTGCCGGCGGGACGATCGTGACCATCAGCGGCACCGGCTTTCTCAGCAATCTCTCGGTGAAGTTCGGCGGCGTATCGGCGACGAATGTTTCCGCGACGTCAACCTCGATCACGGCGACCACACCCGCGCACGCCGCGGGGAAGGTGGACGTCGTCGTTACGAACAGCGACAGTCAGTCGGCCACGCTCTCGCAGGCCTTTACCTACACGCTGCCCGGCCCGACCCTCAGCAGCGTTTCCCCGAACACCGGACCGACCACCGGCGGGACGCCGGTAACGATCACCGGCACGAATTTCCAGGCCGGTGCGACGGTGACGTTCGGCGCGCTGCCGGCCACCGACGTGGTCGTGGTCAACGACACGACCATCACCGCCCGCACGCCCCTCGGGCCGATCGGCTCCCAATTGGCGGTCGACGTCTCCGTGACGAATCCCGGTTCCCCGAGCGTTACCGCCACCGGCGCGTTCACGTACACGCGGCCGGCCCTTGCGGTCATCAGCATCACGCCGAACATCGCGCTGCCGTCAAACGCGACGACGGTCACGATCTTCGGCGCCGGCTTCACGACGACGTCGACGACTTCGGTGACCGTCGCCGGCGTTCCCGCGACGAACGTGCAGGTCGTGGACGCGGTCACGCTGCACGCCACAGTTCCCGCTCACGCCGCCGGAACTGGCGACGTCGTCGTGACCGTCGGAGCCACAAGCGCCACGCTGCACAACGGTTTCTCCTGGCAGAACGCGCCGGTGAAACGTCGCGCGGTGAAGCACTAGAAGCCCCGTAGCGCCAGCGGCCCGCTGGCTGGACCGCCGCCGGCTCGGCGGCGAGTAGACGCGCCAGCGAGCCGCTGGCGGTCCAGCCGCCGAGCCGGCGGCGCTACGTTCTCAGCTCTCCCGAGCCTCACCAGCACAGACAGGAGTGTCTGTGCCACACCGTCGCCGCCGGTGTGGCTTGTGTGGCACAGACACTCTTGTCTGTGCTTTGGCAAGATGCGGTGTCTGAACCTAGTAAAGCAGGTACTTCGCACGCCGCAACGCGAACGCCGCCTCATCCTCGCGCCACATCGAGACGATCTCCGCCAGCGGCTTGCCGGCGCGGATCGCTTCGAGCGTAGCCGGGTCGCGCAGCAACGGCGCGAGCTTGTCGAGCGCGAAGTCATTCGGATAGAGGCGATGCAACACCAGCGCGACGGCCACGCCCGTCGCCACCGGCCGCAGCGCGCGGCGATCGGTGATCGTCATCCGCACGCCGCCGCATTGTTGCTTCGCGAAGTTGCTCGTTGACGGCGTGAACGTCGTCGCCTCGAAGCGAATCCCCGGCAACGACATCGCCATCAGCTCGCGCGCGAGCGCCGCGCCGTCGATGTACGGCGCGCCGAGGACTTCGAACGGCGTCTCCGTTCCTCGTCCCACCGACAGTGCGAACTCGAGGATGCCGATGCCGGGATACAGGCCCGCCTCGGTCACGCTGCGCATGTTCGGCGACGTGTTGATCCACGGCAGGCCGGCCTCGTCCATCCACAGCTCGCGGCGCCAGCGCGTCAGCGGAATCACGGTGAGGTCGGCCCCGATGTGGCGTTCGTCGTTGAACATCCGCGCCAGCTCGCCGACCGTCATCCCGTGCCGGATCGGCAGCGAGTGCCAGGCGATGAAGCTCTCCTCGGCATGCAGCAGCGGCCCTTCGACCTCGGCGCCGCCGATCGGATCGACGCGGTCGAGCACGATGAACCGCACGTGCGCCGCGGCCGCCGCCTCCATCGCCAAGCCCATCGTGGCGAAGTACGTGTAGAAGCGCGTGCCGACGTCCTGGACGTCGAAGACGAGCGCGTCGAGTCCCGCCAACTGCTCCGGCTTCGGCTTGCGCGTGGCGCCGTACAAACTGTAGACCGGCAGGCCGCTGACGGGATCCGAGGCGTCCGCGATGTTAGCGTCGACGGTCCCTCGGATGCCGTGCTCCGGCGAGAAGAGCGCCACCAGCGTGACGCCGGGCGCGCTGCGAAGGAGGTCGATAGTCGGATTCCACGCGCGATCGATGCCGGTGTGATTGGTGATCAGACCGACGCGCATCCCGCGCAACGGCTCGTAGCGCTCGCCCTCGAGATGATCGATGCCGTTGTTCGTGTCCGGCCCGCCGAACGTGAATCGCACCTGTCCGCCGGGGCGCACCGGTAGCGCACCGACTGGCGTTTCCTTTGGCACCCGAGCGGCTTGCGCCGCAAGCGTTCCGAGCGCGACCTGAAGGCGGAGCACGTCGCCCGTTCCGTTCGGATGCACGCGGTTGGAGAGGAAGACGTAGAACGTCTTCGAGAACGGATCGATCCACATCATCCCGCCGGTAAAGCCGGTGTGTCCGTACGATCCGAGTGGGAAAATCTCGCCGCGCGGACGGCTGAACGAGGAGTCGAGATCGAATCCGCCCGCGCGCCGCACGGCTACGTTCGGCGGCGTTTGTACGCTGGTCAACATGTTGACTGTCTGCGGCTTCAGGATCGGCGAACCTCCGCGAACCAGCATGCGGCAGTAGAGCGCAAGGTCGTGAACGGTCGTGAAAAGGCCCGCGTGGCCGGCCACGCCGCCCATCCGCCGCGCGGTGGGATCGTGTACGACGCCGCGGAGCATGCCTTCGGGGGTTTGTTCGGTCGGCGCGATGCGGTTCTCGTCGTGCCGGCGAGCCGCCGGCGGTCCAGCCGGCGGGCCGCCGGCGCTACGGAAGCCGCTGTCTTTCATGCCGAGCGGCTCGAAAATCTCCCGGGCTGCAAAGATGTCGAGCGGATCGCCCGAAACGCGCTTCACGATCTCGCCGAGGAGCTCGAAATTGATGTCGCTGTAGCGGAACGTGTATCCCGGCCGCTGCCTCGGCTCCTCGGCGATGGCCATGCGGATGGCGGTGTCGTACCCGCTCCACGGCGGCGTCAGATCGAGGTCGGGACGGAGCCCCGAGGTGTGTGTGAGGAGATGGCGGATGGTGATTTCGTCGCGCCAGCCGCCGCGGAACTCCGGGATGTAGCGGCTCACCGGCGCGTCGAGCTCGATCTTTCCGCGCTCGATCAGCAGCCAGATCGACGGCGTCGTAGCCACGACTTTCGTCAGCGACGCGGCGTCGAAGATCGTGTCATCCGTCATCGGCTCGATGATCGGAACGAGCGCGCGATTGCCGTAGGATTTTTCGTAGATGGAACTTCCGCGCTCGAGGTGGAAGACGCCACCAGGGAGTTTGTGCTCGGCGATGGCGGTCTCGATCGTGCGATCGATTTCGCGCAGGCGGTCCGTGTCGAAGGTGCTGGTGGTTTGCATCGTCGTGCAGCCGGTCAGGAGCGCGGCAAGCGCCGCAATGCTAATCCGCCGCATGCTCTTGCTCCGGAATGAGCGCGCCAACGGCGAACGTCGTCAGCGACCCGATGACGGTGTACCACGGCCAGGCCACGTGCGTGGCGAAACGGACGGTGAGGACGACGGCGATTCCGACGCTCATGCCGATGAGCGCGGCGCGCGGTCCACCGCGTTTGGCGCTGCCGAGCAGGAACACGCCGAGGATCGGGCCATTGATCAATGAAGCAACACTGAGGGCAGTGCTGAGCGCCGACTCGCTCTTGTGGCGCACGGCGAGCGCGACGACGATCTGCACGATCCCGGCGATGATCGTGACCACGTGCGAGACGCGCAGGTAGTGCCGGTCCGGTTTGTTCTCGCGGAACGGTTTGTAGAGATCGGCCACGAATGCGGCGGCGATCGAGTTCAGCGACGACGACATCGCCGCCGCGAAAATTGCCGCGACTACGAGGCCCGAGAGTCCCGAGGGGAGATGCCGGGTGATGAAATCGGGGAAGACCTGGTCGGGCGCGTGAAACGGTGCCGACGCCGCGCCGGTCATGTATCCGGCCAGTTTGTAAGGCGCGTAAAACGCGAACAGCAAGACGCCAATGAAAAGGAATCCGATGAACTGCGCGAGCACGACGATGCCGGACGACAAGAGCGCCAGCGCCGCGCTGCGCGGGCGATCGGTACATAGATACCGCTGTACCAAGTATTGATCGGTACCGTGCGTCGACATCGTCAGGAAACAGCCGCCGATGACGCCGGCCCAGAAGGTGAACGTCTTCGTGGCGTCGAACGCGAAATCGAACACGCGGAACTTGCCGTACGCATGGCCGATGTCCATCGCCGCAGAAAAACCGCCCGGGATGTGCTGCGTCAACACGATGGCCGCGGCCAGCGCGCCGGCGATGTAGATGCCGAGCTGTACGACCTCGATCCAGACCACGGCCTCCATGCCGCCGTAGAAGGTGAAGATGATCATCACGACGCCGATGCCGACGACGCAGAGCGTGATCACCGATTCCGCCGAGACGCCGGCCACGCTTCCGTAAACCGCGGCCAGCACGAACGCGGTCAGCAGCAACCGAACGCCGTCCGCGATCGTGCGCATGGCGATGAACAGCGACGACGCCAGCGCGCGCACGCGCCATCCGAACCTTCTTTGAAGGAGCTGGTAGACAGTGACCAGATCGCCTGTGAAGTACGACGGGATGAAGAGAATCGAGATGGCGATCCGTCCAACGAGATAGCCGAAGACGAGCTGCAGAAAGGTGAAGTCGCCGCCGCGCGCATACGCGATGCCCGGCACGGAGATGAAGGTGATGGTCGACGTTTCCGTGGCCACGATCGACGCGCTGATCGCCCACCACGGCACGCCGCGTCCCGCCAGAAAGTACTGGCTGGTGGTCTGCTGCTTCCGCCCAAACCAAGCGCCCGCGCCGACGACGGCCGCGAGGTAGCCAACGATGATGACCAGATCGAGGATGGACAAGTGCGCGGCATTGTAGCGGGCCATTGCCATCGGCGGCGAAGCCGTCGTAAGAACCTTAGCCCCCACCTTCAGGTGGGGTTTTCGATGCGTTGAATCTCGTGAGCCCGCCTTGGCGGGCGAGAGAAAGCTTTCTTTCGCCCGCTAAAGCGCGCTCACAAATTCAACCGAATTCGATTTCCCCCACGTGAACGTGGAGGCTACGGTTCTTACGACGGCTTCGCCGCCGGGAGTTCGTCGCCGGTTCTTATTCGTCCTTCATCAGCGGCTCGATTTTGCCGGTGATCAGTCGTGCGCCGCGTTGGTAGGTGAGGTAGGACCAGGCCCATTGCAGGATCACGAGCACGCGGTTGCGGAAGCCGATGAGGAAAAAGATGTGGATGGACAGCCAGGCGGCCCAGGCGATGAAGCCGCTGAGTTTGATGGGGCCGAGGTCGGCGACGCCGGCGGCGCGTCCGATGGTGGCGAGCGATCCTTTGTCGCGGTAGCGGAAGGGAAGCGTCGGTTGGCCGTTCAGAATGCGCGTGATGTTTTTCGCGGTGTGAATCCCTTCCTGAATCGCGGCGGGGGCGACGCCGGGGACGAGTGAGCCGTCGGCGTTCTTGGCCGCGGCAAGGTCGCCGATGACGAAGACTTCGCGATGTCCGGGGATGCTGAGGTCCGGCTCGACGACGACGCGGCCGGCGCGGTCGAGCGGGACGCTGAGCGACTGCGCGAGAGGGGAGGCCTGGACGCCAGCGGCCCAGAGGATCGTGCGCGCCGGGATGGTGGTGTCGCCGATGCAGACTTCGTGATCGTTGATGCGCGTCACGACGGCGTCGGTGATGACCTCCACGCCGAGGTGGCGCAATTGATCGGCGGCTTTCGCGGAGAGCGGCGGCGGATAGGGCGGGAGAACGCGTTCCTTTCCTTCGACGAGGATCACGCGCGCGCTGGAGGGATTGATGCGCCGGAAATCGCGGAGCATGGTCTGGCGCGCGATCTCCGACAGCGCTCCGGCCAGCTCGACGCCGGTCGGGCCCGCGCCGACGATGACGAAGTTGAGCCACGCCTTCTGCCGCTCCGGATCGGTCTCGCGCTCGGCGGCTTCGAAGGCGCGCAGCACGCGGCGGCGGATTTCGAGGGCGTCCTCGATCGTCTTCAGGCCGGGCGCGTTCTCCTCCCATTCGGGATGGTTGAAATACGAATGCGTGGCGCCGGTGGCGACGATGAGGATGTCGTAGGCAAGCGCGCCGTCGGCCATGGTGATGATGCGGCGATCGGTGTCGATGTCCTGGACGTCGCCCATGATCACGCTAATGTTCTTTTGTTTTCTAAGTACCGCGCGGATCGGCGCGGCGATGTCGCTCGGATTCAGCGCTGCGGTCGCGACCTGGTAGAGCAGCGGCTGGAAGAGGTGGTAGTTGCGTCGGTCGACGAGCGTGATGTTCGCGTTCGTTTTTGCGAGCGTCCTGGCGGCGTAGAGGCCGCCGAAACCGCCGCCGACGATGACGATTCGTTTGGTTTCCATAGGGGAACCTGTTTCACGCGGAGGCGCGGGGAACGCGGAGGAACTCCTCACCGAACAGCGTGAAGCCAACCACTGCACCATCCACACCTAGCCGGAACTGAACCAGCTCGTCGATGTCCTCCGTGGTGTCGATGGCGCTGAAGGTGTCGTAGTTTTCATGCACTAGCGGGATGGTTAGGCGCTCCCAGTGAAGCGTCAGCGTGTCGTTCGTGGCAGCGATCGTGGCGTCGCTGAAGCCGGCGTTGTGGTACGTGCCGGCGAATGCGGCCAAGTCGTGCGACGGCTTCGGGGCGGTGGCGCGCTTCGCTTCGCGTTCGGCCTGCTTGTCGTTCGCTTTCGACTCCTCGAACTTCTCGGCGTCGAGAATGTCGGTGTTCCAGTCGCGGGCGGGGACGCCGAGGAACTGGTCGATGATCGTGTTGCGCAGCGCGGCCAGTGCGCTTCCGCGGCCGACGTTTTCGAGGATCACGATGCCGAGGTTGCGTTTGGGGAGGAGCGCGACATTGGTGCGGAAGCCGTTCAGCGCGCCGGCGTGGGCGACCAGCAGCTCGCCGTGGTAGTCGGAGATGTTCCAGCCGAGACCGTACGTCAGGAAGTTCATGTCGGGGTAGAGGAGGCGCGAGCCGGGGCCGATCGGGATGATCGTCTGCGGCGTGTGCGTCTCTTCGATGGCCGACAACGACATCAGCCGCTTGCCGTCGATCGCGCCGCCGGCGAGTTGGAAGCGGAGCCACTGGGCCATGTCGTGCGCGGAGGATTTAATCGTGCCGGCCGGCGCGAGCGCGTCGTAGTTGCGCATCGGCTGGATCGCCGCCCATTGTCCTTTCGAGCTCCAACGATGGCCGGTGGCGTGATCGGAGGCCGGCCACTCGGCGAAGGGGATGCGCGACTCCGTCATGCCCAGCGGCGCGAAGATGCGGGTGCGGATCAACTGTTCCCACGGCATCTTGGCCGCCGACGCGGCAGCCTCGCCGGCAGTGACGAACATGAGGTTGTTGTACTGATAGCCGGCGCGGATCGGACGCCATACTTTCATCGCGCCGATGCGGCGGATGAGCTCTTCGCGCGGCAAGTCGCTGTCATCCCACAGCTCGTCGTGGCGCGCCACGCCGCTGCGGTGCGAGGCGATGTCGCGCAGCGTGATCAGCGAGTCGGTGCAGGGATCGGACACGTGAAATCCGGACACGTAGTTGCGCACGGGATCGTCCCAGGACAACTTCTTCTCGTCGGCGAGCATGGCCATCGCGGTCGCTGTGAAAGCCTTCGTTGTCGAGCCGATTTCGAAGAGGGTGTCGGCGGTGACCGGCTGCGTCTTGCCGGCTTCTTTGATGCCGTAGCCTTTGAGAAAAATCACTTTGTCGTTCTGAACGACCGCGATCGAAAGTCCAGGCACGTGCCACGCGTCGATGGTGGCGCGGACGTCTTTGTCGATGATCGCGTCACTGAGCTGCGCGAAGGCAGGAATGGCGAGCAGGAAAACAGCGAGGACGATGACGAAGCGGCGCATGCATGGCATTCTAGTCGGCCATGCGCACCGCCTCTGCGTTCCTCATTCTGCTCACGCTCTCCTGCGCGAATCTCGCGGTCTACGAAAAGCAGGATCTCGACACGCTCTACTTCGGGACGCAGAAACCGGAAGGCGGCGTGGTCAGCGACGCGGAGTGGCAGCAGTTCCTGGCTGACGAGATCACCTCACGCTTTCCGTCCGGGCTGACGACGTGGGAGGCCTCGGGGCAATGGCGCGATCAGCACAATGTGATCGAGCGCGAGCGGACGCACATCGTGCAGATTGTGCATCGCTCCGGTGATGAAGCGAAGATCGTGGCGATCATCGATCTGTACAAGAAGCGGTTCGCACAGGAGGCGGTGTTTCGCACTCGTTCGGATGTCTGGATGCCGCGATGATCAGATGGCCCGTCGTCGTGAGGGCATTCGCTGGACGAGATAGGCGAAGGCCCATTCGGGGATGTGGTGCAGCGGCGAGAGGAACATCAGCGCGACGATGATCATCCCGACGCCGGTCAGCTCGAACCACGGCGGAGTGGGCATGTTGAGGAGCTGGCTCAGGGCGTACGACGCGGCGATGCCGGCCAACAGGCTGGAACAGCAGTTCATGGCCATGCAGAAGGTGTTTTCGCGGCGGTCGAGGTAGATGCGCGTCGTGAAAACGTAGAGTGTCGCGTAGAGCGCGCCGATCAGGAAGCCGACGTTCGCTGTATTGGTGCCGCTGACGATCAGCGCCAGACCATTTCGCAGAGTGCTGACGCCGAGGGCGGCGCCAATCAGCGGGATGAGCGCGAGGAAAACGAGCGTGACCATGATCTCGCCGACGAAGTACGTGCGCGTCGTTTCGGGATGCTCAACCTTCGCATGTTTCGTCATCTGCGGCAGACGGATTTGATAGCCGGCGAGGTAGCCGGCGAGATTGATGATCGCGGCGAGCGTGAGCTGATGGTTCGTCGTCGCCACGATGCCGAGGCCTACCGCGGTGAGGCTGATGATCAGCGCAACGGACGAGAACCAGCGCACCCGCCGGCGTCCGAGGAGGTCCGTGATCGGCGCAATGATCAGCATTCCGCCGCGGAGCAGAAGCAGCGCGAAGAGGACCGAGATGCCGTGGAAGGCGTACGCAAGAGTCGTCGTGGCGATGATGAGCGACGTTCCGAATCCGGAAATGATCATGGCGCGCGACGGAACGCGCGCGTAACGCCACCAGCCGAGGAGAAGCACGAAAATCGGCAGCGTCACGATCGTCCCGGCGAGCACGGACGGCAGCAGGGTCAGGCCGTCGATTCCGTCCAGTCCGGGCAGCTTGCCGGCGGACATCGCTTTCACCAGGCCGGCGTACGGCGTGTAGGCGATGAAGTAGCCGAGGCCGAAGAGCCAGATGGTGCGGTCGACGCGTTTGACGGGAGCTCCGCTGTGGTCCATGACTCTCCTCGCTTACGGCTTGTAGAACGAGACGTCGTAGCTCTTGCCGAGGACGGCCTTGCCGATGGTGGCGAGGACGTGATCGTCGTTGTCGTGGCGGACGTAGATGGAGAGGTCGCGCCAGATCCGTTCGACGGGACTGGGCTTGATCAGCGCGCGCGCGCCGCAGGAACGGATGCAGTGATCGACCGTCTCGACCGACAGATGCTCGAGCAGATGCCGCACGCGATTGCCCGCCACCTGCGCCTCGGCGGAGCGTCCGCTTTCCCACAGCGTGGCGACATGACGCAGCCAGAGATGCGCGGTGTCGAGGTTGACCGACATCTTTCCGACGTGGTGCTGGACGTACGGATCGTCCCCTTTTTTCTGCGCGACGATCGAGGCGATGGCGTAGTCGTAGGCCGCGGTTGCCGCGCCGAGGAACGACGCGCCGTACTGCGGCGCGAAACACGTCTGCCAGCTTTCGAGAAGGTACTGGCCGGGATAGCCGAGGAGATTCGAGTCGGGGATGAATGTGTTTTCAAAACGCACGGCGTGGCTGACCGTGGCGCGCATTCCGATCGGATCCCACCACGAGCCGTCGATGCTCACCGTGGGATCGGTGAGATCGCAGGCCATGAGCAGGAGGTGATCGACGTCGCCCGACGCATGCCGCGCGCCGCCGGGTCCTTGCGTGTTGACGAGCAGGATGGCCCAGCGCGCGCCGCCCGCGCTGGTGGCGAAGGCTTTGGTGCCGTCGAGGCGCCAGCCGCCGTCGACCCGTTCCGCGTACGTTCCGAAGCGCGTGGTCTCGCCGGGCGCGCGCGCCTGCGGCTCGCCGCTCCACGCCACCCACGTCTCGCCGCGCGCGAGCACGCCGTCGAACCAGCGCGCTTTCTGCTCGTCGGTGCCCATGCCGTCGATGAGCACGAGCGAGTTGACGTGGCCTTCCCAGCATCGCGCGAGCGACAGATCGGCGCGGGCGATCTCTTTCGTCAGCATCCAGAGCGTGAAGATGTCGCCGCGATACGGGCCGAGTCCCAGTCCGCCGGCGTCGCGCGGAATTGCCGCGCCGAGGAGACCGGCCTCGAAGAGATCGCGGAAGTCGTCGTGCGGAAAGGTGGCGGTGGCGTCGTAGTGCGCGGCGCGCGGCGCGAGTTTCTCGCGTGCGAGCGCGCGAACGCCGGCGACTAGATCGACGCGTTCGGGCGCGAGGTAGAAGTCGGCGATGGTGTCGGCGCCGGAGCGCGCGGTGACCGGCTCGGCGGTCATGCGGCGCCTTCCGTGGCAGCGGCGATCGTCTCTTCACACCAACCGAGAATTTCCGCGGGAACTTCGGCCGGCATCGGCTCGCCGGTCATGAGATGGAACTGGCTCATGGCCTGAGTGCGGAGGACGTCGCGGCCGTCGATCGTGATCTGTCCGCGGGCGCGGGTGGCGGTGACGAGCGCGGTCGGTTCGGCGCCGTAGACGAGGTCGATGATCACGGCGTCGTTGCCGAGGCTGTCGGGATCGAACGGCGATTCACCGGCGCGATAGCCGACCGGCGTGGCGTTGACGACGATCGCGTAGCCGCGCGGCGAGAAACTGGCCAGCGGCACGAAGGGAAGTTTCAGGAGGCGGATGGCGAGCGAGGCGCGGTCGAGGCCGCGATTGACGAGCGTGACGTCGGCGCCGGCCTGCTGCAGCGCGGCGGCGATGGCGCGTCCCGATCCGCCGCAGCCGACTACGGCCACGCGCTGGTTGCGTGGCTCGACACCGCGTTCCCGCAGCGTGAGCAGGACGCCTTCGGGATCGGTCGTGTCAGCGGTCCAGACGCCGCCCTCGTTGACGAAGAAGTTGGTCGAGCGCGTCCGCGACACCATCGGCGTCCGCACCGGCGGCGCGCTGACGGCGATCTCTTTGTGCGGCGAAACCACGCAGAGCGCGCCGACTTTGAATCCGAGCGTTTCAAATCCGCGGTCTTCGATCATCGCGGTCCAGAAGTCGGCGAAATCGGAGACGTGAAAGGGGAGGTAGAGCGCGCGCCTGCCGACGGCGCGGAAGCCGGCGTTGTGCAGGCGCGGCGAGAGCGAGCGGAGGATCGGATCGCCGACGATGCCGAAGATTTCGTCGATCGGATCGAGGCGCGGAAAGCCGTAGTCGCCGATGCACAGCTCCATCGGCAGCATGCCGTCGATGCGGTCGTCGTCGCCGCCGAAGACGATCGGCGCGCCGAGATGCGGTGCGAGGATGCGCGTCCAGAGTCCGATCGCGCCGATCGCGTACGCGGTCAGGTCGATGCGCCGTTCGCGTTTGAGCAGCGCCATCGGCAGGAGCGTTTCGCTGCTGCGCGGCGTCTCCACTTCGATGCGATACAGCCGCGCCGGAACGCGGCGAATGGCGTGCAATGCGGCGTCGAGATCGTCCATCGTCCGCGCACGGCCGCGCCAGGTGATAACGCGGCGTTCGGGATGGATTCGTTGCAGGAGCAGCGTGTCGTTGAGATCGGCCGGCTCGAGGTCGACGAGATCGAATGTCGCCGCCGCGCGCAGAAGGCGCTCGCGCCGTTCGGCGATGACGCCGCGCAGCGTGTAGAGCGTCGTGGCGGCTGTGAACGGACGAAGATCGAAATCGCCGGCGACGTCGGCACGCAGCTCGACCCAATCCGATGGCGTCCGGCAGGCGAAATCGTCCGGTCTCCGCCCGACCGTCACCACGAGCGACGCGATCCTCTCCTCGATGAGTGATGCCCTCTCAGCCATTCTCACCGCCCTGTGCTGCCGTCGTTGGGGACCCGGATGCAACGCTTGCCATAGGGAGAGATGCCAGAAGCGATTTTCCCTACCCGGTGGTTTTTAGTTTTTTCGAATATTACGCCGCGCGCGGCCGGCGGCGCCGGTCGGCGATCGTTTCGCGCAGGAACTTCAGCAGCGCGCGCTCCTCTTTCGAAAGGCCGACGCGCACGACCGGCGACCCTTTGTGATGTTTGCGCAACATCTCGAACGGCTTGCCCTCCATGTACTCGTCGAGCAGCCGCGGGCAGATGTACGACGAGCGGCAGACCGCGGGTGTGTTGCCGAGCTGGTCCGCGGTGGCCTGAATCGCTCGTTTCACCTTGCGTTTGCGCTCGGTCTTGCTCGCGCCCTGACCTTCCATGCCGAGGGCGATCGAGCAGAGGAGCGTGCCGGCCCAGGTGCGAAAATCTTTGGCCGTGAAGTTCTTGCTGATGATCGACTGGATGTAGTCGTTCACGTGGCGGTCCTTTACGTCGCGCACTTTGCCGTTGTCGATGAAGGCGAAGAGCTCGTCTTCATGCAGCTTCTTCAAGTTCTCGACGACGGCGGCGACGTCGGCGTCCTCGATGGCGCGCTTCTGCGCTTTGCGCCACTTGCCGACGTAATCGAACAGCAGGACCGCTCCGTCGACCTTCACGTGTTTGCCGAGGATCGTTGTCAGCCCGTACGTGGCCTCGGATTGCGCGCTCTTGTCGTTGCCGACGCGAAAGAATCCCTGATCGATGAGGCGGACGATGGCGGCCAGGACATGATCGCGATCGAGCTCGCCGCGCTTCAGATCGGCGCGCACGCGGCGGCGCAGCGCGGGAAGCGACTCGCCGAATTCAACGACGCGCTTGAACTTTTCTTCCTCGCGCTGGGCACGAAAACGGGCGTGATAGAGGTACTGCGTGCGCCCTTTCTTGTCGACGCCGACGGCCTGCAGCGGCGCGGAGTCGCTGCGGGCGATACGCACGTCCTCCCACGCCGGCGGAATGCGCAGCTTGCGGATGCGGGCGAGGGTCTTTTCGTCGTCGATTACCGCGCCGTCTGCGCTGCTGTAAGTGAAGCCGGATTCCTTGCTGCCGAGGCGCCGGATGCCGTGAAGGTCGAGGTTCCATCGGCGACGGACGCCCTTTCCCGGCATGATGCTCGCGAATTTTGCGAGAATGGTGCCGCCCCACATCAGAAGAGCCAATGTTGAATGTTCAATGTTGAATGTTGAATGTTGAATGAACGGCTCCGGGTCACATTCAACATTGAACATTCAACATTCAACATTGAACATTCCGGTAGCCGGAATGGCGATCGAGCCGCTGACCAGACGTCAGCGTGCTTTCGTCCTCATCCTCGGCCTCTTCGTCGCGCTGACGCGCCTCTACGCGGTCTCGCACTCGATGTGGGATTGGGACGAGGCGCTCTTCGCCTCGGCGCTGCAGCATTACGACGTCGCGCAGCACCATCCGCATCCGCCGGGATTTCCGCTCTTTTTCGCGCTGGCGAAACTCGCCAGGGTGGTCCTGCACGACGATTTCCGTGCGTTGCGCGCGATCAGCGTTTTGTCGTCGCTGCTGATGTTCCCGGCCATCTTCGCGCTGGCGCGGTCGCTGCGCTTCCGATTCCGGACCTGCATCGCGGCGGCGATGCTGTTCTGTTTCCTGCCGAACGTCTGGTATTGGGGCGGTACCGCGTTCACCGACGAGCTGGCGCTGGTGACGTCGCTCGCCGGCGCGGCGCTGCTGCTACGCGATGACCGCCGGCGCGGCACGTACGTTCTCGGCTGCATCCTCTTCGCCGCGACGATGCTCGTCCGCGCGCAGAACGTGCTGCTGCTCTGGCCATGGATCGTGGCCTCCTGGCGGCGAATGCGTTCAGGTCAACGCCGCGACGTTTTCGCGGGAACGGCAATCATCGTGGTGCTGGTGCTGACCGGCTACGGCATCGCCGCGGAACTGACCGGCGTGCAGGACTACATCTTCGCCACGAAATGGCATCAGCATTACGTGGCCACGGTCGACGGCGCGTTCAATCCGGGGCGCAAGCCGATGCTGGATCTGCTGCACGACTTTCTCTTCGATCCGTTCGAGTCGCGTTCGGCGTCGACGGCGATGTTCGTCTTCGCGCTGCTCTCGTTTTTTCGTCCGCGCCGCGCGCAGTTGGACATCGTGCTGACGTTCGAACCGAATTTTCTGCTGGCGTGGTTCCTCCTGAATCCGACCGGCATCAGCCGCCTCTCCCTCGGCTACATCGCCGCGAACGCGCTGCTCGCGGCGGACGGGATGGATGTTGTGGCGACGTTCATCGCCAGTCGCCTGCGCGCGCTCCCGCGCGAGCGAATCGCGCTCGCGCTGCAGACGCTCTTCGCGGCAGTCATCATCGGCCGCTACGTGTATTGGGTGCGGCCTGGGTTGCGCGAGGTGCGGCATACCGATTCGCCGCCGGTGCAGGCCATGCGCTGGATCCGGCAGAACGTCGCGCGCGGCGGCAAGGTCTACACGGCCGGCGGACTGGAGCCGTTTGCCGCTTACTTTTTGCCGGACTACAACGTGGTCAATGTCCCCGACACGTTCGATCCATCGACAGCGCATGCGGAGAAAAACGCGGTGTATGCCGCCGACCGGCCGAGCTCACTGGGCCAGGCGGTGAACTTCCGGCGCGTGCACAAGCCGCTCTGGGCACTTTTCAATCGCCGCTACTTCGAGGCCTCGGTGATGCCGATATCCGGCTGGATCAAGTTCGGCGCGGGTTGGTACAGCGAGGAGCGCGGCGACGACGGCGAGGCGTGGCGCTGGATGGGTGCCGCGAGCCACACGACGCTGGAGCCGCTGGCGCATCGCGCGCAACTCGGATTTAACGTCACCTTTCCGCTCGAGAGCGAGCCGCCGCCGGCAGTGACCGTGATGCTCGACGGCCGCGTCGTCGATCGTTTCGTGCCGAAGCAGGCGAACGTGGAGCGGCTGTACGCCGTCGATTCACGCGCCGGCGCGCCGGACGAGCTGGTGATCGCCGTCGATCACGTCATGAATCTGTCGCGCACGCATCGCGGCGGCGATCCGCGCGACCTCGGCATGCAACTGCATCGGATTCTCTGGAAAGCAACGCCTTAAGCCGGCACGGCCGGCGGCGTTGCTTGCCTAAGGCTCGGCCACCATCTTCGCTCGATCATTCTGCCGCGCAGACTCGCAGGAACTGCTCAGTTAGACGCAGGTGGTCACTGAGCCTTGGGCAATCAACGCTGCCGGCCGTGCCGGCCTTAGCGGCTGAAGGTGATCGACTGTGGCCGCCAGGTCTTGACGCGTTTCCCATCCTTCATGGGCGGCGTGAAGTGAACCGCGCGCATGGCCCGGACGGCGGCGTCGTTGAACCCGAAGCGGGAATCGCCCTTCAGTACTTTCACGTCCGTGACGTCGCCATTCTCCGAGATCAACGTGGAGAGGATGATGGTCGCCGTGGCATGTTGCTGAACGGCCAGCGGCGGATAGTACGGCTTGACAGTCGAGAGTGGCTGGGGCACCTTGTCGAGCTCCAGGACATCGACGACGTCGCCCTCGCGGATCGTCGAGACGGGCGCCTGCGTCACCGGCGGCGTCGATACCGCGGACGTTTGCGGCTGCGGAACGACCGGTTGCTGCTGCGCGGCCTGCGTTTGCGTCAGCGGCTGCGCGGCGAGGCGGCGCTGATCGAGCGCGGCCGCGGCGCCGCGATCGTCGGACTGCTGCTGCGGCTGCGGAGACGAGATCACGCTCGCCGTCTGGACCGGCGCGTTCTTCGATTGCTGCTGCTTGAGCTGTTTGTTCATGTCAGCCTGCAGCTTCATCATCTCTTCCTGCATCTTCTGCTGCACCGCCGCTTCGAAGGCCTTCTTCTGCGCGGCCGGATCGAGCGACGCGGTCGTCGTGCCTGCGGTGGAGGTCGGCGCGGCGGCGATGACCGGCTGCGAGATCACCTTCGGCGCCGGCGGCGGCACGGCCTTCTGCGCGACGGCCGGCGGCGCCGGCTTCGGCTTCAGGAAAAAGTACGCGCCCGCGCCGATGGCGATGATCACCGCCGCAGCAGCGGCGTACAACGGTATGCGGCTCTTCTCGGGCGCTTCTTCCGCCGCGGGCATCGCCGTCACGGTGGCCATTGGGATTTCCGTATAGGCGGCGGCGTTGACTTTCGATTCCTTCTCGCGCTCGATCGCTTCGCCTTCCAGCTCCTTCTTGAGCAGATTGCTGAGATAGAAGGCGAGGTTGAACGTCGACGCCGAGTAGTTGCCGCCGTGAACGAGCGCCGACAGCACTTGCTTCATGTCGTTGATCGTCGCGTAGCGCGCATTCGGATCGAGGGCCAGCGACTTCTCGATGATGGCGCGGAGATCGTCCGGAAGGGGCTGACCGGCGAACGTTTTCGCGGCGCGAATCGTCTGCGCGAATGCGCTGCCGGTTACGGCATCGGGCGGCTCGAGACCAGTGACGAGAAGATAAAGGATCGCGCCGAGCGAATAGACGTCGGTGGTCTTCGTGATGTCGCCCGAGGCGCGGTACTCGGCGGCGAAGTAGCGGCCGAGCTCCGACGCCACTTTCGTATCGGACATCGAGGCGATGAGGCCCTTTCCGATCTGCTGCCCGCCGACGCGAATCTCTCCTTCGTCGGTGATCCAGACGAATTGCGGAATCAACGCGCCGTGCGCGAGACGGTTGCCGAGGTAGCGGAGATCGGCGGTGGTGGCGAGTGAGAGCGCGATTTTTTCGGCGATGACGATCGCCTGATCGAGCGGGATCGGATTCGCCGTCACGCCGTTGCCGCCGCGGGCGCGGTCGACGATGTGCCGCAGCGAACGGCCGCCGGCGTACTCGTGCGCAACGAACGGGATGCCGTTGGCGATGTCGATGGTTTGGTCTTTGGCGAAGGTCGTTCCGGCCAGCAGCGGCACGAGGTTGTGCGCCTCGCCGGCGCTCGCCGTCAGCGCCGCGCGATTGCCGCCGAGGAGGCGGCGGACGGCCATCGTCGGTCCGAGCTGTCCGTTGTCGACGCGTCCCGCGCGCCAGAGATCGCCCAGCGCGTCGGTCTCGAGTTTTTTGAAGAGGATGAACGAACCGAACTGCTCGTACGGACGGTTTTTCGCAGACATACTCGACGGACCCCCAGATTTTTGCGGTGCGCGGGAGGATAGCACGAAAGGTTATTCGCAGTAAGTTATTTTGCAGTTTGCGCCGCTGCGCGCTGGTCCCGGTACCACTGCACCTGGTAAATCTGCACGTTGCGATCGTGGTCAGCGATGTTCGTGGCGAAGGCGTGCGTGCCGTCGTGTTTGGCCACGAAGTAGAGGAAGTCGCTCTTGGCCGGCGCGGCGGCGGCTTGCAGCGATGCCAATCCCGGATTCGCGATCGGACCAGGCGGGAGGCCGTGAAACCGGTAGGTGTTGTACGGCGAATCGATCTGCAGGTCGGCTTTGTGGATGTTGCCGTCCCAGCGATTGGCGAGCTTCAGCGCGTAGATGACGGTCGGATCGGCGCCGAGCAGCATCTTTTTGTTGATGCGGTTCAGGTAGACCGACGCCACCAGCGGCCGCTCCTGCGGCATCCTGGCTTCGGTCTCGACGATTGACGCCAGCGTCACCGTTTCGTGCAGCGTGAGGCCGGTGGTGATGTAGTTCATCTCGCCGCCGAAATGCTTGCGGAAATTCACCACCATGGCGGCCACGATCGCGCGCGGCGGCGTGCCGGGATTGAATTTGTAGGTATCGGGAAAGAGGTAGCCCTCCAGCGATTTTGCCTCGGGGGAGACATCGCGGATCAACTCGGGATCGGCGGTGAGCTTGTCCCACTCGGTGTCGCGCCCGAATCCCTCCTGCACAAAAATATGTGCAACCGCGAAACGGTCCAGACCTTCGCGAACGGTGACGCTCTTCGCTACCACATCGCCGCGAATGAGCTTGTCGAGCACTTCCTCGGCGGTCATCGGCTTCGAGAATTCGTAGATGCCGGCTTTGATGCTGTCGTTGTGCCGCGCCACCTTCATGTAGATGAGCGGGATGTATTCGTCGCGGATGATCCCCTCGGATTCAAGGTGCTTGAGAATCGCCGAGGTGCGCAGGCCGTGACGCACTTCGACGTCTTTGAACGACTCGCTGTAGTTTTTGTACGGCGAGCGCATAGCGCGCAGGAAGAACCAGCCGCCGGCGACGGCGAGGATGATCGCGAAGACGCCGATCGTCGTCAGCGACTGCAGCAGTTTGCGGCAGCCGCCGCGGGCGGCACGCGCGCGGCGGGCTATGACGCCCTCCGGGCTTGTTCGTCGAGGTAGGACTGAAGGATGACGGCTGCGGCGTGCATGTCGATTTCGCGCTGGGCGTCGCGCCGTTTGGTCCCGCTGTCGCGCAGTTGGCGCGCGGCCTCGGTGGTGCTCAGCGCTTCGTCCCAGAGCACGACCGGTTTGCACGTTTTCTGCCGCAGACGTTCGGCGAAATCGCGGAACTTCTGTTCGCCGAGGCCGCTGTTCGCGCGGCGCGCGATGCCGACCACGATCGTTTCGGCGTCGAGCTCCGAGGCAATGCGTGCGAGCTTATCGATGATCTCCCCCTCGTTCTTCACCACGGAATGCGGCCTGGCAAGCGTGCCCGAATCGCTCACCGCCACGCCGATGCGGCGGCCGCCGTAATCGATGGCGAGGATCGACATGCGCGGCGATTGTACTTGGCACTATGCGTACAATGGCGCCAACTCGAGCGCTGCCATGAAGAACTTCAATCTCGACGCCATTCTCGAGGCCATGCTGAAGATGTCGGATCGCGTCTCCGATCTCAACTTCTCGGTCGGCCGTCCGCCGCAGGTTGAGATCGACGGCCAGCTCGTCGCCGTCAACTTTCCCGGTCTGCCGCGGCTGACGCCGTATCAGACCGAGATGATCGCCATGCACATGCTGCGCGGCGACCGCGAGCTGACCCGCACGCTGCTGACCAACGGCTCGGTCGATCTGTCGTACTCGATCCCACAGAAGACGCGCTTTCGCGTGAACATCTTCGCGCAGCGAGGTACGTACGCGATCGTCCTGCGCGTCATCCCCGAGGGCATTCCGACGCTGGAGTCGCTGAAGCTGCCGGCGGAGCTGTCGAATATCTGCAGCCTCAAGAACGGCATCGTGCTGGTGACGGGGCCGACGGGGTCGGGGAAGTCGACCACGCTGGCGGCGCTCATCAACAAGATCAACAACGATTACGCGTACCACATCATCACGGTCGAAGATCCCGTCGAATACATGCACAAGCACATCAAGTCGACGGTGAATCAGCGCGAGCTGGGCGCGGACACGAAGTCGTTCGCGCTCGCTCTGCGCGCTGCGCTGCGCCAGGCGCCGAAAGTGATCCTGATCGGCGAGATGCGCGACGTGGAGACGATCGAGATCGCCATGGAAGCGGCGGAGACTGGACATCTCGTGCTGTCGACGCTGCACACGATCGACGCCGCGAAGACGGTCGACCGGATCATCGGCGTCTTTCCGAAGGACCAGGAGCCGCAGGTGCGCACGCGGCTCGCGCAGTCGTTCCGCTACATCGTCTCGCAGCGCTTGCTGCCGAAGTCGGGCGGCGGCCGCATCGCAGTGCTGGAGATTTTGAAATCGACGATGCGCACGCGCGACTACGTGCTCAAAGGCGAAACCGAGGGGCGCTCACTGATCGACGCCATGCACGACGGTTCGGTCGACGGGATGCAGATCTTCGACGATGAGCTGGAGAAGTTGTGGCAGAAGCGCGTAATCACGAAAGAGGTGGCGCTTGCCTACGCGACGAATCCCACCAACCTCGCGCTGCGCATGACGGAAGAGGATCTGCAAGCGCAGCCCGAGGAGAGCGGCGGCGACTCGATGTTGTCGATGCTGGAGTAGTGCGATGAAGATCACCTGCACGTCCTGCCAGAAAGTGCTCTCGATCGACGAGACCAAGCTGCCGATGAAGCCGGTGCTGATTCCGTGTCCGGTATGCGAAACGAAGCTGCCTGTGGATCGGCGCAACCTGGAGATGGCCGCCGCCGCGGCGGTTCCCCACGCGGAGGCACATTCGCAAGTACACGAAGAGGACGACAGCTTCGGCGCGAAAGCGCTCATCGTCGGCAACGACAGCCCCGCGCTCCGGCAGGCGGCGAAGCTGATCGGCTTCATGCCGGTGGTCATCGCCGCGCCCGCGCAGGCCCGCGACTACTTCATGCAGGAGTTTCCGCCGGTGGTGATGCTCAATCCCGCGCAGGTGACGCCGCCGCCGCTGGCGGAATTCGCGCCGATCATCTCGCTCACTCCGGCCGACCGTCGGAAGGCGTTCTTCATCCTCTTCTCCGAAAACCTGCGCACGCTGGACGGCAACGCCGCGTTTCTCTATGGCGTCAATCTCGTCGTCGCTCCGAAGGATCTCGGCGCGTTTCAGCAGATTTATCGCGAAGCGTACGGCTACCACGAGCGGCTCTACGCGCCGATGGTCGCCGCGCAAAAGGCGATGGCCTCATAAACAGAAAGGGCGCCCGAAGGCGCCCTTTCCAAACATTGCTGCGAGCTCCTGTTACTGCGTCTGCACGCCTTCCGGATACGCAACGAACGATCCGTTCGAGTAGACGATGTCGCAGTCGAAGTTCGTCGTGGCGCCGGCGGTGACCGAGGTCGCCATCGTACCGTCGCGGCCGGCCGACGCGATGCCGTACTGCTGCGCCGCCGTACCGGTGCCGTTGGCCCACGCGATATCGGTGCCGAAGTCGTAAGACTTACCCCAACCGTCCTTCTCCGGAAGGTTCTTGATGTACGTCGGGGTGAGGCCGCCGCTGAGCTGGGTATAGGTCACTGCCTGTGCGAGGCCGGCAGTGGTACCGGCAGCGTTGTACCGGTTCACGTCCGTGGCGCGTGCTTCCCACGCCGTGGCGATGGAACGCATGTCGGCCATGGTCCGTTTCTGCTTGGCGCGCTGCATGGCGGTGAGCAGGTTAGGGATGGCGATTGCTGCGAGGATGCCGATGATCGCGACGACGATCAGCAGCTCGATAAGTGTGAAACCCTTCTGGTTCTTTTTAATCATATGAACCCTCCTGATGTGGTCCCGTACCGCAAGCGAGATGCCGAGGGATCGCGGGCGTAAGTCGTTGAATCCTTGTGGCTTGATCATCGCACAGGCCGGTCGTCTGACGGTTTTCGCGACGGCGCCATGACAAATTGTGTCAATTCGCCGGAGGCAGCGCTTCGAAGGCGAAGCGCCGAGTCACGCGCCGCAACAGCTCGACGCCGTTCGTGAATGAGTCGGCCCACAGCCGTTCGTCGATCGCGTGGATGCCTTGCGTTTGATACCAGTCGGTCGGAAACGGCATGAGGCCGTACGCGTCGACGCCGCGGGCGCGCAGGTATCGCGAGTCGTTGGACCATGCGGCGAGCACCTCGGTTCCCGTGCGCACGCCGCCGTATTGCCGTTTCGCCTCGGCCGACAACAGCGCGAACATCGGCGTGTGGCGGGAGCTCAGCGGCGCGGGTCCGTTCTTCTCGAGGACTTCGTCGATCGACACTCCGTATCGCGATGCAACGCCGCACAACCATTCGACGTGCGCGTCGGGATTCTCATCCGGCAGATTGAAAAGGGTGACGTTCATTGTGGCGGCGCCAGCGTCGGATTTGACCGAGTCGGGCCAAAGCACGTTCTGTGTCAGCTCGCGGTATCCCGCGGGAACGAGCCAGAGTTTGCCGGCGGCGATGGTGCGGTCGACGTCGTTGAGGAATTGACCCTGTTCGATGCGGATCGGTGCGAGATCGTGCAGAAACTCGCGCACTTCGGGCAACACCCGGTCTGCATCGATGCGTGAGATGAACGGTTCGAGTGCGATGCGCAGGCGCTGCATCGACTGGCGATCGCGCGCGCGCAGCCGCACGCGGACGGTCATCTTCGTCCCGATTTCGATCCCGAAATAGGTGAGCCGTTCCTGCGATGTCTCGGTGATTCCCCCCTCGTTGATGGCGTAGCGGATGCCCGCGAAGATATCGGGGCGATGTTCGAGCAGCCAGGCCGTCCCGAGTTTTCCGCCGGTTTCTTCGTCGGCGACCGCGAGGAAGACGATGTCGCGCTCGGGCATGCGGTGCGTGCGCGCGACGTCGATGAAGGCGAGCAACTCGCAGATGGCGATCCCTTTCATGTCCAGCGCGCCGCGTCCGTAGACCTGGTTCAAATGCGCCTCGGCAGCAAACGGCGGACGCGTCCACCCGCTCTTCGTGGCCGGAACGACGTCGATGTGATTGAAGAGAAGAAGCCCATCGCCATGTTGCCGCCCGGCGATGCGCCCGTAGACGCTGGCCCGGCGCGGCGCGGACTCGATGATCTCGGCGTGCACGCCATTCTTTTCGAGAAGGCCGGCCAGAAAACGCGCGCCCGGAAGTTCGTTGCCCGGCGGATTGGAAGTATCGATCCGTACGTACTCCTGGAGCAGCGCGACCTCGGGTGTGATCTTCGTCGGCCGCGGAATAAAGAGCTGCGAGCCGATTTCCCGGTCGGCGCGCGCGACGTAGATACGCAGCCCGACGATTAGAGCGGCGCCGGCGATCAGCAGCGCGAGCGGAAGAGACCAGCGTCGCATCGAATCAGCTCGATGGAACGTCATCACCGGGCGGCTCGTCCGCGAGCTCCGGTTCCGGGATGACAGCTTCGAGATGCGTTCCGTACGCGTCCGCCACAACGTGCACCGGCTCTTCGTACGCCGGCGCATGCGGGGCCACGTTGGGATGCCGGTAGACGACGAGGATTCCAATCAGCACCGCAGCGGTGATCAGCGAGATCAGCATCCCGACGCGCACCAATTCGTTGCGGTACTCCATCTCGATGTGATGCCGGCCCGCGCTGACGACGATGCCCTGATAGGCGATGTTGGTGATGATGGCGGGAACGCGCGTGCCGTCGATGCGGATGTTCCAGTATTTGTGCGGCGTAACGCTCATGACCAGAAAGCCTTCGCCGAGGCTCTCTACGTCGAGCGACGCGGTGTTGGCCGTTTCGACGACGCGCTGTACGACGCCGCGCGCGGGAACGAACGATGGGCGGGCCACGAAGGCGACGGCGCTGCTGAAACTGGAAGTGCTGAGCTGCTTCACGAAGTCGGAGCGGTCGCGGATCGTGACCACCTGATCGGCGAAGTAGTAGCGCGGGAAGTGCGGCCCTTCCACGAATGCGACCGGAAGCGATTCCTTGAAGTTGCCGCGGTTGCGTTTTTTCTCCGCGTCGAAGTCGCGGTAAGTGGCGCGATACCACGCGTTCGACATGGCCATGAACGGCTTGAACCAATCGGCGCGTCCGGAGCGTTTGACGTCCCACACCGATTCGGTGAGATCGATCGTCGGCAGAAGCGCGGTCTTGTCGTAATCGCGCTCGAGGACAGTGCGTAATCCGGAGCCGGCCGGCGTCATCGGAAAGAGGCCATTGCGCACGACCCAGTAGACGGCGTCGCCGGTCGAGAAGTACTGCTGCGCCGGTTTCTCCGTGCCGTACCAGTCCGCCTCGTGAAAGACGCGGAAGTCCGCATGGTTGGCCGGAAGCGTGCGCGACACCGGCGGCGGATCGAAGAAGCGGCGAGGCTCGCGCGGATTGAGCTCCCACGTGACGTAGCCGAGATCGGCGATGACGAAGAGGGCGGCAGCGGCGAGCCAGGCGTTCCGGGCGCGGCTGCGCACGGTGACGAGCAGCGCGATCAGCGCGCCGCTGCGAAGCGCGGCGATGATCCAGTCGGTCCGCGACAGCGTGATCGCGTACGTCGTTGCCGAGCCGGCAGTCGCACTCCACGCTTTGCGCAGCGACGCGAGATCCGTGGCCTTGCTGAGCAGAGTGAAGAGGCGCGGATAGAACGGCGTGAATCCGAGGATGGCCAGGATCGCCGCGACCATCATCGTCGCGGCCGCGAATCCGAGCGCGCCGCTGCGCACGTCTTCGTCACCGGCCAGCATCCGGTCGAGCATCTGCGACGCGAAGATGGTCATCGCGAAGACGGCCATCAGGATGAACTTTTCGGGATAGCGGATCGACGTGGCGATGCCGTGGTCGTAGAGCCAGCGCAGCAGCGGCGTATGTCCGCCGAGGGCCATGAGGGACGAAAAGAAAACGATGAGGAGAACGAGCCGTCCGCCGCGCGGCCGTGAGAACGCGCCGCCGATTGCCAGCGCCGTCACGGCGATGCCGGCGTAGATGCTGAAAAGAAACGGCGATCCCATCCCCGGATACAGGCCGCCGCCCCAGTAGTGCATCACGTTGCCGATCGAGATGTGGCCGAGGACGTTCGGGTAGATCAGCTCCGCGAATTTCGGCCACGGCATGCTCCATGCGCTGACGAGGTCGAATTCGAACGGCCGCGAGCGCGCCGAATCGTGGACGTGATCGATGGCCGGCAGAATCTGCGCCGCGCCGAGCAGGAATCCCGTCACCGAGATCACCGCGATCCACAAAACGCGCGTGATCATTTTCGATACGCGCGGTTTGGCGTACCACCCTCGATACAGCGCGTACATGCCGATCAGCACGCCCGTCTGCATCACCGTCGTCGGCTCGGAGACGAGAACCTGAATCCCGAGAAAAAGCGACGCGGCGGCGAAGTCGCGGAGATTGCGCCGCAACAGAAATCGCCGGACAAAAAGACACGTCAGCGGGAGCCAGGCCGCGCAGAAAAGGATCGGCAGGAGATTGACGTACGACAGATAGATGCCGCCGAGGCCGAACGACAGCGCGCCGAACCACGCCGCGGGCGGACGGAGCTCCATCGATCGCAGCAGCAGATACATGCCGAGCAGCCCGATGTAGATGTGGATGAGGATGTGCAGCCGGTAGCCGAGGTCGTAGCTCGGCAGGAGGATCAGCCAGGTCAGCGGGTAGAAGACTTCGTGCTCCGGATTGGCCGCGATCGGCTGGCCGGCGGAGAAGTAGCGGTTCCAGTATGGGAACTCGCCATGTTGCACGATGTCGCGCAGGATCTGCTTGGTCGGGTAGTAGTAGCGCGTCAGGTCGCGCATGTAGAGCTGGTTGACGCCGAAGAGGATGTCGGCGAACGAGATCGTCGCGATCAGGAAGAGGAGTGCGAGCGCGAGCAGATCGGAACGGCGGCTGGCCGGCGGAAGCGTCGCGTCATTCACGGCGCGCGATTGTAGTCGACTCGGCGGGCCGCTCATTTCGCTGTGTTATTCTCCCGCGCCCATGCCGCTGCACGACCAGAAAGTCGTGGCCGTGCTCCCCGCGTACAACGCCGAAAAAACCTTGCGGGCCACGTTCGACGACATCCCTCAGGATTGGGTCGACGAGATCCTTCTCGTCGATGACGTCTCGCGCGACAAAACCGTAGAACTGGCGCGCACGCTGCCGATGCGCGTCGTCGTCCATGCGAAGAATCGCGGCTACGGCGGCAACCAGAAGACCTGCTATCGCACGGCTATGGACGAGATGGGTGCCGAGATCATGGTGATGGTGCATCCAGACCATCAGTACGATCCGAAGATCATCCCGCAGCTCGTGCAGCCGCTCCTTCGCGGCGATTGCGAGGCGGTGTTCGGCTCGCGCATGCTCGGCGGCCGCCCGATGGAAGGGGGCATGCCGAAGTGGAAGTACCTGGCCAACCTCTTCCTGACCATGGTGGAGAACGCGACGTTCTACATCTTCCTCAGCGAGTACCACTCCGGATTCCGCGCGTATTCGAAGCGCTATCTCGACGCGGTGAACTTCGAGGCGAACTCGGACAACTTCGTGTTCGACACCGAGATCATCGCGCAAGGTGTGGCGAAGGGGATGCGCATCCGCGAGGTGCCGATCTCGACGCGCTATTTCGACGAGGCCTCGCAGATCGGCTTCTGGCGCTCCGTGCGCTACGGCCTGGAGATCCTGAAGACGATGGTGCTGTACAAGATGCACAAGAAGCGCATCTGGTCGCACCCGATTTTCCGCGATCCGCAGCGCCGCTGACCGCAGTCAGCGCGTAAGCGTGATGCGGTGCGCGCGCGCGAACGCTTCTGCGTCGCTCCTGCTGCGAGCGGCCTCGGCATCATCGCCGGTCGCATGAAAGTACGCCGCCTCGGACCGCAGCAACTGGAGATAATCCATCGCATGTCCATCGACGATGCGGCGGTTCGCCTCGATGAACGGCCGATACTGCGCGATTCGCCGGGCATCATGACTCCCGCACCACGCCAGTAACGCGCTGATCGCGATCAGGTACACCGCGGCGACGGCGGCATGCGTCCGCACCGCCAGCGCGGCGAGCGAGAAGGCCGCGATCGCGATGAGCGCCGCGACGAACGCCGCGCTCCGCGCTTGGAGAGGAATCGACTGCAGAAAGCGGAAATTGTCATCGTGCCGCAAGGTGAAGAGCGCGGCGTCCCACAACCTCCGCGGCGGAATGTACTGATTCATGTCGAGATGCTGTGCTGCGAAGTACAGGAGCATCGTCCAGACACTGCCGGCCGCGACGACGATCGACGCGACCCATCGCGGCAGGCGAGCCAGCAGTGCGGCCAGGCCGATCAGGAAAAAAATCGTGCACGAATCGAAGCGCCGCTGTCCGAACGCCAACCTGCCCCAGAACGCACGATCGAAGGAGACGACGATCAGCCACTGCAGCAGAAACGTCAGCATCCCGGCCGCGGCGAGCCGACGGTCGTCGCGCCAGAGCAGCACCAGTCCGATCAGAGAGAGCGCCAGCAGCGGCGTCCACGTCCACATGCCGTGATACCAGGAGACGAGCGGAAGAAACGGATGGATGCGCTCGAAGGAATGCCAGTCGTTCGCGCCGCCGGCGGACGCAAACGCGAGCGGCTTGCCGTACAGAATCTGGCTCACGACCAGCTCCGGCAGACATCCGATCAGAAATCCGATGACGGCGAGCCAGCTTCGCCGCAGGAGCGGCATCGAGCCTGCGACGATCATCGGCACGATGACGAAGGTGAGATTCTGCGGACGCACGGCAAACGCGAAGCCGCATGACAGTCCGGCCGCGAAGACACGCGACGCCGTGAGCTCGCGCCGTAACGACAACGCGATCGCCACCACCACCGCGCACGCTGCCGCGCTGACCGCGTGCGCCATCGTGGAGTGCCGGATCGAATACCAGAGCAGCGGCGAGCCGAACCAGATCCCGATCGCCGCAAGCGTCGCCGCGAAGCGCCCGCCGACCGGGATCGCCGCCCGCACGCCGAGGAGCAACGCCGCAAGGCCCGCCATCGCGCTCGAAACGACGATCGCGATCGCGTACGGCAGTGAAAAGCCGTTGGGCGCGAATTCGCGCAGCATCGGAACCGCATCGCGGGCCGCGTCCGCCGCTGCGTACGCCGGCAACCACGCCACCGCGGGACCGACGGTCCAGTGGTTGCCCAGATGCCCGTTGGATGTGATGTTCAGGAAGGCGATCGCGTTTTCGCGAATCATCCCGAAGCGCGCCCATTCATTGAACAGGACGAGATCGTGGTCGAGCAACGCGGACGGCAGATACGACGCGTGCCCCGCGCCGTCCGGTCGCACGTAGCCCGGCGACATCCAGAGAAAAAGGCTGACGGCCCAGACCGCGATCAGCACCGCGTATGGCAGTGCCGCGGTCCGTCGCATCAAATGGCCTCCAGCGCCTCACGAAGTTCACCGGAGATCGCCACGCCCTCGGCCTCGCACGCGCGCGCGACCGCTTCGAACGCCTCGCGTCGCCGTCCGTCTCGCAGCATGTCGAGCACGCCCGCGGCGATGATTCCGTCGAAGAAACGCTTGCGGTCGACGTCGGTCGGCAGCACGCTCTTCGCCGACTTCCGCAGCGTGCCGAGGAGGTCATTGACCTCGGCGTACTCAGGGCCGATCGATCGCTGCAGATCTTCCTTCAGCGTCCGCGCCAGCGCCGGCGATTTGCCGCCCGTCGAGATGGCGATCTGAATCGACCCTTTCTCGATGATGGCCGGCACGATGAACTCGCAGAGGTGGGTGACGTCGACGACGTTCACCGGAATCTTGCGGCGGCGGCAATCGCGCGCCACGCGCGCATTCACGCACGGATCGTCCGTCGACGCGATCACGATCGAGGCGCCGTCGAGATCCGTTTCTTCATACATCTTGCGGCGCACGGCGAGCAATCCGTCGCCCTCCCACGCCGCGATTTCGTCCGTGATTTCAGGACTGACGATCGTCACGCGTCCGCCGTAGCGCATCATCGTCTCGGCCTTGCGTGCGCAGACAGTTCCGCCGCCGACGATCAGCACGTTCCGATCCTCGATGTCGATGTAGATCGGATAGTAGGGGTAACGTTTTTTCATTCGTTGAACCGGACAGCGGGTGATTTGTCATCCTGAGCCGCCGAAGCTGCGTAGGCGAAGCCGAAGCAGCGGAGGACGGTGAAGGATCTCAAGTTGCGCATATTGTGCTGAAACCGGGTTTCCGCTGATGTCGCGCAACTTGAGATCCTTCGCCGTCCTGCGGCGCTGCACCGCTTCGCGGTTACGCGCCTCCGGCGGCTCAGGATGACAACTCCCAACATTTCTTCACAGTCTCAGTAGATCGGGAAGCGGTCGCACAACGCTTTCACGTCATTCTTGACTTGCGCGATGACCCCGGCGTCGCCTTTCCCATCGAGCACGCGCGCGATCAATTCCGCGATCGTCTTCATCTCCGGCTCGCGCAGTCCGCGCGTCGTCACGGCCGGCGTGCCGATGCGGATGCCCGAGGCCACCATCGGCTTCTGCGTGTCGAAGGGGATCGTGTTCTTGTTCACGGTGATGTTCGCCGCCTCGAGGAAATTCTGGCCGTCCTTCCCGGTGATCCCTTTCGAAAAAACGTCGGTCATGAAGAGATGGTTGTCCGTGCCGCCGCTGACGATGCGGAATCCGGCGCTGCCGACCGCCTCGGCCAGCGCCTTCGCGTTGCGGATGATCTGCGCCTGATACTCCTTGAACTCCGGCTGCAGCGCCTCTTTGAACGCGACCGCCTTCGCCGCCACGATATGCACGAGCGGTCCGCCTTGAATGCCGGGAAAGAGCGAGCGGTCGAGGTCCTTCGCGTATTCGGCCTTGCAGAGAACGAGACCGGCGCGCGGGCCGCGCAGCGTCTTGTGCGTCGTCGTCGTCACGAAATCGGCGTACGGAACCGGCGACGGATGCAATCCCGCCGCGACCAGGCCGGCGATATGCGCGATGTCCGCCATCATCAGTGAACCGCTCTTGTCGCAGATCTCGCGGATGCGCTTGAAGTCGATGACGCGCGAATACGCCGACGCGCCGCAGATCACGAGCCGCGGCTTGTGTTCCTCGGCCAGCCGCTCCATCTCGTCGTAATCGATCAGCTCATCCTCTTTTTTGACGTGGTACGCGACGACGTTGAAGTCGCGCCCCGAGTAGGACAGCGGATGACCGTGCGTGAGGTGTCCGCCGTGCGACAGATCCATCCCCATGATCGTGTCGCCCGGCTTGAGGACGGTGAAGTACACGGCCATGTTGGCCTGCGAGCCGGAGTGCGGCTGCACGTTCGCGTGCTCGGCGCCAAAGAGTTTTTTCGCGCGATCGATGGCGATGTTCTCGACGATGTCGGTCGGCCCGCAGCCGCCGTAATACCTCTTCCCCGGATATCCCTCGGCGTATTTGTTCGTGAAGACGGAGCCCATCGCGGTGAGCACGGCGCGCGAGACGTGATTCTCCGAGGCGATCAGTTCGAGGGTGTCGTTCTGGCGATCGGTTTCGAGCTGGATGGCGTCGGCGATCTCGCGGTCGACGTCCGGGAGCGATCGCTGGAGGAAATCGTGTCCGGTGGCGGCGCTCTGCGGCTCGTGAATCGTCGTAGTCATGAGGCGATCTTACCCGATAATCGCGGGGCGATGACGGCGCGTACGCGGCTCTTTTTTCTGCTTCTTGGCGCTGTTTTGCTCGCGTTCATCGCCACATTCGGCTTCTTCTTTTTTCGCGATAACTTCTCGACGCACTACCCGATCAAAGTGCTTTCCGCGGCCGCGTTTCGATCGGCCGAAATCCCGTGGTGGAACTTCGCCGACGGAGGTGGGCAGCCGCTGGCCGGCAATCCGAACACGCTGACGTTCTATCCCGACAACATCCTCTATCTCGTCCTGCCCGCGCACGTCGCCTTCAATCTCCACTTTCTCCTGCATCTGATCCTCGGCTGGTTCGCGATGCGATCACTGACCGCTTCGCGATTCGGCGCATGGCTCTGGATCCTCTCCGGCGCAGCGATGTCGGCGCTGTCGTTCTACAACCTCATTACCTCCATCGCGCTGATTCCGCTGGCCCTCCTCGGCGCTGAACGCCGCAACGCCGTCCAACTCGGCATCGCCTTCGGCCTCCTCGCGCTGGCTGGCGAGCCGGTCATCATCATCGCCACCGCAATTGCCGTCCTGATTCTCTCCGCGCCTCCGCGTCTCCGCGTGACAACGGTCTCTCTTTTCATCGCCGCGATCATCGCCGCACCCCAACTAATCGCCTACTCCGAGATCGCGAGCGAGGTCGAACGCGCACACGGCTACTCAGCGCAAACCGTCCTCAACGCGTCGTTCGACCCACGGCGACTCCTCGAGTTAGTCCTCGGCCCGGTGATCGGAATCGACGCGCCGCACCTCTTCCCCTCGCTCATCCTCGGATTGATCGTCATTCCGGCGATCTTCCGCCGATCGCGCTACACCGTCATCGCCGCGACGATGCTTTTCTTCGCCCTCGGCAAGTTCAATCCGCTCGTGCGGATGCTCGTCGAATCGGTCAGCGCGCTGCGCATCGGCCGCTATCCCGAAAAGTTCGCCATCGTCATGTGCGCCGCGCTGGTCGCGCTTGCAGCGGAGTACGTGCGCGAATCAAAAACGCCGCGCATCTGGACGATCGTCACCTTCGCGCCGCTGCTGACCTGGATGGCCTTCACGATTCCGATCGACTGGTTCGCGCCGTATCGCGTCACACCGCAACCGACCCGCCGCGTTTTCGGTCCGAGCATGCCCGGCGGACAATCGATCGATCGCGACGACTATCGTGAGCGCGCCTACCGCCTGGAGCCTCTCTTCGGTGCGACCGCGGGACTCGAATACGTCCTCAATCGCTCCGGCGACGGCATGCACTCGCTCCTCAGCCGCATCGCCTCCGAACGCTTCGCGACGACGCACAACCCGAACTGGCTGCGCATCGCCACTGCGCGTCCGTCGATCGTCCCGTTTGCCTATGCCGCGCCGACGATTCCCGACGCCGTCAACATGATCGAATCCGGCGCCGCTGCCGTCGCGCCGCGGTCGTTTACATCTGCCTCCGGCGCGCACGTGACGCGCATCGCGCGCGACGGACAGACGATCTCGATCGACGTCGCGACCTCGGCACCGGCATTACTCGCCGTCGACCAGTCCTACTTTCGCGCATGGTCCGCGACCATGTCCGGCCGCGACCTCGCAACCCTTCCCGTCAACCTCGACCGCCTCGGCCTCATCGTTCCAGGCAGCGGCACGGTGACGCTGACCTTCGGCCGCCATCATTCAGTGGTCGCCGCAGCGTGGGTGATCTCATCACTCCTTCTGCTGAGCCTCTTGATAATCGAATTGAGGAGTTAGTTGACATCCTGCCAAGCACCGCACAGACAGGAGTGTCTGTGCCACACCGGCTCTGCCGGTAACTCTCATCGCAGCAAGTTCGGCAGGATTCGTGTGGCACAGACACTCTTGTCTGTGCGGTGCTCGGCAGGATGTGGCGCAATACGAGATCACCGCTCGTCGAAATACTCGATGGCCGCCCCAGCCAGATACAACGACCCCGCAATGACGATCGACGAATAGTCCGACGACAATGCGCGCTCAATCGCGAGCCGCGGGTCGGGTTCGGCGATCGCGCGATCGGATGCAAATTCAACCAGCCGCGACGCCGACTCCGACCGCGGCGGATACGGCTCTGTGGCGATGATCGCGTCGAACAGCGGAAACAGCGCCGACGTCACCTCGGCCACGTTCTTGTCGCTCATGATCCCGAACACGAGAAGGCGGGGAGCGGGAACACGCTGTGCGATGAACGGCACGATCGCCGCGACCGCATGCGCGTTGTGCCCGCCATCGATCCAGATCGTGTTTCCATCCCGCTCGATTTTCTCCAGCCGTCCGCGCCAGCGCGTCATTGCCACGCCTCGCTCAATCGATTCGCGCGTGATCTGCGCCGGTCGTAGCGCAGACGGCTCGTCGGCTGGACCGCCAGCGGCTCGCTGGCGATTCCCGGCTACGTGCCGCCGAGCCGGCGGCGGTACAGCCGGCGGGCCGCCGGCGCTACGAGTTGGCAACAGCGGAGCCAGTTCCTCCGCCGCGCGCACGGCCAGCGCCGCATTCCGTTCCTGGAAATCGCCGGGAAGGGGAGTGGGATGTCGCGACGTCACAACATGGAAGGGATTGCCGAACATCGCCGCGCGGTGACGGAGGACGCCGAGGACGCGCGGATCGTCGTTCGACGTCACCACGATCGCGCCGCGGTGGATCACGCCCGCCTTTTCGCCGGCGATCTGGCGAATGGTCGTGCCGAGAAACTCGGTGTGATCGAAACCGATTGGGGTGATGAGGGCAGCGAGCGGACGGACCACATTCGTCGCGTCGAGCCGGCCGCCCATTCCGACTTCGAGCACCATCACCTCGCATTGGGCATCTTTGAACGCGATGAACGCGAGCAGGGTCAGAGCTTCGAAGTACGTCGGGACGATGCCGGCGCGATCGGCGGCAGCGCGGAGTTGTTCGATGGCGGATGACAACGCATCAATCGAGATCATCGAATCGCCGATCATCCAGCGTTCGCGCAACTCGACGAGATGCGGCGACGTGTAGAGACCTGTGCGGTATCCCGAGGCGTTCAGGATCGACGCGAGCGTCGACGACGTCGATCCTTTTCCATTCGTTCCGGCCACGATGATCGACGGACAGGCGCGCTCCGGATTGCCGAGCTCGCGCAGCAGCGCACGCATGCGCGAGAGGCCGGGACGGATGCCCGAACCCTGCAGTGCATCGAGCCAGAGCAACGGCTCGGGCGTCACGACGCCGCTTCGCGCCGTTTGCCGGTGAACATTCGAAGGAAGCGCGCCAGCGCCGGCTTCATCTCCGCGCGCGGCGTGATCAGGTCGACCATCCCATGTTCGAGGAGGAACTCGGCGCGCTGAAATCCCTCGGGCAGCGTCTGGCGGATGGTCTGCTCGATCACGCGCGGCCCGGCGAAGCCGATCAGCGCCTTCGGCTCGGCGATGTTGAGGTCGCCCAGCATCGCGTACGACGCCGTCACGCCGCCCGTCGTCGGATCGGTGAGGATCGACACGTACGGCAGCCGCGCCTCGGCCAGCCGCGCCAGCGCCGCGGAGATTTTCGCCATCTGCATCAGCGACAAAATCCCTTCCTGCATGCGCGCGCCGCCGGAAGTCGAGACGACCAGCAGCGGCTCTTTTTTCTCGAGCGCGCGTTCGGCGGCGATGGTGATTTTCTCGCCGACTACGGAGCCCATCGAACCGCCCATGAACGCGTACTCCATGGCGCAGATGACGACGCTGATGCCGTCCAGTCTCCCCTCGGCGCACAGCACCGCGTCGCCCTTGCCGACGCGCGACTCGTAGACTTTCAGCCGGTCGCGGTAGCGCTTCGTGTCGCGAAACTCCAGCGGGTCAGCCGAGCGGATGTCGCCGGCGAACTCCTTGTACTTGCCGTCATCGAAGAGGAGATCGAAACGCTCGCGCGCGCTGAGGCGGAAGTGGTATCCGCACTTCGGACAGACGTTGAAGTTCTGCTCGACTTCCTTGCGATAGACGATCTCTTTGCAATCGTCGCACTTGACCCACAGCCCCTCGGGAATCGCGACCTGCTTCTCGACCGCTTCCTTCGGCTTTTTCTCTTTCCGGAACCACGCCATGGCCGCGGACTCTAGCTCAAATCGTCCGCGGAGCGCCACGCCGCGGCGGACGCGATCACGAGCGCGGTGAGCGGCGTCAGGAGCACGCGCGGCGCCGAGGAGAGGATCCACCACGTCGGGTCGGGAAGGTGGATGTAGAAGAAGAACGCGGCGCCGAACGTGAGCAGCGCGATGAGAAGCGGGAGCGCTGCATTGCGGCGATTCGGCGCAATCGCGATCAGCACGATCGGCACGATCCACGGCAGGCCGTACAGCTCGTAGCTGGCCGCTTTTGCGAGCGTGAGCAGCGTCTTCGTCACCGCCGCGAAGTAAATCGGCATCGCGGCGCCGCGGTAGTACTCGGAGAGATCGTGCATTCTCACGAAGGCCAGCCACGCGCCGAGGAGGAGCGCGGCAGGTGCGGCGATGAGTATCGTTTGCTTGAGTGTCCGTCGAATGATGAGAACTGCAAGCACGACGGCGATCGCGAAGGTCGCGCCTTCGATCTTAGTCATGACTGCGCAGGCCAATCCGAGGGCGGCGAGAACAGTCTGCGCTCGCCGGTCACGGATGAAGGTTATGGCCACGATCGCCAGCGTCTCGAAAAAGATCAGCGGCGGTTCTCCGGCACCTGCAGCGTCGGCGATTGCGAATGCATACGCGAGCGTGGCCGCCATCAGCACCGCGGCGCGATCGTCGCGCGAGGTCGAGCGGACGAGCGCCACGCTGCCGAAGAGAAAGAGCGCCGTCGACAAGACCGCCGAAAACCACGAGAACTGACGCGCGATCGTCTCCGACCAGACATAGAGCAGCGGCAGCAGCAGCGGATAGCCGGGATTCATCCGCACGGTGTTCGGGTCGGCCAGGAATCCGAGCGTGACGCCGCCGTCGCGATAAAAGCGCACCGCTTTCGGCCCCCAGAAGAAATGGAGATCGCCGCAGCTCAGACGCGCGTCGAGAAGTCCGTAGATGATGAGGATAGCGATGACGATCAACGCCGCCATCGCGCCACGATCGATCGGATGTTTCTCGCGCGTTCGAAGCGGTCGCGCGACGTAGATGCTGATCGCCGTGATCACGACGACGATGGAGATGACGACGCTTCGGCTCCATCCGATCGAGACGATCGATAACCCCGCGAGGACCGCCACAACGATCGCCGCTCCGAACGCGCCCGCGATCGCGATGCGTCCGCCGAGGTCGAGCTTCTTCACGGCATCGAGTTGCCAGATGCCGATACCGACGAGTGGCAGCAGCAGGTAGGCGATGAAGGCGCTCATTTCACCGCCTCGTAAATGCGACCTTCCGGCAGTTCGCGGTACAGCCGGTAATGCGGATTCGAAAGCGGCTCACGAACGGCCAGCACGAACTGCGGCCGGTCGGCGGCGTCGAGGTTCGGCGGCACGACCCGATGGCGCGGCATCATTCCTCCCGCCGTCAAATACAACGTGATGTCGTAGTCGGGCGCGTCGGCGGGACGAATCGCCGTCACCGTCGCGCCGCGCGGCACGATGTCGGCGGCCACTTGGGCCAGCAGGATCATGTCGCGGCTCGGATACATCGCCGGCGCGACGTGATCCTGCACCGTCTTCGGCAACTCGAAGTACGGCCCGCCGCGCGCGTGGTAGACACGAATCAGCGCCGCCGCGAATACGATGGCAGCGGCCCAGATGAGGAGGGAGCGCGCGGTCTCGCGGTTCGTCAGATCTCCCGGAAGATGTACGGCCGGAGCACGTCGAGATTCTCTTCGAGCTTCGTGACGTCGAGGTACCGCAGCGTGGCCGCAATCGACGACAGCAGCGAGTTGCCGTCCTGCGGCGTGTAGCAGAAGCCGACCACTTTGCGCGGAGTGGGCACCGTCAGCGTCGACAGCGGCATCACGGTCTGGTTGAGGATGCGGCCGAAGTAGCCGTGGTCGCGTCCGAACGAGAAGATCTGGTTCACCGACCGTTTGTTCGTGCACGCCACGCGCGGATTCGAGCGCAGCAGCGACTTGACCTGCTCCAGCGTCGTGTCGTGCTTCAGATCGAGATCGAACCAGAGCGTGTGCATGTACTGCGTGTTGATCTTGATCGCCGAGGAGAAGAGGTTCAGCTTCTCGCCGAGGGTCTGGAAGAGGTGATAGGCATCGCGGGCGTGATGCGTTCCGAATTCGGGATCGTCATGCTTGCCCGCCTCGGGCGCGGCGATGAATCCCTTCGAGTCGGAGACGTCGTTCGCGCGGCGCATGCAGACGAAACGTCCGGCCGCGAGGTCGATCTTGCCGTCGCGCGAGGCGATGGTCTTCAGCAGCACGGAGATGTTGTGCGTGTTGCACGAGACGATCTGCACGAAGCGCTCATCCGGCGACTGCACCTCTTCGTTGATGCCGCGCGCGTACGGCGTGCCGAATCCAAATTCCGATCCCTGCGCCAGAAAACCTTTCGGCCCAACACAGCGGTTGTAGTACTTCGCTTTGTTGTCGAGTCCCGCCGGCGTGCAATCGACGACCACCGTGGCCCGCTCCAGCGCCTCCTCGGTGGTAAACGAAACGCGATGCCCGAGGCGCGTGAACTCGTCGCGCGCATCCTCGTCGACGACGAGCCGTCCGCCATGGTTGATGAGATGCTCGACCATGGCCTTGTCGTCCGACTTCGGCGTGCGCTTGTGGAACGTGACCTCGTCGATGCCCCACTTTTCCTTGAAATCCGTAAACAGCCCGATCAGCGGCTCGCCAATCGTGCCGGTCCCGACGACGTGAACAATGTTCTTTTTCGACATTACGAAGGTCCCCGAAAAAAGCGCGCGGATTGTAGCAGGGTGGGAGGGGAGGTCTGGATTCCATTCACGGCTGACATCTCGTCGGCGAAGCCGGCGTAAGAACCGTAGCCCACCGCTTTGAGCGGTGGGTTGGGAGTGGCCGCCGTATCCGTGAGCGCGCTTTCAGCGCGCGAAAGAAAGCTTTCTTTCGCCCGCCAAGGCGGGCTCACAAATCGGTACGACCCGCTGCCCCACGGCTGAAAGCCGTGGGCTACGGTTCTCACGACGGCTACGCCGCCGAAACGAACGCGTCGAATGATTCAGCTTGATGTCTCGGCGGTCCACACGATCTCATTCGCCCTCAAAGGCACTTCGCACAGAAACGGTAACCAGTGCGCTGTAAGTGGCATTGACACTTCGGTTTGTCCCGTGATCTTGCCGTACATGACGACGGCATATGGACCGCAGTCGAGCTGCACGAGGCTACCGATCGACGGTTCAGGCGCGGCGAGAGGATCAACCTCGCTGAAGTCGACGGGAAACAATTCGCGAAGGCGATTTTCCGATAACTGCAAAAGCGCAACGGGCTTCGCGTCTTCGGTCAGTTCGTCCGGTTTCGCACGTCGCATTCAAGAATTTTAACTCGCCAATCACCCGCTCCACTCGTCGATCAAACTCGCCACTAACGCCGTCCATCCCGTCTGGTGCGACGCGCCCAAACCCTCTCCCGTGTCGCCGTTGAAGTATTCGAAGAACCAGATCAGGTCCTTCCAATGCGGGTCGTGGGCGAAGAGCTCGGCCTGTCGTTTGCCGCGAGGACCGTTCGCGGCGCGGTAGCCGTCGGCGTCGGGGAGGAAGATGTCCGTCATGCGGCGGGCCAGGTCGGCGGCCAGGCCGGTGAGCGTGGTCGTATTTTCCGGCGGCGGGACGGGGACACTCGTCAGCGTCATGCCGCGGCGGCGAGTGCTGCCGGCGCCAAGGCCTTCGTCGGCGCGGGTGTCGATGAAGGTGGCGTCGCGGTGTTCGGGCTCCGGAACATCGTTGGCGTCGCGAAGCGCTACCCGGACGGTTCCGCTGTACGCCTTCTCGAGTTTGCGCAGCGTCTCGATCATCAGAAACGTCGTCGGGAACCACACCGGGCCGCGCCAGTTGCTGTTGCCGCCTTTCAGTTTCGTCGCCGCCTCAGCCGGCTCGTACGCGACCGAGGCGTCGCCGAAGACGAACGGCTGTTGCTGGTGAGCCTTGCTCAGACTGCGCAAGCCGTAGGTCGAGAGGAACTCCGCCGGATCGGCGACGCGCGCGAGGAGATGCTGCAACTGATTCTGATCGACGACCGCCAGGATGTGCGTCGTGTCGCCGTTGTCGTGGACGGTGGTGACGCAGTAATCGACGATGTCGGCGCGATGCTTCATGAACCAGTCGAAGTTCTCGCGGAAGACTTCGAACGGCTCCAGCCACTTTCTTTCCAATCGTTCAATCGCGTAGAGCGGAATGAGGCCGACCAGCGAGCGGACGCGGAAGGGGACATTGGTGCCGTCGGGGAAGCGCAGCAGGTCGTAGAAGAAACCGTCCGTTTCATCCCACAGCGTCTTGTCGCCGCGCATCATCTTCATCGCGGCGCCGATGTAGACGTAGTGCTCAAAGAATTTCGTGGCCAGCCCCTCGTACGCGGGATTCTCGCGCGCCAGTTCCAGCGCCATGCGCATCATCACCAGCGAGAACATCCCCATCCAGCCGGTGGCGTCGCTCTGTTCGAGTGACGCGCCGCCCGGCAGCGGATTGCTGCGGTCGAAGACGGCGATGTTGTCGAGCCCGAGGAAGCCGCCCTCGAAGACGTTGTTGCCTTCGCGGTCGACCTTGTTCACCCACCAGGTGAAATTCAGCATCAGCTTGTGGAAGCACTTCTCGAGGAACGGCCGGTCGGCGCCGTTGCGGATGCGGTCCATGTTGTAGACGCGCCAGACCGCCCACGCGTGCACCGGCGGATTGAGATCGGAGAACTCCCATTCGTACGCGGGAATCTGGCCGTTCGGATGCTGAAACTGCTCGAACAGCATCAGCCAGAGTTGCTCCTTGGCAAAGTGCGCGTCGATGAGGGCCATGACCACGGTGTGGAAGGCGAGGTCCCACGCCGCGAACCACGGGTACTCCCACTTGTCGGGCATCGACAGGATGCGCATGGAGTTGAGGTGGCGCCAGCGCGCATTGCGTCCGCGCTCGCGCTCTTGCGGCGGCGGCCATTTCGGATCGTCGCCGTCGAGCCAGATGTCGACGTCGAGCAGGTAACTCTGTTTCGACCAGAGCAATCCCGCGAACGCTTGCCGCTGGATGTTGCGCTCCTCGGCCGACGCTTTCTTCGGGTGGACACTCTCGTAAAACTCATCCGCCTCGGCGCGCCGGATTTCGATGACGTTGTCACCCCCGCGCGGATGTCCGCTCGGTGCGAGACGCATGGTCATGCTGTACGACGCGCCGGCGTCGATCTCCACGCGTTGCCATCCGCACGCTTTCGTTCCGGCTTTGGCCGGATTCACAGCGTCGTGCTCGCCGTTGACGATGCGGCGATGAAAGGCGTCCTTGACGAAGCGGCTGCGCGATTGCGCGCCCGGACCCCAGACGCGCGGACCGTTCGTCTCGTTGTCGGTGAAGAGCAACTCCGTGCCGGCCGGAAACTCCAGCACGTGCGCGCCGAGGTGTGCGTTGTGCAGCAGGCCGGCGAGAGGAGGAGTGTTCGTGTCGTCGGCGAGGAGGGCAGGACGTCCGTCGATTTCGATGGCGCGGATCGACGGCGGAGTCACCGATTCGCCGCTCCAGCTCCAGGTATTGCGGAACCATAGCTGCGGAACGAGATGCAACGGCGCGCGCTCCGGTCCGCGGTTGTGCGCGGTGATGCGGAAGACGATCGCGTCGGCATCCTCTTTGGCGACCTCGATGACGACGTCGAAGTAGCGGCTGTCGTCGAAGATGCCGGTATCGATCAGCTCGAACTCGGGATCGTGTCCGCCGCGCCGGCGATTTTCGTCAACTAGTTGACTATACGGAAAGGCGCGCTGCGGATACTTGTAGAGCAACCGCTGGTAGGCGTGACTCGGCAGCGCATCGAGATGGAAGTAGCACTCCTTGACGTCTTCGCCGTGATTCGCCTCGGCCGGCACGAGACCGAAGTAGCGCTCCTTGAGAATCGGATCCTGCTCGTTCCAGAGCGCCAGCGACCAGCAGAGAATCTGATAGCGATCGCAGAAGCCGGCGATGCCGTCCTCACCCCAGCGAAAGGCCTTCGACCGCGCCAGATCGTGCGGAAAATACGACCAGGCATCGCCGTTCGCGCTGTAGTCCTCGCGCACCGTGCCCCAGGCGCGGTCGGCGAGGTACGGTCCCCACTTGCGCCAACGGGCGATGTCGTGCGGAGCGCCGGTGAGGCGATCGCGTTCAGCGGACATGAATTACCAGCGATGGTACGCCGGGTGGCCTTCCTTCACGGCCACGAACGTGCCGCGGCAGGTGTCGGTGATCTTGCCGTTCGACTCGATCGATGCCTCGACGACGGCGCGATCGTCCGCCGCTTCGACGACGCGCGCGCGAACGCGCAGCGGCGCCATCGGAGTGGGACGTTTCAGGAAAACGTGAAAGTCCGACGTGACGGTGCACGGCGGCGTCGAACTGCCGTTGCGTTCCATCAGCACCATCGTCGCCGCCCAGTTGCTGTGGCAGTCGAGCAGCGCGCCGATGATGCCGCCGTTCAGGACGTTGTCGAACGCGGCGTGATGCGGCTCCGGCGTCCAGTCGCAGACGAATTCGTCGCCCTCGCGGAAGCTGCGGATGCGAAGGCCTTTGTCGTTGGCCGGACCGCATCCGAAGCAGCGGTTCTGCGGCGCGTACGTTTCCTGGATGCTTTTTTCGGTCACGGGCCGATTGTAGTCTGGCCATTGGGTGTCGGGTGTCGGGTGTCGGGGGTTGAGGTTGGGGAGTACGAGCCGTCGGCGTAGCCGGCGTAAGGACCGTAGCCCCCAGCTTTGAGCTGGGGGAACCGGAGAGAGCGCACGATTTGGGAGCCCGCTTGAGCGGGCGAAAGAAAGCTTCTATCGCGCGCTGAAGCGCGCTCACGAATTGCGTCTGCCTCGAAAACCCCGGCTCAAAGCCGGGGTCTACGGTTCTCACGCCGGCTTCGCCGACGGAGAGAGTGCGATCAGATCGGGGAAAAATTCGTGGAAGAGTCGCTCGAGTTCGGCTCGCGTGCCGGCATCATCGAGAAAACGCACGGCCGGCGCGAGTTGCGGACGTCGCGACAAACGATGGGAGATGCCGCCGAGGGCGAGGCGGATTCCTTCCAGCGATTGGTACGACGACAGCCATCCTTCATCGCGCATTCGCGGATAGACGATCCGCAGGCGGCCGGGAAGGGTGTCCACGTGCGGATCGATCGCGTCGTAGACGCGGCGTAGAAACGCATCGAGATCTTCGTTTGCGTAGCGCGTGAAATCGACAGCCAGGAAGTGATCGAAGAAAACGTCCGCGATCACGCGCGCGTAGTGGCCGTGCTCGGGGATCAGCACGCGGCGGAAGGCGGCCACCGAGGGATGCGCATCGGTGAAGGCGTCGACGCGGCGATGATGGCGGATTCCCTCCGCGATCGCCGGCGGCACCTCGTCGGCGATGCGTCCTTTCACGAAGTCGCCGGCCAGGTTTCCGATCAGCGATTCCGCCGTTTGCTCGGCCAGCAACAGATGCGCGAGGTAGTTCACGGCATTACGATAGCGGCTATGCGTAGATTGATGACCGTTCTCATTGCACTCCTCGCGGCCGTTCCGCTCCTCGCTCAGCATCCAACCATCGATGCCTCGGAATACGCGGCGCGCCGCGCGCGGCTGGCGAAGGAGATCGGTCCGAATGCGATCTTTGTCGCCTTCTCGCCCAAGCTGCAGATTCGCAGCGGCGATCAGGAGTGGCCGTTCCGGCAGAGCGACGATCTCCTCTACCTCACCGGCATCGACGAGGAAGACACGACGCTGGTCATGGTTCCCGGCGATCCTGAATTCGCGGAGATGATTTTCGTGCGCGATCGCAACCCGCAGCAGGAAGTTTGGACGGGACGCATTCCGCCGCACGAAGAGATCACGAAGATCAGCGGCATCAAGCGCGTCGAGTCGTCGCGCGGCGCCCGCAACTTCGTGAACACGGCCATCACCGGCTGGCCGTACGTCACGAATTTCGATGCGCTCACCGAACGCCTTCCGCCGCGCTCGATGCCGCATTACTACGATGCGGTGCTGAACGGCACCGCGGAGATCTGGACGGTGAACGAGGCGCGCATCCCCGATGCCACCGCGCCGGCGACGCAGGAGCAGCTCTTTGTGCGCGACCTGCGCGACCGTTTTCCGTCGCTCCGCTTCCGCGACGCGCAGCCGCTGCTCGTGCACATGCGCGAGGTCAAGAGTCCGGGCGAGGTGGCCATCATCCAGCGCGCCATCGACATCACCGAGGCCGCGCAGAAGGCGGCCATGAAACGGGTGCTGACCGCGACGAGCGAGAACCAGGTCGATGCGGTCATCGACTACACGTACAAGGACATGGGCACCTGCTGCTGGGCCTTCCCGTCGATCGCGGCTTCGGGCACGAACACGACCACGCTGCACTACATGGCCAACAACGGCCCGGTCGATCGCGCCGGTTTGTTTCTCACTGACCTCGGCGCCGAATACCTCGGCTACTCCGCCGACGTGACGCGCACGTATCCGGCCAGCGGCAAGTTCACCGCCGATCAGCGCGCCATCCACAGCGCTGTGTATCAGGCGCAGGAAGCGGCTATTGCGGCGCTCAAACCGGGCGGCCATTTCCGCGATGCGGACCACGCTGCGATCGCCGTCATCGGACGCGAATTGCTTCGCCTCGGACTGATCTCGAAAGACGATCCGAAACAGGTCTTCATGTACTTCCGCCACGTGCCCGGCCACCACATCGGCCTCGACACGCATGACGTCGCCGACCGCGATCGCAAGATCGAGCCGAACATGGTCTTCGCCGTCGAGCCGGGGATTTACGTGCGCAAGAACGACATCCTGGCCAATCCGGCCTACATGAAACTGACGAAGGACGAACAGGCCTCGATCACGAAAGCACTCGACCGCTACGACGGCATTGGCGTCCGCATCGAGGACAACGTGCTGATCACGGAGAGCGGCGCGAAGCTGCTGTCATCCGGTTCGCCGCGTAAGGCGGAGGACATCGAAAAGTTCATGGCCTCGGTGAAGTAGCGATGCGCCTCGTGCTACGCGCTGCGAAGCACGAGGCGGAACGGATTCGGGCCGAAGGTGTTGTCGGGACGGACGGTGAGCACGCGAACGGTGTTCGGCTTGTTGCCGTCGTCGTCTCCCGGCGTCGCGGCGATGAAGCCGGAGGCGCCGTCGACATCGGCGGTGAGTCCGAATTCGCGCGCGGTGGCGAGCGGCAGCAGCGTGACCAGGTACTCGCCGGGGGTGACCGTCTCCACCGCTGCTGGCGCGCTGGCGTTCATGAGGCGCGCGCAACCGGCGTCGTCGATTGCGAAGTTCCACTGCAACTGGGCGATCATCTCTTTCACCTCACTTTCGTAGTGACTACGGACGCCGCATCGTTACAGATTGGTTCGGATATCCTTTGCCGTTCCTATGAACGCCATCGAAAGCCGCTCGCTGCGGAAGGTCTATCCCGCGCCTGCGATCAAGAAACGCCGCGGCGCGCCCGCGCCTCCGGCGCCGCCGTCGAGTGGGATCGTAGCCATCGATTCGCTCGATCTCGCCGTCACCGACGGCGAATTCTTCGGTGTTCTCGGGCCGAATGGCGCGGGGAAGACGACGCTTATCGGCATCCTCACCACGCGCGTGCGCATCACCTCGGGCGAGGCGATCGTCGCCGGCGCGAACGTCACCACCGAGCCGGCCGCCGTGCGGCGGCGCATCGGCGTCGTGCCGCAGCGTCCGAATCCGGATCGCAGCCTCAGCGTCATCGAAAATCTCGTCTTTCACGCCACCTACTTCGGCGTTGCGCGTGCCGAGGCCGCTAGAAAAGGGGCGGAGTTGCTGGAGAGGCTGGGGATCGCCGACAAGATGAACGCCAAGGTCGACCAGCTCTCCGGCGGTCAGCAGCAGCGGCTCATGATCGCGCGCGCGTTGACGCACGATCCGCGCGTGATCTTTCTCGACGAGCCGACGGTCGGCCTCGATCCGCAGGCGCGGCTGGCGCTGTGGGACATCCTGCGCGAGCTGCACGGGCAGGGGAGGACGATCGTGATGTCGACGCACTACATGGAGGAAGCCGATCAGCTCTGCGACCGGCTGGCCATCATCGACCAGGGCAAACTGCTCGCGCTCGACACGCCCGCAGCGTTGAAAGCGAAAGCTCCCGGCGACACGCTCGTCGAGGTCACGTTCGACGGCGATGCCTCGGTGGTTGCCGACGCCGCACGATCGATCGAAGCGGTCTCGAATGCCGAGGCGCGCGGGCCGCTGCTGCGCGTTTTCAGCAAGCGGGGCGGCGAAGTGATCCCGGCCCTGATCAATGCCGGCGAAGCGAACGGCAGGATCGTGCGCGACATCCATCTTTCGCGTCCCAGCCTGGAGACGCTTTTCATCTCGCTCACAGGAAGGAAACTGACATGACCGCGGACTCGCTCACTCCCGTCGCGCCGTGGCGCGTCTTCGTGGCCATCCTGTTGCGCGATCTCACCGTGGCCCGCCGCGAGCTGCCGTACTTCCTCGTGCGCACGGCGCTGCAGCCGATTCTGTTCGTGATCGTATTCGGGTTCCTGCTGCCGAAGATGGGGATGATTCCTGCCGGCTACTCGACGACCATGCTGCCCGGCATCGTGGCGCTGAGCCTGACCCTCTCCGCGATTCAGTCGGTGGCGCTGCCGATGATGCAGGACTTCGGATTCACGAAAGAGATCGAAGACCGGCTTCTGTCGCCCGTGCCGATCCAACTGGTGGCCGTCGAAAAAGTCGTCGCCGGCGTGTTGCAGGGGATCGTGGCCGCGCTCTTTGTCCTGCCGCTGGCGCGGCTGATCATGGGACCGATTCCCGGCCTCAGCTTCCACAATGCGCCGCTCCTGCTCGTGGTCACCGTTCTCGGCGGCGCCGCATTTTCGGCGGGTGGACTTTACCTCGGCACCGGGATCGCGCCGCAGCAGATCGGACTGATGTTCAGCGTCATCGTCGCGCCGATGATCATGTTCGGCTGCACGTATTACCCGTGGGCGGGACTGAGTCACGTGCCGGTGATGAAGTGGCTGGTGCTCATCAACCCGCTCGTATACGTGTCGGAGGGGATGCGCGCCGCGCTGACGCCGGGCGTGCCGCACATGCCGGTGCTGCTGATCCTCGGCGCGCTGGTGGTCCTGACGGTCCTGTTCATGTACATGGGACTGCGGGCCTTCGACAAGCGCGCGATGAGTTGAGCGTCGGCGCTCTCCGCGACTTTGGGCTTTGCTGCGGGGGAGGAGCGCGGTAAGATTTCCGGGCGACTCCCCTGCGCCCCAGAATCGTTCACTTAAGCTGTTCAGTCTTTAAATACTGATGGACACGGATACCCGGACGGCATTACACTGTCCGCGGTTTGTCCAAAATCGTATGAGAGGAGAACGTGTGCAACCAGTAAAAAGCAATCGCGGGAGACCCATTGTTCACACCGAGCCCTGGGCGAAAATCACAGTCGTCCTGTTGGATCGGCACGTCGCGTACCTCGATCGTCTGGCCATCGACATTCGTCTGAAGCATGGCAAGGCAATCAGCCGCGCGGAAATCATCCGAGGATTGATCGAAGCTGCTTTCCAGAGCAACGTCGATCTTTCACAGGCGGATTCGATCGGATCGCTAGTCGAGCTCCTGACCGGATCGCCCATGAAGAATCGGAAAACCCGCTAGGCACCCCGGGATACCGCTGTACGCCGTCTGCCTTTCGCGCGCAGCTCGCCTGCCGCGAGTTGAGCGATCTCATACTCACTGCTCGCAACAGTGAGATCGATGTTGCTCTCCTCGATGCGGTCGAGAATCGTGCGGATTGCATGCGGCCACCCGAATGCCTTTGGCATCTCGGGATTGATCTCGCCCGACATCTTCGACAGGAACGAAGCGTGCCGTTGCGAGAGGAAAATCGTCTCCGTCGCCGGGTCCTGCCCGGCGACACTTCCCTTCATCGATACGAGTTTCATAACCGGTTCCAATAGTAGGAGTGTCGCGGAACCGGGAAATCCCTACCCCCCATCGAAAAAAGTTTTTTTGAGCTTGGGAGCGCGGGCGTCTCGCCCGCGTTTCCAGGCCCTCAGGGCGCGGCGGGAGGGACCAGCATCACCGGCGCGTCCACCTGCCGGATGATGTCCTGCTTGCGCGTGCTGATCTCGTGCGCCGCGGCGTTGAGGAAGAGCGCGTCGGCATCGGCCCCGCGCGCGTAGCGGACCAGCTCGGCGTCGATATCTTTTCCCTGCAAGACGACCGGCTTCACGTTCACGTCCGCGAAGAGGTTTGCCGTCATCTCCCCGAGGAGCGCATCGGCGGGCTCGCGGCTGGCGTCGTCACAAACGATGATGAGGTGCACTTCGGACTTTTCCCGCTTCGCGATTGCCGCTGCCAGCGACGCGGCATCGGTCGAGTGCTGCTGCAGATGGACGGGGACGAGGATGCGTCCGAAGCCCTTCCGCCGCGCGATTCCGTAACGGATGGCCAGCACCGGCACGGGCGGACTGGAAAGAACGCTCAGCGTCGTCGATCCGATGATCAGGTGCGCGACGTGATGCCGGGCATGCGTGGAGATGACGATCAGGTCCGCATTTTCCGCCGCGGCAGTCCGGCAGATTGCGGCGCCGGCATCAGGCGCCCGCTGGACCACAAGCCGCGTCGCCACGTCGGCATTCCGGCGGCGGGCGTGATCGCGCAACTTCTCCAGCTCATACTTTTCGGCGTATTCGTAGAGCGAGTCGCCGGCCGGGAAGCGCAACTCGTCAGGATTCGACGTGCGCGTGGAGCGGACGTGGAGGATGACCAGTTCCGCGCCGGTCGATCCGGCCAGTTGCACAGCCGAATCGAACGACCACTCGGCCGCGGTCGAGAAATCGGTCGGGATGACGATGCGGCGCCACGGGTACATGTAAGTCAAACGTCCGGCTGCAATACGACCGAGGTCACTCTCTGTCAAACGCGTTCGGTGAACCGGACCCTTTCGGCGCCTGCACCGCGGCCGAGGCGATCGGCTTCGGCGTGATGACGTAGCGAATCACCGTCTTCGGCTCGGCCTCGGTCTCGGCAACCTGCAGCGTGACCTGCTTGTCGCCCGGTTTGAGCATATCGCCGGGGATGAACGGATCCTGCATGGCCTGATTGAGCTGCACCTCGAGCGTGCGCCACGTCTGCGGCGCCGGATACGGCGACTGCGCGGGGAAGGCGCGGAACTGCGCGAGGTAGGTCGTGTAGTAGTGATAGACCTGCGGGAACGAGTCGTCCGTGGCCAGCGTGTAGACCTCGGCGTTCGGACCGTACTGGTTGCGGATCATGACCGAATCGCGGCGGGTGAGATCGTCGCGATAGCGCGCGCCGGCGTAGATGGGGATGGCGGGACTGATCGACTTCAGCGCCGCTTTCGCATCGACCTGCGGCGGCAGCGCGGCCGTGTCGGTGGTCGACGTCGACGTCGCCGTGATGCCGTTTTTCTTCGGCGCCTGCTCTTCCGCCGCTTTGCCTTCCTGGCCGCCGGTGCAGTGCGTCAGCAGCGCGCCACAGAGCAGAAGCGCCGATGCGGCTGAAGAAAATCGGATCGTCATATCGCTACGAAAAAGCAAGCGGTATGCCGCACGATTCAATTACTGTCCGCCTTTCGTGCGGCGAGCTGGACCGGGGGACGCAATCCGCCGCTGCGCAGACGATCGATGGCCGTCTCGCCGCCGTACTTCGCCACGAGCTTCTCGTCGTATTCGTCGGAGACGTTGGCGACGACGTCGAGCGAGGCGATGAGCTGCTCCGGACGAAGGCGCCGCCCGAGGAATGAGTGCGAGAAAAAGACATGCTCGCCGTCCATGCTGAACGCGCCGAGCGGCACCTCGGAGTTGACCTTGAGCAGTTCGGTCATCAACTCGAAGGAAGGTTCGACGCCCTGCACGCAGAAGGCGAGCACCTCGATCACGGCGTCGTCTTCCTGATACGGATCGATGGAGATCTCGAGCACCGTGGAGCCGTACTTCAGATAGAAGTCGCAATGCTCGGCGTCGTCGAAATGTTCGTCGACCAGCTCGTCGAGATACGACTTCACCTGCCGGTAGACCTCTTCCTGGCAGGCGGTGTTGAATGCTTTCTCGCGCTTCGAGGCCATCACGAGCGTTGATTGTAAAGCAAAGGAGTCGCGTGTGCGGGCGAATGCGCAATGGACCGAAGTTGTATCCTCGCGCGTGCGCATTCGATTGCACAGCCTGCCGTTACTTGCACTCTCCGCGTTACTCTCGTGCCGCACGATGACGCCGCACGAAACAGGATTTCTGATCCGATCCGTGACCGTTCACGGCACCGCGTATCCGTACACGGTCTACGTTCCGCGCGCGTTCGATGCCTCAAAGCAATGGCCGGTCGTGCTGTTTCTGCACGGCTCCGGCGAACGCGGCGCGGATGGATTGAAGTCGACGCAGATCGGTGTGGGGGCGGCGATTCGCGCCAATCCGGATCGCGTGCCGGCCATCGCGGTTTTTCCGCAGGCGCCGATCGATTCGCGCTGGCTCGGCGAGCCGGCCGATGCGGCAATGGCGGCGCTGGAGCAGAGCATCGCCGAGTTTCATGGCGACCGATCGCGCGTGTATCTCACGGGATTGTCGATGGGCGGATACGGCACGTGGAATCTCGCGCTGGCGCATCCCGATACGTTCGCGGCGCTGGTCGTCGTGTGCGGCGGATTGCTGCCGCATGAGACGACGACGGCCGTGCAGCAATCGCCGCTGACGATGGGGAAGGGCGATCCGTACGCGTTCACCGCGCAGGCGCTGCGGCATCTTCCGATCCGCATGTTTCATGGCGACGCCGATCCGGTCATTCCGATCGCCGAGTCGCGGCAGATGGCGGAGGCGCTGAAAAAGGAAGGGGCGGACGCGACGCTCGTCGAATTTCCCGGCGTCGGTCACAACTCGTGGGACCGCGCTTTTGGCGACGCAGAGCTGTGGCGATGGCTGTTCCGGCAATCGAGGCCGCGGTGAACGAACGCTATCGCGGGCGCACGCTTTACGCGTTCTTCGTCGTCGCAGGACTGATTGCTTTTGGTTATTCGTGGATGACGGTGCAGCATCGGCTCGTGCCGCAATTGTCGTCGGCGACGGAGCCGGTCTGGTCGCACAACGTCGTCGCGCACTGGATCGATCACGGCTACTTCGCATCGCACGGATTGCTCTGGCCGACGGCGGACGGCAAGACGCTCTACCGCAACGGAACCGGCGCGCTGATGATCACTTCTTTCGTCGCGGAGAAACTGTGGATTGGCGTGACCGGACGGTACGGCTGGCGCCTGAAGGCGGTCCACAACCTGCTGGTCGGGGTGCTGATTTCGGCGCTGCTGGCGTTGCTGGCGTATCGCATGGCGCGCCGTTTCGGAGCCGCGCCGCTCGCGGCGTTCATTCTCGCGGTGAGCGCGCAGATGGTGTGGCTCACTTTTCCCGACAACCTCGCCATCTTCTGGCAACTGACGGCGCAGACGTGGTGCCTGGCCGCCGCGCTAATCTTTCTTCTACTCGAGGAAGCAGCGCTCGACGGCCGCCGCACGCGCCGGATTACCGTGCTGCAGGCATTGGCGATTTTCGCGTTCGTCTATTTCGAGTTCGTGCTGGCGGTGATGTTCATGGCCGCGTGGCTGGCGACGCTGTTTGTGCTTCGCGGAGATCGTCCGCCCATCCGGCGATTGCTGGTCACGCTGCTTCTGCCGTTTGTCGCCGCGATGAGCATTTACGGACTGCAACTCCTCGGCGCGCGATCGGAGCGGAGCAAGGGCGTCACCGTGGTCGGATCCGGATTCCTCTATCGCACCGGCCTCGATGGTGACGCGATGTTCTACGGCAATCCGCTCGACATTGCCTTCGGACGCGATCTCGTTCGGGCGCAGCGCTCAGGCAACAAGGAGTTTTTGTTTCGGTGGGAGACGCTGTTCTTCGCCGGCGTCGCGGCCGTGTTGATCCTGCTGGCCGCGTATCTGCGCGACCGCGCACCGCGGATCGCCATCATCATCGTGATGACGCTGGTCGGGATGTACGTTCTGAACGCGGCCGTCTTCAGCCAGCTCGTAGCGCTACATCCGTATCTTTTCGACGTCCTGCTGATGACGCCTCTGGTCCTGGCGCTGTTCGCGGCGTTGCCCGCGCTCGTCGAGGTGCGCACCGGCGGGACGGGACTGATCATCCTGATCGTGCTTTTCGCGGCGGCGTGGACGTCGCTGTTCCAGTTGCGGCTCTACGCGCTGGCCTATCCGGCGCCGCAACCGGCGGCCGTGCTGGCCGCGCCGAACGGCGGCCGTCCGTAACGCCGGAGTCCGATTGGACTCCGGCGTCACGATGACTGTTTGTTAATGCGAAGCGCGATGGCGCGGCGTCATCACGAGCGCCGTGACCGAGTCGGAATCGACGCTGCCGCACGTATTCGACACCCGCACGAACCACATCGCGTTCCCCTCGGGATTCGTGGTGTACGACGGCGAATCGGTGCCGACAGCGACCGTCGTACCGTTCGCATGCTTCACGAACCACTGATAGTGCAGGCCGGCGCCGCTGGCCGTAACGGTGAACGTGGCCTGATGCGACGGCTGAACGACCTGACCGACCGGCTGCGTGGTGATGACCGGTGACGAACTGATGTTGATCGCAACCGACGCGCTGCCGTTCGAGCAGGTCGCGTCGCTGACGATCGCGCTGAGCGTCGTCGATCCGCTGACGGTTACGGTGCGCGATGACGACGGCGACGTGATGCCGCTCTGCGTGACGCCGTCGGACCAGAGGATCGACCACGGTCCCGTTCCGGTGAGCGTGAAGGGAATGTTGACCGAGGTCGTACCGCAGGCGGCGTTGATCGTCGACGGAAGCGTGATCGTCGGCCGCGGCGCGATGGCGGCATCCGCGGTGCTGCTGGCGCTGCAACCGGCGCCGGACGTCACCGTCACGGCCAGATGCACGCCGCCCAGCGAACCGGCGGTGTAGGTGATGCTCGGCGTTCCGTTGCCGCCGGTGATGGAGCCGTTGGTGATCGACCAGGCGTACGTCGCGCCGGCGCCCGCGCTCGGGACCGACGCGCTGTTGCCCACCGAGGTCGCGCAGACGGTGGCCGGAGTGGCGATCGCTGCGGACGGGATCGGATTGAAGACGACCGTCGTCGATGCCTGCGCGCTGCCGCCGCACGGGCCTGGGTCGGTGACGGTCACGGTGTACGTGCCGGCGACCGTGATGCCGGTCGGGTTCTGCTGGGACGAAGTGAAGCCGCCCGGGCCGGTCCACGAGAAGACGGAACCGTTGCCGGTGGCGAAGAGGTTGACCGTCGATCCGGTGCAGGCGGGGCCGCTGTTCGAGGCATTCGCGGTCGGAGCCGGTCCCGGCGGGCAGACGAGGACGACATTCGTCGAGGTTGTGCCCGTGATCGACGGCGTTACGGTGTCGGTCGCGGTGATCGTCTGCGTTCCGGTGGAGGTGAGTGTGACGCTGAAGGTGTGCGTGCCGTTGTCGCCGGCCACGAACGTGTAGTCGGCGGGCAAGGTGCCGGCCGAGGAGCTGGTGAAGTGGATCGTGCCGGTATAGCCGGTGGCTGTGGCGTTCGACGCGGAGAGCGCCGTAACGGTGACGTTGAACGGCGTACCGGTGGTGACGCTCGCAGGAGCGGTCAGGCTGAAGTGCGTGGCCGACGGCGCCGCGACGGTGGTGTTTGCGCTGCCGGTGATGCCGCCATCCGTGGCGGTGATCGACTGCGCGCCGGTCGACGTCAAGGTGACGCTGAACGTGTGCGTGCCGTTGTCACCGCCGACGAAGGTGTAATCGGCCGGCAACGAACCAGCGGACGAGCTGGTGAAGTGAACCGTGCCGGTATAGCTGGTAACGACAGCGTTGGACGCATCGAGCGCCGTGACCGTCACGTTGAACGGCGTTCCGCTCGTCGTGTTGGCCGGCGCGGCGACACTGAAATGCGTGGCCGGCGGCGGAGCGACGGTCGTGTTCGCGCTGCCGGTGATGCTGCCGTCTGTGGCGGTGATCGACTGCGCACCGGTCGACGTCAACGTGACGCTGAACGTATGCGTGCCGTTGTCGCCGCCGACGAACGTGTAGTCCGCTGGAAGGGTTCCGGCCGACGAGCTGGTGAAGTGGACGGTGCCGGTATAGCTGGTGACGACGGCGTTCGATGCATCGAGCGCAGTGACCGTCACATTGAACGGCGTTCCGCTCGTCGTGTTCGCCGGCGCAGTGACGCTGAAGTGCGTTGCCGGCGGCGGCGCGACCGTTGTGTTCGCGCTGCCGGTGATGCCGCCGTCGGTGGCGGTGATCGACTGCGCGCCGGTCGATGTGAGCGTGACGCTGAAGGTGTGCGAGCCGTTGTCGCCGGCGACGAAGGTGTAGTCGGCGGGCAACGAACCAGCGGACGAACTGGTGAAGTGAACCGTGCCGGTGTAGCTGGTGACGACGGCGTTCGAGGCGTCGAGTGCGGTGACGGTCACGTTGAACGGCGTTCCGCTTGTCGTGTTCGCCGGCGCGGTCACGCTGAAGTGCGTGGCGGGCGGCGGAGCAACCGTCGTGTTCGCGCTGCCGGTGATGCCGCCATCCGTTGCGGTGATCGACTGCGAGCCGTTCGACGTCAGGGTGACGCTGAAGGTGTGCGTACCGTTGTCGCCGGCGACGAAGGTGTAATCCGACGGAAGCGTTCCGGCCGAGGAGCTGGTGAAGTGAACGGTGCCGGTGTAGCCGGGGACGACCACGTTCGACGCATCGAGCGCCGTGACGGTGACGTTGAAGGCGACGCCGTTGGTCACATTCGCCGGCGCGGTTACGCTGAAGTGAGTTGCCGGCGGCGCAGACACGGTCGTGTTCGCGCTTCCGGTGATGCCGCCATCCGTCGCGGTGATCGACTGCGCACCGGTCGACGTCAACGTGACGCTGAACGTATGCGTGCCGTTATCGCCGGCGACGAACGTGTAGTCAGCGGGCAACGAACCAGCGGACGAGCTGGTGAAGTGGACGGTGCCGGTGTAACCGGTCACGGTCGCGTTCGACGCGTCGAGCGCGGTAACCGTCACATTGAAGGCGACGCCGCTGGTGACGTTCGCGGGCGCGGTGACGCTGAAGTGCGTGGCCACCTGCGGGTTGACCGTGACGTTCACGGTTCCCGTGGTGCACTGCGCATCGAGCGAGCCGTTGGTCGTGCCGTCGTCGCAGACGGTGTAGGAGAAGCTGGCCGCACCGGAGAAACCGGCGTCCGGCGTGTAGGTGACGTTCCCGCTGTTCAGCGCGACGAAGCCGTGCGTGTTCACGGTCGCGGTGACGTTGGTGACCGTGAGCGCCTGGCCGGCTTCATTGGCCGGTCCGGCGGAGTCGTTCGTGGTCAGGTCGCTGCCGGGGAAGGTGACGGCGTTATTGGCCGTAGTCGACTTGCTGTCGTTCGTCGCCGATGGCGGATCGTTCACCTCGCTCACATTGATGGTAAAGGTGGAGGTGTTCGAGTTGTTCGTGCCGTCGTTGACGCGCCACGTGAAGGTGTCGGTGCCGTTGAAGTCGGGCGCGGGCGTGTACGTGCGGTTCGCGCCGGAACCGGTCAGGGAGCCGTGGAACGGACCGGTCAGGATCGAATACGTAAGCGCGCCGCCCGGAGTGGCCGCGTCGAGCGTGATCCCCTTCGCCACGTCTTCGCTGGTATTGGTCGACTGATCGGCAGTGCCCGGCGGGTTGGCGCCGTTGACGCCCGCCTCGATCGCGTTCTGAATCGACGTCGGAACGTTGGAGAAGAGGTCGTAGCCGGTGAGCGCTTCGACCTGGTCGACGCTCTTCAGATAGATGTGCCAGTCGTCATTCCGGATGCCCTGGATGTTGGGCATGATCACGCAGATGGTCTGCGTCGACGCGGTGACGCGGGCAAGGTCGTCGCCGCTGGCTTTCGGCAGGACGAGCGCGCACTTCCAGGTGCTGGCGGGGACGGTGACATGTCCGTTGGCGACCGTGAGAGTGGTGCCGCCGTTGCTGCCGGTGCCGCCCTGTCCAGCCGGTCCGGAGACGATGTACAGCTCGTTGGCCGGGAGCAGCGTGCGGAGGAAGTTCTCCAGATCCGCCCACGGTCCCTGGTTGTTGTCCGGCGCCTGCGCGACCATGTTCGACATCAGGAACGTGGCCTGGTTGATGGGAATCGACGTTTCCTTGTCGCGGTCGGCGTTCGGAGTCATGTGGCCGCGGTCGAAGCCGGAGGCGAAGAAGTCGCTGGCCAGAACGCGGTACCACGTCGGCGGAACCTCGGGATCGGGACGGAAGGTATCGACGCGCGTGAGCGAGCCGACCCACTCGTCGCTCAGATGCCAGCTCACCCAGTTCGGACGGCCGAGGTCGCGGCTGTAGGAGATGGCCATCTCGGGCTTCTGCATCAGGTAATTGTTCGGGTTGGACAGGCTCGTGGTGGCGTTGGACGGGTTGCCCATCGTCAGGTGAACGTTGAACGGGAACGGCGGCAGGGTGCCGCTGGAGACGGTGAACGTCCAGGTGAAGTCGTTGGGCAGCGTGTCGGTGCCCGGCGTGCTGTCGTCGGTGTCGCGGTCGTGGACGGAATTCTTGAAGATCGTGACCGAGCACTGCTCGCCGGCGACGAAGTTCACGTTGGGCGTGATCACCCAGGTATCGGGAGCGCCTTCGACGAAGGTGGCGTCGTCGTGCGCGCCGGTCGTGGCGCAATTGATGTGGAACCAGCCCGGATCGACGTCGACCAGTTCGGTGAACGTGACGATCATGCTGGCGTCGCGCGGCGCGGCGGTGGCGTTGTTGACGGGATCGGTGTTGACAATCGCCGGTCCGAACTCCTGGATCGGCGTCGTACGCCTCGGGTTCGGAGTGGCGGTGATGAAGTCGTTGCCGTTGATGTTCGTGTCGGTGTTGCCGCCGTTCTTGCGGAAGTCGGCGGTGCTGTTGCTCGGCGCCGGCGCGTTCGTGCCGCCTTCGTTGCAGTTCGCCGTGCCGTATCCGACGAGATCGACGATATCGGCGTCGGTCGTCGTTGCCGAGCAGGGGCCGGGCACCGGAGTGCCGGTGCTGACCAGAGCGACCTTGCCGGTCGTCCCGCTCATGTTGAAGCCGCTGTTGTTGACGACGTTCGCAGTCGGCAGCGCGCTGCCGACTGCGCCGCCCGACGCGAGCGAGATCAGGTAGTACTCGCCCGGTCCGATCGTGCCGCCGATCGGCTGCAGGCCGGTGAAGGCACCGGTGTTCGTGGCCGGCGAATACTGCACGCTCCATCCGGCCAGGCTGACCGGCGAGGCGGTGGGGTTGAAGAGCTCGATGAAATCGTTGGTGAACGTCGCCCCCGAGTTGCCGCCGCCGCCGTAAAGCTGGCTGATGACGACGTGATTCGGCGTGCCGCCCGCGGGCAGCACGTTGATGTTCACGGCCTGGTTGACCGGCGGGTTGACGTTGTCCGAGAGCGTCGCGGTGAACGTAGCCGTGCCGTTGAAGCCGGCGTTCAGCGCGACCGTGTAGGTGACCGAGGCCGTGCCCTGGCCGCCGGTGACGTTGACGCTGGCCACGCCCGTTCCCGGCGTGGCGGTCCAGTTGAAGATGCCGCCATCGTCGGTGCCGGAGAGATTGACGGTGAACGGCGGCGGATCCTGCGCGACCGTGGTGATCGGATTCGCGGGCGGTGTGATGACCGGCGGGTTGTTGCCGCCGGCTGCGGTGACCTGAACGTGAACGGTCTGATTGACGGCCGGGTTGATGCCGTCGCTCAGCGTCGCCGTGAAGGTGGCGGTGCCGTTGAAGCCGGTCACGAGCGTGACCTGGTACGTGACGTTCGGGGTGCTCTGGCCGCCGCTCACGGTGACCGTCTGAATGCCGGTGCCCGCAGTGGCGGACCAGTTGTAAACGCCGCCGTCATCGCTGCCGGTGAGATTGACGGTGAACGGCGCCGCGTCCTGAGCCACGGAAGCGATCGGATCGGCGGGCGGCGTGATCGTGGGCGGGTTGTTGATGATGCTGCAGTTGTTGACGGGCGATGCGCTGTTGCGCGGATTCGGAGTACCGACCGTGAAGTCCGACGCGTTGTTGTTCGTATCCGTGCAGCCGTTGTTGTTGCGGAGGGCGGCGGTCGTGTTGGTGAGAGCCGTCGTCGTCGGGCTGGTCTCCGAGCAATTCGCGGTGGGGCCGTAGCCCACGAAATCGGCGACGGAGGCGCCGCTCGGACACTGCACGGCGATCGTGGCCGTGTTGGTCAGCGCGATCTTTGCCGCGGTGCCGCTCATGGCGATCGTACCGGTGGCGTCAGCAGTCGGAAGATTGACCGTGCCACCCGCACCGGCCGCCTCCTGCACGAGGTAGTAATGGCCCGGCGCGATCGATCCGGAGAGCGCGGTGGGCGTGGTGGTAGAACCCGGGGGATTGTTCCACGTCGTGAGCGTCGCCGATGAGTAGTGAACGAACCAACCGTTCAGCGAAACCGTCTGCGTGCCGCGGTTGAACAGCTCGACGTAATCGTTCTTCAGCGTCGCGCCGGAGTTGCCGCCGCCGCCGTAGACCGTGCTGATGACGACGCCGAGAACCGAAGGCGTATTCGGCGTGGCGCTGACCTCCGAGGAGATCGGACCTTCCGAACCGCTGAAGCCGGCCACGACGTAGTAGTACGTGGTGTTGTTGACTGCGGTGTTGTCGGTGAACGTCGTCGCCGAAGGCGATCCGATCGTCGTGTACGGCCCGCCGGGAGTCGTGCTGCGCTTGACGTTGTACGTCGCCGCGCCGACCACCGCGTTCCAGTTGAGAATGACCGTCGAGTCGCCGACCTGCGCCGCCAACCCGGTCGGCGCGACGAGCGACTGCGGCGTTGCCGACGCCTCATTCGAGTTGCCGCTCGTGCCGAAGCCGTTCGTGGCGGTGACGACGTAGAAGTACGTCGTGCCGTTGACGGCCGTGGTGTCGTCGAACGACGTCGTGGCGATTCCGGGGAAGGTCGTTCCGTACGGTCCGCCCGCCACCGTGCCGCGCATGACCGTGTAGGTCGCCGCGCCCGGCGAGGCGGTCCAGGAGAGTGCGACGTGCGAGTCGCCCGGCGTTGCCGTCAACCCTGTCGGCGCCGCCGGTGCTGCCTGCGGCGTGGCGCTGGCCTCGGATGAATTCGGCCCTTCGCCGCCCGCGCCGACGGCGCTGACAACGTAGAAGTAAGTGGTGCCGTTGACGGCGGTCGTGTCGTCGTAGCTGTTCGTGCCCGGCGAGTTGATCGTCGTGTAGGGGCCGCCCGCGACGGTGGCGCGCTTGACGTTGTAGCTGCTCGCGCCGCCCACCGCGTTCCACGACAGCAGCACGTGCGCGTTGCCGGCGGTGGCATTGAGTCCGGTCGGAGCCGGCGGCGGAGCGGGAGGATTGACGGTGATGTTGACCGCCTGCGTGGCCGGCCCGTTGACGTTGTCGGAGAGCGACGCCGTGAAGGAAGCCGAGCCGGTAAAGCCGGCCACCAGCGTGACGGTGTAGGTGACCGTGTTCGTTCCCTGGCCGCCGGTGACACTTACGTTGGCGACTCCGGTTCCCGGCGTAGCCGACCAGTTGTAGATGCCGCCGTCATCGCTGCCGCTGATGTTGATCGGGAACGGTGCTGCGTTCTGGATGACCGTGGCGGCCGGATTGGCCGGCGGAGTGATCGTCGGCGCGTTGTTCGAGCAGGAGTGCGTCGCCGAGGCGGTATTGCGCGGGGCTGCGGCGGCCGCCGCGAAGTCCGTGCTGTTGTTGCCGGAGTCATTACATCCGCCCGCAGCGCGGAAGACTGCGTTCGCCGTCGACGGGGCCGGTGTTGGGGCCGTCTCCGAGCAGTTTGCCGTCGCGCCGTAACCGACCAGGTCCATGATCGTCGCGGATACAGGACAGGCGCCGCTCAACGCGGTCGTGCTGCTGACGAGAGCCACCTTGCCGGCTCCGGCCGCCATCGAGATCGAACCGGAGGCGTCGGGTGTCGGAACGGTGTTCACTCCGGTTCCAGCGGCGCCGGTTCCCTCAGCCACGAGGAAATACTGGCCCGGCTGGATGGAGACATTCGGGAGCGCAGTCGGCGTCCAGGAGGTGGTACCCGTCGCGGAGGCGTACTGGACCGACCAGCCATTGACTGAAACGGGACTTCCGCCACGGTTGAAAAGCTCGATGTAGTCGCGGTTGAACGCCGAACAGCCGGCCGTGCCGCACTGTGCGCCGCCGTAAACCTGACTGATGACGATGACGCCCGGCGTGGCCGGCGTTGCGGTGACTTCGCTGCTCGGCAGACTCTCGCCATTCGCGTTCGTGGCAGTGACGACGTAAAAGTACTGCGTGCCGTTCGCCGCGGTGAGGTCGTCGAACGTGTTCGTGCCGGCGGGGGCGATCGTCGTCTCCGTGCCGGTAGTCGTGGAACGCTTGACGTTGTATCCCGTCGCGCCTGTGACGGCGGTCCAGTTCAGGACCACGTGCGCATTGCCCGGCGTGGCCACCAATCCGGTCGGTGCAGCCATCGGAGTCGCCGTGACTTCCGACGAGTTCGCTCCTTCGCCGCCCGCGCCGACGGCGCTGACGACGTAAAAGAACGGCGTGCCGTCCACCGCCGTCAGATCGTCGAAGCTGTTCGTGCCCGGCGAGGCGATGGTCGTCTCGGTTCCGGTCGACGTCGAGCGCTTAACGTTGTAGGAGGTCGCGCCGCTGACGCTGTTCCACGTCAGCGCGACGTGGCTCGTGCCCGCCGTGGCAGCCAGTCCAGTCGGAGCCGCAGGCGGCGCGATGACGGAAATGTTCACCGCCTGATTCACCGGCGTGTTGACGTTGTCAGTGAGCGTGGCCGTAAACGTAGCCGTGCCGTTGAAGCCCGCCGTCAACGTGACGGTGTAGGTGACGTTGGCCGTTCCCTGTCCGCCGGTGACGCTGACGTTCGAGACGCCGGTTCCCGGCGTGGCCGACCAGTTGAAGATGCTGTTGTCGTCGCTGCCGGTCAGGCCGACCGTGAACGGCGCGGCATCCTGCGCGACCGTCGCGGCGGGGTTGGCTGGCGGAGTGATGGTTGGAGCGTTGTTGGGAGGCGTGCCCTGCGGCGTGACCGACAAATCGTCGATCGACAAGCCGTGATCCGTGCCCGTGTGGTCGGGATCGGACCACCGCAACATGACTTCGGTTCCATTCGGGATATTGAGGCCGGTGATGGTGAATGAAATGGCGACCCGGTTGGCAGCGAGATTTCCATTCAACGCACCGGCGGTTCCACCAGTAATCGGGCTCGTGAAATTGAGCGAAGTGACGGCGACGCCGGCGGATTGGAACTCGGCCAGCGAACCGGTTACGGTCGGACTTCCGACGAGGTACGAGAAGGCGATCGTTTGCGCCGCTGCGGCACTGTTGCGCCATTGTTCGCCGACGTAGCTGACGTCAAGCGAAGTGATGGCCGTCCCGGTGTTGTTCTGAAGGCGGACGCCCCAGAAGAAACTTCCGGCCGCGGTATTACTCGATCCGATAGAGCCGAGGGCACGGTCGGTCGCTGAGGTACTACCGTAGCTGTAGAGCGCTCCCGCGGTGCCGGACCCGGCATCGGCGACGATCGTCGTGCCAGTGCCGGTACGGGCGTGATACCAGCCGGCGATCGTGCTGTTGTTCGTCCACGTTGCCGAGCCAGTGGACGGCAGTCCATCGAAACTCTGTGTGTACGGAGTGCCGATTGTCGAAAGGCTGACCTGAGCGGTCGCCATCGGCGCGGAGATGATGGTTAGGAGGAACGCGAAAACAGAGGTGATACGACCAAATAGACGCATGGCTCTCCTGCGAAACCATCACGACGCAGCGCCACGCACGCGAACACACGCTCACTCCCGGGGCAGGTCGATCGGCTCTAGTTGTGGTTGAGATCGGCTCGTCGGTCGAACCGTTGAGTCAATTTACAATAAATCGGGTACCGATGGAATCAAAAACGTCACAGGTTTATGCCCAGGCTCAAGCCGTTTCGTACCCGCGCAGCCCCAGCGTCTCCACGATCGTCACGGCCAGCTTCCACTCTTCCGAGGCGATCGTCTCGATGAGGTCGTAATCGCGGGTGAACCGGAAGAGGGGACGGTTGAAGTGCTGTTTCACCGCGCCGTCGTCGACCGCGCGCAGGATGCGCAGCCCTTTTCCCTTCAGATCGATCACGTCGAATCGCGCGATCAGGTTCTGCTCGAACCGCGGCGCAACCTCGGCACGCGCGAAGAGGCGCTCGACGAACACGAGCTCATCCGAACGGAGCCAGAAAAGTTCGCGGTTGACGTTCATCGGCTCGACGATCGGCGGCCCGAATAGCGTGATCGGCTTGGTCATGAAGCCCGCGCGCCGTTTGGCGATCACGCGCGCCGGCGACGCGGCTTTCACCGTCAGTTGCAGGCGCTCCGGCACGCCCTTGTAGCGCCCCATGTGCTGCAGCCGAACCGACATCCCGCGCCACTGGCCGCGGATCGAGTTCCACCAACCGGGACGGGGGTCCTGCCACCCGAATGACGTGACCAGCGGAAGAAGCCGCTTCTGCATCGTGGAGAACTTCCGCGCGATGACCAGAAGGATCGCGATGAAGAGCACGAAGAATGTGGCGAACAGCATCCCTGCCGCATGGCTATTGCTCATGGCCAGAGCATACGTCGTACGATGCGGCCTCGTGAATGACTTCGAGCCCGCGAACCGCCGCATCCTCACGCTGAAGCCGGGCAAGGAGCGGCTCGTCGCCAACCGTCATCCCTGGATTTTCGCTGGCGCCATCGCGCGCGAGAGCGGCCCCGAGGATGCCGCCATCGCCGATCTCCACGACCCGCGCGGCCGCCGAATCGCCTCGGGATTCCATTCGCGTCATTCGCAGATCCGGCTTCGCGCGCTGACGTTCGGCGATGAAGCGCTGACCGAGGACACGATTCGCGATCGTCTGCGCGCCTCCATCCGCCGCCGCACGCGCAGCGACGACACGAACGCGATGCGGATCGTGAATGCCGAGGGGGATGATCTGAGCGGGGTGGTGATCGATCGATATGACGACATTCTCGTCATCGAAATCGCCAACGCCGGAATCGAGCAGCTTCGCCCGCTCATCATTGATGTGTTGCAGAGCGAGCTGAAACCGCGCGGCATCTGGTTCAAGAACGACATCGCGCCGCGGAAACTGGAACAGCTCTCGATGCAGCCGGATTGGATGGGGGAGGGCGAGCCGTCCACGGAGATCCGCGAAAACGCTCTCCGCTTTCACGTCGATCCGCCCTCGGGGCAGAAGACCGGATTCTTTCTCGATCAGCGCGACAACCGGCAGCTCACGCGCGCACTCGCGCAGGGCCGGCGCGTGTTGAACCTCTTCTCCTACAGCGGCGGTTTCGGCGTTTACGCATCCGCCGGCGGCGCCGCCTCGGTCGAAAACGTCGACATCTCCGCGCCCGCGATCGAGATGGCCCGCAGCAATCACGCGCTGAATGGATTCGACGCGAGCTTCCTCGTCGCCGACGCATTCGACTACGTGCGCAAGACGCCGTCGCGATTCGACCTGCTGATCTGCGATCCGCCCGCGTTCGCGAAGTCACGCGGCGACGTCGATCGCGCCGCGCGCGGCTACAAGGACATCAACCTCTTCGCCATGAAGCTGCTCGATCCCGGCGCGCAGATGCTCACCTTCTCGTGCAGCGGCCACATGCCGCTCGAGCTCTTTCAGAAAGTGATCTTCGCCGCGGCGCAGGACGCCGGGCGGCGGGTGTCGTTCCTCCGCCGCCTGACGGCCGCGCCGGACCATCCGGTGTCGCTCTTCTGTCCGGAAGGGGAGTACCTGAAAGGCTTCCTGCTCGAGGTCAGATAGTTCGCCGTCCTCGCACGAAATGCAGGATGAAGAGAATGATCGCCACGACGACGATGATGTGAATCAATCCGCTGGTGACATGAAACACGAGGAATCCGCAAAGCCAGGCGATGAGCAGAATGATGGCAAGGATCAGCAGCATGTCGAACTTCCTCCCGAGCCAGCCTCTGCATCTTGTGTACCGGTTTTATCCACAGATGACGCAGATGAGCGCCGAGAGGCCATCTGCGTCCCATCTGCGTCATCTGCGGATCTACAATTCCGTGAGCAATGAGAACCACGCTCGCCCTTACCGCGCTCCTTTTTCTCGCCGCCGATCCGCGTCAGCCATTTCTCGGTCACTGGGTCGGACCTTCGATCTGCACGCCGGTGCGTCCCGCGTGTCACGACGAGACCGCGTCGTATTGGATTACGGCAGGCAAAGCCGCTGACGTCGTCACGATGGATGCGAGAAAGATCGTCAACGGCAAGGATGTGGTCATGGGTCCGCCGCTTGATTTCCATGTCGATGCTGCCGCGCGAACGATCGTCGGCATCATGATCGCCGGAGACGGCACTCGCGCGACGTGGGCCTTCACGCGCTCCGGCAACGAGATGACCGGCACGCTCAAGCAGCCCGACGGGCAGGTCGTCCGCAACATTCACGTCGTGAAACAGAAGGAGTAGCATCCTTCGTTCATGACCGCCACCCCGCTCGCCGCCAGCCGCAAGTCTCGCGAGGTCACCGTTTCCTACCTCGGCGAGCTGCTGCAGAACGCCGGCTTCGTCGATGAGAAGCAGAAGGTCGAGATCGACAACCTCGACCGTCAGCTTCGCGCGCAGTCGCGTTCTGCCCGCGCGCGCGGCGAGGAGGAGGCAAGCCCGTTCAAGGCCATCATGGCCATGAACCTCACCGACGCCAGCGCCAGCGGCATGCGCATCGACGATTTCCTCCTGGCGCGGTTGATCGCCGAGGATGCGGGGCTCAAGTTCTTCAAAATCGATCCGCTCAAGCTCGACGTCGAGATGATCGAGTCGAAGATCTCGCGGCCCTTCGCCCGCAAACACCGCATGACGCCGGTGGCCATCCGCGACGGCAAGCTGATTGTCGCCGTGGTGAATCCGTTCGACACCGGCGCTCTCGACACCTACCACCAGATGGTGAAGCAGGAGATCGAGATCGTGGTGGCGTCGGAGAGCGACGTGATGGGCGTGATCACGGAGCAATACGGCTTCCGCGCCTCGGTGACGAAAGCCGGACGCGATCTCGGCCGCGGCGCGATCGATCTCTCCAATCTCGAGCAGTACGTCAAGCTGAAATCCGGCAACGAGATCGAGACCAGCGACGCACACATCGTCAACGCGGTCGACTTCCTGCTGCAGCACGCCTACGACTCGCGCGCCAGCGACATTCACATCGAGCCGAAGCGCGAGGCGGCCATGATCCGCTTCCGCATCGACGGCGTGCTGCACGAAATCCAGCGCGTGCCGAAACTCGTCAACCTCGCCATCACCTCGCGCATCAAGACCATGTGCCGCATGGACATCGCCGAACGGCGCCGACCGCAGGACGGCCGCATCAAGACCGAGCGCGACGGCAAAGAGGTCGAGCTGCGCGTCTCGACGCTGCCGACAGCATTCGGCGAAAAGCTGGTCATGCGCATCTTCGATCCCGAGGTGCTGATTCGCGACCTCGGCGGGCTCGGGTTTTACGAGGACGAACTGCACACGTTCGCCGAATGGATCAAGCGTCCGCACGGCATCATCCTCGTCACCGGTCCGACCGGTTCGGGCAAAACAGTCACGCTCTATTCGGCGCTCAAGTCGCTGGCGTCGCCCGAGATCAATATCTGCACGATCGAAGATCCGATCGAGATGGTCTGGGACGATTTCAACCAGACCTCGGTGATGGCAAAGATCGGCATCACCTTCCCCGCCGCGCTGCGCACGATTCTTCGCCAGGATCCCGACATCATCATGGTCGGCGAAATCCGGGACGAGGAGACCGCGCAGAATGCGGTGCAGGCCGCGCTGACCGGACACCTCGTTTTCTCGACGCTGCACACGAACGATTCCGCGACGTCCGTGACGCGGCTGATCGACCTCGGCATCCAACCGTTCCTGATCTCATCGACCCTGGTCGGAACGATGGCGCAACGACTCATGCGCCGCATCTGCGAAGACTGCAAACGCAACCGCCCGCTCAGCGTGGAAGAAGCGGGCATGCTCAACCTGCAGGCGCCGCCCGGCAAACGGATCATCGTCAAAGAAGGCGCGGGCTGCATCCGCTGCCGCAACACCGGCTACTTCGGCCGCACCGGCATTTTCGAAATCCTCCCCATCGACAACGCCATCCGCGACCTCATCGACCGCTCCGAAGATTTCCTCAAGATCAAAGAGATGGCCGTGAAGCGCGGCATGCGCACGCTGCGCCAGTCGGCGCTGCGCAAGCTCGCCGAAGGCGTGACGAGTTTCGAAGAAGTGGTGCGCGTTACGGGGATTTAGAAATTCTCAGATCTCCCGAGCCTCACCAGCACAGACAAGAGTGTCTGTGCCACACGAATTCTGCCGTACTTGCGCAAATGCTGCTGAACGGAAGAGCCGGTGTGGCACAGACACTCTTGTCTGTGCTTTAGCAAGATGCAGCGTCTGAGATTATCCGGCGCGCCTTCGCGCGCGACCGTCTACAATGTCGCCCGCCGGTAGCACCCAAAGGAGTCGCATGTCTTCGCGCACCATGGTGCTTGCCTTCGGCTTTCTCTCCTTCGCCACGATTGCCGGCGCGCAAACGAAGTGGCTTCCGTTCAACGACGCGTTGAAAGCGGCGCAGGCGAATCGACGTCTCATCCTGCTGGACTTCCGCAACGGCGCCTCGGATCCGAAGGGTGACAAATGGATCGACAAGGCGCGCGAAAACAGCGGCGTCGCGCGGGCGATGGAGCAGATGGTCCTCGCGGTCCAAACGGACGGACCGACTACTGCCGCGTTCCCCGACCTCGATCAGTTTCGCGATGAAAAACGGCGCCTGCTCGTCGCCGATCCGTGGGGTGGCATCGTCATGGAGCTCGGCGATGCGTTCGGGGAAATCGAGAATTTCAATCGCGCCCTCAATGGCCTTCGGCAGCAGAGTGCGACGTTCATCCGTGCGGCGGAGCAGCGGCGCGCCGGAATGTATGCGCGCTCGACGTTGACGTGGGCGAACGGATTGCTCGACGCCGGCTTCCTCGATGACGCCACGCGCATTTTCAAGAGTGTGATCGAATCCGCCAACCACGATCACGATCAGGAAACGTGGCAGGGGGCGCGGCTTGGTCTCGCCGCCGCGAACCTGCGCCGAACCAACACCATCGGTGTGGCCGTCAACGATCTCGAGGATCTCGCCACGCATGCTGTGACGCCTGAAATCGAAGCGAGTTCCTGGCTGCTCCTCGGCCATGTCTATCGCCAGCGACTGAACCCGAATCGAGCCATCGATGCGTACCAGCGCTCGTTCGCCGCGGCGCCCAAACCGTCGCCGCTCGCGGAGGCCGCGCGCCGTCACCTCGACATGCTCGGATCCGAACCGGCGGCGGAGGTGCGTGCGGACGTTGCTGCCGGCAACGTCCATCTTCTTTTTCCACATCACAGCGTTCTGGTCGGAAGGGTGAATTTCGGCGTGGCGACCTCGGACGATGCCGCGCGCGTTGATCTCTTTCTCGACGACGCCCGCGTCGCAGAGCTGACGCGGCGCCCCTTTCGCGCCAGGCTGAACCTCGGCGCCGTGCCGCACGTGCACACGTTGCGTGCGGTGGCGTGGGACGCGCAGGAGCGCCAACTCGGCGTCGAAACGATCACGGTGAACGATCGCGCCGTTTCCCTCGGCATCAGCATCACCGCGCCGCGCGAGGACCGCGTCGTCTCGCGCACTCTCATCGAAGTGACGCCTCGCGTTCCGGAAGGGAAGCACCTCGCCGGCGTCGATCTCTACTGGAACGATTCGAAGCTGGCCACGCTCACCGCGCCTCCGTTCCGGTACGAGCTCACGCTGCCATCGCCGTCGGCGCCCGGTTTCATCCGTGCCGTCGCGCGGGACGACTCGGGCGCGAGTGCCGAGGATGCGAAGTTGTTGAACGCGGGGGGCAGTGTCGAGCAGGTCGGCGTCGATGCCGTGCAGGTTTACGCGATCGTGCAGGAACACGGCCGATACGTCGAAGGTCTCAAGTCATCCGACTTCGTCGTGAAAGAGGATGGCCGCATCGTCGACGCGAAAGTGCAAAGCGGCAGCGCCGATCCGATCTCCATCGGCCTGGCGCTGGACACCTCGGCCAGCATGCTGTCGTCCATGGCGGACGTCGTCGATTATGCGAACGAGTTCGTCAAGCGATCGCTCGGCCCTGCCGATCAAACGTTCGTCGTCACATTCAATGAGCAGCCGCAGTTGCTCCTGCCACTGACCAGCGACCATGGCCGGGTCATCGCATCGATCGATGACGTCCATGCGGGCGGCGGCACCGCCATCTGGGATGCCCTTCTTTTTTCGCTGCAGCAATTTCGCGGCGTCGCCGGCAAACGTGCGCTGGTCGTCTTCACCGATTGCTTCAACAATGGCGGCATCGCCAGGCCCGAGGGTGTGCTGCAGTACGCGCGCGAGATCGGCGTGCCGTTGTATGTCGTGCAGATTTTTTCAGCGTACGGTGTGTCGCTCGACGAGCACACGCTCAACAGGATCGCCGACGCAACCGGGGGCGCCTACTTCGGATTTGCACGGAAGGTCGACCTGCCGCGCATCTTCGCGCAGATCCGCGACGACACCCGCGGCGAGTACCTGCTCACGTACGTGTCGCCCGCCGACAAATCGCGCCGCGAGTTGCGGCGGATCAGCGTCGAAGTGCCGGGACGGCGCGTGAGCGTGCGGGCGACCAGTGGGTACTATCCGAAGTAAGTCGTAGCGCCGCCGGCTCGGCGGCTGGACCGCCAGCGGCTCGCTGGCGCGTCGACGTGCCGCCGAGCCGGCGGCGGTCCAGCCAGCGGGCCGCTGGCGCTACGACAAAACCTACTGCGTCCCCATCCGAACAACCTGCTCGAATTTCTCCCCGCTCTGCGCCAGCGTCCGCACCGTCGCGGTCAGCTCCTCGGCAAGGGCATTGTTCTTCTGTGCGATGTCGCGCATCGAGCTCGATGCGCCGGAGACCTCTTCGAGTTGTCCCAACTGCTTCCGAACGATGTCGCGGATCGTGGTCGCGTCGAGGTTGATCTGTTCCATCGCCTCGGCGATTCCGCGCGCGGCGGTGGACTGATGATCGCTGGCGGAGCGCACCTGTGCGGCGATGTTGTGCACGGCCTCCGCTTCCTGCGCCAGCAGCGTCGCGGCGCGGGCCTGCTCCTCGATCGAACGCCGGTTTTCGCTGATGTGATCGCTCATTCTCGACGCGGTGCGGTGCAGGCTTCGCGTGGCCGCGGCCTGCTGTTCGAGCGACGCGGAAATCCGCTCCGACATCGAGAACGACGACGTCGACGTTTCGACGATGCGCCCGAGGGTGTCGCTGGCGTTGCGGGCCAGTTCGACGGTGCCGCGAACGCGGTCGACGCCGTCCTGCATCGCCGCCACCGCCGCCTGCGATGCGGTGCGAACACCATTGACGATGACGCTGATCTCGTTGGTCGATTTCCGCGTCTGCTCGGCCAGTTCGCGCATCTCCTCGGCCACGACATTGAATCCGCGGCCATGCTCGCCGGCGTGCGCGGCGATGATGGCCGCGTTCAGCGCCAGCAGATTCGTTCGCTGCGTGACGTGGCCGACCACTTCGAGAATCTGCCGGATCTGGCCGACGCGCGCGGTGAGATCGGCCAGCACGTCGGAGGCGCGGTCGGTCAGCTCGCGCGAGTGCTCGATGCCGGCCACGGTCTCGTCGACGGCAGCGCGACCGGCCACCGCTTCTTCGCGTGCGCGGCGCGAGAGGTCGGCGGTGCTGATGGCGAGCGATCCAAGTTCGCCGGACGTCGCTTCCATCTCCGAGATGAAGGCCAGCACGTCGTCGCCTGCGGCGGCTAGTGCCGAGGTCATCGCCGACATCTGTGCCGAGGCGGCCGACATTTCGGTCGTCGATGACGATGTTTTTGCAGCCGACTCGAAGAGCTGCGTCATCGTCGTGCGCACCTGATCGCTCGACGCGCGCAGTTCCGTCGCGCGCGCCGCGGAGTCCTCGGTGCGCGCCGTGACTGCCTCCGCCGTGCGCACCACCTGCTCGGTGATGTCGCGCACGCTCACCAGCGACTGCGCGGAGCGCTCGGCGAGTTGCGACTGTTCCGTCGAGCGGATCAGCAGCATGTCGCTGCCATTCGTCATCACGCGGATGCCGCCGGTGATCGCGCCGCCGCTTTCGTTGAGCGCGCGCGTGCGCACTTCCAGCGACTCCGCCATGCGGTTGAACGATCCCGCCAGCTCGCCGATCTCGTCCTGACTCTCGGCCACGATGCGGCTGGACAGCTCGCCGGCGGCGATGCGTTCCGTGCCCGCGACGAGCTTCTGCACCGGCCGCGTGATGCCGCGCGACATCACCACCGAGGCGACGGAGAGGGCGATGAGGGCGAAGAGGGTGCCGAAGCCGATGGTCATGAACGTGCGCCTGGCCGTGGCGGTTGCTTCGTCGGCGCGCGACTTCAGCACCTGCGTTTCCTGCGCCTCGATCGACGTCACCGCCGTGCGGATCGAGGCCATTGCGTTGTCGCTGCTGTGTTCGCGGATGTCGGCGATGGCGGCATTGACGCCGCTCTTGTCGCGCACTTCGATGCCGTGATTCAACTCCGCGATCACGGCGGCGACCAGCGGTTCGAGCGCGTTCAGCCTTCCGCTCAATGCCGGATCGCGACGCTTCAGATCGGCGATGGCCGGGCCGAACGTCGCCGTCGACTTCTGATAGGCCGCGCGGAACGCCGGCTCGCCCGTGAGCAGGTAGCCGCGCTGTTCGTTTTCCGCGCCGCGCAGGTTGGCGACGAGCTGTTCCAGATCGACCAGGAACTGCCGCGCCTGCGACCGCGCGGTGGTCACGGCCACGAGGTGCTGCGTGTCATAAAAGGCGATCCCGCCGATCACGACGAGGATGAAGAGGCTCAGACCAAAGACCGTACGAAGCTTTGCTGCTACCGATGTCCGCATGCGCTTCGCCGCATCGTACAGAGGTTCGCCAGGCGTTTCACAACAAAGAAAAAACGGATTTCTTTGTGCCCTGTCAGTGTCCTGATTTGTGGTCGTCGACCCTATTCGAAGAGGTTCGCGGCCTCTCGCAAGGGGAACGGGGTCGCTTGCAAAGGGAACGAAGTCGCTTGCAAAGGGAACGAAGTCGCTTGCAAAGGGAACGGGGATCGTTTGCAAGGGCAACGGCCTCGCTTGCAAAGGGAACGGGGGTCGCTTGCAAGGGGAACGGCGTCGTTTGCAAAGGGAACGAGGGTCGCTTGCAAGGGGAACGGGGGTCGCTTGCGAGGGAAACGGCGTCGCTTGCAAGGGGAACGGGGGTCGCTTGCAAGGGAAACGGCGTCGTTTGCAAGGGGAACAGGGGTCGCTTGCAAAGGGAACGGCGTCGCTCGCAAGGGGAAGAGAGATCTTGTCCTTTGTCTCTTTGTGGTTCAGCGGTGATCCGTTACAGTGACCGCCGCTATGACTCGACTCGACATCTCTCCAGCTTCCGCTCCGCCGCCGATTCCGCACGATCAGGCCGAACAGCTCCCGCTCTTTTCCGACGCCGCGCTCGACGTGGTGCGGAAAGACGCGGCCCGATGGCAGCAGAGCGCCTCGAAGAAGCCAGCCTGGAAGAAGGACTTCACCACCGTCAGCGGCATGGAAGTGAATCCGCTGGCGACGCCCGACCACGTGGCCTCGCTCGATTTCGAGCGCGACATCGCGTTTCCCGGTGAGTTCCCCTACACGCGCGGCATCCATCCCGGCGGGTATCGCGGCAGGCTCTGGACGATGCGCCAGTTCGCCGGCTTCGGCAGCGCCACGCAGACCAACGAGCGTTTCAAGTACATGCTCGCGCACGGCCAGACCGGTCTTTCCACCGCGTTCCATCTGCCGACGCTTTACGGCTACGACTCCGATCATCACTTCAGCGCCGGCGAAGTCGGCAAGTGCGGCGTGGCCGTCGACACGCTGGCCGATATGGAGACGCTCTTCGAGGGGATCAACCTCGAGGACATCACAGTCTCGATGACCATCAACTCCACCGGCCCCATCGCGCTGGCCATGTACCTCGTCGTCGCGGAGAAGCAGGGGGCGGACTGGAAGAAGATTTCCGGCACGCTGCAGAACGACATCCTCAAGGAGTACATCGCGCAGAAGGAGTACATCTTCCCGCCGCGTCCCTCGATGCGGCTGATCACCGATACGTTCAAGTTCTGCGCGGAGAACGTTCCGAAATACAACCCGATCTCGATCAGCGGCTATCACATCCGCGAGGCGGGATCGACGGCGTTGCAGGAGCTGGCCTTCACGCTGCGCGACGGGATGGAGTACGTGGAGTACGGCGTCCGCGCCGGTCTCGACGTCGACGAATTCGCTCCTCGGCTTTCCTTCTTCTTCAACTCGCACAACGATCTGTTCGAGGAAGTGGCCAAGTTCCGCGCGGCGCGCCGCGTGTGGGCCAAGGTGATGCGCGACCGCTACGGCGCCAAGGATCCGCGCTCGTGGCAGCTCCGCTTCCACACGCAGACCGCCGGCTGTTCGCTGACGGCGCAACAGCCGTACAACAACATCGTGCGCGTCACCATCCAGGCGCTGGCGGCGGTGTTCGGCGGCACGCAGTCGCTGCACACGAATTCGCTCGATGAGACGCTGGCGCTCCCGACCGAGGCCGCGGCGCGCATCGCGCTGCGCACGCAGCAGATCATCGCCCACGAGTCGGGCGTCATCAACACGGTCGATCCGTTCGGCGGCTCGTTCTTCATCGAGGAGCTGACCAACAAGATGGAGACGGGCTGCTTCGACTACATCGAGAAGATCGACGCCTTCGGCGGCATGGTCGAAGCGATCGAAGCCGGCTTTCCGCAGCGCGAGATCTGGGATGCGTCGTATCAGTTCCAGCGCGCCGTCGACTCCGGCGAAAAGATCGTGGTCGGCGTCAACGGCTACAAGATGGAAACCGAGGATCCGTACGAGATTCTCTACATCGACGAGTCGGTTGCCGGGGAGCAGATCACACGGCTGAATCAGATCCGCGCCACGCGCGATTCCGCGAAGGTGGAAGCGTCACTTCAGGCGCTCCGCAACGCCGCCGCCGATCCGAACGAGAACACGATGCCGTACCTGATCGACGCGGTGAAGACGTACGCCAGCGTCGGCCAGATCAGCGACGCGTTGCGCGATGTGTTCGGGACGTATCAGGAGCCGGCGCTGTTCTAAACCGCCAGGCCGCGAATTCTTTCCAGGATGTCGCCCACGCGCGACCGCTCCTGCCCATGCGGCAGACGGTCGGACGTCGCCTGCACGCTCTCGCGAATCGTCTTACGCTCATCCGATGAGGCGTGGCGGTACTTCGTGGCGATGACGTAGGTGATGATCTCGGCCTTCGCGTCGGAAAGTTTCACGAGCTCCGGGAGATCGCGCAGCAACCGTTCGGTCGGGCGGCTCTCCAAATCTTTGACGAATGCCTGCAATTCCGTGAATGTCTTCGCGTCGATGGCCTTCATCACGATCGACGACGTCGGCACGTTC
>Ga0070670_100000061_pt1 | contig 113254 bp, 102 predicted proteins | sample KBSS63metaG_FD_64665 | JGI IMG/M metagenome (GOLD analysis project Ga0070670, IMG submission 64665) | Switchgrass rhizosphere microbial communities from Kellogg Biological Station, Michigan, USA - KBS S6-3 metaG | ecosystem: Host-associated > Plants > Roots > Rhizosphere > Soil ... | reverse complement strand
AGGTCGTGGCAACCCTGCTGGACAAGGAGCGGCCAGTCTTTGCCGAGATCGCAAAACTGTTTTCTACGGCCAGGCCATCGGTCATCACCACGGCGGCGCGCGGCTCCTCGGATCACGCGGCCACCTTCTTCAAATATCTGTTCGAGATTTCCTGCGGCGTGCCGGTCGCCTCGATCGGGCCGTCGATTGCATCGGTCTACGGCGCGCCCCTGCACCTGAAGGGCGGCGTCCACTTCACCGTTTCGCAATCCGGCGGCAGCCCTGACATCATCGCGCTGCAGGCAGCCGCGAAGACGGGCGGCGCAACGACCATCGCCGTCGTCAACGTCACCGACAGCCCGCTCGCCCAGCAGGCCGACATCGTTCTCGACCTGCATGCCGGACCGGAGAAGAGCGTCGCCGCCACCAAATCGTTCATTACGGCCGTTGCAGCCTTGTCGGCCGTGACAGCCGCGATCGCCGACAGCGGCAGCCTGCGGGACGGGTTGTCGCGGCTGCCGGAGGCGCTGGCGGCGACGGCGGGTATCGATGGGGCGGCGGCGGAAGATGTGCTGTTCGGCGCCAGCTCGCTCTATACCGGCGGTCGCGGCCCGGCCTTCGCCATTGCCCTGGAATCGGCGCTGAAGGCCAAGGAAACGTCCGGTCTGCATGCCGAGGCCTTTTCGCTGGCCGAACTGATGCACGGGCCGATGCGGCTGGTGCAGCCCGGTTTCCCGGTCATCGCCTTTGCCCCCGATGACGCAGCCTTTGCCAACAACGCCCAGGCGCTGGAACGGCTGGCCAAGCTCGGCGCAACCGCCGTTTCCTTCTCGACAACGCCGTTGCCGGGCGTCAACCTGCGCATGCCGTCGACCGGCAACGGCCTCTTGGACCCGCTGGTGTCGCTGCTCTGCTACTACCGCCTGATCGAACAGGTCACCCGTCGCAAGGGTTTCGACCCTGACAAGCCTGCCAATCTTCTGAAGGTCACGGAGACGATGTGATGGACTATACCGTCTTTACCGGCGCCCGCATCTTCGACGGCGAGCGCTTTCACGAAGACAGCGCGCTGGTCGTCGGCGACGGCCGGGTCCAGGCGATTACGTCGCGTAACGACCGGCCGGAAACAGCCGAGCATGTCGAGCTTGATGGCGGCGTGTTGTCGCCCGGTTTCATCGATGCGCAGGTGAACGGCGGCGGTGGCCGGCTGCTGAACGAGTACCCGACGCCGGAATCGATGTATGTGATTGCCGATGCCCATCGGCGCTTCGGCACGACCGCCCTGTTGCCGACGCTGATCACCGACGTCGGCAGCGCAACCACGCACGCGATCGAGGCGGCCATTGAGGCGGTCAAGGGCGAACGTGGGGTGGCGGGGCTGCATCTTGAGGGCCCGCACCTGTCTCCGGCGCGCAAGGGTGCGCACCTGCCGGAGCTGATGCGGCCCGTGGAGGACAGTGACGTCGAGAGCTTCATCCGGGCGCGCGAGGCGATCGGCACGCTGCTGGTGACCATCGCCGCTGAACAGGTCACCCCGCGACAGGTGCAGGCGCTGAACGAAGGCGGCGTCATTGTCAGCCTTGGCCATTCCGATTGCTCGGCCGATGAGGCCGAAGCGCGCTTCGACGCCGGCGCGAGGGGTGTCACCCATCTGTTCAATGCCATGAGCCAGCTCGGCCACCGTACCCCCGGCCTGGTCGGCGCGGCGCTCGATCACCCGCTCGCCTGGTGCGGCATCATCGCCGACGGCCACCATGTCGATCCGCGCGCCCTGCGCATCGCTTTGCGCGCCAAGCGTGGCGAGGGCAGACTGTTCTTCGTGACAGACGCCATGCCGCTGGTTGGGTCCGACGCCGACAGCTTCGAATTGAACGGCCGCACCGTCTATCGCAAGACGGGCGACTTCTGCTCGAAGATCGTGCTGGCCGACGGCACATTGGCCGGCGCCGATATCGATATGGCCTCGACGATCCGCTACGGTGTCGGCATGCTCGAACTGTCGCTGGCGGAAGCCTTGCGCATGGCGACCGCCTATCCCGCCCGCTTCCTTCGGCTGGCCGACCGTGGCCACCTGTCGCCGGGTGCCCGCGCCGACCTTGTCCATATCAACGACGGGATCGAGGCAACCGCCACCTGGATCGGCGGCAAGCCCACCTGACATTCTGGAGATGCTGCAATGACCGCGATCACAGATGCCTATTTCCTCGAGGTCATCGCCCGGATGGAGGCGTTGCGCCAGTCGCTTGCCGAGCCGATGGCCAAGGCGGCCGCCGTCATCTGCGAGGCCGCGCGCGCGGATCGCCGCGTCTACATCTTCGGCACAGGCCATTCGCACATGCTGGCCGAGGAGGTGCATTATCGCGCGGGTGGCCTTGCCATCACAATTCCGGTGCTGGTCGGCTCGGCGATGCTGCATGAGGGCGCGGTGATCAGCTCGGTCTACGAGCGCACGGAGGGGCTGGTCCGCCCGGTGCTCGAGCGCTACCGGATGGAGCGCGGCGACGTGCTGATCATCGCCTCCAACTCCGGCGTCAACGCCGCGCCGACGGAGGCGGCCGATTACGGCCGCGAGATCGGCGCCACGGTCATCGCCATCACCTCGCTCGCCTACTCCACCGCCGTTGCCAATGGCCGCAGGCGGCTGGCTGATCTGGCCGACATCGTCTTCGACAACGGTCTGCCGCCGGGCGATGCGCTGGTGGACCTGCCCGGCAGCGACATCAAGGTCGGCCCGGCCTCGACCGCCATCGGCGCGACGCTGCTGAATGCCATCTTTGCGGAAGTCGCCGCCAGATTGTCGGATGAGGGCGATCCGCCGGTCTACCGCAGCGCCAACATGCCGGGCGCCAGGGACATCAACCAGGCGCTCGTCAGCAAGTACCGGCCACGCAACCCGCATTTGTAAAGTACAGAGACGGGTAAAATCCGAAGACAGGGTCTCGGCGCGCTCGGGAATTAAGACGGCATGCTATGGGATTGGTCCGGCCTGTTATGAAGCCGGACGAAAGTCATCGCGAAGATCAGGCGGCGAAGACCTGCATGTCGGATGGCACGGCGGCCAGCTGGCCCGAGATGCGGCGGAGCGCATATTTCAGCGTCTGCGCGACCATTCCAGGCTGCACAGGCTTGCGCAGCACGCCGAGCGTGCCTGCAATGCCACCGGCAACGGCTTCCGGATTGGCGGTCATGAAGATGACGGCTATGCCATATTGCTCCGCAAGCATACGGCCGATGGCCGGACCGGTTGGGCCGTCGGAAAGATTGACGTCGACGAGAGCGATATCGGCATAGGGTGCGGCGGCCATGGCCCTCGCCATGCTATTGGCGACGCCCGCAACCTTCAGCCCGTTGCTTTCCACCATATATTCGAGGTCGAGAGCAATCAGCATCTCGTCCTCCACGATCAGAACCTTCTCGTCCATCACTCAAGACCTCCAGCAGGCTGGCAAAGGCATAAGCCCTACCGCGTCAGCCCTACCATACAGCTACATCGCCTGGCGCCGTAAGTTGTCGCGCTCGCCACGTCGAAATCGCAAGGTCAATGTACCGCTACGGCAATGGTTCCATTCGAGATAACGAATACTGCTCGGATCGCGTGCGGCGTGTTCAACCGCTTGCGGCTTTTATCCGCCCATCTGCTCGCGCAGCGTCTCGAGTTCCAGCCATTCCTCTTCCATCTTCGTTACCTTGGCCCGGAGCTTTTCCACTTCCTTGGCAAGCGCGTTGAAAGTCGCCGGGTCCTTGGAAAACAGCTTCGGGTCGGACATCTTCAATTCCCGCGCAGCGATCTCGGCCTCGGCCTTGGCGATTTCCTTCGGAATGTTTTCCAGGGCATAGGTCTGCTTGAAGGACATTTTCGCCTTGCCCTTGTTGCCGCCCTGGCCGCCGTTGGAGCCGCCGGAGGTCCGCGCCTTTTCGGCCTTGGCCGCCTTGCGCAGCTCGTCGGCGACGCCCTTGCGCTGTTCCAGCATGTCGGTGTACCCGCCGGCATATTCGATCCAGCGGCCATCGGGCGCATCGGGGTTCATCGGCGCGATGGTCGATGTCACGGTGCGGTCGAGGAAGTCGCGATCATGGCTGACGAGAATGACGGTGCCGGCAAAGCTGGCGACGGTTTCCTGCAGCAGGTCGAGGGTTTCGATGTCGAGGTCGTTGGTCGGTTCGTCGAGGATCAGAAGGTTGGTCGGCCGCGACAGGATGCGGGCCAGCATCAGACGCGCGCGCTCGCCGCCCGACAGTTTCCGGATCGGCGTGCGGGCCTGTTCCGGCGCGAAGAGGAAGTCCTTCATGTAGCCGGTGACGTGGCGCTGCTCGCCATTGACGATCAGGCTTTCGCCGCGTCCGTCGGTCAGGTAGTGGGCCAGCGTTTCTTCCGGGTCGAGATCCTCGCGCTTCTGGTCGAGGGTGGCGATTTCGAGATTGGTGCCGAGCTTGATCTTGCCGCTGTCGGGCTTCAATTGGCCGGTCAGCATCTTCAGGAGCGTCGTCTTGCCGGCACCGTTCGGACCGACCAGGCCGATGCAATCGCCTCTGTGGACGCGGATCGAGAACGGCGCGACGATGCTGCGCTCGCCATAGGTCTTGGTGATCAGTTCGGCCTCGATGACCAGCTTGCCGGATTCCTGCACATCGGAGATATTGGCGTTGACCGACCCCTGAGGCCCCTTGTGGCCGCGATAGTCGGCGCGCATCGTCTGCAGATCGCCGAGACGGCGCATGTTGCGCTTGCGCCGCGCGGTCACGCCGTAGCGCAGCCAGTGTTCTTCCCGTTCGATCTGCTTGCCGAGCTTGTGCTGTTCCAGCTCCTCCTGTTCCAGCAGCTGGTCGCGCCAGGCCTCGAAGAAGCCAAAGCCCCTGTCGAGGCGACGCGAGGTGCCGCGATCGAGCCAGACGGTGGCTGTCGAGACCTTTTCCAGGAAGCGACGGTCATGCGAGATGACGACGATGGCGCTGCGGGTTTTCTGCAATTCGCCTTCCAGCCATTCGATGGTCGGCAGGTCGAGATGGTTGGTCGGCTCGTCGAGCAGCAGGATATCCGGCTCCGGCGCCAGCACGCGGGCAAGTGCAGCCCGGCGCGCTTCGCCGCCAGACAAGCTGTTCGGGTCTTCCTCGCCGGTCAGGCCCAGATGCGACAAGAGGTAGGTCAGGCGATAGGGATCGTCGCCCAGCGTCAGGCCTTCCTCAGCATAGGAGAGCACCGTCTTGTGGTCACCGAAATCAGGTGCCTGCTCGAGATAGCGGATCGTCGAAGATGGATGCCGGAACACTTCGCCGGACTGCGCTTCCACCATGCCGGCCGCGATCTTCAGCAGCGTCGACTTGCCGGAACCGTTGCGGCCGACCAGCGAGATCTTGTCGCCGGGCTCGACCTGGAAATTGGCGCCGGCCAGGAGCGGCGCGCCGCCGAAGGAAAGAAAGATGTCGTCGAGTTTCAGAATAGGAGGGGCCAAGGGTCAGACTCCGGAAAGGTCATAGGGGCGCGCAAGGACGATGGCCCTGCCGCTCGAAAGCGAGAAGGCGACAGCACCTTCCGCCACATTGGAAATGGTGCGGGATGCACCGAAGGGCAAATGGAAACCGGCGAGCGGATAGCGGGCATTGGCGATCGACAGCCCCTCGAGGGCGTCGAAGCCGGAGACGGAGAACAGGCTGCCGGCCGGCAGGTCGAGCGACATCTCGCCGGGGATAAGCGGCACCGCCTCCTCCTCGCCCGAGGTCAGCAGCATCGAAAATCCCTGTTCCGCAAGGCTAACGCCATAGAGCAGTAGCGCCAGCGCGTGATCGGATCGTTCCCCTCCGAGCGCGCCGGCCAGCACCAGGCGCCGGGCACCGCGGCGGATCGCCTCCTCGATGGCGATCTCGCCGTCCGTCTGGGCTTTCGCCGCCGGATAAGGCTGACGCGGCATCTCGGGAAAGGCGCTCCCGAGATCGGCCGGCGTGGAATCGAAATCCCCGACCCAAAGCTCCGGCATCACGCCGAGCGCCTGCGCATGGCGCATGCCGCCATCGGCAGCGATGAAGCGGCTATCCGCGACCGCAGCTTTGAGCCGCTCGGTCAGGTGCAGCGCCCCGCCGAGCAGGATCGTGAAGGTGGATGAGGTCATGGGCAAGCCCATAGCGCAAACACGGGTCGATAGGGAAGAGCGGCAGCCCGTCATCGGCGAAATGAGGGGTTCAGTCCTCCGATTCGCGGTAGCGGGCCTTGAACGCCTGCTCGAAGCCGCCGATGAACTGGTCGAACAGCCGCGAGAACAGTTCGAGGTCCGCCTCCGACCAGTCGCCGACGATGTCGCCGATCAGCGCCCGCTTCTGCGCCTGCACTTCCGCCAGAAGCCGCTGGCCAAGCGCCGTCATGACCACGACGATGCGCCGGGCATCCGCCTGCGAAGCCTTTCGGCGCAGCACGCCGCGCGTCACCATCTCGGCAACGATGCGGCTTGCCCGTGACGGATCGATACGCATGATCTCGGCGACCGAGCCGACAGTCACTTCGCCAGCGGCCTCTGCCCGCCTGACGGCATCAAGCACGTCGAGATGCGACAGTTCCAGGTCCGGCGCCACGTTCTGGATCGCAAGCCGGCTGATCATCCGGCGGCCCGTCATCAGCCGCATGCGCGTCATCACCTGGCCGATCCGCAGGATCATCTCCTCCTGCGTCGCGTCCGAAACCGGCTCTTCTGTCTTCACAACTGATGTCATCTAGCCAATGTAACAGCTCCTCTCGGAAAATTGAACATGCAGAATGCATTAAAGTGCTCTTGACAGATATATGCTGTTAGCACATATACCGATCACCCCCGTGATTGGATACCGACTATGGATATGCACCAGCAATCAGCACCGCTCGTCACGGATCCCCGTCGGCGGCTGATCCTCTATCTGTTCCTGATGGTCGCCATGTTCATGGCGATGCTCGACAACCAGATCGTCTCGACGGCGCTGCCGACCATCGTCGGCGAGTTCGGCCATCTCGAGCGCTTTGGCTGGATCGGCTCGGCCTACCTTCTGTCGCTGAGTGCCGTCATGCCGGTCTACGGCAAGCTCGGCGATCTGTTCGGCCGCAAATATGTGATGATCACGGCCATCGCCATCTTCACCGTCGGCTCGGCGATCTGCGGCCTCGCGGTCTCCATGAACACCCTGATTGCCGCCCGCGTGTTGCAGGGTCTCGGCGGCGGCGGCATCCTCGTGTCGATCTTCTCGATCAATGCCGACCTGTTCGAACCGCGCGAGCGGGCCCGCTACCAGAGCTATTCCAGCCTTGTCCTGATGGCCTCGGGCGCCATCGGTCCGGTGCTCGGCGGCACGATGAGCGACCTGTTCGGCTGGCGCTCGATCTTCCTGGTCAACATTCCGATAGGCTTCGTGGTGCTCGCCGGTCTCATCACCATGCTCCCCTATCGCAAGCCCGCGCGCAAGCCACGCATCGACTATGCCGGCGCCATCGTTCTGGCCATGACGACCACCTGCATCGTGCTCGCCGCCGACGGAACGCAGCTGTTCGGCTCGCTGCTGTCGCCGGGCGTGCTTGGCATCATCGGCGTCGGCATCGTCTGCGCCGTCGCCTGGGTCTTCATCGAGCGCCGCGCGCCGGAACCGATCGTGCCGATGCAGTTGTTTCGCAACCCGACCTTCGGGCTGCTACTGATCACCTCGCTGACCAGCGGCGCCGTGGCCATCGGCATGGTCAACTATTTCGCGCTGTTCCTGCAGACGACGACGGGGCTCTCGCCTTCCGTCGCCGGCCTGCTGTTCATCCTTCTGACCGGCGGCATCGTCTGCGGCTCGCTGTCGGCCGGACGGCTGATCTCGGCCACCGGCCGCTACAAGCCCTTCGCCATCGGCAGCGCCGCCTGCAGCATGATTGCCTTCGCGGCGCTATCGCAGGTCCACGCCGGCACGCCCGTCTACCTGATCGGCGCGCTGATGCTGCTGCACGGCATCGGCATAGGCCTTGCCCAGCAGGTGCCGGTCATCGGCATCCAGAACGCCGCACCCAGCCGCGACATCGGCGCCGCCACGGGTGCCGTCACCCTGTCGCGCATGGGCGGCGCCTCGATCGCCATTTCGATTTACGGCGCGATCATAGGGTCCAGCCTGCTGCATGTGGGCCTGTCGATCCCCGGCATCGCCAATATCGAGGAAGTGACCCCGAAAATGATGGCGAGCCTGCCGGCGCCCACCCGCGAGGCCGTCGCCGAAGCCTACGCCGCCGCCTTCAACCCGCTGTTCCTGACTGCGGCCGGCATCTGCCTTGTCGGCCTGGTCACGGCGATCTGCCTGAAGAACGTCCAGCTGCCGGTCGCGACCGCCATCCAGAAGGTCGATCCGTCGGCTGCCGCCCACGCCGCCGAGTAACGAGCCATAAGCACGCTACCAATAGGGGAAACGCCCTCTTGCCATCGGCCGGACGCCCGGCTACATCTTTCGTCGCTCTAACGGGGTGCCTTATGTCCATCAGGACATCTGGCTGAGAGGCCTTCACCGGCCAACCCGCGGAACCTGATCCGGTTAACACCGGCGGAGGGATTAGACGCGCGAAAATCATAGCGCCTATTCTCCGTGACAACACCAACCAAGGAGGAGGCGCTGCAATGCCCACCCTATCACTGACGACATGGATGGCCGGCCTGATTCTGGCGGCCGGCGCGTGCCTTTTGACCGCAACGGCCAGCCAGGCGGCCGACAAGACGCTCACCGTCTATACCTATGAGAGCTTCACCGCCGACTGGGGCCCCGGCCCCAAGGTCAAGGCCGCTTTCGAGAAGACCTGCGGCTGCACCGTCAACTACGTCGCCGTCACAGACGGCGTCGCCCTGTTGTCGCGCCTGAAGCTCGAGGGCAAGGACACCAAGGCCGACGTGGTCCTCGGTCTCGACACCAACCTTGTGGACGAGGCCAAGGACACCGGCCTGTTCGAGCCCGCCGGTATCGACACATCCGCGGTGAGGCTGCCCGGCAACTTCAAGGACGATGTCTTCGTGCCCTATGATTACGGCCACTTCGCCGTCGTCTACGACACCCAGACCATCAAGAACCCGCCGAAGAGCCTGAAGGAACTGGTCGAGGGCGATCCCACCCAGAAGATCGTCATCGAGGATCCGCGCACATCGACGCCCGGACTTGGCCTGCTGCTCTGGGTCAAGTCCGTCTATGGCGACAAGTCGGCGGAAGCCTGGAAGAAGCTGAAGGGCCGCATCCTGACGGTCACCCCCGGCTGGTCGGAAGCCTATGACCTCTTCACCAAGGGCGAGGCACCGATGGTGCTCTCCTACACGACCTCGCCAGCCTACCACATGATCGCCGACAAGACCGACCGCTACCAGGCGGCATCCTTCTCGGAAGGTCATTATATCCAGATCGAGGTGGCGGGCCTGACCAAGACGTCCAAGAACCAGGAGATCGCCCGCGACTTCCTGAAATTCATGATCACCCCCGGCTTCCAGGATATCATCCCCACCAACAATTGGATGATGCCGGTCTCCGCCACCTCCGAGCCGCTACCGGACGCCTTCGGCAAGCTCGTCGTGCCGGCCAAGACTTTCCTGATGAGCCCGGCCGAGGTCGACAAGAACCGCAAGGCCTGGATCGACGAATGGCTGACCGCCACCAGCGGCAACTGACAAAGCCTGGATGCTGACGGCACCCGAGCAAAAGCAGGCACTCACCGGCGGGGCGATCAGCCTTGCCGGCATCCTGCTGTTTATCGGCCTTGCCGTCGGCGCCCTGCTCGCCGCCGGGATCGAGGCGACGGACAGTGCGCCGCTGCTCGATCCCTATCTTCTGCGCATCCTGCGCTTTACCCTTCTCCAGACTGTTCTCTCCACCCTGCTTTCGGTGATCTTGGGCATCCCGATCGCCCGGGCACTGGCCCGCCAGCCCCGCTTTCCCGGCCGCCTCTGGCTGATCCGGCTGATGGCGGTGCCGATGGGCCTGCCGGTGCTGATCGGCGCCATGGGCCTGCTCGGCATCTGGGGCCGGCAGGGCGTCGTCAACGGCGCGATGCAGGCGCTGGGTCTGGCGCAACCGGTCAGCATTTACGGCCTGTCCGGCATTCTGCTCGCCCACGTCTTCTTCAACCTGCCGCTGGCGGTGCGTCTGATGCTGCCCGGCCTCGAACGCGTCCCGCCGGAATACTGGCTGGTGGCCTCTGGCCTCGGCATGCGGCCAGGCTCGGTCTTCCGCTTCATCGAATGGCCGGTGTTGCGAGGCCTCATCCCGGGCATTGCCGGGCTGATCTTCATGCTCTGCGCCACCAGCTTCACCCTGGTGCTGATGCTCGGCGGCGGACCGGCGGCAACCACGATCGAGGTCGCCATCTACCAGTCGCTGCGGTTCGACTTCGATCCCGCCCGTGCCGTCGCGCTGTCCCTGCTGCAGATCGCCCTCACCGGCGGCGTGCTTGCCGTGATGGCGCTGCTGCCGGCACCTGCGGACGCCGGAGTGTCCAGCGGTAGGCCGCCGCGCCGCCTCGACGGTCAAAGTCCGCAGGCCCGTTTTGCCGACGGAGCGCTGCTGGTCGGCGCCGCACTCTTCGTGGGCCTGCCGCTGGTCTCCGTCGTCTCCCATGGCCTGGAAGCCGATCTTAGCAAGCTCGTAACCCAACCGGTCTTCCTGCAGGCGTTGCTGACAAGCCTCGCCATCGCGCTTGCCGCTGGGATGCTCGCCGTCCTCGCCGCGCTGGTGATCGTGCGGGCCCGCTATGCCATCTCCTCCAGGCGGCGGGCGAGCGTCGGCCTGCGGGCTTTCGCGTCGACGCTGGGCGCTGTCTCTTCGCTTGTGCTGCTGGCGCCGCCAATCGTGCTGGCGACAGGCTGGTTCATGGCGCTGCGACGGTTTGGCGATCCCACGCAGTTTGCGGCAAGCCTCATCGTCTGCATCAACATGCTGATGGCGCTGCCCTTCGTCATCCGTGTCGTCGAGCCGGCCTTTGCCATTCACACCCAGCGCACCGGCCGGCTCTCCGCCAGCCTCGGGCTCACAGGCCTGTCGCGACTGCGTTTCGTCGACTGGCCGGGGCTGCGCAAGCCGCTGCTGACGGCTCTGTCCTTTGCCATGGCACTGTCGCTGGGCGACCTCGGCGCTGTTGCGCTGTTCGGCTCCGGCGATCTCGTCACCCTGCCCTGGCTGGTGTATAGCCGGCTCGGAAGCTACCGTACCAACGACGCGGATGGCTTTGCCCTGCTTCTCGGCATCCTTTGCCTGCTGCTGACGGTGGCCGGAACCGCCGGCCAGGGAGATCAGCGCGAGAAAGGCCACATGCCGTGACACTTCCTTCAGATCTTGTCCTGTCCGAGGTGCGGCTGCGGCTTGGCAGCCACGATTTCGCCTTCGACTGCACCCTGCCAGAGGGGCGGATCATCGCCGTCACCGGACCGTCCGGTTCCGGCAAGACGACCTTTCTCAACCTGCTCGCCGGCTTCGAGACCGCCGACAGCGGCAGCATCCGCCTTGCCGGCGTCGACGTCACTCTGATGAGCCCTGCGGACAGGCCGGTATCGCTGGTGTTTCAGGACAACAACCTCTTTGCCCATCTCGATCTCTTCACGAATATCGGCCTCGGCCTGAACCCCGCCTTGCGCCTAGACGCCAACGACCGACGCCGCATTTCCGAGGCGCTCGAGCGGGTCGGCCTGGCAGGCTTCGAGAAGCGACTTCCCGCTACGCTTTCCGGCGGCGAGCGGCAGAGGGCCGCTTTTGCCCGAGGGCTGATCCGCGACCGGCCGATCCTGTTGCTGGACGAGCCCTTCGCGGCGCTCGACCCGAGCCTGCGCGCCGGCATGGTCGATCTCCTGCGTGAACTGCACAGCGAAAGCCGAAACACGGTGCTGATCGTCTCGCACGATCCCCGCGAGGTCCGCCAGCTGGCCGATCACGCACTCTTCATCGAGGACGGGAAAATTGCCCTTTCCGCGCCGATCGACGTCTTCCTGGACACCAAGGCTCTGCCTGCTCTGCAACGATTCATGCAGATTTGAGGGAGCTGCCGCGCGGGCGCTCGACTTTTGCCGTATTTTACGTGTTGCACGGCAGGGAATATCCGCAGCATGCTTGCCAAAATGCAACGACGCCACAATTAAGCAGAGTCTCGCTATGCAACAATGGCCGAAATCAGCTAGAGCAAAGAATGCAGACTATCTAAAAAATGGGCCCGACAGTCGGGATGGATGCAGAGTTTGAGCATGCGGGAAAACGATCAGCAAGATCCGAATACCCGCCTATCCGAAGACGAGACAAGCGGAACCGAAATCCTGAAACAGCCCCAGCGCATGGAACGATCGGCAAGACGCTTGCGCCAGACCTGGACGCGCGGCGCCGTGGTGTCGTGCCGGCGCTTTGCCCTGCTGCTGGCGGCGGCAACGGTGCTGAACAGCTGTCAGTCGCTGATGGACCAGACCTATCAGCCAAACGTGTCGCCATCGGCCAATCCGCAGATCGTCTCGGAAGTCCAGAAAAACGACCCGCGCGCCCAGATGGGGGCCCGCGAACATCCCCGCATCGTCGCCAGCTACGGCGGCGAATACAAGGATGCCAAGACCGAGCGACTGGTCGCGCGCATTGCCGGCGCGCTCACCAGCGTGTCTGAAAATCCGCAGCAATCCTACCGCATCACCATCCTCAATTCCCCGGCGATCAACGCCTTCGCGTTGCCCGGCGGCTATCTCTATGTGACGCGCGGCCTGCTGGCGCTGGCAAACGATGCCTCCGAAGTGGCTGCCGTGCTCTCCCACGAGATGGCCCACGTCACCGCCAACCACGGCATCGAGCGGCAGAAGCGCGAGGAGGCTGAGGTCATCGCCAGCCGCGTCGTCGGCGAGGTTCTGTCCAGCGATATCGCCGGCAAGCAGGCGCTCGCACGCGGCAAGCTGCGCCTCGCGGCCTTCTCGCGCCAGCAGGAACTGCAGGCCGACGAGATCGGCATCCGCACGCTCGGCCAGGCCGGCTACGACCCCTATGCCGCGGCGCGTTTCCTCGATTCGATGGAAGCCTACAGCCGCTACCAGTCGGCCAACTCAGACGCCGACCAGAGCCTCGACTTCCTGTCGAGCCACCCGAGCACGCCGCAGCGTATCGACCTTGCGCGCGAGCATGCGCGTGAGTTCGGCGAGCAAGGCAAAGTCGGCGACAACGGCCGCGACTACTATCTGAACGGCATCGACGGGCTGCTCTACGGCGACAGCCCCGAGGAAGGCTATGTCCGCGGCCAGGTCTTCCTGCATGGCGGTCTCGGCATTCGCTTCGAGGTGCCGCCGGAATTCCGGATCGACAACAAGGTCGAGGCGGTGCTGGCGACAGGTCCGGGCGATATTGCCGTGCGCTTCGACGGCGTCGCCGATCCGCAGAACCAGACGCTGACCAATTATATCTCAAGCGGCTGGGTGACGGGCCTCGACCCGGCGACGATCCGGCCGCTGACGGTCAACGGCATGGAGGCGGCGACAGCCCGTGCCTCGGCCGACCGTTGGGATTTCGACGTCACCGTCATCCGGGACAAGTCGCAGATCTTCCGCTTCCTCACCGCCGTGCCGAAGGGCAGTGGGGCGCTGGAGCAGACCGCCGAGGTCCTGCGCGCCAGCTTCCGCCATATCACGCCGGCGGAGGCCGCCTCGCTGAAGCCGCTGCGCGTGCGCGTGCTGACGGTCCAGCAGGGCGACAACATCACCACGCTTGCCTCGCGCATGATGGGCACAGATCGCAAGCTCGACCTGTTCAAACTGATCAACGCCCTGCAGACCGGCTCCTCGGTGTCGCCAGGCGATCGCGTCAAGATCATCTCGGAATAGCAAAAGGCGCGGCCATTGCGACCGCGCCCTGCAAAATGTCTTATCGATTTGTGGCGCCTCAGGCGAACGCCGCCATGTGCGGGTCGGCGACGACAAGCGCACTGCGCAGCTTTTCGATGGCGCGGCTTTCGATCTGGCGGACCCGTTCCTTGGAGATGCCGAGGTCGGCGCCGAGCTCTTCCAGCGTCGCACCGTCTTCGGCAAGGCGTCGGGCGCTGATGATCTTCATCTCGCGCTCGTTGAGATGCGTGAGGGCCGATGCCAACCACTTGCGGCGACGCTCGCCGTCGATCATCGAGGTCACCTGCTCATCCGGCAGCGGCTCGTTGCTGACCAGGAAATCCATCCGTTCGGCGCTGTCGGAATCGCCAGAGATCGATGGCGCCTGCAGCGATGCGTCGTTGCCGGACAAGCGGGCATCCATCACCTGGACGTCGTTGAGGCTGACACCGAGGGCCGCGGCAATCTCCTGGTGGATCGACTGCACGGTCAACTGCGTGTCGCCCTTGGCGAGCTTGGCCCGCAGACGACGAAGGTTGAAGAACAGCGCCTTCTGCGCCGAGCTGGTCCCGCCGCGCACGATCGACCAATTGCGCAGGATATAATCCTGGATCGAGGCACGAATCCACCAGCTGGCATAGGTCGAGAATCGCACTTCCCGCTCCGGCTCGAACCGCGCTGCGGCTTCCAGAAGGCCGACATAGCCTTCCTGCACCAGATCGCTCATCGGCAGGCCGAAGTTGCGGAACTTGCCGGCCATCGAGATCACAAGGCGCATATGGGCCGTTGCAATCTTGTTACGGGCGCCACGGTCGTCGTTTTCCTTCCAACGGAGCGCCAGAGCATGTTCTTCGCCACGCTCGAGATAGGGGGCTGCCATTGCCATCTTAATCATGCGCCGATCTGCAGACATGGTCGTCATATCATTCTCCCTAATGTCGGCGTCGCGCCGGAAGCAGAAAAAGCAAAACCGTTTCCGCGCAGGGGGCTGCGCGGATGACATTCAGCGTTCTTGAACCGGGGCTTGAAGGAATGAGCCCCGGACACTCGTCGAGATTTCGTCAGGGGTTGTCAGATCGATGCGGCGAACTATCTACTGTCTGAGAGACACAAAAGTCCGAGGTTGGGCGCATGATCCGGTCCCTTGTTGGTGGACGCGGCAGGTCCTCTGCCGAAGATACATGCGATAAACGCCATTAAAAAAGAAAAGTTCCAAAGAAAAACCCGGCACAGGGCCGGGTTTTTGAAAAATGCTGCCTATATGGTTCAGGCCGCTTCGTCCTGCGACTCATCCTCTTCCAGAACCTTGCCGCGCTTCGGTCCCTTGTTGAGGTTGGTCTCGACGACACGCACTGCTTCCGTATCCGAAAGACGATTGACGGCAGCGATTTCGCGGGCCATCCGGTCCAGCGCCGCTTCATAAAGCTGGCGTTCGGAATAGGATTGCTCGGGCTGGTTCTCGGCACGATAGAGATCGCGGACAACCTCAGCGATGGAAATCAGATCGCCGGAATTGATCTTGGCATCATATTCCTGCGCCCGACGGGACCACATGGTGCGCTTGACGCGGGCCTTGCCCTGTACGACCTTCAAGGCGCGCTCGACGAAATCGCTTTCGGAAAGCTTGCGCATGCCGATACTCATGGCTTTCGCCACCGGAACCTTCAAACGCATCTTGTCCTTTTCGAAATCGATGACGAAAAGTTCAAGCGTCATGCCTGCCACTTCTTGATCTTCAATCGCGGTGATCGTACCTACGCCGTGGGCGGGATAGACGATCGATTCGCCGGTCTTGAAGCCGTGGCGCACTGAAGGTTTCTTCTGTTGGGTCGTCATTCTTATCAAAAACTCCCTGTTATGCACCCGGCGAGCGCCGAGGCCGGGTCAGTCAGGCCCGGATGAGACGGTAAACCGTCGGGGTGACTACAAGCTGGTCCAACGAAGGCGCAGAAAAAAGATCCGTTCATCGCGATCCCTGACCCGACAACTCATAATGTTGATATGTCAAGGAAACCGCGCGCGGATTATTTGGTTGCATTCGTGGTGAAAAGAAGCATCGGGATGCCTCAATGGATCAGTTCTTAGACGTTACCACAAAAATCTGAGGAAATCAATAATTTGCTTTGCCGTGCCGCATTTGCACACGACACGGACGCAAAGTTTGATTCGAGGCATCGCCCGATCGGAGATGGGATTTAGTCGCCGGAGCCAGGGTTGGCCGAGAAGTACTTTTCGAACTTGCCGGTCTCGCCATCCATCTCCTTGGCCTCGGTCAACGGCTCGCGCTTGACGGTGATATTGGGCCAGATCGCCGCATAATCGGCGTTGATCTTCAGCCACTTGTCGAGGCCCGGCTCGGTATCCGGCTTGATCGCCTCGGCAGGACATTCGGGTTCGCAGACACCGCAATCGATGCATTCGTCGGGATGAATGACGAGGAAATTCTCGCCTTCATAGAAGCAGTCGACGGGGCAGACTTCGACGCAATCGGTATATTTGCAACGTACGCAGTTGTCGGTCACGACATAGGTCATGATGCACTCCAGGATTTTTCACATTGTCCGGGGACGCACGACCTGGAACGTCGCGACTTCCTTCGGGTGCCGACACGATCTGCTCCCGCATGGATAAGCAGCCGGCCGGTTGTCTGAGCAGGTTGCTCGTCAGGTATCGGCTTTGCCCGCGAATTTCAAGAATAAACAATTCGCAAGTCCGGGCCAGGTGGCCGCAGTCTATTCGTCGTCGGACATCAGCCGATCGATTTCGCGCCGTTCTCGCTTGGTCGGTCGCCCGGTTCCGGGATCGCGCAAGGCCTGTTCGAACGGCGTGAGCTTCTTGGTCTCGTCGGGCGGCGGCGTCAGGTCTTCATAGAGGAGCTTTGCCTCTTCGAAAGGTCCGCGTCGATCCCCCGGCATACGGACAACGAGAATGATGTCCCGTCGTTCCAGTGTGAGCTCGACTTTGTCGCCGGGCCTGATGCCGTGGCTCGGCTGGATGATCCGCTCGCCGTTGATCCGCACATGGCCCTTCATCACGAAGGCCTGCGCCAGCGAGCGGGATTTCAGCATGCGGGTGAAGAACAGCCACTTGTCGATGCGCTGTCGCGAACCGCTGGAGACCTGTCTTTCATCCGCCATAGCCTACTTCTTCATCTGCTCCTTGAGCGCAGCCAGCTTGGCGAAGGGCGAATCCGGATCCATCGGCTTCTCCTTGCGGGGAGGCTTTGCCTCGAAGCGCATCGGCTGCGGCGCGGGACGGTTGTTGCGGTCGTTGCGATCTCCGCCACGGTCATTGCGCTCGTTGCGATCGCTACCACGGTTATCGGGACGCTTGCCCTGCTGGGGCGGACGACCGCCCTCCTTGCCGCCGCGTGGGCCGCGATTGTCCCGACCTTCGCGCTCGCCCTGCGGCTGATCGCCGGATGGACGACGGTTGTTGTTCGGCTGCGCCTGGGCCTGATCCTGTCCCTGACGGGCACCCTGCTGTCCACGGCGGTCGCCCTGGCGCGGGGCTGGGCGCTGGTTGTCGTTGCGGCCACCCAGGCGCCACAGCAGCACCGGCTTCGGCGGCTCGACAGCAACCGCATCGGCGGCAGCCTTCTCGTCCGTTGCCTCGGCATCGGCTTTGTCTTCGGTCGAAGCGGCAGCTTCCGGCTCGGCAGCGGCTGCTGCTTCGGCAACCGGAGTTGCGGCTTCGGCAACCGGCGCGCTGGCCACCGGCTCGGCATCCGTCGGTTCAGCGCCAGGCGCCTGCTCGGATGTCGTGGCGGCATCGCCATCAACGGCTGCGGGCGCTTCGGCAGATGCCGCGGGCGCAGCAGCAGCAGCAGGAACATCCTGCTTGCTGAGATGGCTTGCGGCTTCTTCGGCCGGCACCGCGTCGGCGCGATAGCCGAGACCCTTCAGGATCTCTTCCATGTCGTCGAGCGTTGCGCCGAGGATCGACAGCATGGCGGTGGTCGTGGTGAAGCGACGGCCGTCATAGGCGCCATCGGGGCGCGACGGCTGACCGGGCTTCCACTGCAGCAGCGGCCGGATCAGATCGGCCAGGCGCTCGAGGATATCGATGCGCACGGCGCGCTTGCCGAGGAAGCGGAAGCCGGCGAGCTTGTAGAAGGTCCGTTCATAGGTCGAATCGGTGACCACGGAGGTGCGTCCGGCGGCCAGAACCGGGATCAGATCGCCGTAGCCCGGCTTGTCGATGCCGTCGTTCTTCAGCGCCCAGAGCAGGGTGATGAGTTCGGCCGGAGCCGGCTTCAGCAGGGCCGGAACGAAGATGTGGTAGGCGCCGAAGCGGATGCCGTAGCGGCGCATCGAGGCGCGCGCGTCCTGATCAAGCGACTTCACTTCTTCCGTCACGTCGCGGCGGAACAGCACGCCGAGATTCTCGACGATCTGGAACGCCAGACCCTTGGCGAGACCATGCAGGTCCTCGGCGCGCGAGAGATCGTCGAGCGGCTTCAGCACGGTCGAGATGTGGTGATTGACGAAGCGCTCGATGCGGGCGGCGACATGGTCGCGCGCATGGCCAGTCAGTTGCTCGTCTGCGAGCAGGATGACGCGCGGGCGCATGATGTGATCGCTGCCGGTCAGTCGGGCGACGGGATCGCCGAGCCAGCGCACCGTACCATCGGCACTAATCGCCAGGTCGCCATTGCCGGCCGCATGCATGCGGGCGGCGCGCGCCTCGAACTCCAGACCAAGCGCTTTGAGCGACGCGTTCTGCACGGCCTTGGCGTCCGGACCGTCGGTGCCGCCAATGGGCGAAAACCGGAAACCGGTCAACTGCCCAACATGATGCCCTTCGACGAAGACATCTCCATTTACACTGATTTCAGCTTCCAGCATCGCATTCTCTCTCAGGCGCTTCATGAGCACAGATGTCCTGCGATCAACAAAGCGGTTCGTCAACCTTTGATGTAACGCGTCGGACAATCGATCTTCGATTTCCCGCGTCTTTTCTTGCCAGTGTGTCGGATCGGCAAGCCAACCGGGCCGATTCGAAACATAGGTCCAAGTTCTTATCTGCGCGATTCGCGCCGAAAGCGTGTCGATCTCGCCATCGGTACGGTCCGCGCGCCTGACCTGCTCGGCCATGAAATCCTCGTTCACCGTGCCATGCTGCACGAGATCGGAAAACAGGGCCGAAATCAGATCGGCGTGTTGGGCAGGTGTGATACGCCGATAATCCGGCAATGCACAGGCTTCCCATAATTTTTCTACACGCGCCCGCCCAACGGCAAGCTTTGCCACCTCCGGATAACCGGTCAGCTGCTCCAATGCCTGCTGGTCGACCGAAGGAAGCGAGCGGGTCAGGCCATGGACGCGCGGCGCGGCATCGAGGCTGAGCTTCAACTCCGCAACCGAGGAAAAATCGAGATCCTTGGTGCGCCACTGCAGGACTTTGACATTGTCGAACTGGTGGCTTTCGATACGACGGACGAGATCGGAATCGAAGGGATCGACCTGGCCGGTCACCCCGAAGGTGCCATCGCGCAAATGACGGCCGGCGCGGCCGGCGATCTGGCCGAGTTCGCCGGGATTGAGATGGCGGAACTGGTAGCCATCGAACTTCCGGTCCTGGGCAAAGGCCACATGGTCGACGTCGAGATTGAGCCCCATGCCGATCGCGTCGGTAGCGACCAGATATTCGACATCGCCGTTCTGGTAGAGCTCGACCTGGGCGTTGCGCGTGCGCGGGCTGAGGGCGCCCAGCACCACGGCGGCGCCACCGCGCTGGCGCCGGATCAGCTCGGCGATGGCATAAACCTCGTCGGCCGAAAAGGCGACGATGGCGCTACGCTGCGGCAGGCGGGTGATCTTCTTCTGGCCGGCATAGGCAAGATGCGACAGACGCGGCCGCTCGACGACGGTGATCCCCGGCAGCAGGTGCTCGAGGATCGGCCGCATGGTACCGGCACCCAGCAGCAGGGTCTCGTCGCGGCCGCGCAGGTGCAGGATACGATCGGTGAAGATATGTCCGCGCTCGAGATCCCCGGCTAGCTGCACTTCATCGATGGCGACGAAGGAAGCGCGCGTTTCCCGCGGCATCGCCTCGACGGTACAGACCGAATAGCAGGCATTCGGAGGCGCGATCTTCTCCTCGCCGGTGAACAGCGCGACATTCTTGATGCCCACCTTTTCCACGACACGGGTGTAGACCTCACGCGCGAGCAGCCGCAAAGGCAGGCCGATCATGCCATTGCCGTGCGCGACCATCCGCTCGATGGCGTAATGGGTCTTGCCGGTATTGGTCGGTCCGAGCACCGCGGTCACGCCGCGACCGCTCAAAATCATGGGCTGCGAAGTCAGGGTCATATGTCCATGCAAGATGAGGCGCAGCAGCCTTCAGGTTCAGGAACGTCAAAGAAGCTCCCCACAGATGACGAGCATACGTGGCAAAGGCAAGGCCCGCGAGCAAAAACAATCTCGACCCCGCAACCACCGCCGGTATTGGAGGGTTTCGCGCCCGCATTGCCGAGCCTATGAATGCATAGGAACAGCCAAGGAACAAAGCGGCGACGAATCAGTGACTCCTGTGGATTCACCCTTCGTTCCAGGCTGCATGGTGGCTGATGCGCGCCCCGAGAGGGTCGCCTCGGCACCCTGCCCCATCTTTTTTCTTGCGCCTGACGGGCTTACGTTGGCGCAGGCGCCTTGATGGTCGTCAAAGCAAATATTTGAAGAGACAAACGGAACAAGTTTCCGTGAGTCGCGTTGCTAGGGTCAGTGAAATCGACTGGAGTGAAGGGAACAGACCATGCTAGGCACAATCTTACTCGTTGTACTGGTTCTTCTATTGATTGGTGCTCTGCCGAACTGGGGCTATAGCAGCGGTTGGGGCTACGGTCCTTCCGGTGGCCTTGGTCTCGTCGTGGTCATTATTCTCGTTCTTGTCCTGATGGGACGGATTTAGTTCGTAATATGTGTTAGACCGTTCCGGTCCACTAACTAGGGAGCAAGACATGAAAAAAATCATTATCGCAGTCGCACTTATCGGCACGCTCGCATCGTGCACGCCTGAAGAGCGCGGCACGGCCATTGGTGCCGGCACCGGCGCGGTTATCGGCGGTGCTGTCACCAATAGCTGGGGCGGCGCAGCAGTCGGCGCAGTCGCAGGCGGCCTCGTCGGCAACCTGATCGGCCACTCTGAACGCCGCGGCTACTGCGTCTATCGCGACCGTTATGGCCAGCGTTACGAAGCACGTTGCCGCTAAGCTTCGGCACAAGCATTGGAATTGGGCGCTGCGGCGCCCTTTTTCATGGGCGCTTTCGGAGGGCGGCACGCCGTTGACGACGAAGTGAACGGCAGCCCCTTTCATTTCCCGTCCGCTGTACCGATATACCTGGAACACGAGCAATACTGCCCGTTCCCTGATGGGATACTCGCTGAAAGGAGTGGCTGCTTCATGGTTGAGTTGGTCACAGAAATAGCAGCGATTGCCTCGATCGCAGTCGCCGCCGCCGTCACTACCGCCGCCGTATTGTCCAACCAGCGCAAGGAGCGCAGTCGCGTGCTCGTGCCCGTGCCGGTTCGCTCGAGAAACGGCCGCCGCTGAGCCGTTTGCAGGGAGAGCGTTTCTAGGAAAACGGAAACGCTCAGGCTCCTGACCTCGATGTGCTCGGACGTAAATCCCAGCCTACTCGGTGAAATCTCCTAGGCGAAATACTGACCGCCATTGGCGGATATCGTCGATCCCGTGATGAAACCGGCGTCGTCGGCAACGAGAAAGACGACGCAGCGCGCGATCTCTTCCGGGTCTCCCAGCCTGCCGACCGGGATCTGCGGCAGTATCTTCTCTGTCATGACCTTTTCAGGCACCGTCAGCATCATGTCCGTCGCGGTATAGCCGGGGCAGATCGCATTGACGGTGATGTTTTTCGAGGCGCCCTCCTGGGCAAGCGCCTTGGTAAAACCGATGTCGCCCGCCTTGGCAGCGGAATAATTGGCCTGGCCCATCTGGCCCGTCTGCCCGTTGATCGATGAAATATTGACGACACGGCCGAAATTACGCGCGCGCATACCTTGCCAGACCTGATGCGTCATGTTGAAGAGGCCGTTGAGGTTGGTGTTGACCACCTCATGCCATTGCTGTGGCGTCATCTTGTGGAACATCGCGTCGCGGGTGATGCCGGCATTGTTGACGAGAATCTCGACCGGCCCGACATCGGCCTCGACCTTTGCGACGCCTTCGCGACATGCCTCGTAGTCGGTAACGTCCCAGCGATAGACGGAAATACCCGTCACGGTGTGGAAGGCATCGGCCCGCTCGTCGTTACCGGCATAGGTTGCAACGACCCTGTAGCCGGCATTGCGCAGCGCCATGGAGATCGCTGCGCCGATACCGCGTGTGCCCCCGGTGATAAGTGCCACCCTGCTCATGATACGTCCCCCGTCTGGCCGCCCAAAATGCAAGCCGCGTCGTCAATACAGCACGGCACCGGATGGATCAAAATGCTTCGATGCACATTGCCACGCCCATGCCGCCCCCGATGCAGAGGGTCGCGAGACCCTTGTTTGCACCGCGGCGCTTCATCTCGAACAACAAAGTGGTGAGAATACGGGCGCCGGATGCACCGATGGGATGGCCGATGGCAATCGCGCCGCCATTGACGTTGACGATGGCCGGATCGAAGCCCAGTTCGCGGCTGACGGCGCAGGCCTGCGCGGCGAAGGCCTCGTTGGCTTCCACCAGATCGAGATCGCGCACGGTCCAGCCTGCTTTTTCCATCGCCTTGCGCGAGGCGGGGATCGGCCCGGTGCCCATAATCTGCGGATCGACGCCCGCCGTTGCCCAGGAGACGATACGACCAAGCGGCGCGATGCCGCGGCGCGATGCCTCCGCCTCGCTCATCAGCACGGTCGCCGCCGCGCCATCGTTGAGACCGGATGCATTGCCGGCCGTGACCGTGCCGTCCTTGTCGAAAACCGGACGCAGACGCGCCATGCCTTCGAGGGTCGAGCCGGGACGGATGTACTCATCGCTATCGACGATGATGTCACCCTTGCGCCCGGCAATCGTGAAGGGCACGATTTCGTCGCGGAAGCGGCCGGCCGCCTGCGCTGCCTCGGCTTTGTTCTGTGAACCAACAGCGAATTCGTCCTGGTCATGGCGCGACAGCTGGAACTGGCGGGCGACATTTTCTCCGGTAATGCCCATGTGATAGCCATAGAAGGCATCGGTCAGGCCATCCCTGATCATCGTATCGATCATCGTCATGTCGCCCATCTTGGTGCCGGATCGCAGATGCGCAGCATGGGGCGCCATCGACATCGATTCCTGGCCGCCGGCAACAATGATCCGGGCATCGCCCATAGCGATCTGCTGCATGCCGAGCGCCACGGCGCGCAGGCCGGAGCCGCAGAGCTGGTTGACGCTCCAGGCGGTCGCTTCCTGCGGCACGCCGGCCTTCATCGCCGCCTGACGGGCCGGGTTCTGGCCCTCGGCCGCCTGCAGCACCTGACCAAGGATGACTTCGTCGATTTCAGCCGGGTCGACGCCAGCGCGTTCGATCGCGCCACGGATCGCCGCGGCTCCGAGCTCATGGGCCGGCACGGCTGCGAAAGCGCCATTGAAGGCGCCGACCGGCGTGCGTGCTGCACTTGCGATAACGACGGATGGTTGGCTCATAAGATCCTCCTCGATGCTAGGCCGGCGGGGGAGAAACTGTCAAAGCCGCGGGGGCAAGTCAAACGACAAGACTTCAACCCGACATCTTTTCTCTCTGCCTCACAAAACCGAAAAAACCGACTGCGGGAAAGGGATTGCCGCAGCGCACAAAGCGATTGTCACCGGGCTTCCTTTCCGTCTACACTCTCTGGTGGAGGAGTATCCATACAATCAGACGGGGTTAGGAGACTGATAATGGCAAAAAACGAGGGCCAGGTTCTCATAAAGAAATACGCCAATCGCCGGCTCTACAACACAGGCACCAGCACCTATGTGACGCTGGAAGATCTGGCCGAGATGGTGAAGAAAGGGGAGGAGTTTACGGTTCAGGACGCCAAGAGTGGCGACGACATCACCCATGCGGTGCTGACGCAGATCATTTTCGAACAGGAATCGAAGACGGGCAACACGTTGCTGCCGATTTCCTTCCTGCGGCAGCTGATCGGCTTCTATGGCGATCAGATGCAGATGGTGGTGCCGAGCTTTCTCGAGCACTCGATGAAGTCCTTTACCGAGCAGCAAGTGCAGATGCGCGAGCAGATCGGCCGCGCCTTCGGCGAAACGGCACTTGCCAAGAATTTCTCGCTGCCGATCCAGATGGTCGAGGAACAGGTGCGCCGCAACACCGACATGTTCCAGCAGGCGATGGAGATGTTCTCGCCCTTCATGAAGGCGCCGGTCAAGGAGAGCCGCAAGGCCGAAGCGCGCGACATCGACGAGCTGAAGGAGCAGATGAAGGCGCTGCAGGCCAAGCTCGACAGCCTGTGATCCAAAAACAGGCCGCAGTACGCCTTTCAGGCTGCGGCCTTGTTCACAGCCCGATCGACACGTCCCGTCCAGCGGTCCGGATGGAGACGGCGAAGCCGCCGATGACATCGATGAAGGCGGTGGTCATCAAGATGAAGAAAATCTGCGTCGCGGCATCCCGCACCAGCAGGAACTCCACCAGGAAGGCGATGAAGACCAGCATCGACAGCATGTGATTGCCGAGCGAGCCGACGTTGCGGGTGGCCTTCAGGATCTCGAAAAACAACAGAACCAATGCGATCACGATGAAGAGGTCGCCGAGTGCCATGCTCCACATCGCCCCCGACAGCATCGACAGGACGATGACATCGTTGCCGAGCGCAGCGATCCCGCCGCCGCCCATCAAGCCGACCATGGCGAGATTGTAGAGCACGAAAGGGATAACCATCAGCGGGAAAGCGGCAATCATGATCGGCAAACTCCATCGGGGATGAACAGCTGTGCCGCACTCATAGCGCATGTCGTATCGGTTTGAAACCTAAGCGTTCAAAAGCAAAAAGGCCGGCCAATGGCCAGCCTCAATACCGAAATCGCGAAAGCAAAAGCTTATGCGGATTCCTTCGGCGTCAGAACCTGACGGCCGCGATACATGCCGGTCTTGAGATCGATATGATGCGGGCGGCGCAGTTCGCCGGAGTTCTTGTCTTCGACGTAGGTCGAGGTCTTGAGCGCATCAGCCGAACGGCGCATACCGCGCTTGGACGGGCTTGTTTTTCTCTTCGGTACAGCCATTTTCGTTACTCCACTGTGCGGATAGACATGACAACGGCCAGCCAGGCGGCCGAAACGACATGCAATCGATTTCGGAAATTTGGCGCGCTTATACATCGGGGTTGGGCCTTTGACCAGTCCCTTGCCGCATTTTTTGCGGAAGCGGCTGATTCAGGCGTCAAGCCTCGTCTTCAACGACGATCCAGGTTTCTTCCAGCGCCGCCGTCTGCCACTTCTGCCAGGCCGGATGGGCTTTCATGACGGCCATATAACTCAATGTGTCCTCGGCGACAACAAGGTCGTAGGTTTCGAAGCGATTGACGACCGGCGCAAACATCGCGTCCGCCGCCGAGAAGGCACCAAACAGGAAGGGACCGCCCGACTGCGCCAGCATCTCGCGCCAGATGGTTTCGATCCGGGCGACGTCGTCCATGACCCCGGCTGGCAGCTCGATCAACCGCCGCTTGGGGCGTCTGAGGTTCATAGGGCAGGCATTGCGCAGCGCCCGGAAGCCCGCCAGCATCTCCATCGAGATCGAGCGTGCCTGGGCGCGGTGGGCCGCATCCGCCGGCCAGACGCCTGCCTGCGGAAACAGCTCGGCGACATATTCGATAATCGCCAGCGATTCCCAGACCCGCAGGCTGCCATGGTGCAGCACCGGCACCCGCGCCGTCGGCGAAATCTCGTGAAAGCGTGGATTGCCGGCCGGGAAATCGAAGGGAATGAGCACTTCCTCAAAATCGACGCCGCACCCCTGCATCGCCAGCCAGGGTCGGAACGACCAGGACGAATAATTCTTGTTGGCGATGTAGAGGGTCAGCTTGTCCATAGGGCATTCCTGTCTCAGGGCTTGAAGTTGAAAACCTGCATTTCTTCGAAATGGTTCATGTCGTCGAAGGAGCAGAAGGCCGGCGGCTGCAGCTCGAGGATCGGCACGCGGGCAAGAATGTCATTGGACACCTCGTCGAGCAACTGCTGCCAGCGTGGCAGCGCCTCGTCCGACAGCCGCTCGATGACATAGGCAAAGGTGATGTGGAACGCGTAGGTGTCGTGGTCCGGGTGGCGGTAGCCGAGAAGATCGGCGAAGGCGTCGCGCCAGGCGCGCATCGTGCGGCGATCTTCCTCAGTCGCGCCGTCGACAACCAGGCCGGACGGCCGTGCATGGGTGACGGCCACCTTGAACGGGTCGCGCATCGAAAAGCTTTTGAGACGCTCGCCCATGACCTCGGTGATCTCGTCGATCGGCATGTCGGAAGGCAGGTCCGCCGGCCAGAAATTCGCACCGCGGCGATGTTCGATGATGCCCTGGAAGAGCGTCATGTGCAGGCTGGAGATCGGCGTGAAGGTAAATTGTCCGGCTTCCGGCATGGCCAGATATTTGGCGCGGGCGTCGACCAGCGCCTGCTGGGTCTCCGAGCCCTCCACCACATGGCAGACCACGGTATTGCCGGGCTCGTATTGGAATGTTCCGGAGAGATCGAAGCGCCGGCCGAGATGGACCGAAGGCTCGGGATGGCGGCTCTTGGAATAGAACAGCAGGTCGGGAGAAAGGTGGGCGGCGCTCATCGGGACATCCGTTTATTGATGGGAGACGATGCGCCCCTTACGTCATGACCAAGAATGCCAGATGACAACAGCCTGTTCGAGCGACAAGTTGTGATGTCAGTTATAAAGGCATTTGATGTAATCGCCTGCCCCCTGCGCCCGCCGCTGGATCAGTGCGGCCAGCTGCCTCAGACCCCGACCCGGCTTGCTGGCGACCCGCTCGATGGGATTGGGCAGGGATACGGCGAGCAAGGCCGCCTGGCGGGCCGAGAGTTTAGAGGCCGGAATCTTGAAGTGGTGCTGGGCCGCCGCCTCGATGCCGTAGATGCCGGGACCCCATTCGGCAATATTCAGGTAGTTCTCCATCATCCGGCGCTTGGACCAGACGACGGAGGCCGTCACCGCCAGCGGCAGCTCCAGCGTCTTGCGCACGAAGGACCGGCCGTTCCAGAGAAAAAGGTTCTTCACCGTCTGCATCGGAATGGTGCTGCCGCCGCGCGTCGACTGGCCGTGCAGCGTGTCCGCCACCAACATGCCCATCTCGCCCCAGTCGACGCCTCCATGGGAGCAGAACTGCCCGTCCTCGGAAACCATCACCGATTTCACCAGCACGGGCGCGATCTGCTCGAAGGAGACCCAGCGGCGATCATAGCCGCGCAGCAGAACGGCATCGCGCAGCATGAGGTTGGATACGGGATGGATGAACGGCAGCAGGTAAAAGAAGATCAGAACGTAGGGCAGCAGCAGCAGACCGACGACCCCGATCACAACGCGCTGCCAAATCGGACGGCCAAAAAACCAGGCCAATCGCTCCTCCTTGGCAGGTGCGACCTCCTGCTCGTCATTCTGCGTCGATATGTCCAAATCCGACCGCCTGCCTTCACCCCTGCAAAAAATGTCATATCGTCTGGATAAGGGGATGGCCAGAGCGGCTTTCCGGCAAAACCGCTCTCCTGACAATTTCGTTGCCAGCATCTGGCACTCATGGCAAACAGCGGCAATGGATAGCACGACCCGCCTCTTCGAACAGCGTCTCAAGGCCAACGCCGTCAAGGTCGAGGCCATGCTTGCCGCGGTTCTGACCGACACGCCGCTTGCAGACGAGATCGATCGCCCGGCGCCGCTGATGGCAGCGATGCGCCACGGCGTGCTCAACGGCGGCAAGCGGCTGCGCCCGTTCCTGGTGCTCGAAACAAGCCTGCTGCTCGGCGGCGATCCGGATGCTGCCCTGCGTATCGGAGCGGCGCTCGAAGCAGTCCATTGCTATTCGCTGGTACATGACGACCTCCCGGCGATGGATGACGACGACCTGAGACGCGGCAAGCCGACCGTGCACATCGCCTTCGACGAGGCGACCGCCATTCTCGCCGGCGACAGCCTGCTCACCTATGCCTTCGATATCATCGCCGCCCCGGAAACCGAGCTGCCGCCCGCGCGGAAGCTGGACGTCATTCTCGCCCTATCGCGGGCCGCCGGCATCGGCGGCATGGCGGGCGGCCAGGCGCTCGATTTGGCCGCCGAGAAGAATGCGCCGGACGAACAGGGGATCAAGACCCTACAGGCGATGAAAACAGGTGCGCTGATCCGCTTTGCCTGCGAGGCGGGCGCCATCATCGCCGGCGCTTCCAGCGACGACAGACAGCGGCTGCGGGCGTTCGGCGAGAAGATTGGCCTCGCCTTCCAACTGGCCGACGACCTTCTCGACCTCACTGCCGACGCCAAAACCATGGGCAAAGCCACCGGCAAGGACGCCGGCCGCGGCAAAGGCACGCTGGTGGCACTGCATGGGATCGCCTGGGGCGAGGAACATCTGGCGCGCCAGGTCCGCGAAGCCGCAGAGCTGCTGGAACCCTATGGAGACAAGGCCGCCGTCCTGACCGAGGCCGCCCGGTTCATCGCCAACCGCAAGAGTTGAACACGGCCATCTCACGCAGCCCGCGCTGCGGAGAGCAAGGCCAAGCCTCGAAACCGCCGAACCGGAGTATCGCCGCATGCATGAGGCGCTCGCCTACCTTCCCCAGATCCTGCCGGCCTACGTGGCCTATCTGATCGCCGTCGCGAGCCCCGGCCCGGCGATCATGGCCATCATTTCCACCTCGATGACCCAGGGCCGCAAGGCCGGCATGACGATCTCGCTTGGGATTTTCGGCGGGTCGATGACCTGGGCCTGCGCGGCAGCACTCGGTCTTGCAACCCTGCTCCAGACCTATGCCATGGCGCTGGAAGTCCTGAAGATCCTCGGCGGCCTCTATCTGCTTTATCTCGCCTACAAGGCGTTTCGCGCCATGCGCTCGCGGATCGACATGCCCGCCGCAAGCGCGACCAAAAAGGACAGCGCCCGATCGCTCCTGCTCCGTGGCTACGGCATCCACGTCACCAATCCCAAGGCGATCTTCGCCTGGCTGGCGATCATCACACTCGGCATGCCGCAGGGGGCGCCTGCATCCGTGGCCGTGCTGATCATTGGCGGCTGCATGATCATCGGTTTCACGACGTTCATGGGCTATGCAGCGATCTTCTCGACCCCGCGTGCCCTCAGCGTCTACAAACGCCTTCGCCGCTGGATTGAAGGCGCAATGGCGACCTTCTACTGCTTTGCCGGGCTGAAGCTGTTGGCCAGCCGCATCTGAAGCCGGCCTATTCGTTGGCCAGCCGCATCTGAGGCGAGCCGGTTTCGGCCTATTCGGCGGCCAGCGTCTTCTGGCCGAAGCGCTTTTCGATATAGTCGGCGACCAGTGCCTCGAAATCCGATGCGATGTTCGGCCCGCGCAGGGTCATCGCCTTCTGGCCGTCGATGAAAACGGGGGCGGCCGGGCTCTCGCCGGTCCCAGGTAGCGAAATGCCGATATCGGCATGCTTGCTCTCGCCGGGGCCGTTGACGATGCAGCCCATGACGGCGACGTTCAGCGCTTCCACGCCCGGATATTTCTCGCGCCAGACCGGCATGTTCTTGCGAAGGTCGTTCTGGATGTTCTGAGCCAGTTCCTGGAACACCGTCGAGGTGGTGCGGCCGCAGCCCGGACAGGCCGCGACCACGGGCACGAACTGGCGGAAGCCCATGACCTGCAGCAGTTCCTGGGCCACCTGCACTTCGCGCGTCCGGTCGCCATTCGGCTCCGGCGTCAGCGACACACGGATCGTATCGCCTATACCGTGCTGCAGGACGTAGCCCATGGCTGCCGACGAGGCGACAATGCCCTTGCTGCCCATGCCGGCCTCGGTGAGCCCGAGATGCAAGGCGTGGTTGGAGCGCTCCGACAGCATCGAATAGACGGCGATCAGATCCTGCACCTGGCTGACCTTGGCGGACAAGATGATGCGATTGCGCGGCAGGCCGATTTCCTCGGCAAGCTGCGCCGAAATCAGCGCCGACTGGACGATCGCCTCGCGCGTTACCTGACGGGCCGAGAGCGGAAAACCTTCGGCCTGGTTCTTGTCCATCAGCGCGGTCAGCAGATCCTGGTCGAGCGACCCCCAGTTGACGCCGATACGCACCGGCTTGGAGTATCGGATCGCCATTTCGACGATCTCGGCAAATTGCTTGTCCTTCTTGTCCTTGAAGCCGACATTGCCCGGATTGATCCGGTATTTCGCCAGCGCCTCGGCGCAATCCGGATGGTCGGCGAGCAGCTTGTGGCCAATGTAATGGAAGTCGCCAATCAACGGCACATCGAGCCCCAATCGCACCAGCCGATCACGGATCCTCGGGACTGCTGCGGCACTTTCGTCCCGGTCGACCGTGATCCGGACCATCTCCGAACCAGCCTTGAACAGCGCGGCCACCTGCGCGACCGTGCCATCGATATCGGCCGTATCGGTATTGGTCATCGACTGCACGACAACGGGCGCACCGCCGCCGACAATGACGCCGCCGACATCGACGGCAACGCTGGCGCGGCGGGGTTTGGGATCGAATTCGCTGGCTGAAGACATGCAAAGCTCGTTTTGGCTTAGGGATGCTAGGGCCTTCAGGTGGCGTACCGCGTTCGGCTTGTCAACCATTCCAAGCATCACTTTTGCTCGGCCGATGGCTCAATGGCCACTCTCGTGACCGTTGTCGGCATAGCGCGCCAGACCGGAAAACCCTAGGACGATCAGCAGCAGCAGCGGCAGCATCAGGAACACGGCGGAAAAGCCGATATGCTCGGCGGCAAAGCCGATGGCCGAGGGTGCCACCAGCATGCCGGAATAGCCGAGCGTCGTCACCACCGAAATGCCGATGCCCGGCTGCAGCCCCGGAATGTTGCCGCCGGCCGAGAAAGCAATCGGCACCATGTTGGAAATACCGACGCCGCAGAGCGCGAAGCCAATGATCGCCAGCGCCGCATCCGGCGAGAGGGCCGCCATCAGCATACCGACGATGGCAATCACCGTGCTCACCCGCAGCGTGTTGACGGCGCCGAAACGATCCCGCACGGCATCGCCGGCAAAGCGCATGATCGACATGGTGAGCGAGAAGGCGGCAAAGGCAAAACCGGACAGCGTCGCCGTCGCACCGAACTCCTGGCGCAGATAGAGCGCGCCCCAATCGAGAACCGCACCCTCCGGCACCATGCAGAACAGCGCGATCACGCCGAGCAGCCAGGGCAGCGGCGTCATCGGCAGCTTGGCCTTCGTCTTGACCTCGCTCGGATGCGGCTGGTCGCTGAAGATGATCGGCCAGGCCGCCACCAGGAAGACGATGGCGAGCACGGTCGCCACTTCGGCATGGATGAGAACGCCCCAATGGCCGATCAGAAAGCCGCCGATTGCCGAACCGATCAGACCGCCGAGGCTCCAGAAGGCGTGGCAGGACGACATGATGGCACGGCGCATGGATTTCTCGACCACCACCGCATTGGCGTTCATCGCCACATCCATCGCGCCGACGAACCCGCCGAACAGAAACAGCACCGCCGCGCCGGTCCAGACATCCGGCACCAGGGACAAGAGGATCAGCATCGGCAGCAGCAGCACCGCCGTGACCTTAACCACGAATTTGGAACCACGCCCGGCGATCTGCGCGCCGGCGACCGGCATCATGACGAGCGAGCCGACGCCGAAGAACAGGATCATCAATCCGAGCTCGAACTTGCTCAGCTGCAGGCGTTCGGCGAATTCAGGAATCTTCGGCGCCCAGCAGCCAACGACAAAGCCGTTCAAAAGGAATAACAGCGACACGGCCACACGCGGCCGCGTCAGCCAAGGCGCTTTCGCGCCGCCTAAAATTTCAGTCGTCTGCACTGATTCTCTCCCCAACAATCCAGCCCGCACCCTATTTCAATCGATTGAATTCGCAACGACTGATCGACGACGGTAAGATCACGTTTGATCTCGCCCCGTAACTGGGGCAGTTACGCGTTCAATCTAGACAGGTGGGCAGTGAAAAAGGCGACCCTTGGGGCCGCCTTTAGTCTGCTGACAAACCCTAAAGAAGCCTGTTTGACGAGAGCGATACCCTACCCTCCGTCATCCTCGCCCTTGTGGCGGGGATCCAGCGACACGACGCCTGTCAGGTCAAAAGACGTTTTTCAGCTCAAGGACTTGAGCTGACTGGATCCCCGCCACAGGGGCGAGGATGGGGGGAGTTTTGGCAACCGGCTCAATTTCCGAAGTGACTTGCAGAGTTGGCCGATAATACCTTTGTCAGCAGTCCAAGGGTGACCCCGTGGGGCCGCCTTTATATCCATAGCGCTACATCTATCGTCTCAGGCCTTGTAGACAACCAGCAGGTCCTTGGCGTCGATCTGGTCGCCGGCATTGACCAGCACTTCGGCAATCGTGCCGTCGGCCTCTGCGTGCAACGCCGTTTCCATTTTCATGGCCTCGATCGAAACCAGCACGTCGCCGGCCTTGATCGCCTGTCCGGCCGCCACGAAGACACGGGAGATAACGCCCGGCATCGGCGCGCCGACCTGGGCAGCATTGCCGGTCTCGGCCTTGCGGCGAACCGCGCCGCCGGCGGCACCATGGACGCGATCCGGCACCTTGATGTGGCGCGGCTGGCCGTTCAGCTCGAAGAAGACCGTGACCATGCCTTTTTCGTCGGTGGCCGTCATCGCCTGGTTGAGGATAACAAGCGTCTTCCCCTTTTCGATCTCGGCAAACAGTTCCTCGCCCTCGGGAAGGCCATAGAAATAGGCCGGCGTCGGCAGGGCCGAGACGGGGCCGTAGGTGTCGTGGGCGAGCGCGAAATCGGTGAACACCTTCGGGTACATCAGGTAGGAGGCAAACTCGAAGTCGTTGACCCTACGCTCAATCTTGGTCTCGATCGCCTTGCGTTCGGCATCGAGATCGGCCGCTTCGAGCAGCGAGCCCGGGCGAACCGTATAGGGCTTCTCGCCCTTCAGCGCCTTCTTCTGCAGCGCTTCCGGCCAGCCGCCGGGCGGCTGTCCGAGATCGCCCTTCAGCATCGACACGACCGAGTCCGGGAAGGAGACATCCTTTGCCGGATTGACGACATCGGCAACGGTGAGGTCCTGGCTCACCATCAGCAATGCCATGTCGCCGACCACCTTGGACGACGGCGTCACCTTGACGATGTCGCCGAACATCTGGTTGACGTCGGCATAGGTCTGGGCGACCTGGTGCCAGCGGCTTTCGAGCCCGAGCGAGCGTGCCTGCTCCTTGAGATTGGTGAACTGCCCGCCCGGCATTTCATGCAGGTAGACTTCCGAGGCCGGCCCCTTCAGGTCGCTCTCGAAGGCCGTGTACTGATGGCGCACCGCTTCCCAGTAGAAGGAAATCCGGCGGATCCATTCGGGATCGAGGCCGGGATCGCGCTCGGAGCCGCGTAGCGCCTCGACGATAGAACCGAGGCAGGGCTGCGAGGTATTGCCGGACAGCGCATCCATGGCCGCATCGACAGCATCGACGCCGGCATCGACCGCCGCCAGCACGGTCGCAGCGGCAATGCCCGACGTATCATGGGTGTGGAAATGGATCGGCAGGCTGGTCGCCTCGCGCAGGGCCTTGAACAGCACCTTGGCCGCAGCGGGCTTCAGCAGGCCGGCCATGTCCTTCAGCGCGATGATATGGGCGCCGGCCTTTTCCAGCTCGACCGCAAGATCGGTATAATATTTGAGATCGTATTTCGGCCGCGCGGAATTGAGGATATCGCCGGTGTAGCAGATCGCCGCTTCGCAGAGCTTGTTCTCTTCGATGACGGCATCCATCGAGACGCGCATGTTCTCGACCCAGTTCAGGCAGTCGAAGACGCGGAACAGGTCGATGCCGCCCTTGGCCGCCTGGCGGACGAAGTATTTCACCACGTTATCAGGATAGTTCTTGTAGCCGACGCCGTTGGCACCGCGCAAAAGCATCTGCAGCAGCAGGTTCGGCGCGCCCTCGCGGATCGAAGCCAGCCGCTCCCACGGGTCTTCCGTGAGGAAGCGCATCGACACGTCGAAGGTGGCCCCGCCCCAGCATTCGAGCGACAGCAGTTCCGGCAGCGCACGGGCATAGGTTCCTGCGACCTGGGCGATATCGAAGGTCCGCATGCGGGTGGCGAGCAGCGACTGGTGCCCGTCGCGCATCGTGGTGTCGGTCACCAGCACGCGCTTTTCATTGCGCATCCATTCGCCGAATTTTTTGGGTCCAAGCTGGTCGAGCTTCTGCTTCGTGCCGTCGGGGATCTTGGCGTCGATATAGGGCAGCACCGGCTTGGCGATATTGTCCGACGGCGCGGGGCGCCCACGCGCTTCCGGATGGCCGTTGACGGTGACATCGGCAAGATAGGTGAGCAGCTTGGTGGCGCGGTCCTGGCGCTTGACCTGCTGGAACAGCTCCGGCGTCGTGTCGATGAAGCGGGTCGTATAGGTGTTGTCGCGGAATTTCGGGTGGGTGATGATCGCTTCTAGGAAGGTGAGGTTCGTGGCAACGCCGCGAATACGGAACTCGCGGAGCGCACGGTCCATGCGGGCGATCGCGTCGCCGGGCGACGGTGCCCAGGCGGTGACCTTCTCCAGCAGCGGATCATAGTAGCGGGTGACCACGCCGCCGGCATAGGCGGTGCCGCCATCGAGTCGGATGCCGAAGCCGGTGGCCTGACGATAGGCGGTGATGCGGCCATAGTCCGGAATGAAGTTGTGCTCGGGATCTTCCGTGGTGATGCGGCACTGCAGGGCATGGCCGTTCAGCCGGATGTCCTTCTGCGCCGGAACGCCCGATTCCGGCGTGCCGATGGCAAAGCCGTCGAGGATATGGATCTGCGCCTTGACGATGTCGATGCCGGTGACGACTTCGGTCACGGTATGCTCGACCTGGATGCGCGGGTTGACTTCGATGAAGTAGAATTTGCCGGTGTCCATATCCATCAGATATTCGACCGTGCCGGCACCGATGTAACCGGTGGCATTGGCGATCTTCAGGGAGTAAGCGGCCAGTTCCTGGCGCTGCTCTTCGCTGAGATAGGGGGCGGGCGCACGCTCCACGACCTTCTGGTTGCGCCGCTGCACGGAGCAGTCGCGCTCGAAGAGGTGCACGGCGTTGCCATGGGTATCGCCGAGGATCTGGCTTTCGACGTGGCGGGCGCGCTCGACCAGCTTTTCGAGATAGACCTCGTCCTTGCCGAAGGCTGCCATCGCCTCGCGCTTGGCCTCGATCACCTCCTTGGCGAGGTCCTTCGGGTCGCGGATGGTGCGCATGCCGCGTCCGCCGCCGCCCCAGGACGCCTTGAGCATGATCGGGTAGCCGATGCTGTCGGCCATCCTTGCCACTTCCGCCATGTCGTCGGGCAGCGGCTCGGTGGCGGGCACGACAGGCACGCCGATCTCGATGGCAAGGTTGCGGGCCGCGACCTTGTTGCCGAGCCGTCGCATCGTATCGCCGGTCGGCCCGATGAAGATGATGCCGGCTTCCTTGCAGGCATCGACGAATTCGGGGCTTTCCGACAGCAGGCCGTAGCCGGGATGGATGGCGTCGGCGCCCGACATCTTGGCGACGCGAATGATTTCCTCGATCGACAGATAGCTTTCGATCGGCCCGAGATCCCTTGCCAGATGCGGGCCGCGACCGACCTGGTAGCTTTCGTCCGCCTTGAAGCGGTGCAGCGCGAGCTTGTCCTCCTCCGCCCAGATGGCCACCGTTTTAATGCCCAGTTCGTTGGCTGCGCGGAACACGCGAATCGCAATCTCGGAACGGTTGGCAACCAGGATTTTGGAAATGGGCAAGACAATCTCCTCATGGGTCGAAACGAGCATGTTGCACCCGCGAAGAAAATTCTTAACGGCTTGTCACAAGAAGTTCAATTTGCTCGCAAGGCTGTAAATCAAATTTCTTGATTAGACGATTAAGCCATAACGGAAGGCCAGAGCGACGATGTTCTGCCTGTTCTTGGCTTTCATCTTGTCCTGTATCCCGTTCATGTACCAGTCGACGGTATGGTTCGAGATCTTCAACAGCTTACTGATCTCTATCGAAGTAAGCCCTTCGGCGAGATAGTTGAGGATCTCCATTTCTCGCCTGGTCATCTGGATATCGATGTCCGAACCTTTCTCGAGAGCCTCGGCCTCTCCACGCAACTCGAGTATTTTCCAGAAAGCCTTGCGCGCCGCCGCATCGAACAGGCTTATCTCGATCGGCGAAAGATCTACAATATCCCCGCCGATCGTCATGTTGCCTAGCAGGCCGCCCTGGCCGTGGATGGGGAATATATAGCCGTCCAACAGCCCGTGGTTGCGGGCATCCATCATCATCTGCTCCATCCGCCGCCGATGAGGATCATTGCGAAAGGCGACCATCGTGTCGCGCCAGCGAAAGGGCCGCTGCGCGCGCGACAGATAGCGGACAGTCGGATCGATCAGCACATACTTCTTCGCAATGTAGATGGGCGGCCATTTTTCCGGCCATTTGCCGGCAAGCACCAGTGTCATCGGATCGATGTTGGGCTTCGGCTGCTTTAGCAGCCCGTAATAGTTGAAGCGATAGGAGCGAATGACGCGTTCCAGTTCGGTGACGACTTCTTCGATAGTGCGGCATTCTTCGATAACGACAAGCAATTGATTTAAAGAATGAATATTCACATATACCCCCTGGCGCCCGAGAGCGACGGACGCGTGGAAACCACCAAAACACGTCCGCCCCATACGAAGCGCATGCTATTTACAAAGCCATTTTTGCAGGAAATTCAGGGGGCGTCACCCGAGAATTTTCACGCGGCGCGTGCGGACCATCCAACCCCTCCCCCAACCCGCTAAAAACCTTGATCCTTATCAAGTGAGGCTCAGCGGCAGCCTGCTGCTAGGCCTTGGCAAACCGACACTTGCGTGCGGCGCAGCCCGCGATAACGCCTTGTCAGGATTCGTTAATCGCCGGTTCAGGTAGCAAATCGTAAAGGTGGCACCATCGGAATTCGCAGATGCACAAGGGGTATCGACGTGTCGCTTATAAGAGTTTACGCAAGAGCTTTGCAGTATCTTGCCGCATATCGGCTCCGCGTTTCTTTTGTCGTGCTGGCAAACATCGTACTGGCCGCCATCACGATCGTGGAACCGATCCTGTTCGGTAAGATCATCGATGCCATGTCTTCCAAGGCACCGGTCCAGCCGATCCTCATCATGTGGGGCGCGTTTGCCGTCTTCAACACGATCGCCTTCGTGGTGGTCGCCCGAGAAGCCGACCGGCTGGCCCATGGCCGCCGCGCGACGCTTCTGACGGAAGCTTTCGGCCGCATCATCTCCATGCCGCTCTCTTGGCACAGCAAGCACGGCACGTCCGCTGCCTTGCACACGCTGCTGCGCGCTTGCGAAACGCTGTTCGGCCTCTGGCTCGAATTCATGCGCAACCATCTCTCGACGGTTGTCGCCCTCGCCCTGCTCGTGCCCACGGCGATCTCCATGGACGTCCGTCTGTCGGCAGTCCTCGGCGTGCTCGGCGTCGCCTACTGGCTGATCGGCCGCGTCGTCATGAGCCGCACCAAGGACGGCCAGGCTTCTGTCGAAGACCATTATCATACGGTTTTCTCGCATGTCAGCGACTCGATCAGCAACGTCTCGGTGCTGCACAGCTACAACCGCATCGAAGCTGAAACCCGCTCGCTGAAGTCTTTTGCCGACCGCCTGCTGGCTGCCCAGTATCCGGTTCTCGACTGGTGGGCTCTTGCCAGCGCGCTGAACCGCATGGCCTCGACCATTGCCATGATGATCATCCTGATCATCGGCACGACCCTGGTCCAGGCCGGCAGCCTGCGCGTCGGTGACGTCATTGCCTTCATCGGCTTTGCCAACCTTCTGATCGGCCGCCTCGACCAGATGCGCATGTTCGCCACGCAGATCTTCGAAGCCCGTGCCAAGCTCGTCGACTTCTACGCTCTGGAAGACAGTGTCCGCGATCGCGAAGAGCCTGCTGGCCTTGCCGAGATCAAGGACGTCAAGGGCGACGTCGAGTTCCGCAACGTGTCGTTCGGCTTCGGTGGCGAAAGCTCGCAGGGCCTGCATGATGTCAACTTCACGGTCAAGGCTGGCCAGACGGTTGCCATCGTCGGTCCGACCGGCGCCGGCAAGACAACGATGGTCAACCTGCTCCAGCGCGTCTTCGATCCGCAGGTCGGCCAGATCCTCGTCGACGGCACCGACATCTCCAAGGTCACCCGCAAGTCGCTGCGCCGCAGCATTGCCACGGTGTTCCAGGATGCCGGCCTGCTGAACCGTTCGATCAGCGACAACATCCGCCTTGGCCGTGAAGATGCGACGCTCGAGCAGGTGATGGAAGCAGCGAGTGCCGCCGCCGCTGCCGACTTCATCGAGACCCGCGACGACGGCTACGACACCCGCGTCGGCGAACGCGGCAACAAGCTCTCCGGCGGCGAACGCCAGCGGATTGCCATTGCCCGCGCCATCCTCAAGGATGCGCCGATCCTGGTCCTCGACGAAGCAACCAGCGCGCTTGATGTCGAGACCGAGAACCGCGTCAAGGTCGCCATCGACAACCTGCGCCAGAACCGCACGACCTTCATCATCGCCCACCGCCTGTCGACGGTCCGCGAAGCCGATATCGTGCTCTTCCTGGAAAACGGCCGGGTCGTGGAAAACGGCAGCTTCGACGATCTGAGCAAGAGCAACGGCCGCTTCGCCGCCCTGCTTCGCGCCAGCGGCATCCTCACGGACGACGAAGTCCGCAAGGCGCACGCCACGTCGGCCGCATAAGACGGTATAATCATTGCCGACAAAAGGCCGGAGGGATGACATCCCTCCGGCCTTTTGCGTTGCGGGCGGCGCGCTCTAAGGCGTGCGGAACGTTGATCCCGCGTGACGCGACGAAAGTCGGTTGCCTTGCCCGAACAGCCGGTTTCGCAGCGATCCCTCGCCATAGGCTGTCTTGTAGATACCCCGATCCTGAAGGGCCGGCACGACATAGGCGATGAAATCCTCGTAGCTCTCCGGCGCCACCGTCCGCGTCAGGTTGAAGCCGTCGATCTCGCCCTCGACAATCCAGGCATCGAGTTCGTCGGCCACGTGGGAACCATCGCCGACGATCGTCGGATAGCGGCCGCCGATCGCCATTTCGCCGAGCAACTGCCGTTTGGTCCAGCCGCGCTGCTGCGCCACCTGGGCCGCCGACTGGCTGGCGTTCGACGGGCCACCATAGGCGATGGTTTCGTCCATGCCGTAGCGGGAAAAATCGATGCCGGTGCTGGCGGAAAAATGCGCAAGCCCCGCCTCGGGATTGGCATAGCGCAGATAGTCGGCGTATTTCTCCTCCGCCGCTTGCCGAGAGTGATCGGCAACCACGGTGATGCCGACAAGGATCTTGATATCGTCGGCGCGGCGTCCCGCAGCCACCAGTTCCTCCCGCAACAGCCTCGACGTCTTGCGGGCCGAGGCCTTGTCGGTCGCCGTGATGAAAACGCATTCGGCGTGGCGGATGGCAAACTGCCGGCCACGCCCCGAGGTCCCCGCCTGAAAAATCACCGGCGTCCTCTGGATCGACGGCTCGGAGAGGTGATAGCCGTGCACCTGGTAATAGGGTCCGTCATGATGAACGGCCCGCACCCTGGCCGGATCGGCATAAATCCGGGCGGCGCGATCGGCGACGACGGCATCATCGTCCCAACTGCCCTCCCAGAGCTTGTAGAGCACGTCGAGATAATCGTCGGCGCGGTCGTAGCGCGTGTCATGGGCGGCCTGGCCGTCCTGTCCCAGAGCCCGCGCGGCGCTGTCGAGATAGCCGGTGACGATGTTCCAGCCGATCCGCCCGCCGGTCAGATGATCGAGCGTCGACATGCGGCGGGCAAACAGATACGGCGCCTCGTTATTGACATTGACCGTCACCCCGAAGCCCAGATGCCTGGTCACGGCCGCCATCCCGGACACCAGCAGCGCGGGGTCGTTGAGCGGCAGCTGGATCGCTTCGCGCATCGTCAGATCAACGGAGCTGTTGTAGACATCGTAGACGCCGAGGATATCGGCGAGGAACACGCCGTCGAACAGGCCGCGCTCCAGCGTCTTGGCAAGCGATGTCCAATAATCCAGTGTCTTGTATTGGTCGGATCGGTCGCGCGGGTGGGTCCACAGGCCGTGGTTGATATGGCCCACCGAATTCATGGTGAAGGCGTTGAGAACGATCTGTTTTTTTACATCGCTGCCCATCAATCGGTCACCTGCTGATCATTCTGTCTGACACCCATACGCACGATCATTCCTCCGCAATCCCGTCAAGCTCGTCGGCTGGCGACGGCTGGCCGCAATCATAGGGGCGTTGACGGGACCGACAAAGGACCGACTGCCTTCTGTGGAGGCGGCCTTAGAGAAATCGGCCTGCTGTGCACAGCAAATCAGAAAACCGTTCTCATTTTCGACTCCCGCTCGCTGACCCCAGAATCCTCTTGGGCGACCCGGGCAGCATTCTGTTCAAGACTTCATCCCCAAAAGCGTAGTGGTGCATCAACGCCGCAACCGCGTGCAGTCCGGCGACAGCGATGATTCCCCAGCCGATGTCGTTGTGCAACGCCGCCAATAGCGGCCGGAACGACGGATCGATAAAGACGGGAACGGGAATGGCGAAGAGATCGAAGAAGGGCAACGGCTTCCCGGTCGACCAGCTGAACATCAGGCCGACCGCCACCTGCCCGGCCAGCAGAGCATAAAGAACCATGTGGACGGCCGAGGAAGCCAGTTTTTGCAGCCCGTGCACCGCAGACGGCAACCTGTCGCGCTTCAATAGCCGCCAGCCGATCCTCAACACCATGGTCACGGCAAGCAGAATGCCGAAGGCCAGGTGCATCATGATCAGGTCGATCCGCAAGGGCGTACCCTTTTCCAGGAGATCCCAGACATGGGCGCTGGCAAATTGCGCCAGCACCAGGAACGCCGTGATCCAATGAAGGGCGATCGTAACAGGGTCGTGGCGGACGGCGGTGCGTCCCAAGGGGCGCCGAATCGTAAGGCTGGTCATATGCATGCTCTCCAGGATTTCTGGACTGCAAACACCTCGGGAGACGAATTATTCGGCCGGAGCAGAAGCTTGGCCGGCACTGGCGTAGAATATACGCCCTTCAACGAAGAGGAGCCCGGCATCGAAATTGCCAAGGCGATGACTTGGCCGCTATAAGTCGCTCTCGGTTGGCAGCGGGGACTTCGATGGCGAAGAGCGAGACGGACGAAGGCGAGGAAACCACGCGGGTGCGAGGCTCCGGCACCCAGAGCGTCTATGCTGCCCTGCGCGGCGAGATCCTTGCCATGACGCTGGCACCGGGAAGCCCGCTCGACGAGGTGCGGCTATCGGAACGCTTCAAGATGTCGCGCACGCCGATCCGCGAGGCACTGCTGCGGCTGGCGTCGGACGGCTTCGTCACCACGCTGCCGAACCGCAACACCATTGTCGCGACCATCGATTTCGCAACCCTGCCGACCTATTTCGAGGCTCTGACGCTAATGTATCGCGTGACCACACGCGGTGCGGCGCAACGTGGTGCACCCACGGCAATGGCGGCGATACGGGCTCGACAACAGGAATTCGCCGATGCGGTCGCAGCGCAGGATGCCTATGCAATGATCGAGGCAAACCGCGAATTCCACGTCGCCATCGCCGAACTCGGGGGCAACGCCTACTACACCACCTTTTTTGCACGCCTGCTGGACGAGGGCCGGCGCATTCTCAGGCTCTATTATTCGACTTTCGACGACCGTCTGCCGAGCCAATATGTCGAGGAACATGAGGAAATGATTGCCGCCATCGAGACCGGGGATGTCGAGCGCGCCGATCGGCTGGCCATCGATCACGCCGCCCAGATCGTTCGGCAGATCCAGGAATACGTCGCGCGCGACCTGCAGAAGCCGATCGAGCTGAAGATCGGCTGAGGGAGGCTTGCGTAAAGGATTTTTAGGGACGGCCACGTCGTTTCGCGGCAGCAGGAGAGACGTCAATCTGCCCGCCCGATCCTATCCTTAAGTTGATAGCAATCGCGCCCTGTCCTTGCGGACGGTGGCTTGTGGCAGATTTTTGACAGCAGTGAAATCGGTACGGCGCTAAAATCTGGAATTTTTCTCAAAAGCATATACAAATGAGCAGATGTCGCCGACCTCTGCGGTGACGGAATGAACAACGATCGCCAGGCCGGTCGGAGCACTGCAGACCGGGGATCGTATTGAAGTCCATCCACCAGCGAATTTACGACGACATCGAAACCAAGATCATGGACGGCACCTGGCAGCCCGGCCAGCGCATCCCGTTCGAGCACGAACTGGAGCTGGAATATGGTTGTTCGCGGATGACGGTCAACAAGGCGCTAACCGCCCTTGCCGACCGCGGGATGATCCTGCGCAAACGTCGCGCCGGATCATTCGTCGCACCGCCGCAGATCGACCGGACGGTGATGGAGATCCAGGACATCGCCGCCGACGCCCGCAGTGCCGGGCACGAGTACACGTTCCAGATCCTGTCCAGCAGGGTCGATCGGCTGACCCCGGCGGAGGCAGTCAAACTCGGCGAGGAGAGTGGCAAGGAAATGCTGCGCCTGAGTTGCCTTCATGTCGTCGACCAGAAAGCCCATGCCCTCGAGCATCGGATCATCATGCTGGACACAGTACCGCGCGCCAGATTCGAGACCTTCGAGACGAAGCCGCCCGGCAGTTGGCTGCTGGAGCAGGTACCCTGGTCGGAAGCCCGACATGTCATCAAGGCAATTGCCGCCGACAGCACCACCGCAAAAGCGCTTGGCATGCAGAAGGGCGAGCCATGCCTCGTGCTATCCCGCCAGACCTGGCAGAGCGGCCGCACCGTCACCTTCGCCGAGCTCGTCCACCCCGGCGACCGATATCAGTTTGCCGGCGTCTTCCGGCCGCTGAGCGCGACGACATGAGCCGATGTCGCATCGATGACACCGCCGCCACAACCGCAAGCAGGAAGCGACTATGCATGTCCTTCGCCTGAACGACTATAAGAGGATGCCTTGGAAGAATGGTGGCGGCGAGACGCTCGAGATCGCCGTCTGTCCAGCAGATAGTCCAACCGTCCCCTTCGACTGGCGCGTCAGCATGGCGACAGTCGCCTCCGACGGCCCCTTCTCGTCTTTTCCCGGCATCGACCGCGTACTGACGGTCATCGACGGCGACGCCATGGAACTCACGGTGGAAGGTCGCGCGCCGATCCTGCTGGACCAGCACGCCGAGCCCTACGGCTTTCCGGGGGACCTGCCCACGTCCGGCCGCCTGCGGGACGGACCGATCGTCGATCTGAATGTCATGGCGAGGCGAGGCTTGCCCCATGCGGTCACCCGGCTCGACGCCGCCGATCTGCCGCGAACGAGCGTGACGGCGGCAACACTGTTCGTCGTCGCGCTCAAGCCCGTTGTTTTCCGCACAAGCTCGGATGAACACGAACTCCAGCCGCATGACACGGTGTCACTGGCGGGAACGAGACTGTCCGACCTCGAGGTCCTCGGCTCAGGTCCCATCCTGTTGATCGCGATCGGCTGATCCACCGACTGCGTTTCAAAGGCCGCTTTCCTTGATGGCCTGCATGACGACGAAGGTCGAAGTGCTGGCGACATGCGGCAGGCTGGAGATCTTCTCGCCGAGCACCTGCCGATACTTCTTCACGTCCGAAGTCCGCACCTTGAGCAGATAGTCGAACTGCCCGGCGATCATGTGGCACTCCTCCACTTCCTTGATCTTCGCCACCCGGCTGTTGAATTCATCGAGGGCCTTCTCGCGCGTATCCGACAGCTTCACTTCGGCAAAGGCGATATGGTCCAAACCGAGCTTCTGCGGATCGAGGCGGGCATGGAACCCCAGAATGTAGCCCTCCTCCATCAGCCGTTTCAGGCGCACCTGGCACGGCGTCTTCGATAGGCCGACCCGTTTCGACAGATCGGTGATGGTCATCCGCCCGTCTTCGACCAGCGCATCCATGATCTTGCGATCGAAATGATCGATTTCACCGCCGCTACTGTCGATAGCCATCGCTTTCACCTCCAAAGACAATTTATTTAGAGAAATTACCATTCTGCATTCAGATATACGGGCAGATCGACTTTGAGACCAGTGCTATGAATGATTCACGTGAAATAGCCCGTTGGGCAGGGGTGATCGCATGCAGACCGAAGCTTTGGACACATCAGTCGCAACCGGCAGTGCGCCGCAAGTTTTCGCCGATTTTGCCCCGCCCATTTCAGCTCCAACGCCCTTGCGCCAGGCCATTACCGCCGCCTACCGGCTGCCGGAGACCGAGTGCGTTCCGCGCCTGGTCGAGGCCGCCACGCTTTCCGACGACATCCGCGCTGCCGCAAGGAAAACGGCGACCAAGCTGATCCTCGCGCTGCGCGCCAAGCACAAAGGCAGCGGCGTCGAAGGACTGGTGCACGAATATTCGCTGTCCAGCCAGGAAGGCGTGGCATTGATGTGCCTGGCCGAGGCGCTGCTGCGCATTCCCGACACCGCCACGCGCGACGCGCTGATCCGCGACAAGATCGCCAATGGCGACTGGCGTTCGCATATCGGTGGCGGTCGCTCCCTTTTCGTCAACGCAGCAACATGGGGCCTTGTCGTCACCGGCAAACTGACCTCGACCGTCAACGATCCCGGCCTTTCGGCAGCCCTCACACGGCTGATCGCCCGCGCCGGCGAACCGGTGATCCGCCGTGGCGTCGACATGGCGATGCGGATGATGGGCGAGCAATTCGTCACCGGCGAAACAATCGACGAGGCCCTGCGCCGTTCACGACCGCTGGAAGCCAGGGGCTTTCGCTACTCCTACGACATGCTGGGTGAAGCAGCGACGACGGCCGCCGACGCCAGACGCTATTTCGCCGACTATGAGAACGCCATCCACGCCATCGGCAAGGCCTCTGCCGGCCGTGGCATCTACAATGGCCCAGGCATCTCCATCAAGCTCTCGGCCCTGCATCCCCGCTACGCTCGCGCCCAGAGCGCCCGCGTCATAGACGAATTGCTGCCGGCCGTGAAAAAGCTGGCGCTGATCGCCAAGGGCTACGATATCGGGCTCAACATCGATGCCGAGGAGGCCGACCGCCTGGAACTGTCGCTCGACCTGCTCGAAGCCCTGCGCCTCGATCCGGATCTTTCCGGCTGGAACGGCATGGGTTTCGTCGTCCAGGCCTATGGCAAGCGCTGCCCCGCTGTGCTCGACTTCATCATCGACCTCGCCGAAAGGTCGAAGCACCGCATCATGGTCCGCCTGGTGAAGGGCGCCTATTGGGATGCGGAGATCAAGCGCGCGCAGGTCGATGGGCTCAGCGATTTCCCGGTCTATACCCGCAAGATCTACACCGACGTCTCCTATATCGCCTGCGCCCGCAAGCTGCTGGCCGCAGGCGACCGCGTCTTCCCGCAATTCGCCACTCACAACGCCCAGACGCTGGCCACCATTCACGCAATGGCAGGCCCCGCTTTCAAGGTCGGCGACTATGAGTTCCAGTGCCTGCATGGCATGGGCGAGCCACTCTATGATGAGGTTGTCGGCCCCGCCAATCTCGACCGGCCCTGCCGGATCTACGCACCCGTCGGTACCCATGAAACGCTGCTTGCCTATCTCGTGCGGCGGCTGCTGGAGAACGGCGCCAATTCCTCCTTCGTCAATCGCATCGCCGACCCCGCTATCTCCGTCGACGAACTGACGGCCGATCCGGTGGAGATCGTGCGCGGCATGCCTGTCGTCGGCGCCCAGCACGAGCAGATCAAGCGCCCGGCCGACCTCTACGGCGAACGCCGCAATTCCCACGGTCTCGACCTCTCCAACGAGGCCACCCTCACCGAACTCTCCGAGGTGCTGCGCAAGAGCACGGAAGTCCGCTGGACAGCCACACCGCCTCAGGACAACGGCAATGCCGCCCAACTCGTTCGCAATCCCGGCGACCACCGCGACATCGTCGGCACAGTCAGGGAGGCCAGCGACGACGACGTGCAGCAATCCGTCGCCAAGGCCGTGACTGCAACCGCTGGCTGGAGCGCAAGGCCGACGAGCGAGCGCGCCGCCTGCCTGCTGCGCGCCGCCGACCTCCTGCAACAGCGCATGCCCGAGCTGCTGGGGCTGATCATGCGCGAAGCCGGCAAATCGCTACCCAACGCCGTCGGCGAAGTGCGCGAGGCGATCGATTTCCTGCGTTACTATGCCGAACAGGCAAACCGCACGCTCGGGCTTTCCCACCACGCGCTGGGGCCGATCGTCTGCATAAGCCCTTGGAATTTCCCGTTGGCAATCTTCTCGGGGCAGATCGCTGCCGCGCTGGTCGCCGGCAATCCGGTGCTGGCAAAGCCTGCCGAAGAGACGCCGCTGATTGCCGCCGAGGCCGTGCGCATCCTGCACGAAGCCGGTATTCCGGCGGATGTTCTACAGCTGCTGCCCGGAGACGGCAAGGTCGGCGCGGCTCTTGTCGGCAGCGAAGCCATAGCCGGCGTGATGTTCACCGGCTCCACGGATGTGGCGCGCCTGATCCAGGCCCAGTTGGCACCACTGCTTTCACCAACCGGCAAGCCGATCCCCTTCATTGCCGAAACCGGCGGCCAGAATGCCATGATCGTCGACAGCTCGGCGCTCGCCGAACAGGTGGTCGCCGACGTCATCGCCTCCGCTTTCGACAGCGCCGGCCAGCGCTGCTCCGCCTTGCGGGTCCTCTGCCTGCAGGACGAGGTCGCCGACCGTGTTCTGGAGATGCTGAAGGGCGCCCTCAACGAGTTGGTCATCGGCCGCACCGACCGCCTGGCCGTCGATGTCGGCCCGGTCATCTCGGCGGAAGCCAAAGGCAACATCGACCGGCATATCGACGCCATGCGCGGCATCGGCGCCAAGGTCGAGCAGCTGGCACTGACGTCGGCGTCAGCCGAAGGCACGTTCGTGCCGCCGACCATCATCGAACTGAAGCGCTTGTCGGATCTGAAGCAGGAAGTCTTCGGGCCTGTCCTGCATGTGCTGCGCTACGAACGCGATGACCTCGACCGTCTGATCGACGATATCAATGCCACCGGCTATGGCCTCACTTTCGGCCTGCACACACGGCTCGACGAGACGATCGCCCACGTCACCAGCCGCGTCAAAGCCGGCAATCTCTACGTCAACCGCAACATCATCGGCGCGGTGGTCGGCGTCCAGCCGTTCGGCGGCCGCGGCCTGTCCGGCACCGGCCCGAAGGCTGGCGGCCCGCTTTATCTCGGCCGCCTGGTATCGACGCCTCCGGTTCCGCCGCAGCACAGCTCCGTCCACACCGATCCGGCCCTGCTCGACTTCGCCAAGTGGCTGGATGGCAAGGATTTAAAGGCGATGGCAAGTGCTGCCCGCAACACCGGCATGGGTTCGGCGCTGGGGCTGATTTCGGAACTGGCCGGCCCGGTCGGCGAGCGCAACCTCTACGCATTGCATCCGCGTGGCACGATCCTGCTCCTGCCTCAAACGATGGAAGGCCTGTACAGGCAGCTGGCAGCGGTTCTCGCAACCGGCAACAATGCCATCATTGACGCATCGACGGGCCTGGAGCCCGGGCTTGCCGCCCTCCCCGCCAGCCTCTCGGCCAGAGTGTCGTTCAGCGCGGATTGGACATCGGCAGGGCCCTACGCCGGCGCGCTGGTGGAAGGCGATAGCGAGCGGATACGGGCCGCGAACAAGGCGATTGCCGGACTGCCCGGACCGCTGATCATCGTCCAGGGCGCTTCGAGCCAGGGGCTGATCGACGACCCCAATAGCTACTGCCTCAATTGGCTGCTGGAGGAAGTCTCGACCAGCATCAACACCACGGCCGCCGGGGGCAATGCCAGCCTGATGTCGATCGGCTAACGAACAGGCCTTGAAGCAAAGATGGCCGCCCTGGGGCGGCCATCTTCATATCTATGAAAGCTGCCTGGAATCACTCAGGAGCCTTCTGGGTCTGCATGCATTCGGTGAGGCCCATGAAGGCCTTTTCGACACCTTCGAGCGGGAAATCCGCGCTCTGGGTGTTTGCCTTGACGGTCAGCGTCTTGCCCGAAGTCAGCGCGATGACAGCCTCGGTGGTGTTCGGCACGTCGAGGGTGGCGGTGCTGGCGGTATCGGCGGTCGACGAAAACTCGGTTGAGGCACCGCCGTCCACGGACCAGCTGCCCTTGACTTCATCGCCCTTGGCGATGGTGAATTTCGGCGAATTGGCAAACAACACGACCTTGTCGCCAACGGCCAGGAGGCCGACGGTGGAGGTGGAGTTCTGGGCGAGGCAGCCGGTGAAGCTGTCGCCATCCTTCAGCGGCATGATGGTGAAGTCGGCGGCCTCGGCGGCAGCGCCGGAGAGCAGCATGGCGGTAATGGCCAAGCCGGAGAGATTGAAGAGATTCACGGATATTTCCTTAAACGGAGGATATGGACGGCACGGCACGTGTGTCTGCCAGGCTGGATAGGCCCGCCAGACGGTAGTCCCGCGACAGCCAAAGCCGCCGCTGGAAACTTAGTGATTGTCGCGCGGAATACCTTTGGTCTGGGCAATCCGCTGATAGTTGACCGCAGGCTCGAGAACGGCGCCGGTTTCCAGCTGGCCGACCAGGTTTCGCTGGATCTCCTGCCATGGCGTCTGGCTATCCGGATAGACATAGCCGCCGGCCGCTTCGAGCGCCTCGCGGCGCGACGCCAGTTCCTCGTCGTCGATGAGGATGTTGGCGGACCCCTTTTTCAGGTCGATGCGCACCATGTCGCCGGTGCGCAGCAGCGCCAGCGCGCCGCCGGCCGCGGCCTCAGGCGAGGCATTGAGGATCGACGGCGAGCCCGACGTGCCGGACTGGCGCCCATCACCGATACAGGGCAGCGAATTGATGCCCTGCTTCAGCAGATAGTCGGGCGCCCGCATGTTGACCACCTCGGCCGCGCCGGGATACCCGATCGGACCGGCGCCCCGCATGAACAGGATGCTTTTGAGATCGATAGCCAGCGATGGATCGTCGATCCGCGCGTGGTAATCCTCCGGACCGTCGAAGACGATTGCGCGCCCGGTGAAGGCCTCCGGGTCCTCAGGATCAGACAGATAGTGCTCGCGGAATTCAGGCGAGATGACGCTGGTCTTCATGATGGCCGAGGAAAACAGATTGCCGCGCAGCACCCGGAAGCCGGCCCTCTCCTTCAGCGGCCGGTCGAACGGCCGAATGACCTTCTCGTCCTCGATACGGGAGTTCGTGTAGTTCTCGCCGACGGTGCGGCCGTTGACGGTCATGGCGCTGGTGTCGAGCAGACCATGCTTGATGAGTTCCCCCATGACAGCCGGCACGCCGCCCGCATGGTAGTAATCCTCGCCCAGATACTCCCCGGCCGGCTGCAGATTGACCAGCAGCGGAATGTCCTCGCCATGGGTCTGCCAGTCGTCGATATCGAGTGCGACGCCGACATGGCGAGCGAGCGCATTCAGGTGGATCGGCGCATTGGTCGAGCCGCCGATGGCGGAATTGACCTTGATGGCGTTGATGAAGGCTTCGCGGGTCAGGATGTCGGACGGCTTGAGGTCCTCGCGGACCATCTCGACGATGCGCAGGCCGGTCTCATAGGAGATTTCCTGGCGATCGCGATAGGGCGCGGGAATGGCGGCCGCGCCGGGCAGCTGCATGCCCAGCGCCTCGGCCAGCGAGTTCATCGTCGTCGCCGTTCCCATCGTGTTGCAGTAGCCGGTCGACGGCGCCGACGACGCAACCAGCTTCAGGAAGCCCTTCTGGTCGATCTCGCCCTTGGCGAGCAGTTCGCGGGCCTTCCAGACGATGGTGCCCGACCCGGTGCGCTCGCCGCGAAACCAGCCATTGAGCATTGGACCGACGGAAAGTGCGATGGCCGGAATATTGACGGTGGCCGCCGCCATGAGACAGGCCGGCGTCGTCTTGTCGCAGCCGATCGTCAGCACCACGCCATCGAGCGGATAGCCGTAGAGAACCTCGACAAGCCCGAGATAGGAGAGATTGCGGTCGAGACCGGCAGTCGGTCGCTTGCCGGTTTCCTGGATAGGATGGACCGGAAACTCGATCGCGATGCCGCCGGCGTCTCGGATGCCTTCGCGCACGCGCTTGGCAAGCTCGAGGTGATGGCGATTGCAGGGCGACAGGTCTGACCCGGTCTGGGCAATGCCGATGATCGGCCGTCCGGACTGCAATTCTTCCAGGCTCAGCCCGAAATTCATGTAGCGTTCGAGATAGAGCGCCGTCATGTCCGGGTTTTGCGGATTGTCGAACCAGGCACGCGAGCGGAGCGGCACGTCGCCCGACAACGGCGTTGGAACAGAGGCGGGTGTTTTCTTGTCCATGACGATATCCATTTGACGATGAAGCAATCGCCAGACTAACGGATCGCGCGAGATTTTATAATCACATTCGTGCCGACTTGCGGAGAGCAGATCGCGGTTCGCACCAATCTTGAGCTTCATTGGCGACCGAAGTCGCGGAAATCCTTGGCCGGACGAGCGATGTGCTCATCCGGCGAATTTGCATAGCCGGCAATCCAATCCTCACACTATTTGGTGAGGCTCCCTTCAGCGTGAAACTGGTCGAGCGCCGCGATGACGCCACGGAGTTCAGCCAGCCCCTTCAACCGTCCGATGCAGGAATAGCCCGGGTTGACGATCTTTTCCTGGTCATCGATCAGCAGATGCCCGTGATCAGGCCGCATCGGAATGACCGCATCGCTGCGACCGGCGGCCAACCGGCGACGCTCTTCACGGCGCAACACCGAGATCAGCGACACCATGTTGACGTCGCCACCCAGATGTTCCGATTCGATGAATGAGCCGTCCGGCTCCTTGGTGACGTTCCGCAGATGGGCAAAATGGATGTGCTCGGCGAACTCAGACGCCAGCACGACCACATCGTTGCCCTCACGCGAACCGTAGGAACCGGCGCAGAGCGTGATGCCGTTGGCGGGATCGTCGACGGCACCCAGAATCGTCCGGATGTCGTCCGCCTGCGAGACGACGCGCGGCAGGCCAAACAGGGAGAAGGGTGGATCGTCGGGATGAATGGCCAGCCGAACCCCGTTTTCCGCTGCCACCGGAACTACCTCGCGCAGGAACTCGACGAGGTTGGCCCGCATGTCGTCGGAGGACAGGTCGTCATAGGAGGCGATCTGGCCGCGGATGGTTTCGCGCGTATGGCTGTCCTCGCCGCCCGGAAGACCGGCGATGATGTTGGTCTCCAGCGTCAGGATCTCGGCCTCGCCCATCGCCTCGAAGCGGCGACGCGCCGTCTCGACAATGTCGGATGCATAGCTCTCCTCGGCCGCACGACGCTTCAGCACGAACAGATCGTAGGCGGCGAAATCCACCATGTCGAAGCGCAATGCGAGGCCGCCTGCTGCCGTCGGGAAAAGCAGGTTGGTGCGCGTCCAATCGACGACCGGCATGAAATTGTAGCAGACGACCGGAACGCCACCCTTGCCGAGATTGGCAAGGCTTTCCTTCCAGGCATCGACATAACGCCGCCAGTTCGCGTTGCGCAGCTTGATCGCCGAATTGACCGGGATGGATTCGCAAACCGACCAGACCATCCCCGCCTTCTTCACCAGCGCCATCCGCTCGGCGATGTCGTCAGGCGTCCAGACGCGCCCGTCGTAGATATGATGCAGGGCGGTCACGACGCCATGGGCACCGGCCTGGCGCGCATGCGATAGCGTTACCGGATCCTGCGGCCCAAACCACCGCCAACTCTCAAGCATGTTGTCCTCCCGATATAATGTTGGGCAATTAAAGCGAAAAAATTTGGATTGACAAGATGCTGCTCCATATTGCGACTTTAAACCCAACATAATAAAACCGGCCAGGAGCAATTGAGGATTGACGTATGGGGGATGGTATCAAGGCGTCAGCCGTCGATGACGTGGTCCGACAGATCCGCGGGATGATCCGGGAACGGGGCATGGGCGTCGGCGATGTCCTGCCTGGGGAAGCCGAGCTTGCCGTCCTCTTCGATTCCAGCCGAAACACGGTTCGCGAAGCCTTCCGCACCCTGAAGGCCTATGGCGTCGCCGAATCCCGGCAAAAGATTGGCGCCGTGCTGACCGACCAGCACCAGAGCGCCATGCAGCGGCTGTTCGCCTTTGCCATGGACGTATCGGTCGATGCCTTTCGCGACATCCAGGGCTATCGCCGGCTGACCGAGATGAACCTGTTCGACCAGCTGATGGAGCGCCTGACGCCCGAAATCTTGGACGAGATGGAGGCGCTCAACCAGACGATCCTGTCGAGCCAGGATGCCGAGCAGGCATCAGAACGCGATTTCCAATTCCATGCTCTGCTGGTCAATGCGGCCGGCAATCGCACGCTCTCCGAGACTTATGGCATGCTGCAGCCAGTGATCCAGCGGCTGATGATGGCCGGCAAATCGCAGCGGCTGACGCTGGAGACCGTCGTCGGCGAACATGCGGCGATCATCGACGCCCTTCGCAACGGAAACCGCATCGCCTTTTCCTACCAGATGGATCGGCATCTCGATGCCGGTCTCGAATTCATTCCAGAGGCGCCGCGTGCGACGCCATCAAACAATCGCACCATGCCGCGCAAAGGACGCAAGTAATGGCAGAGTTTACCAACAAGGTGGCAATCGTCACGGGAACGACAGGCATCGGTCGAGCCGTTGCTCTCCATCTCGCGCGCCGGGGCGCCGCTGTCGCTGCCCTTGGGATCGATGCGGCGGCGAATATCGAGTTGCAGCAGCAGGCATCGACCGAGCGCCTGCCGCTCATCGTCCTTACCGCCGACGTTTGCATGCCTGACATGGTCGAAAGTGCGCTCCAAGAGGTTGTCGTCGGCTTTGGCGGCGTCGATATCATCGTCAACGCGGCAGCCGTGCATCCCTATGGCGACGCCACGGACACGTCTTTCGAGACCTTCATGCGCTGCATGGCAGTCAATGTCGGCTCCATCCACCTGATGGCGCAGTTCGGCGTGCCGGAGATGCGCAAGCGCGGCGGCGGCGTGATCGTCAATCTCTCGAGCGTCCAGGGCCATGCCTGCCAGCAAGGCGTCTCCGCCTACGTCGCCTCCAAGGGTGCGATCCACGCGATGACCCGCGCCATGGCGCTGGATTTTGCGTCCGACCGCATTCGCGTCGTGTCGATCAGCCCTGGCTCGGTGCGCACGCCGATCCTGGAGCTCGCCGCCCGCACCTTCGGCGGACCGGATGCCGACATAGACGATGCCTTCCGGCGCTTCGGCGAGGCCCACCCGCTCGGCCGGATCGGCGAGCCGGAAGAGGTGGCAGAACTCGCGGCCTTTCTTGCCTCCGACAAGGCTGCCTTCATCACCGGCTCCGACCACCGCATCGACGGCGGCCTGACCGCCGGTATCGGCGTCAAATAACGAAGGAAGGCGAGCAACACCATGACAAGCCTCATGAAGCGCAGCGAAATCAACCGGATCATCCGTGAGGCCGAGGCCTTCATGCGGTCCTTTGGCTATATCCTGCCACCCTTTGCCCATTGGTCGCCCGCAGAAATGCAGGCCCGCAGGGGCGAGATCGGCGCCATCACCGGCGCCAACCTCGGCTGGGACATCACCGATTTCGGCCTCGGCGACTTCACCAAATCCGGCCTCTTCCTCTTCACCGCCCGCAACGGCAGGTTCGAGGATCTGCGCAAGGGACGCGGCATGCTCTACGCCGAGAAGGCGATGATCTCGCGCGAGGGTCAGGTCACGCCGAGCCACACCCACGTGCTGAAGGCCGAAGACATCATCAATCGTGGCGGTGGGACGCTGGTGATCGAGCTTTTTGGCGATACCGATGGCCGCTGCGACCGCTCGAAGGGGACAAGTGTGTTTTGCGACGGTCTGCAGCGCAGCCTAACGCCCGGCGAACAGCTGCGGCTGGTACCGGGCGAGAGCGTGACGTTGATGCCGGGCGACTGGCATGCCTTCTGGGCCGAGGAGGGCGATGTCTTTGTCGCCGAGGTCTCCACCGTCAACGACGACGCCACGGATAACATCTTCGACGACCCTGCCGTCTCGCGCTTTTCAGGAATAGACGAGGACGAGGCACCGATGCGCCTGCTGGTTTCCGACTATGCGACGTGGCTGGGCTGAAGCGCATTTGATTTCCAAGGGCGCTGCCGCTATCCGTTGAGGGGAAGCAGCGATGAGCAAGAAGGGTGCAAAGCATGTCCGAGGATCTGAAAGACTGGCAGCCGCGCCCGAGGCCCGAGCGCCGGGTCATCGAAGGACGCTACGTCCGGCTCGAACCGCTGAATGCCGCCAAGCATGGCGACGGCCTCTATGAAGCCTCGACGGTCCAGGACAGCGATGATCGTTTTGCCTGGCTGCCGGATTACCCGCCGGAAAGCCGCACCGCCTTCCAGCCCTGGCTCGACAAGGCGGAAGCCAGCGACGATCCGCTGTTCTTCGTGCTGATCGACAAGGCGACCGGCGAGGTGGCCGGACGACAGACCCTGATGCGCATAGAGCCAGCGCCAGGCGTGATCGAAATCGGCAATATCTATTGGGGACCGCTCGTCTCGCGCAAGCCGGCGGCGACGGAGGCATTCTTCCTGTTTGCACAATACGTCTTCGAAGAACTTGGCTACCGCCGCTACGAGTGGAAATGCAACAAGCGCAATGAACCCTCGAAGCGGGCGGCCGACCGTTTCGGCTTCAAGTTCGAGGGCGTGTTCCGCCAGCATATGATTGTGAAGAGCGAAAACCGCGACACGACCTGGTTCTCGATCATCGACAAGGAATGGCCGGCCTTGCGCGCGGCCTATGTCGCCTGGCTTGATCCCAGCAACTTCGACCAGGATGGAAGGCAGAAGCGCCGGCTCGAAGACTTTCGCGCCGGCTGACGAGCTTAGCGAGGGTCGCGACGAGACGGCAGCGCCATCGCTGGAGCGACCGGCGTCACGCGCGAACGTTCGCGATCGAGCAGACGCTTGTTCTCGAGATGCTCGGCATAATAGAACTGCACCACGATACCGAAGACGACGAAGAGCGGACCAACCACATGGTCGTTGTTGGTCACGTAGAGCAGGACCTGGCCGATCATGGCCAGGATCGTGCCTGCCGCAAAGATGTTGAGCGAGTGGCGACCGAGAACCGTCAGCGGGTTGGCCGAGGAAAGCCGGAGCAGACGCGAGATCGCTGGGATATTGATCACCAGATAGGCGAGCGCCAGGACATGCAGCAGGCGGGGCAGCGACAGGAATGTCTTGTCGAAGCCGCTAATGACCGGCGGCAACCCGGTCGCGGCAAGCAGGCCACCGAGTGCCCAGAGTTTGAACGTCACCCAGATGAAGGACAGCGCGACATAGCCCGCCGCCAGCGCAAACAGCGCCGGGTGTCTGGGCAGAGTGCCGCCGCGGCGGACATGCATCATGCAGACGATGCCGATCACGAACAGGAACTGCCAGGACAGCGGATTAAGGAACCAGAAGCCGGGCAGCAGAAAATTATGGGGCGCGATCTGATAGACGCCGGCCGCCATCCAGACAGTCGCCGAAATCAGCAGCAGCAACTTCGGGCTTAGCGCCTCGAGCCAGAGAATAGCCGGCACCATCAGCAGCAGCGCGCCATACATCGGCAGGATATTGTTGTAGCCGATCTGGTGACCGAGCAGCACGAGCGAGGGGATACCGGCCGTCAGGTTTGTCAGCACCGGCAGGATGTTGATTTCGCAGAGCAGGCCGGGCCGGCTGAAAACCCAGGCGCCTGTGATGAACAGGCCGATCGTCATGAAGGTCGTGATCATGTGCGCCATGTACAGCGTGCCGGCCCGTTTGATCGCCTTGTAGGACGCTGCGAGGCGATTTCCGACCACGAAGCGGCCGCCGTAGGCAAGGCCGATGGAAATGCCGGAAATCAACACGAAGGCCTCTGCCGAATCGGAGAAGCCGAAATGCTTGGTCGTCAGGTTCTCGAAGATCTGGCCGGGGACGTGGTTGATGAAGATCGCGATCAGGGCCAGCGCGCGCAGCACGTCGAGGCGTGTATCGCGTTGTCCTGCGCCTCTCGAACCACCGGCATTGCCTGTGGAAACGGACACTGTCCTCATGTTCGGGGCCATCCGGTCCACTCCTGTTCGGCCTTAAAACGCGAAGGCGGCCAAAGGGTTCCCCCTTTTGGCCGCCTCCGTCAATTCGAGCCGGATCAAAAAAGAGTGACCGTCAGCCGATCGGATGTCCCTCCTCGGGACCACCGAGCGCCCTGTCGTTGATGACGACAGAGTAGCCATCGGCATTGGCCGATTTTGAGACCACAATGCGATATTTTGTGTCTGCTATGTCCAGTTCCGCCGTAAAGCCATTCCACGCAGATGGCAAGGCAGGCTTAACATAAAGGTGGCCATTGGCGACGCGGATCCCCAGCAGCCCCTCGATCGCGACGCGGTACATCCAGCCAGCCGAGCCGGTGTACCAGCTCCAGCCGCCACGCCCGGCCAGTTCGCCCTCGCCATAGATATCGGCGGCAACGACATAGGGTTCGACCCGATAGAGATCGCTGGCGTCTTTGTCGAGCGCGTGGTTCACCGGGTTGAGCAGGCTGAAGCAGCGCCAGGCATCGTCTCCCCGGCCCATCTCAGCCAGCGCCAACACGACCCAGGTCGCCGCGTGCGTATACTGCCCGCCATTTTCGCGAACGCCCGGCGGATAGGAGCGGATATAGCCGGGATCGCGCGGAGACTTGGCGAAGGGCGGCGTGAACAGCCGGATGATGCCCTTTTCCTCGTCGACCAGCCGCTCGAGCACGGCATCCATGGCCTTTTCGCCTCGGGCCCGGTCGCCCTCGCCAGACAGGATGTTCCAGGACTGGGCGATGGAGTCGATCTGGCATTCGAAGTTCTCGTTCGAACCCAGCGGCGTGCCATCGTCGAAGAAGCCACGGCGATAGTAGGCGCCATCCCAGCCGGCCGCCTCCAGAGCCTTCTTCAGCTCCGGCAGATGGGCCGACCAGCGGGCGACGCGGGCGCTGTCGCCGCGTGCTTCCGCGTAGGGAATGAACGAGGTCAGCGTGCCAGCCAGGAACCAGCCCAGCCAGGTGCTTTCGCCTCGGCCCAGCATGCCGACGCGGTTCATGCCGTCGTTCCAGTCGCCGCCCAGAATAAGCGGCAGGCCGTTTGCGCCCTTGCGGCGGATGGCAAGGTCGAGCGCCAGCGCCGCATGCTCATAGAGGCTAGCCTTGGTGGAAGACAGGTCGGGCTTGTAGAAGGCATCGTGCATGCCCGACGTCAAAACAGCACCTTCGATGAACGGCAGTTCTTCGTCGAGAAGAGCGCGATCGCCGGTCACCGTGCAGTACTGGTCGATGGCATAGGCGAGCCAGACGACGTCGTCCGAGATATGCGTGCGCACACCCGCACCGCTGCCGGGCAGCCACCAATGCTGCACATCGCCTTCAGGGAACTGGCGCGATGCCGCGTTGAGGATCTGCTTGCGGGCAAGCTGCGGCGAGTGCGTCAGGAACGCCAGCGTATCCTGCAGCTGGTCGCGGAAGCCGAAGGCGCCGCTTGCCTGGTAGAAGGCGGTGCGGGCCATGATCCGGCATCCGAGGCTCTGATAGGGAAGCCAGGTATTGACCATGTTGTTCATGGCTTTGTCCGGCGTCGAGATCTGCAGCCGTCCGGTAAAGCCGTTCCAGAAGGACTGGCTGGCCTGCAGCAACTCGTCGAAGCTTTCCGCGCGGATGGCGGAGACCAACGCCCGTGCTTCATCGGTCGATGCGGTATCGCCCATATAAAAGCAGATATCCCGCTGTTCGCCCGCCTGAAGCGTCACGTCGATGGCGAGAGCCGCGCAGGGGTCACCCTCGAGATCGAAAGATCCCGAAAGGATGGCACCGGAAGCAACGGCCTGGGGCATCTGGATCGAGCCCGAGCGACCGATGAATTCACGCCGGCTGCTGGAGACGCTGTTCGGCGTCTCGCTTGCCGCCATGAAGGCAACATGGGTCGAGTAATCGATGCTGTAGGGATTGCTCGCAAACAGCGCGCCGGTCTCGGCATCCTGCGATGACAGGATGAAGGGGCCGGTCTTGCGCGGATTATTGCCCAGGACCCATTCTGCGTAGTTGTAGAGCCGCAGGCGGCGTGCCGTCGATCCGTCGTTGCGCAGGCGCAGACGGGTCATCTTCACGGGCCGCTTCTGCTCCACCGTCTGCGTTACCTCAAGCGCGATCTCGTCCTGAACGCTGGTGAAGACGGAATAGCCGAGGCCATGGCGTGCTTCGAAGACGACGGACGAGCGGCGCGACAAGGCCGCATACGGGGTCATCACGGCACCGCTGTCGAGATCGGCGACATACATCGCTTCGCCCGGACGGTTGATGACCATGTCGTTCGACCAGGATGTCAGCTGGTAGTCGCGCGAATTGGTGCTCCAGGTGAAGGCAGCCCCTTCTGCGGCAACGTGGAAGCCGAAGTTCTCGTTGGAGATCACGTTGATCCATGGCTGCGGGGTCGACTGGCCGCCGAACAGGCGAACCACATATTCGCGGCCGTCGCCGGAGAAGCCGCCGTAGCCGTTCCAGAAATCGAGGTCGCCGCGATCCTCGACCGCCGCGTCCGTCAATGCCCGCTCCTGGATCGTGGCAACCACCGAGGTGCGCCGCATTTCCGGCTCACCGCTATGGACGGAGGCGAACAGGGCCGGTGCGCGGGTGATTTGGTCGACGATCGTGCCATTGCGGGCATGGAAGACGACGCGCGAGGCAGCCAGCACAGCCTGGTAGGTTTCCGGCTCCATCAGATCCTTGCGCGCCGCAAAGATGTTCGGCCGCAAGCCTTCGCCCTGACTGGAATGGCGCACGGCTTCGCAGAGCGCATCCAGATCATGCTGCATATCCTGCGCGTAGGAGGCAGCACGCTCGTTCATGATGACGAGGTCGGCGGCGATGCCGCGCGAGCGCAGATATTCCTGCGCACTCAAGGCTTCCTTCGCGATCTCGAGATCGACGTCATCGTTGATGCGCAGCGTAAAGATCGGGAAATCCCCCGAAATCGCCAGCGGCCAGAGCGCGGACTGCGGCTGCAGGCCTGCCTGTACGACGGCGGCTTCGGCACGCAGATGCATGTCGGGATAGATCAGGTAGCGGGCGAGATGCTGGAAGATCTTGGCCTGCAGCGAGGTGACGCTGATCTGGCGCATCTGCACCTGAGTGCGGGTCCAGGCATGCACCATTTCCTGGCCGAAGACCTCAGGATTGCGGAAGCGTTCGACGGCCTTGTCGATATCCTCCCGGTTCGGGGCGGCGATCGTCCAGAAGATGACGCTGACCTTCTTGCCGGCCGGCACACGCACGACGCGGCGCAGCGACAGGCAGGCATCGAGCGTGAACCCATCGGTACCGGAAAGGTTTGCACCGGCATCGAAAGCTGCGGCATCGCCGAGGCTTCGGCCACGGCCGATGAAGCGGCGACGATCCGTCTCGAACTCCGTCGGACGCTCGGACCCAGCATTGTCCACGACCATGTGAGCCATCGCCATATCCGGCTCGTTCGGATCGCGCTTGTTGCGCTCGACCCGGATCACATCCCCACGCTTGCCGATTTCGGTCTTCACGAACATTCGGGCAAAGACCGGATGGGCCGCGTCGACATCGTCGTTCGCGATGACGGGCTCGAGATAGGAGGTCACTTCGATGAAGCGGTCTTCCGAGCCGGCATTGTGCAACGTCACCCGGCGGCCTTCGGCGTCGTGATCCGTGGCGATGATGCACTCAACATCGCTGGTCAGCTCGCCGACCGTCTTCGAGAATTCGGCCTTGTCGTCGCTGAAGACGACGCTCGCCTTTTCACCTTCGACACTGCGCGGTTCTGATGTCGCCGACCACCACTGATGCGAGACGGTATCGCGCAGGAAGATGAACGTGCCCCAGCGGTCTTCAGTCGGATCGGGCTTCCAGCGCGAAACGGCAAGGCCGTTCCAGCGCGAGTAACCGGCACCGGTTGCCGTCAGCATGACGGAATAGTGGCCGTTCGAAAGCAGCGCCAGTTCGCGATCCTGACGGGCAGGATTGTTGATCTTGCGGACTTCCGCCTTGAGAAGATCCTCCTGGATATTGGCCGGAGCATCGGTCTCGTGTTTGGCCGCCATGACGGGAATATCCCGCGGCGCCTTTTCCTGCAGCAGCAGCTCGGCCGCTTCGATCACCGGATCGGCGTGGAAGAGCTCGCGAAGCCTGCCGTTGAAGGCGACGTTGGCGACGGCCGCGATCGACATGCCATGGTGGTGGGCATAGTAGTTGTAGACGATCGCGTATTTCTGGCCGTCCGGAACGCGGGTCGGTGTGAAATCGACGGCATCATGGAAACCGTACATGCCGAGAGCGCCAACCTTGCGCAGACGGTTGAGGTTCTCGAGCGCCGCCTCCGGATCGTACATGGCCGCCAGCAGCGAGGCATAAGGCGCGATCACGGCGTTCTGACCGAGACCCCGCTTAAGACCGAGCGAGGGCACGCCGAAGTTGGTGTACTGATAGTTCATCTGGTGGTCGCGAGCATTGAAAGCCGCTTCCGAGATACCCCACGGCACGCCCAGCCGGCGACCATAATTCATCTGCTCGATGACGATCAGGTTGTTCGTCTGGTTGAGAATGCCGCCCTGACGCTCCTGCATGACCAGCGGCGGCATGAGATATTCGAACATCGAGCCCGACCAGGAGACCAGCGCACCGCGCGAGCCGACCGGCACGACCTGACGGCCGAGACGATACCAGTGCTCCGTCGGCAGGTCGCCCTTGGCAATTGCAAAGAGGCTGGTGAGACGGGCTTCGGAAGCGAGAAGGTCGTAGCAGGCCGCATCCAGCTCGCCGCTTTCGACGCGATAGCCGATCGACAACAGGCGCCGTTCCGGGCGGAACAGGAAGGCGAAATCCATCGAGAAGGCAATGTCGCGGCTGCGATCCCTGAGGTTGATCAGACGCTGGCGCAGTGCCTCGACGTTGGACAGGTCGAAGACGCTGTCGGCAATATGGGCTTCGCAAACCTGGATCAGCGATTCAGACCAGCAGATGACCTCGGCGCTTTGAGGCGACTTGACTTCGTGATCGAGGTTGGCCGCGAGCTTCTTGATGTCGCGGGCGAGCACGGCAAGGTTGATGATGCGGATCGAGGCAAATTCGTGCTCGCGCTTGACGGCTGCAAGCGCGTTCTGGAAGCCGATGATACGCTCTTCCAGCCGGCGGCGCAGCGGACGGACGGTCTTTCGGTCATCGGGAAGATCCGCAAGGATTTCCTGAAGAACGCCCGACACATCGCCAACGCCATCGAGGCTGCCCTGCATGTGCGCCGACGGCGCTTCGGCCCAGATGCGGCAGGCCGACGAGACGGCGATCAGGTGGCCGGCAAGGTTGCCGCTATCGACGGCCGATACATAGCGCGGCCCAAGCGTCTTCAGCGTGTCCGTGTGATACCAGTTCAAAAGGTGGCCGCGGAATTTCTCCATCCGGTCGACCGTGGCGATCGTCTGTTCGAGACGGGTAATCGTCTCCTCAAAGGACACCCAGCCAAAGTGGCGGGCCGACACGACGGAGAGCAAATAGACGCCGATATTGGTGGGCGAGGTGCGCGGTGCAACGACCGCGTGCGGTGTCTGCTGGACGTTGTCCGGCGGCAGGAAGTTCTGCTGCTCGACGACGAAGGTCTCGAAATAGCGCCAGGTACGCCGGGCGATCTTGCGCAGCTCGGTCGAGACATGCTCGGACACGTCGAGCCGATCCTCCGTCTCCGCCGACTGGCTGACATAATAGGCAACAGCGGGCGAGAGGACCCAGAGGACGACGAAAGGAATGCCGACCAGATAAGCATAATCGCCACTCAGAGTAGCAAGTCCGAGCGCCAGCATTGCCAGGACGGGAGCCTGCCACATGACCTTGTAGTGGCCGAGGATCGTGGTCTGCGCGGCGGCCTGGGCGCTGGCGGCCGTGCGCCATTGCAGCATCATCTTGCGGCTGACGAAGGTGCGGTAGAGCGAGCGACCGATGGCATCGGCCATGCCGCAGGCGGAGTCCGCCAGGAACACGATGCGCAGTGCCACCTGGGCATTGGCATCGCGGATGTCTGTCCAGATCGTATAGAGATGGGCGCGCGCGACGATATCGCTGGTGCGCGGGATGATGCCATTGATGAGGCCGAGCGTCGGGGCGACGAACAGGCAGAAGATCAGCACGATCTGCCAGACCAGCGCCGGGAACGGCGCCAGGAAGTACCAGCCGAGCACGGAGGCGAAGAACCAGGCGATCGGCGTCAGCGAGCGGCGCAGATTGTCGAACATCTTCCAGCGGCCGAGGCCGGTGATACCGCGCAGCGGATTGAAGATGTAGGGCAGCAGCTGCCAGTCGCCGCGCGCCCAGCGATGCTGGCGCGAGACCTCGACCTCGTAGCGGATCGGGAAGTCTTCCACGAGTTCGCAGTCGGTGACGAGGGCGCAGCGCGCCATCGAGCCTTCGAGCAGATCGTGGCTGAGGACGGAGTTCTCGTCGATCTTGCCGCGCAGGGCATTCTCAAAAGCATCGACGTGATAGAGGCCCTTGCCGGTAAAGGTGCCTTCGCCGGCGAGATCCTGATAGACGTCGGAGACGGTGAAGACGTAGGGATCGAGACCCCTATTGATCGAGAACACGCGCTGAAACACCGAGGCGTCCTTGCCCGTGGTCAGCGACGGCGTCACGCGCGGCTGCAGCACGCCATAGCCACTGACGACACGCTTGGTTTCCGGATCGACCACCGGACGATTGATCGGATGGTAGAGCTTGCCGACCAGCTTGGTGACGGTGTCGCGCATCAGGCGCGTGTCGGAATCCAGCGTCATGACATACTGGACGTTTTTCGGAACGATGTTGGCGCCGGGCAGGAAGGTGGTGTCGCGGTCGCCGCGCAGCAGCAGGTTCAGCTCGTGCAGCTTGCCGCGCTTGCGCTCCCAGCCCATCCAGGCCTCTTCGGCCGGATTGTAGAGGCGGCGGCGGTGCAGGAGGTAGAAACGCGTCTTGCCGTCGAAATCGTAGCGCTGCGATAGATTAGCGACTTCGCGGCGGGCGTAGTCGAGAATTTCAAGATCGCCTGCGGTTTCCTCGACCTTGCTGTCGGGCCAGTCGCTGAGCAGAGCGAAATAGACTTCGCCGCGCGGATTGGCGAGATAGTGGACCTCGAGGTTGCGCACCAGTTCGTCGACGCTGTCGTGGCTCGATATGAGTGTCGGGACGACGACGAGGGTACGGGCATCCTCAGGGATACCCTCCTTGAACTCATAGCCGACAAGCCGCACCGGCGTCACGAAGAAGGTGATGATGGTGTTGAAAAGCCCGGTCGCGCCTTCGGAAGCCGGCAACGAGAACATCAGCAGCAGGATGACGATCCCGGCTGCGCTCAAACCGGCATTCGCCAGGAAACTGCCGACCAACGCCATGGCGATGATCGTTAACAGCACGACGGGGCCGGCGATGGCGAGCCAGCCGAGCTTACGGACCTGGCGGACGAAATGCTGGACCGGCAAAGGCTTGTAGTTGATTGCCTCTTCCAGCTTCATCCGCTGCATTCCAACCAGGAAGCCGCCGACATTCGGCTCATGCGATTGCGGCTCGGACGAGGCCTTGGCCGCCGCCGTCATGTCGATCGCCTTCTGGGCAATCTCGATTTCCGTCTTGTCGGAGCGGCGCGCCAGCTTTTCGATCTGCTTGCGATATTTGTTGCGCGAGCCTGCATCCAGCGCGCCGTAGTCGGTCTCCGCCCAGAGCAGCTTGTCGACCTTGCTGACTTCCTCGACCCAGACGGACCATTCGGTGTCGTCGATTTCCCGCAGGCTGCGGATGATGTGACCCATCGTGGCATTACCGGCGGCAAGCCGGGTATGCTCGGCCAACATAACGGCTTCGGAATCGGTGCCGGCTGCTTCTATCCGCTGCTCCAGCCAGTCGATGGCCATGCTGGACGTCTGGGACCCGTCACGCAAACGATAGAGAAACTGCGTCGAAAACGTATTGTCGTGGGTAAGCGGCTCGAGCGTCGTCAGATATTCGGCGCATTTGGCCGGGTCCGCAAGACGGATCAACTCGTCGGCCGCCTCGTTCGCCTTGCTGCGCATGCGGCGGCTATGCTCGACCCGGATCGATATCCGGCGAAGATTGTCGACCAGCACGTAGCGCACCAGCGACGGCAGCGCCCAGAGCTCGCCGATCTTGAAGATCTCGCGCTCCTGGAAGCCATCGACGATGGCCATCAGGCCCTTGTAGGAAATCCTGCTATGGGTATGGGCGACATAAAGCCATGCGACGGCCAGCGCACGCGGCATCACCATCCCCTGGATGGTGATGGTCGGCAGCTGCCTGTAGAATTTCTTCGGGAAATCGCGCCGGACTTCCTGGATGGCCTCTTCGATCACGTAGTGATTGTCGAGCAACCACTCGGCCGCAGGCGTGATCGACTGTCCCGCTTCGACGTCCGCAGCCGCTGCGCGGTAGACGCGCAGGATTTCCGTCTCGTTCTCGCGGTGACGGGCAAAAAACTCGAAGGGCTGGAAATTCGGCAGCGAGGCTGCGCCATCGCGGGCGAAGGCTTCCCCGCATTCTCTCAACTGGTCGTTGGACAGAAAGCTCGCACGGATCGAATCGTTGAAATCGATCGGGTTGGATTCAGGAGCGCGCGGCGAAGGGGTCGGGGAATTTTCAGCTGACATGGGTCGGGTTCTGGATCCAAACGGAGTGACGAGCATTCGCCGAGACCGTTATCCGGACAACACCCATCGTGACTCTAACCCTCGGCCCACCGGGCATAGGAAAAGGCTTTGACGGCATTACCGTAGCATAACCAGTTTCGGCGGAGATTTTCATGGGCGTTCAACCATTGGGCAATTCCCCATTGTCGATCCGGTTCCATGAAACCTTGGAAGCGCCCACTATAAGTTAAGCGAGCACGGCGGCAAGATTACATCAAGGCGATCGAGTTCATCGGACATTCTCCACATTGCACCGCGAATCGCGCCGGCAAGACGTCAGCGTGACACGTACCTAACTCCATAGGCCCGCAAATATGAACTTAAACTGAACTGAGCGAGCAAGATGATGAAGACGGCAGCATCTTGCTAGACGCCGCTGCGCTCGGGGTAGGAAATGATAGACAAGAAGCGGATCGGCAACTCGACCAGCACTTCCGGGCCGTGCGGCGCATCGGCATCGAAAAACAGGCTGTCGCCCGGCAGCATGGTATAGAGCTTGTCGCCATGGCGGTATTTGACCTCGCCTTCCAGCATATAGATGAGCTCCAGGCCGTCATGCTGGAACGCGGGGAAGACATCGGAATCCGCTGTGAGCGTGATCAGGTAGGGCTCGACCTGCAGGCCGCTGGCGCTGTTGCCGATATGACCGAGCAGGTTGTACTGATGACCGGCACGGGTGCCCCGCCGCTCGATTTCCAGCCCCTCCCCCGCCTTCACGAAAACCGCGTTGCGCACCTCCTCGAAGCGGCGGAAGAAGGCGGTGACCGGCACCCCGAGCGCGGCGGCCAGCGCCTGTAGGGTTGTCAACGAGGGCGAGGTATTGCCATTCTCGATCTTCGACAGCATGCCGAGCGAAATCCCTGTCGCCGAAGCGAGATCCGCGCCGGTGATGCCCAAAGTCTTGCGGAAGGACCGAACCTCGCGACCGATGGCGACTTCGAGATTATTTTCCTTGGGATCGCGAAGCGAATGGGGATCCTGCTTCAAAACGGCCTTGGCGGGAGTGCTCTTGGTCTTCACCGCCCCTGGCTCGACGCTTTCGGGCGTCGTTTCCGTCTTATCCATTCGTCTTTCCCGCGCTTTTCGACGTCGCAGCTTACTGGTTTCCGCCGGTGCATACCATCCGGAAGGTGAAATTTATGAGCCGGCGTCCATCCCGCACACAGAAATCCGGCAGCCCTTGGACCGCCGGATTTGAGTTGGACGCGGATCAGGCACGCCGAATGACCCGGGCGATCAGCGACACGACGAAAAGGACGAGGAACAGGAAGAACAGAACCTGTGCAATTGATGCGGAAGCGCCGGCAATGCCGCCGAAGCCCAGAACACCGGCGATGATAGCCACAACGAGGAATACGAGTGCATAATAAAGCATGGCGATCTCCTTGGTCTCAATGGACAGGAGAACGGCGATTTCACTCTATTGTTCCAATCGGGAAAGCTCAGGGTTGCGCCGATAGTTCCGGCGACATTGGATCGTCGGTCCTAAAGTCCGATCCCGCAGACGATAGCAGCCACAAAAGCGAAGGCTGCCACGAAAAGCGCGACGTGGAATGCGGTTTCCCACTGACGCCGCTTGGAAATCGCAGTCGTCGAAGCCAGGCGCCGACGCTCCGAGGGCTCATCGAAACCACGAACGGGCACATTGGATAGACCAAGATTTGCCATGTGCTACCTCCGTTGTCAGATTGGATGCGTCATCGTTCGGCTATAGTCGGGCAATAACGTCCGGATTGGGAGAGAAGGATTTTCGCGACCGGCACCCGTGCGGGAAAATTAACCCTCGATCAGCCGAAAATGCAGAACTAGCAGAGAATGCGACGGGCCCAGAGAAGGGTCCGCTCCAGGGCACCATCTCCCGGTGCCGGTGCCGGCGGCAAGCGTTGCACCACCCCATTGTCTTCTTCAGAAGCAGTAGCACTGCCGTCGGCGCGTTTTGCCCGAACGGGAGCATGAAGGTAGCCAAGGGTCATACCGCCCATGAAAAACATGCCTTACCTCCGTCACGCGATCACAAAGTGTTAATCGCCGTTAACAAGATCATGACATAAATGCGGCAGCTGTCAATAGTCTAGGTTCTTGGTCGTGTTTAAACCAGGCCTTAACCTCCTTAGAGTTAACACGTTGAAATCTATACTTAGTCTCGGGAAAAGCCTTTGCTCGCGATCATCAGATTACGCGTATAGTCCTCAGAGACGCGGCCGGCTGCCAGATCGGAAGATGAAATTCGCTCGATGACGGAGCCGTTCTGCATGACGGCCAGATGATCGCACATATGGGTGACGACGCCGAGGTCATGGCTGACCATGACGAAGGTGAGGTTGCGATCGCGGCGGATCTCTTCCAGCAGGTTGAGGACTTCGGCCTGCACGGAGGCATCGAGGGCCGAGGTCGGCTCATCCAGCAGCAGGATCGACGGCTCGACAATCAGCGCCCGCGCGATTGCCACCCGCTGCCGCTGGCCGCCCGAGAGCTGGTGTGGGTAGCGGAAGCGGAAGCCGGCGCCGAGGCCCACTTCGTCGAGCGCCCGGGTGATGCGCCGCTCGCCGTCGTCGATCCCGTGGATCAGCAACGGCTCGAGCAGCAGCCGGTCGATCGTCTGGCGTGGATGCAGCGATCCATAGGGATCCTGGAACACCATCTGGACATCGCGATAGAAGCGCTTGCTGCGCCTGGCGCCCTTCAGCGTTTCGCCTTCGATGCGGATCGTGCCTTCGCTGACCGGCGCAAGGCCTGCGACCGCCCGCAGCAAGGTCGACTTGCCGGAACCGGATTCGCCGACCAGACCGAAGGACTGGCCCTTTTCGACGGCGACGCTGACAGCGTTCAGCGCGTAGTAGCCTTCATAGATGACGCTGAGATTGTTGATCGACAGGGTCGTGGTCATGCAGCCCACTCCGGCTTGCGCTCGAGCACCGGCAATGGATGACGATCTTCGCCAATGACGGGCATGCAGTTGAGCAGGCCCCTTGTGTAGGGGTGCTGGGCGTTGCGCAGTTCCGACGCCGGCAGTTCCTCGACGATCTTGCCCGCATACATCACAATCACGCGGTCGCAGAAGGACGATACCAGCCGCAGATCGTGCGACACGAAGATCAACCCCATGCCGCGCTCGGAGACCAGCTTGTCCATGATCCTGAGGACGTCCAGTTGCACGGTGACGTCGAGCGCCGAGGTCGGCTCGTCGGCGATCAGCAGTTCCGGTCCGGCGATCAGCATCATGGCGATCATCACCCGCTGCCCCATGCCGCCGGACACCTCATGCGGATGCAGGTCGTAGACCCGCTGCGGCTCGCGGATCTGCACCGCCTCCAGCATGGCGAGCGCCCGATCGCGGGCCTCGGCCTTGCTCACCCGCTCATGGGTCCGCAGGGTTTCGCAAACCTGCCTGCCGATGGTCATGACCGGATCCAGCGAATATTTCGGGTCCTGCAGCACCATGGCGATGCGCTTGCCGCGCAGCGCCCGCCGCTCCCTGGGCGTGGCCTTCAGCAGATCGATGCCGTTGAAATCGAGCCTGTCAGCGGTGACGATCCCATGCGACTGGGTGAGGCCCATGATGGCACGGCCCGTCTGTGATTTGCCGGACCCGCTCTCGCCGACGATGCCGAGCCGTTCGCGACCGAGGGTGAAGGAAACGCCGCGAACGGCCTCAATCACGCCGGTGCGTGTCGGATAGCTTACCTTCAGGTTATCGACCGTCAGCATCGTCATCGGCCGCTCTCCTGCGGATCGAGCGCATCGCGAAGGCCGTCGCCCAGCAGATTGAAGCCGAGGCTGACGATGAGGATGGCAAAGCCCGGCATGGCGGCGACCCACCATTGGTCGAGGATGAAGCGGCGACCGGCCGCGATCATGGCGCCCCATTCGGGAAGCGGAGGCTGCGCGCCGAGGCCGAGAAAGCCGAGACCGGCAGCCGTGAGGATGATACCAGCCATATCGAGCGTCACCCGGACGATCAGCGAGGAGACACAAAGCGGCATGACATGGCGGAAGATGATCCGCAGCGGCGAGGCACCCATCAGCCTGACGGCTGAAATATAATCCGAGCGCCGGACGGTCAGCGTTTCTGCCCGGGCAATGCGCGCATAGGGCGGCCAGGAGGTGATGGCGATGGCGATGATCGCATTCTGGATACCCGGCCCGAGGGCTGCCACGAAGGCCAGCGCCAGGACGAGCTTCGGGAAGGCAAGGAAGATGTCGGTGATGCGCATCAGAACGGCATCGAGCCATCCGCCGACATATCCCGACACGGTGCCGACCAACAGTCCGATCGGCGCCGAGATGATCGCCACCAGCACGATGACCAGCAATGTCAGCCGCGATCCGTGCATGATCCGAGAAAAGATGTCCCGGCCCTGGTCGTCGGTGCCAAGCAGATAGCCCTGCGTTCCCGGCGGCAGCAGCCGGGCATTGGCCAGATCGCCGATCACGGGAGACTTGGTGGCGATCACATCGGCAAAAACCGCCATGAACAGCAGCCCGACGATGATCACCAGGCCGAGCACAGCCAGGTGATTGGCAGAAAACTGCCGCCAGGTGATGTAGGCGCGCCCGAGTCTTGCCTGCAGGCGGGACTGGGGCCGGTCGGAAAGAAGCCACTGGCGGCGGGTGAGCGGTGCTGCTGGTGTCGTTGGACCCGTCATTTGCGTCGTGTCCTTGGGTCGAGCGTCCGATAGAGGATGTCGGACAGGAGGTTGATGCCGATGAAGACAGTGCCGATGACGATGGTGCCGCCGAGCACGGCGTTCATATCGGCATTCTGCAGAGAATTGGTGATGTAGAAGCCGATGCCCGGCCAGGAGAACACGGTTTCGGTCAACACGGAGCCTTCGAGCAGGCCGGCGTAGGACAGCGCGATGACCGTTACCAGCGGTACAGCGGCATTGCGCAGCGCATGCGCCCAGATCACCCGTGTCTCGGACAGGCCTTTTGCTCGCACGGCAACGATGTATTCCTGGCCGAGCTCGTTGAGCATGAAGCTACGCGTCATGCGGCTGATATAGGCAAGCGAGAAATAGCCGAGCAGCGAGGCCGGCAGAATGATGTGACGGAAGACGTCGTTGAACACGTCCCACTCGCCCTGCAGGGCGGCGTCGAGCAGGAACAGTCCGGTGATCGGCGTGAACGTGTATTCGTAGGTGATGTCGATACGGCCCGGGAAGGCCACCCAATTCAATTTGGCATAGAAGATCACCAGCGAGATCAGCGCCATCCAGAAGATGGGCACCGAATAGCCGACCAGCCCGATGACGCGCACCAGCTGGTCGATGAAGCTGCCCCGACGAACGGCAGCGAGCACGCCGAGCGGCACGCCGATCACAGAGCCGATGATCGTTCCGAGCGTTGCCAGCTCCAGCGTTGCCGGAAAGGCGCGGCGGATGTCGGTCATCACGGGGTTGGTGGTCAGCACCGAGGTGCCGAAATCGCCTGACAGCACACCCTTGATATAGATGAAAAACTGTTCGTAGAGCGGCAGGTCGAAGCCGAGCTCCCGCCGCGTTCGCTCGATGACATGGGCCGGCGCCCGGTCGCCGAGGATGGCGAGAACCGGATCGATCGGCACGACGCGGCCAATGAAGAAGGTAACGGCCAAAAGGCCGAGATAGGTTGTTATGGCGATGCCGACAAAGCGCAGCACGGCCTTGACGATGGGCATGGTGCGGCCACCTGCGGGCCGCACCTCCATCCTGCGTTCAACTATGCTCAATGGACCAAACCTTCCGGACTACTCCTTCGATATCGGTCCGACGAAGTTGGTGTCGAAGCTCGGGCCGAGCGCGAAACCCTTGAGGTCCTTCTTGAAGGCGGCCACTTCGATCTGCTGGAAGAGGATCGCGAACGGGCTGTTGTGCAGGAACTGCTTCTGAACGTCCTGATACATGGCAGCGCGCTTGTCAGCATCCGGCTCGAATAGGGCTGCGCGCGTGATCTTGTCGAGTTCAGGCGTCACGAAGGTGTTGCGCCAGGCGAGCGTCTTCACCTTGCCGGCGTCCGAGTTGTCCGGGTTGGTGGTGAAGGTTTCCGCGTTGGAGTTCGGATCCCAGTAGTCCATCCCCCAGTTGCCGATGTAGATATCGTGGTTGCGGGCGCGGTACTTCGTCAGCGTCTGCTTGCCGTCGCCGGGAATGATCTCGAGCTTGATGCCGGCCTGCCCCAGCGTCTGCTGGATCGACTGGGCAACGCCGGTGATCGGCTCGATGTTGCGCACGTCCATGGTCACCGAGAAGCCGTCCTTGAGGCCTGCCTTGGCCAGCAATTCCTTGGCCTTGGCGACGTCGAACGTAAACGGCTTCTCCTCGAGCGCGCCGAGCACGCCCTTCGGCTCGAACGTCTGGCGGATTTCGCCGACGCCCTTGATCAGCGTCTTGCCGATGGCATCGTAGTCGATCAGGTAGCGGAAGGCTTCCTGGACTTCCGGCTTGGCAAGGTTGGGGTTCTTCTCGTTGAGGCTGATATAATAGACCGTGCCCTTCGGCGCGTTGGTGACGGAAACCTTATAGCCCTTGGTGAGCGCATCGAGATCGCCCGGCTCGAGGTTGCGTGCGACATCGATGTCGCCGTTTTCAAGCGCCAGCCGCTGGCCGGAGCTTTCCTTCATGAAGCGATAGATGACGCGGGCAAGCTTCGGCTTCTCGCCGTAGTAATTGTCGTTGCGCTCGAGAACGATGGCCTCGTTGGCGCGCCATTCGCGCAGCTTGAAGGGGCCAGAGCCGGCATAGCCGGTCTTCAGCCAGCCATTGCCGAAATCATTGTCGTACTTGTAGTCGGCCGACGGCGTGACCGGCTTGACGTGGTCGAGCACCAGCTTCTTGTCGACGACATTGGCAACAGTCGAGGTCAGGCAGTTCAGCACGAAGGACGGCGCATAGGCCTTGTCGACAGTGAAGGTGAAGGTCGTGGCATCGACAGCCTTCGCCTTTTCAGTCACGTTGTCGCCAGTAAGGCCGAACTGGGTGAGGATGAAAGCGGGGCTCTTGTCGAGCTTGACGGCGCGCTCGAAGGACCAGGCGACGTCTTCGGCCGTGATCGGGTTGCCGGAGGCGAACTTGAGGCCGGGCTTGAGCTTGAACGTATAGGTCAGATGATCGTCGGATACCGTCCAGCTCTCGGCCAGGTCGCCCTTGACCTTGGTCGTGTCGGCAACGTCGAGGCGAACCAGCAGGCTGTAGGTATTGCCGGTGATCTCAGCCGTCGAAAGCTCGTAGGCCTCGCCCGGATCCATGCTGATGATGTCGTCGAAGGCAAAGCCCTCGACCAGCGTATCCTTCGGCGTTGCAGCAAAGGTCACGCCCGGCGCCGAGGCCATCAGGATGGAAAGCGCAGCGCTCGCCGCGAGAAGGCGGGCGTTGCGGTGAATTGTGGTGATGATCATTTTGCTATTCCCCTGTTTTTTTAAAGTTTTATTCTTCGATGTCTCAGTGGGCGCTCGTCTCTCCCCAGGCGGACGCCAGAACCCGAAGCCAGTTTTCCCGGCACAGTTTCGCCAGATCCTCCTCACCATAGCCAACGTTCAGCAGGGCAGCAATCAGCTTCTGGTTGCCGGCGGCATCCCCTATTTCCTCAGGAATGGTCGCCCCGTCGAAGTCCGAACCAAGCCCGACGCAGTCGATGCCCATACGCTGCACCAGGTAGTCGACATGGCGGATCATGTCTTCAAGCGGGGTGTCTGCCTCTGAGCGGCCGTCGGCCCGCAGCATCGCCGTCGCGTAGTTCAGGCCGACGATACCGCGTCTCTCCTTGATGGCATCGAGCTGCCGGTCCGTCAGATTTCGGGCAACGGGGGTAAGCGCGTGGGCATTCGAATGGCTGGCAACCAGCGGCTGGTCGGAGGTTTTCGCCACGTCCCAGAAGCCCTTCTCGGTGATATGGGCAAGGTCGATCAGGATGCCGAGCTCGTTGCAGCGCCTGACCAACGCGAAACCGGCGCCGGTCAAGCCGGGACCTGTGTCTGGCGACATCGGAAAGGCGAAGGGCACGCCATGCGCAAAGACGTTGTTGCGGCTCCAGACGGGGCCGAGCGAACGCAGTCCGGCTGCATGGAAGGTCTCGAGCGCCACCAGATCGGCATCGATCGCCTCGCAGCCTTCCATATGCAGCACAGCAGCGAAAACGCCCTTCGCCATGCTGTCGCGGATATCACTGGTGGTGCGGCAGAGCTTCCAGGCACCGTCGCGATCGAGGCGGAGGGCGATCGCCGCCATCTCGTGCGCGATGTCGAGCGACGCGTGGCGCTCGAGCGGCGCAGCCATGGGTGTGACATAATGGCCGTTGTGGTCCGGCTCGGCGAAGACGAGATCGCCGGAGGGAATGTAGATGGCACAGAGCCCGCCTGCCAGGCCACCCGCCTTGGACCTCGGAGCGTCCATATGGCCGCTGGACGTTCCGTCCCTGAACTCGGCGACCGGATCGGCCCCTTTTTTCTGATGCGACCAAAGCCGCAGGAGCACGTCGTTGTGGCCGTCGAATACCAATTGCATGTTCAATCCTGGCAGTCTGCCGATCTATCGGAATCATCAGCATAAAAAGGCTGACAGGATTCGCCATCCCCCAGCGAAAATAAATCGTGCCGCCGTAGACCCTGCTCCAACGCGCAAGGTTTAATCTTCGCGGCAGCGAAACGGCCGATGACATCGGCCACGGCGGACCCCATTTCTTGCGCCAGCGTCATGCGATGGACCGCCGAAAACGGGCAGGACGTCGCGCGCAACGCGCCACCACTCGTCACAAGGGAGATTACGATGACGCTTTCAATGTACCGCATGACTGTGCCTGTCTTTCAACGCGGTCTCGCGACCCTCAACGCCTATCTCGATAAGGCGGAGGCTCACGCCACGGAAAAGGCGCTCGATCCGGGGATGCTGGTCAATGCCCGCCTGGCTCCCGACATGCTGACGCTGTCCGGCCAGTTCCAGCGCGCCAGCGATACGGCCAAGCTGACGATCGCCCGGCTCGGCGCCATCGACGCACCCTCGTTCGAGGATAGCGAGACAACGATCGCCGAGTTGCGCGAGCGCGTGGCTAAAACGGCGGCTTTCCTGGCGACCATAGGAGAGGACACGCTCGCTGGCAGCGAGACGCGCCAGGTGACGATCTCGCCCGGCGGGGTCAAGATGACGTTCCGGGGCGACGATTATCTCGCCAGCTTCGCGCTGCCGAACTTCTACTTCCATATCGCCACCGCCCACGCGATCCTGCGCCAGCAGGGAGTGGCCATCGGCAAACGGGACTATCTCGGCGCTTTTGCCTGAGCCTAGGCTCCGGGCCGGTACGTCACCGGCCCGTCTGCCGTGAGCTCGGTATAGGCGAGCGTCTGGTCGAGATGCTCTGCCCTTAGCGCCAAAAGGCGCTCGGCATAGGCAAGCCGTGTCGCCAGGTAATCGGGTTCGTCGGCGAGATTGACGAGTTCGGACGGGTCGCCCTTGAGGTCAAACAGCAAAGGCGGCAAGCCGGCAAAATGCACATATTTGAATGCCTCGTCGCGAATGACGGAAAGATTGCAGGCATTCGACTTCAGCCCGAAATGCGCTTCCGCCTGTCCTTCGGCGATGTCGCGGAAATCGAACTCCCAGAACGCCGCGTCGCGCCACGTCTGTGGACCTTCGCCATCGAGAAATGGGACCAGCGTCTCGCCATCGACATGGTTGCCCGGTCGAAGACCAAGCCTGTCGCAGAGGGTCGGGAAGACGTCGACCGAGCTGGTAAAGTGCTCGACGACACTCCCGACGCTACGGTTCGCCTTGGGGTCTCGAATGACCAGCGGGATATGGTAGCTGCCGTCGAAAAAGCCGGCCTTGCCCAGCGTCCAGTGGTCGCCGGCCATCTCGGCATGATCGGAAGTGAAGATGATCAGCGTGTTGTCCCAGGCACCCGCATCCTTAAGGGCCTGGCAGGCGCGGCCGATCTGTGCGTCAACTTCGGCAATCATGCCGTAATAGATGGCGCGGATGGCGCGGAAGTCCCGCGAAGACCAGTCGCTGAGCGGCCCATCGGCACCGTAGATGAAATGGCCCTGATTCCCGCGCGACATCATATAGGCAAGGAACGGATGCGACGCCTGCTCGACCGCCGCCGTCTCGGCACGGGGCATGTCCGGCCCGTCATCGGCGTTGAACATGGTATTGTAGGGCGCCGGGACGGAAAAGGGCGGATGCGGCCGCAGTAGCGACACATGGGCGAACCAGGGTGCCTCCTGTTCTCCCAGCCAGCGCTGGAATTCCCCGATCAGGAAGGCCGTCTGCGTCTCATCCTTGGAATAGCAGGGGGCGCCATCCGAGATCTCTCCGGGTTTGGCCCCGACGGGAATATGAATGTCGCGGCTGGTCGCCTCGCTGTGGCCACGTTCCCGCAACCAGGAGAGCCACTGCTTCTCGTGCTCGGGTAGCAGCTGGCGGGCGGTGAAGCCGGGAAGGACGCCTTCATAGGTCGTCAGGTGCGGATCCCGGGCATCGAGGCGGCGCGGATCGGGCGCAGTGTCGGTATAGCCGAACAGGGTCGGCTCATATCCGGCTCGGCGGGCGGCCAACGCGACATTGTCGAAACGGGCGTCGAGCGGAGACCCATTGCGACAGACGCGATTGTTCATCTGGTAGAGGCCGGTATAGAGCGTCGCCCGCGCCGGCGAGCAGGGTGCGGTTCCCGCAAAATGCCGGCGGAACAGCACGCCCTCGGCGGCCAGTGCATCGATGTTCGGCGTACGCACAGCGGGATGCCCGACGACTGAAAGGCAATCGCCTCGCCATTGGTCGGCAGTGATCAGCAGCACATTCGGCCGGTCGGGATGGGAAGGCTCAGTGATGGTTGGTTTTTGCATGCCAGTTCCAGGCAGATTGAATGATCTGCGAGAGGTCGTAGCGCGGCACCCAGCCGAGCACGGCCTTCGCCTTGTCGTTGTTGGCAACAAGCGTGGTCGAATCGCCTTCGCGACGATCGACATATTCGACCGGGAAAGGCTGCTTCGTCACGTCCTCGATCGCCGATAGAAGCTCCTTCACCGTCGTGCCCGTCCCGGTCCCGAGATTGAGCGCCACGGAGGCCCCGCCCTCCAGAAGATACTGGACGGCCCGGACATGGGCATCGGCGAGATCGAGCACGTGGATATAATCGCGCACACAGGTGCCGTCGCGCGTCTCGTAGTCGCTGCCGAACACCTTGAAGCCGGCGCGCCGACCGAGCGCCGCATCGATTGCCAGAGGGATGGCGTGGGTTTCCGGCTTGTGCCACTCCCCGACCCGACCCTCGAAATCAGCGCCGGCGGCGTTGAAGTAGCGCAGGATGACCGAATGGAAGCCGGTGTAGCGATCGTAATCCGCGAGCGCCTGCTCGACGATATATTTGGTCTGGCCGTAGGGATTGATCGGCACCTGCCGATGGGTCTCGTCGAGCGGCACGCTCTGCGGCAGACCATAGGTGGCGCAGGTCGAGGAAAACACGAAGGCCTTGATCCCGGCTGCCTGGGCCGCCGAGAGCAGCGTCAAGGTACCGACAACGTTGTTCTCATAAAAGGCGACGGGGTCCTTGACCGATTCTCCGACTTCGATCAGCGCCGCGAAATGCAGGATGGCCGATGGCTTGTGTCGCGCGATCACCTCGTCGAGCCGCGCCCGGTCGCGAATGTCGCCCTGTTCGACAGGGCCCCATTTGACGAATTCGGGATGGCCGTTCGAGAAATTGTCGTAGACGACGGGCAGGAAGCCCTTGTTGGCGAGGTCGAGGCAGGTATGCGAGCCGATATAGCCAGCGCCACCCACAACGAGAATCGTTTCTCCGGCCATGCGTCGCTCTCCGATTGTTAAGCCCTGAAAGCCTTAGACCAGTCGCTTGACAAGAAAAAGGTGGGCCGATCAAAAATCGAACCGATGGGCCGCTTGACTGTGCACGGGCTCCCCACGCTCGCCAATGACGGAAAACCTGAGCGCCTGCACCGAGACAAGCGGAATGCTCGGATGGATCGAAGCCGCCTAGCGTGCAGACATGGCAAAGCCGCCGGTTCGCGGCTATGCAGGCTCAGATGTATGGAGAGTCCGGGAGGACCGGCCTTTCGACCGGAAGCGCCTACTTGTTGCGCATCAGCCAGATCTTGCCGGCCATGGTGATTTCGTGAGCGTCCAGTTCGGGCGCTTCTTCCTGGTTGCAGCGCTCGACCAGGCCCATCTCGCGCAGTTCTTCGAGGGTCGTGTTGGTCAGGAACTTGACCTTCTGCGGCCGCTCCTTGAAACGGTCGGTCTTTGCATAAGTCACCACGGCATTCAGGTGAGTCCACTTCTTCGGTGGCTGCGGAAAAAGCTTCCCGTCCTTGGCAAGCTTCAACCCTCTGATCTGAGTCGGCGTGAGCGTAATCATAGTGTGTCCTTGAGATTCTAAAAGTTGTGCCTTACGGCCAAAAAGAGGGCTTGAACAACCCTCTTGTTTTTCTGTTGTCGCCCTCCCTAGCAGATCAATCGGCAAAAAGATAAGGATCTGTGCAATCCGACCGCGTTTCAGCGCAATCAAGGCTAACGCGATCCCATTATTTCGTCTTATATTGCAAATTCAGCAGGCGGCACCGGCCAGTCTCGCGACTTTCATTGACGGCCGAATGCGGGCCCGCGCTCGGTGGATCACTACCGGCAGCGCTCTTATATCTACATGCCAAGGCCCCTCTCCCCATTGCCGCAGCGCTACGCCGGCCATGAAGCACATGATTTTCTCCACCAACAAGGGACCCGGCCAGTTGCGGAGGAAGAGAGTTGGGCGCGTCGATAAAACGACGGCCGCAGGCGAATGCGCAGTCCGCCCTCGTTCAGGCGATGTCCTGATGAACGCCCTGCACGGGCTTTCCCCATGTCAAAGTCCACAACGGCTCTTCACCGGGCATGTGCGTATAGGTAAATCGCTCCGTCACGGCGGCCTCTCCGAGCACGTCGACGATCCAATCCGTCGGAGCGCGGCGACAAAGTTGTCTGTTCTTCAGCCACGAACTGAGATCCTGCCTGCTGCCGTAGACGATTTCGGTCGGCTTGTCGGGAAGTTCGAGAGTCCAGTATATCATTGCCGTTCTCTAATTTAGATAACGGCCCGTTACTGGAAAAAGCTTACACCTGCCTGAACAACCCTCGCGCCGAGAACGGTTCCACAGACATCTCGCAGGAGATGGCGAATAGGTTAGAGCTGGTCGGGTCAGAAACGGCGGAAGAAGGGTATGGCGGAGAGGGTGGGATTTGAACCCACGGTGCCCTTGCAGGCACGCCGCATTTCGAGTGCGGTACATTCAACCACTCTGCCACCTCTCCGCGGAACCGGTTGACGCTGTGAAGCGCGCCGTCCTCATAGCGAGAGAAACTTCATATGGCAAGGGCGAAAGTCGATAGTTTTCACCCTTTTGCCTTGACAGATTTTGACCCCTCGCGTAAGTGCCGAGCCCAATAGGCGTGGAGAAGTCCCGCCCTTTGCGCTTTCGCGTTCCGCGCAAGCATCACCGGCAGGCCGGTTTGGGCACAAGCCCTTTCGCCTGCTCAATGTCGACTGATAAAAAGACGGCCCCCTCAGGGAGAGCCGGAACGAACATGAAAGGATAACCAATGTTCGCAGTCATCAAGACCGGCGGTAAGCAGTACCGTGTGGCAGCAAACGACGTGCTGACCATCGAGAAGCTCGACGTCATCGCCGGCGATATCGTAGAATTTAACGAAGTCCTGATGATCGGCGTCGGCGCCGACGCTTCCATCGGCGCACCCTTCGTTGTCGGCGCAACCGTCAAGGCTGAGGTTGTCGAGCACAATCGCGCCCGCAAGGTCATCGCCTTCAAGAAGCGTCGTCGTCAGAATTCCAAGCGTTCGCGCGGTCATCGTCAGCATCACACGGTTGTCCGCATCACCGACATCGTCGCTGCCGTTTAAGATCACGGACAGGTTTAAAGGAGAAATCCCATGGCACATAAAAAAGCAGGCGGTTCGTCGCGCAACGGTCGTGATTCCGAATCCAAGCGCCTCGGCGTGAAGAAGTTCGGCGGCGAAGCTGTCATTTCCGGCAACATCATTCTGCGCCAGCGTGGCACGCAGTGGCATCCGGGCGCCAATGTTGGCCTCGGCAAGGACCACACGATTTTCGCGCTGACCCCAGGTAACGTCGCCTATCGCACCAAGGCCAATGGCCGCGTCTACGTTTCTGTAATGCCGAAAGCAGAAGCAGCGGAATAAAGCCGGAAGCGTTCAAGCAGCCGGCGTCTCATCGACCCGGCTGACCGCATCAGGTTCAGTCTTAGAAAAAGGGGAGATGGGGCGCCATCTCCCCTTTTTTCTTTACCCCCACAGGAGGACTGAACAATGCAAAGCGAATTGTTAAGGGAGGACCAATCGCGGTCGCCCGAAGACCGGTTGAGGCCGGAGAGGTTAAGGCCCGATTGCCCCGTCTTGTTATCGGAGCGGCTCGTTCTGCGCGCCCCGCACAAAGATGACATCGAAGCCCTTGCCCATCTCGCCAACAACGCCAATGTCGCCACCATGGTGTCGCGCATGCCGCACCCATACACGACCAAGGACGCCGCCGATTTCGTGCGACGCACGACGTCTGGCGAGATTGGCAAGTGCCTCTATGCGATCACCAAACAGGAAAACGGCGCCTTTCTCGGTTGCTGTGGCATAGAGCCGGGCCAGGATCCCGCAACCGTCGAGATCGGCTATTGGCTGGGCGAGCCCTACTGGAACCAGGGCTTCATGACGGAAGCAGCCCATGCGCTGATCGACATGGTGTTTCGCACGAGGCCCGAGGTCGAGCAGATCGACGCGCGCTGCCGGGTCACCAACGTCGCGTCGCGGCGGGTGATCCACAAGTGCGGCTTCCAGTTCCAGGGCTCCGGGCTGGTGGCGTCGCTGGCGCTCGGCAGCACGGTGTCGGTCGAATGGTTCCGGCTGGATCGCCGGACCTGGATGTCGTTGCGTAGCTGGGGGGCACTGAGATGAACGCCGCCGTCCTCCAGCGCCGCCCAACCCCGATGACGGGCCCCGGCCCCGAACCGGTCATCCGCACCGCCCGCCTGACGCTGCGCCCCCACCGGCTCAGCGATGCCGACGCGATCACCGGCTCGCTGTCGGATTTCGCCGTCACCCGCATGCTGGCACGCGTGCCGGTGCCCTATGTCAGGCAGGATGCCCTCGACTGGCTGGTGCCCCGCGCGTCGGGCATCTTCAGCGACTGGGCGCTGGCCATCACCGAGGGTGACGATGTCCATATCGGCACCGTCGCCATCGAACAGCGCCACGGCCGCTGGCACCTCGGCTACTGGCTGAACCGCTACTACTGGCGGCGTGGCTTCATGGGCGAGGCGGTTGCCGCAACTTTGGAACGTTTCGGCCGGCGGATGCCGGGCGAAACCATCCATTCCGGCGTCTTCGTCGACAATCCGGCGTCGCTGAAGCTGCAGGCCAATCTCGGCTTCCGTATCACCGGCTGCTCGGAGGTCTACAGCTTTGCCCGCAGCACCATGGTGCCGCATGTCGAGACCGTGCTGTCGCTCGGCGATTTGCGGTTGTCGAAGAGCGCCTGACACAGACAGGTCGCCACCGGTTTTCCGGCGGCGACCTATCATTAGCCAAGACTGCGAGACCCTCGCCGGCAGCTATGCTATAGCTGCTGCAGACAACGATAATCTTTGACCTCCGTCACAACCGCCTATATCGAAGGCGGAATGACGGGCGCAAACTGACCGAATAGCGAAGAATACGATGAAATTTCTCGACGAAGCAAAAGTCTACATCCGCTCCGGCGACGGCGGCGGCGGCAGCGTCTCCTTCCGGCGTGAAAAATTCATCGAGTTCGGCGGCCCCGATGGCGGCGACGGCGGACGCGGCGGCGACGTCTGGGTCGAGGCAGTCAACGGACTGAATACATTGATCGATTTTCGCTTCCAGCAGCATTTCAAGGCGCAGATCGGCACCCACGGCATGGGCCGCAACCGCACCGGCGCCAATGGCGAGCACGTGACGCTGAAGGTGCCTGTCGGCACCCAGGTGTTCGAGGAAGACGCCGAGACGATGATCTGCGACCTGACCTTCGAGGGCCAGCGCTTCCGCATCGCTGCCGGCGGCAATGGCGGCTTCGGCAACGCCCACTTCAAATCTTCGACCAACCAGTCGCCGGATTGGGCCAATCCGGGCCTCGAGGGCGAAGAAAAGACCATCTGGCTGCGGCTGAAGCTGATCGCCGATGCTGGCCTGGTTGGCATGCCGAACGCCGGCAAGTCGACCTTCCTTGGCGCAGTCACCCGCGCTCGGCCGAAGATCGCCAATTATCCTTTCACGACGCTGCATCCCAATCTCGGCGTTGCCACCGTCGACGGAACCGAATTCATCCTCGCCGACATTCCGGGCCTGATCGAAGGCGCCCATGAGGGCGTCGGCATCGGCGACCGCTTCCTCGGCCATGTCGAGCGCACCCGCGTGCTGCTGCATCTGGTCTCGGCCCAGGAAGAAAAGGTCGGCAAGGCCTACAAGACCGTCCGGCACGAACTCGAGGCCTATGACGAGGCGCTCGGCGAAAAGCTGGAGATCGTCGCCCTGTCGCAGGTCGACATTCTCGACGATGCCGAACTGAAGAAGAAGACCAAGGAACTTGCCCGCGCCTGCGGTCACACGCCCTATCAGATCTCGGCGATCACGGGCAAAGGCATGACCGACCTGCTGCGCGCGCTGCGCGACATCATCGCGATCGGCGAAACTGAAGACAAGCCGATGAAGGCGCTGAAGAACCGCCATCGGGACACGGTCGACCTGGCAGCGGACGAAGGCAACGAAAGCGGGGACGAGGAGCAGGAGGGATGACAGCCCGACAGCCGCTCGACCGCTACCGGCGCATCGTCATCAAGATCGGCTCGGCGCTGCTGGTCGACCGCGGCACCGGGCTGAAGAAGGCCTGGCTCGATGCCATCTGCGCCGACATCGCAGCGTTGAAGGCCGGGGGTGTCGATGTCCTGGTGGTCTCCTCAGGCGCCATCGCGCTTGGCCGCTCCGTGCTCGATCTCGCCAGCGGCGCCTTGAAACTCGAGGAAAGCCAGGCGGCAGCGGCTGTCGGACAGATTGCGCTGGCCCGTGCCTGGTCGGAAAGCCTGTCGCAGGGCGACATTGTCGCCGGCCAGATTCTCCTGACGCTCGGCGACACGGAAGAGCGCCGCCGCTATCTCAACGCCCGCGCCACCATCAACCAGCTGCTGAAGCTCGGCGCCGTGCCGATCATCAACGAGAACGACACCGTTGCCACCAGCGAGATCCGCTATGGCGACAACGACCGGCTGGCAGCCCGGGTCGCCACCATGACCGGCGCCGACCTGCTGGTGCTGCTCTCCGACATCGACGGCCTCTATACGGCTCCGCCGCATCTCGACCCGGACGCCCGCTTCCTCGAAACCGTCGCCGAAATCACGCCCGAAATCGAGGCGATGGCTGGCGGCGCTGCTTCGGAGCTGTCGCGCGGCGGCATGCGAACCAAGATCGATGCCGGCAAGATCGCTACCGGTGCCGGCTGCGCCATGATCATTGCCTCCGGCAAGACCGACCGACCGCTCTCCGCCATCGACAACGGCGCCCGCTCCTCCTGGTTCGCGCCCTCGGGCACACCGGTAACGGCGCGAAAGACCTGGATCGCCGGACAATTGCAGCCGGCCGGCGAGCTGCATGTCGATGCCGGCGCGGTCACCGCGCTCGGCGCCGGCAAGAGCCTGCTGCCGGCCGGCGTACGCTCGGTCGTCGGCCACTTCGGCCGCGGCGACACGGTCGCCGTCATCGGCCCCGCCGGTCGCGAGATCGGCCGCGGGCTCGCCGGTTACGATGCCGTGGAGGCACGCCAGATCACTGGCCGCAAGTCAGCCGAGATCGAGGCCATTCTCGGCTATGCCGGCCGCGCCGCCATGGTCCACCGCGACGATCTGGTGATGACCGCCGGAACACAGGTGGCGAAGAACCGAAGGGACGAAGCCCATGCTTGATGCCGTGACATCCAGCCCCGACATCGATCGCCTGATGGCAGAGATCGGCCGGCAGGCCCGCGCCGCATCGCGGCCTCTGTCCTTTGCCTCGCCGGATTCGAAGAACCAAGCGTTGAACGCCATGGCCGACGCCATCCTTGCGCGCCGCGCTCACATCCTGGCTGAAAACGCTAGGGATCTGCACGACGTCGAAGGCACCGGCATGCTCGCCTCGTCGATCGACCGGCTGACGCTGACCGATGCGCGCATCGACGCCATGGCAGACGGTATTCGCACCATCGCCGCCCTTGCAGATCCGGTCGGCGAAGTCATTGCCGCCTGGGATCGGCCGAACGGCCTGAAGATCGAACGGGTCCGCACGCCGCTCGGCGTCATCGGCGTCATCTTTGAAAGCCGCCCCAATGTCACAGCCGATGCCGGGGCACTGTGCCTCAAGGCCGGCAATGTCGCGATCCTGCGCTGCGGCAGCGATTCGCGCCGCTCGTCGCAGGCGATCCATGCCTGCCTCGTCGAGGGATTGAAGGCGGCAGGCCTGCCAGAGCACGCGATCCAGCTGGTGCCGGTCACCGACCGCGCCGCTGTCGGCGCCATGCTTGCCGGCCTCGACGGCAACATCGACGTCATCGTGCCGCGCGGCGGCAAAAGCCTTGTCGCGCGCGTGCAGAGCGAGGCCCGCGTGCCGGTCTTTGCCCATCTCGAAGGCATCTGCCACATCTACATCGATGGCTCCGCCAAACTGGATATGGCGAAGGACATCGTCGTCAATGCCAAGATGCGCCGCACCGGCGTCTGCGGTGCCGCAGAGACGCTGCTCGTTGATCGGTCGGTCGCAGCCACGCATCTGAAGCCGCTTGTCGACGCTCTTTCGGCAGCAGGCTGCGAAATCCGTGGCTCGGGCGAGGTGCTCCAGACTATCCCCGGATTAAAGCCGGCTATCGACGAGGATTGGTCGACGGAATATCTCGATGCCATTATATCGATTGCTATCGTTGATGGAGTCTCCGGCGCGATCGAACATATAGCCCGCTATTCGTCCCACCACACGGAAGCCGTCATCGCCGAGAATCCTGATGTAGCCGAACGATTCTTCACCGAAATCGATTCGGCGATCCTGCTGCACAATGCCTCGACCCAATTTGCCGATGGCGGCGAGTTCGGCATGGGCGCGGAAATCGGCATTGCCACGGGCAAGATGCATGCGCGCGGGCCTGTCGGCGTCGAGCAACTGACCTCGTTCAAATATCGGGTGCGCGGCAGCGGACAGATTCGGCCTTGATGTGACGATAGACAGGATAGATGCCCACTATCTGCGCATGCCGCATGCCGAACGCGGCATGGTCGTTGGCCTGTTCGGCGGCTCCTTCAATCCGCCGCATCCGGGCCATTTTCTGGTCGCCGAGATCGCCATTCGCCGGCTCGGACTTGACCAGCTCTGGTGGATGGTCACGCCGGGCAACCCGTTGAAAAACATCAGCCAGCTGGCGCCGCTTGCCGAGCGTATCGCGCTTAGCGAGAAGATCGCCACAGATCCGCGCATCAAGGTGACCGGCTTCGAACAGGCGCTGAACATGCGCTACACCGCCGATACGCTCGCCCGCGTCAAGGCGTTGAACAGCCACGTCAATTTCATCTGGATCATGGGCGCCGACAGCCTCAGCAGCTTTCACAAGTGGCAGAAATGGCAGACCATCGCCAACACCTTCCCGATCGCCGTCATCGACCGACCGGGTTCGACGCTGTCGCATCTGTCGGCAAAGATGGCAAAGACCTTCCACTACGCCCGCGTCGACGAGGATGACGCCCGCATCCTGTGGAAGAAGCGCGCGCCAGCCTGGACCTTCATCCATGGACCACGCTCGACGCTGAGCTCGACCGCCCTGCGCGAAGAACAACAGAAGACTTAATTTCGGAAATTGAAACCCTCCAAAATGAAAAGCCCGACGGGGGAGGAGATCCGTCGGGCCTATCAAAACTGATTAACAGCTGGGAGGAGGAGCGCTGTCAATCCAAATCGAAAGGCGCTGGGAGGAGGAGTGCGCCGTTCGATGATTTGAATCTAGCATTTTTATCCGGGATGAAAATCCCCGATATCGCAATGCAGCCATGCATAAAACGCATGATTAGAAGATGATGGTGCCCAAAATTAGCTCTTTTGAAAGGTTTAAGGGGGCGCGCCGACTGAATCACCCGACATACACCTGCAATTTCTCGACAATCACTCCATTTTGCGAGCCGGCAACACGGCGTGAAGTCCCCACCGTGGCCTGAGCTATGCGCAATCGACAAGACCGGTAGAGTTTCGCCTGGTGGACGAAATATCTGAAATCGTTGTCAATTAGCTCTCTTTCCCACGCCCCTCTAGTCAAAGGCAGATGAGCGATATATTCCTTGAAATATGTCGCTTGTCCGGAGATCCTCATGTTCAACAGCCATTCATGGTGGAAGCCTGCCGTCGCCTTTGTTGCGCTCTTTTTAGGATTTGCGTCTGGCTCGGCACCGGCCGCTGCTGCTAGCTCTCAGAAGATCGTCATTTTCGCGGCCGCTAGCCTGAAAAACGCCCTCGACAATGCCAATGCGGCTTATACCGCCCAGACCGGCAAACAGGTGACCGTCTCCTATGCGGCGAGTTCGGCGCTCGCCAAGCAGATCGAGGGCGGCGCTCCTGCCGATATCTTCATATCAGCCGACACCGACTGGATGGCCTATCTCGGCGAGAAAAATCTTCTCAAGCCGGACACCCAGGTCAACCTGCTTGGCAACGAAATCGTTTTGATCGGCGCAAAGGACAAGGCTCAGCCGGTTGAAATCAAGGCCGGCATGGACCTGGCGGGCCTTATCGGCGCCGGGCGCCTTGCCATGGGCCAGGTCGATTCCGTGCCTGCCGGCAAATACGGCAAGGCAGCGCTGGAAAAACTTGGCCTATGGTCGTCGGTCGAAAACAAGGTGGCCGGCGCCGAGAGCGTCCGCGCCGCGCTGGCGCTCGTCTCGCGCGGCGAGGCCCCCTATGGGATCGTCTACCAGACCGACGCAGCCTCGGACCCCGGCGTCGCCATCGTTGGCACATTTCCGCAAGCCAGCCACCCGCCGATCATCTATCCGCTGGCCATCACCGCAACCAGCAAGAACAAGGACGTCGATGCCTACTATGATTTTCTGAAATCCTCGAAGGCCGAGCCTTTCTTCCAGGATGCAGGCTTCACGATCCTCAACTGACGGGTTCTCGTAACAATATTCCGATATCGAGACTTGCCGGCGGGCTGACGTGAGGGAGGTCGGCTTTGGACGGGTGGCAACTGAGCAACGACGAGTGGACGGCGATTCTGCTCAGCCTGCGCGTCTCCTGCGTCGCCATGCTCGTTAGCCTGCCTTTTGGCATAGGCGCCGCACTCCTGCTTGCCCGCGGCCGCTTCTGGGGCCGGTCGCTGCTGAACGGCGTCATCCACATGCCGCTCATTCTGCCGCCCGTGGTGACTGGCTTTATCTTGCTGATCCTGTTCGGCCGCCGCGGCGTCATCGGCGCCTTTCTCGACAGTCATTTCGGGATCGTCTTCTCGTTTCGCTGGACCGGCGCAGCACTTGCCTGCGGCATCATGGGCTTCCCCTTGATGGTGCGCAGCATCCGCCTCTCGCTCGAGGCAGTCGACCGCAAGCTCGAGGAGGCCGCAGGCACGCTGGGCGCCAGCCCCCTATGGATATTCCTAACCATCACCCTGCCCCTAACCCTGCCCGGCATCATCGCCGGCATGATCCTCTCCTTCGCCAAGGCGATGGGCGAATTCGGCGCCACCATTACCTTCGTCTCGAACATCCCCGGCGAGACCCAGACCCTGTCCTCGGCGATCTATACCTTCACCCAGGTGCCAGGCGGCGATGCCGGCGCGTTGCGCTTGACCGTCGTTGCGATACTGATCTCGATGGCCGCGCTGCTGGCCTCCGAGTTCCTCGCGCGCTGGGTCGGTCGGAGGGTCGAATTCGAATGACGCTGACCGTAGACATCCGCCACCGGCTCGGCTCCTTTGCGCTGGAAGCCGCCTTCACGGCGGAAGGCGGGGTTACCGCGCTTTTCGGACGCTCCGGCTCGGGCAAAACCTCTCTGGTCCGCAGCATCGCGGGTCTCATTCGCCCCGACCACGGCCATATCGCCCTCGACGGCCGGGTCCTGACGGATACCGACCGCAATGTCTTCACACCGCGCCACCGTCGCCGCTTCGGCTACGTCTTCCAGGAGGCACGGCTGTTTCCGCACCTGTCGGTGCGCCAGAACCTCGCCTATGGCCGTTGGTTTGCCGATAGCGCTCCCCGCGACGACCAATTCAGCACCGTCGTCGAATTGCTTGGCATCGGCGAGCTTCTCGACCGCCGACCCGGCCGGCTTTCCGGCGGAGAGAAGCAGCGTGTGGCGATCGGGCGCGCCCTGCTCGCCAGACCTCGGCTGCTGCTGATGGACGAGCCGCTGGCAGCTCTCGACGAAGAACGCAAGGCCGAGATCCTGCCCTATCTCGAGCGGTTGCGCGACGAGACGAAAATTCCGATCGTCTATGTCAGCCACTCGATCGCCGAAGTGGCGCGGCTCGCCAACCAGGTTGTGCTGCTTCGTGACGGTCGGGTCGAAGCCATAGGCAGCGCCGTCGAGGTGCTGAGCCTGCCGTCGACCGCCCAGGGCATGGAACGCCGGGAGGCCGGCGCGCTGCTGCAAGGCCGCGTCGAGAGCCTATCGCAGCAGCACCGCCTGTCGACCATTGCCCTGAAGACGGCAACGCTGCTGGTGCCAGGCATCTCCCTGCCGGTCGGCAAGGACGTGCGGATCCATATCCCTGCCCGCGACGTCATGCTAGCAACGCGCCGGCCGGAGGGACTGAGCGCCCTCAACGTTCTCGAAGGCACCATTACCGCCATTACCACCATCGCCGACGGCACGTTGGAGGTCCGCGTCGCCTGCGGTGGCGATGCCATCCTGTCGCGCATCACCCAATTGTCGGGCGAGCGGTTGGGGCTTGCCGATGGAATGACGGTCTATGCGGTGATTAAAACGGTCGCCCTGCAGTCCTGACCGGCGTTGTCAGCCCTCGGGCGGCGACGTGCCGGCTGAGCCTGGACGATAATGGGCTTCGAGCCATCCGATATCGTCGGCAAGCAGCGTCTCGGCGGCACGCTCCATTGTGCGGAACCGCTGCAGCAGCGCCTCGCCGAAGGGCGTCAACGCTGCCCCGCCGCCCTTTTGCCCGCCGCGCTGGGATTCCACCGATGGCTTGTCGAACATCCGGTTGAGATCGCTCACCAACAGCCAGGCACGGCGATAAGACATATTCATCGCCCGGCCGGCGGCAGAAATCGAACCGGTGGCACGAATATGCTCGAGCAGGGCCATTTTGCCACGGCCAAGCCTGTCTTGTCCGGGAAAAGCGATTCGCAGGATGACATCTGCAGTCTGGCGGGAATCTCTGGTCATGACCGGCAACTTTCGAGCGATGTCACCCTATACGCGGCGACGTCCGGGCTGTATATGGGCGAACCCGGAGCCAAGGCGCCTGGACTGGGCTTCATTTGCGGGCATTTGCGCGCGAGCGATGCCACAAAAGCACCAGATGCCGATAAACTCGGCTCCGACCGACCACGCAGACCTGCGCGCGTCTTGAAACCTTAAGGGTTTAATGTCTATCTTATGAGTCGATTTGGACGCCCGTTCAGATCGATCGCGTGCATGTTCTGTTACTCCTGAAAGGAAAAGCACTGACAACAGTACACGCCAAGGGAAGAACGCTCGCCGTTGCCCCGAAGAGCCCGGAACGTGGCGTTGATGCCGCCGCCCGCGCCCTGCAAGCCGTCCTCGCCAGCCTCGAGGATTCCAAAGCTGAAAATATCGCCACCATCGACATTGTGGGCAAGTCCGCGCTCGGCGACTACATGGTAGTCGTATCCGGCCGTTCGAACCGCCATGTCCTGGCGATCGCCGACCACCTGACCTCCGATATCAAGAGCGAAGGTTTTGGCAACCCGCGCGTCGAGGGTCTGGACGCCGGTGACTGGGTGTTGATCGACACCGGTGACATTATCGTCCACGTCTTCCGTCCGGAAATCCGCGAGTTCTACAACATCGAAAAGATGTGGGCCGCGCCGGATCTCGACGAGGGTACGATACACTAGCAGATCCGGTTTCCCGGACTGTCACGCAGATTTGACTGGCCGCCATGGCGAATGCCGCGCGGCAAGCTCATTTTTGTGGCCTTGATGGCCTTAGTCTCGGGAGTGGATATGCGCATTGGATTGTTTGCCGTTGGCCGGTTGAAAACCGGTCCGGAAAAGGATCTTGCGGCCCGCTATTTCGACCGCTTCGCCAAGACCGGGCCGGCCATCGGCCTGGATTTCTCGCGCGTCAACGAGGTGGCCGAAAGCCGCGCCTCGAACGGTGAAACGCGAAAACGCGAGGAAGCATCGATGCTCTTGAAGGCGCTGCCGGACGCCGGCGTGCTGCTGTTGCTCGACGAGCGCGGCAAGGCGATGGACAGCGAAGCCTTCGCCGCTCTTCTCGGCCAATATCGCGACCAGGGTAAGCGCGACCTGACGATCGCCATCGGCGGCGCCGATGGTCTCGATCCCTCGCTCTACGACCGCGCCGACGCCACTGTCTGCCTGGGCAAGATGACCTGGCCACACCAGCTGGTGCGCATCCTGATTGCCGAGCAACTCTATCGCGCCGTCACCATTCTCTCCGGCCATCCCTATCATCGCGTCTGATCTTGACGGATCACTCACAGAGGCGTGTTCTGTTTTCGGCCGACATCCGCGGATAACTCTTGGCCATCGGCGGCAAATCAGCTTACGCCTGCGCGACAGAGAAACCTTAAGCATAACAGAGATGAACCGATCCGCCGCCCCGCTGCCGCGTCTGCTCCTGCCGCCCGTCGCGGCATGTTTCGGCATGGCCTTTCTGCTGGCCGCAATCGCCACAGGTGGCTGGCAGGCGCGGGCCGAGGACGGCGTCGCCGACCCGACGGCCGCCCGCACACCGTCAGACCAGACCGCGAGCCCGGACGCGGATGCGGCGGCCAGCCAGCCGCCGGTCGATCCCGCCGCCGACCTGGCAGAGAAACGCGACCAGACGCGCGCCGAGCTCGATAGTCTGTCGAAATCCATCAGCCTTTCGGCTGAAAAACAGAAACAGCTTCAGGACAGCGTCGCCACCCTCGACAAGAGCAATGCCAGCCTGCGCCAGGCGCTCATCGATTCGGCCGCGCGCCGAAAGACGCTCGACCAGAAGATTGAGGACAGTGAAAGGGCGCTGACCGATCTCAAGGTCAAGGAAGGCGGCATTCGCCGCTCGCTGCACCAACGGCGCGGCCTGTTGGCCGAAGTGCTGGCCGCCCTCGAGCGAATGGGACGCAACCCGCCGCCGGCCCTGCTGGTCAGCCCCGACGACGCGCTGAACTCGGTGCGTAGCGCTATCCTTCTCGGCGCCGTCGTGCCTGGAATGCGCAAGGCGACGGAGAAGCTGCTGGCCGACCTTGGAGAACTCTCGACGCTCGAAGCCTCGACGGCAAAGGCAAAGGCCGATCTCTCGACGACGCTGACCGACAGCCTCGAGGAAGAGCGCCGGATGGATCTGCTGATTGCCGAGAACGATCGTCAGAGCAAGGAAAGTGCGGCGCAGATCGAAGCGGAGCGCAAGCGCGCCGAACAATTGGCGGGACAGGCAACCAGTCTCGAAGGCCTCGTCGCCTCGCTCGAAAGCCAGATCGGCTCGGTGCGCAGCGCCGCCACGGCCGCGCGCGAGGAGGAAGAGCGCCGCCAGCTGATGACCGACGAACAGCGCGCCGCGGCCAAGGCCCTGGCCGAAAGCGGGGTGCCCGATAAAAACCGCATTGCCCCCGCATATCGATTTTCAGACCTCAAGCAGAAGCTCGAGCTGCCTGCGGCCGGTGACATTCTTCGGCATTTTGGAGACGACGACGGAACGGGACATACGGCCTCCGGCTTGACGCTGGCAACGGGTCCCGGCGCGCTTGTCACAGCGCCCGCCGATGGCCTGGTGGTTTATGCCGGCGCCTTTCGCAGCTACGGACAGATGATCATCCTCGATACCGGCGACGGCTTTCACATGGTGCTTTCAGGCATGGATGCGATCAAGACGCGCCAGGGAAAATTCGTTTTTGCCGGTGAACCGCTTGCGGTCATGGGCGAGAAAAGAGTGGCAAGTGCGACGGCATTGGCGCTGGAAACGAACAGGCCAACGCTTTACATTGAATTTCGAAAAGATGGAAAGCCGGTTGATTCTCAACCCTGGTGGACCGCAAAGGATACTGGAAAGGCACGCAATGATTCGTAGGGCTTCTCTTGTCGTCATCGGCGCATTGATGGGTGCGACCGCCATGGGCGTCATTTACTCAGCAGGAGTCCCGGCGGAAGCTGCGAGCGGTTCCACCTATAAGGAACTGTCGGTATTCGGCGATGTCTTCGAAAGGGTGCGCGCGCAATACGTCACGCCGCCGCAGGAAGACAAGCTGATCGAGGCCGCCATCAACGGCATGCTGGCCTCGCTCGATCCGCATTCGAGCTACATGAATGCCAAGGACGCCCAGGACATGCGCACCCAGACCAAGGGTGAGTTCGGCGGTCTCGGCATCGAAGTGACGATGGACAAGGACCAGATCAAGGTCGGCTCGACCATCGAGAACACGCCCGCCGACAAGGCCGGCGTCAAGGCCGGCGACTTCATCACCGCCATCGACGGCGCACCGGTCAAGGGCCTGAAGCTCGAAGACGCCGTGCTGAAGATGCGTGGCGAGGTCAAGACACCGATCAAGCTCACCCTGCAGCGCACCGGCGTCGACAAGCCGATCGAACTGACGATCGTCCGCGACATCATCCCCGTTGCCGCCGTACGCTCGCATGTCGAGAACGATGTCGGCTACATCCGCATCCTGCAGTTCACCGAAAAGACGACGCCGGATCTGGAAGCCGCTATCCAGAAGATCAAGCAGACGGTTCCGGCCGACAAGCTCAAGGGCTATGTCCTCGACCTGCGCCTCAACCCGGGCGGCCTGCTCGACCAGGCAATCAATGTCTGCGACGACGTGCTGGAACGCGGCGAGGTCGTTTCGACCCGCGGGCGCAACCCGGACGAAACCCGCCGCTACAACGCCGGTCCGGGCGACCTGACCGACGGCAAGCCGATCATCGTGCTGATCAACGGCGGCTCGGCCTCCGCGTCAGAAATCGTTGCCGGCGCCCTGCAGGACCTGCGCCGCGCCACCATTCTCGGCACGCGTTCCTTCGGCAAGGGTTCGGTCCAGACGATCATCCCGCTCGGCGAGAACGGCGCGCTGCGCCTGACGACGGCGCTCTACTACACGCCGTCGGGCCGCTCGATCCAGGGCACCGGCATCACGCCTGACATCAAGGTCGACGAGCCCCTGCCCGACGATCTGAAGGGCAAGATGGTCACCGAAGGCGAATCCACCCTGCGCGGCCATATCAAGGGCCAGTCCGAAACCGACGAAGGCTCCGGCTCGGAAGCCTACGTACCGCCTGAGGTCAAGGACGACGTCCAGCTGAACTACGCGCTCGACCTGTTGCGCGGCGTCAAGAAGGACCCGGCCTTCCCGCCGAACCCTGACAAGGCGGTCGTCGCCAAGTAAGAAATAGCGCCGGGCTGGAAACAGACCCGGCGCCTTCACGAGACGAACAGCGTTTCCGGTTTTGGGGCGGACAGGAAAATTGGGAACGGATCTACACGCACCGCTTGGACAGAACCGTCCTCCGCGCCGCAAGCGCCGTCTGCCGCCCTTCGGGAGCCTCCTGGCTGCCCTTTGCCTGATGGCCGTTGCCGGCTTTTCCCTTTACACATCGCTCATCCGCGATCCGCTCGAGAAGACCGCCCCAGTCGAAACCGCGGCAAAAGCGCCGCCGGCGCCGGTTCCCGGCGATGCGCCGGCCGTCGATGACGCCACGCCCAAGGGCATGCCTCGAGCCGATCCGCAGTCGGGCGCCAATGTCCAGCGCACCTTGACCGGCGATGGCTCGGTCGTCACCACCTATGCGCCCAAGCCGCGTGACGGCAGCGGCGCCGTGCTGGTTGCCGGGACCCAGATCGGGCAGGACCCGCGCATGGCCGCCACGCCCAATGACGCACTGTTGGAGACTTCGCCCTTTGGCCGCCTGCCGATCGTCTCGCCCACGGGCCTGCGGCCGATGGACCAATATGCACGTCCCTGGTCCGGCGCCCACGGAACGCGCATCGCCATCGTCGTCGGCGGCCTCGGCCTCAGCCAGACGGGCACGCAGCGGGCCATCAAGCAATTGCCGGAAGAGGTGACGCTGGCCTTTGCTGCCAGCGGCAACAGCCTGCAGCGCTGGATGCAGGACGCGCGCCGCAGCGGCCACGAGATCCTGCTGCAGGTGCCGCTCGAGCCTTTCGACTACCCCGCGAACAATCCTGGCCCCGACACGCTTCTCACCTCCCAATCCGCCGCCCGGAATATCGAGAACCTGCACAAGGCGATGGGCGAGATCACCAACTATACCGGCGTCATGAATTATCTCGGCGGCCGCTTTCTTGCGAGCCCCGCGGCGCTCGAACCCGTCATGCGCGACATCGGCAAGCGCGGCCTTCTGTTTCTAGACGACGGCACTTCGGCGCAATCGAAATCCGGCACCCTGGCAAAGACGCTGGCGGTGCCCCACGCCTTTGCCGATATCCAGCTCGACGGTGAGCTCAACGCCGACGCCATCACCCGCAAGCTCGATGAGCTCGAGCGGATTGCCCGCCGCAACGGTTCGGCAATCGGCATTGCCTCTGCCTTCGACGAAAGCGTCGACGCAATCTCCGCCTGGTGTGAGAATGCTGCCACGCGCGGCATCGAGATCGTCGCCGTTTCGGCGCTGGCCAATGACCCGAAACGCCCCTGACACGAGGATCCCATGAGCAACAAATCCACTCCCGTCAAAGCCGACGACCTGCCCTATCGCCCCTGCGTCGGCGTCATGATTCTCAACGCCGAGGGCCTCGTCTGGGCCGGACGACGCATTCCGATCGGCAATTCGGAATATGACGGCTCGTCCAACCTTTGGCAGATGCCGCAGGGCGGGATTGACGACGGCGAGGATCCGCTGGAGGCCGCCTATCGGGAGCTCTATGAGGAGACAGGCATGAAGACGGTGACGCTGCTTGCCGAAGCCCGCGACTGGATCAACTACGATCTTCCGCCGGCGCTGATCGGCATCGGCCTCAAGGGCAAGTTCCGCGGCCAGACACAGCGCTGGTTTGCTTTCCGCTTCGACGGCGACGAAAGCGAGATCGCCATCAACCCGCCACCCGGCGGGCATCAGGCGGAATTCGACCAGTGGGAATGGAAGAGGATGGAAGAACTGCCGGAGTTGATCGTCACCTTCAAGCGCGCGGTCTATCAACAGGTGGTGGCCGAATTCCAGCATCTCGCCGGCATCGAAAAAAGTGACGGCTGATCGGGAAGGGGCGCGGCAGCCTGAGCTGCCGTGCAAAGCTATTCGGCTGAATCTGCCGAGTCGGCGTTGAGCTGGCCGTATTTTTCGGCACCGATCTTGGAGAACAGCTCGAGCTGCGTCTCCAGGAAGTCGATGTGGCTCTCTTCGTCGGCGAGCAGCGTTTCGAACAACTTCATCGAGACATAATCGCCGGCATCGTGACAGATGTCGCGTGAAATCTTGTAGGCCGCGCGCGCGTCATATTCGCCGGCAAGATCAGCCTCGAGCACTTCCTTGACGTTCTGGCCGATGCGCAGCGGCGCCAGTGTCTGGAGGTTGGGATGGCCGTCGAGGAAAATGATGCGCGCGACCAGCTTGTCGGCATGCTGCATCTCTTCGATCGATTCGGCGCGTTCCTTCTTGGCGAGCTTGGTGTAGCCCCAGTCTTCAAGAAGGCGGTAGTGGACCCAGTACTGATTGACTGCGCCCAGTTCGAGGAACAGGGCCTCGTTAAGCCGCTCGATGACTCTTAAGTCGCCTTTCAATATCCGCTCTCCTCTGGTCTTCATGGAATTTCTTGAGACGGGACATGAAATCAACTATTTCGCTGTCTGTCGAGTGGCGGCGGGCGTGGTAGTCTTCGGTTGTCTGTATGATCAGGTCGACAACACCGGGAAAGCACCCGCAGCAGCGGCCGCGCTTCGACATCGCGTGATAGACTTTCGAGGGCACGATCAACTGCCAGCAATCCTGATCCAGCAGCTCGGTGATGACCGCCCTGATGTCGTGATCGGTGATGTAATTACAGCTGCAAACCAGCATGGTTCTTCAGTCCGTCAAACATGACACTTGCTATCCTGTTTTTGCGAAAGAAGAGCCGCGATGTCAAGAAAGATTCCGTTGCTAGCCGCCTGAAGCCGTTGTCAAAGTGTCACATCGCCGTGAGCCGCACTGAATTCAATGGAAATTCCGCCCGCGTGGCATGACGCTGGCGGTCTCGGCGACCTCGGCATCATGGACAAGACTGCGCGCAAGGCGTTCCTTTTTCAGCCGTTCGCTCTGCAAGGCCTGCTTCTTCTGCCGGTGATCGGCTGTCGGTCGCAGGGCCTCGTCGGCCCTTTCGCTGGCACCGAAGCGGCGGGCCTCGCGCTGGAGGAGGCCGAGCGACGGTGTCAGATCCTCAAGATGGTCGGCAACGACGTGAATGACGCCATTGGCGCTCTGCAGCCGGCCACGCACTTTAACCAGCCGCGCCCCCATGGCGATGGATCGGTATTTCTCGAAGATCTTCGGCCAGACAATGGCATTGGAAACACCGGTCTCGTCCTCCAGCGTCATGAAAACCACGCCCTTGGCCGAACCGGGCCTCTGGCGCACCAGCACCAGGCCGGCAATGGTAAGCTTGCGGCCGGACGGCACGGTCAGAAGATCGACATTGCGGACAATGCCCATCTGCGCGAAATCAGCCCGCAGGAAGGCCACCGGATGCGCCTTCAGCGACAGCGACAGGGCGCGGTAATCCTCGATCACCTCTTCGCCCGGGAGCATGGCGGGGAGGGTGACATCGGGTTCGATTTGCAGATCGGCGCGGTCGGCAAGATCGAACAGCGGCAGCTTTTCCGCAGCGCTCCTGGCATCGAGCGCCCGCATCGCCCAGAGAGCCTCGCGCCTGCTAAGCCCAATCGACTGGAAACCATCGGCATCGGCCAGCTTCTCGATGTCGCTTTTCGTCAGTCCCGAACGAAGCCAGAGATCGCGCACGGACCCATAGCCACCACCACGCCGGGCCACGAGCCTATGCCGAATATCCTCCTCCGACAGGCCGCGCACCTGACGGAAGCCGAGCCGCACCGCCTTTTGCGTCCGGATGACATCTCGCATCGAGGCATGCCGCCGATCGATGGGCGATCCCCTCGCATAGGATTCGAGGGTCGAATCCCATTCGGACAGGTTGATATCGACCGGACGCACCTCAACCCCATGCTCGCGGGCATCGCGCACCAACTGCGCCGGCGCGTAGAAGCCCATCGGTTGCGAATTCAAAAGGGCTGCGCAGAACACATCCGGATAGTAAGCCTTGAACCAGCAGGAGGCATAGACCAGCAGCGCGAACGAGGCGGCGTGGCTCTCCGGGAAGCCGTATTCGGCGAAGCCCTCGATCTGGCTGAAGCAACGCTCGGCGAATTCCTGCGTGTAATTATTGGCGAGCATGCCGGCGATCATGTCATCCCTGAATTCGTTGACCTTTCCGGAGCGCTTGAACGTTGCCATGGAGCGGCGCAGGCGGTCGGCCTTGGCCGGCGGAAAACCGGCGGCGGTAATGGCAATCTGCATCGCCTGCTCCTGAAACAGCGGCACGCCGAGGGTGCGCTTCAGCACCTCCTTCAGCGCCGGGCTCGGATAATCGATCTCCCGTCCGAGGCGGACATCCTCCCGCCGTTTCAGATAGGGATGCACCATGTCGCCCTGGATCGGCCCGGGCCGAACGATAGCCACCTCGATCACCAGATCGTAGAAAACGCGGGGCCGCAGGCGTGGCAGCATGCTCATCTGCGCCCGGCTTTCGATCTGGAAGACGCCGATCGTATCGGCGCGGCAGATCATGTCGTAGACCGGCTCGCCGTCCTCGTGGTCGCGGTTGCCGAGATCGGCCAGCGTCTTCTTCACCTCGTAGTGCAGCGCCAGCATCTGAAACGCTTTGGCAAGGCAGGTCAGCATCCCGAGCGCCAGGATATCGACCTTCAGGATGTCGAGCACGTCGAGGTCGGTCTTGTCCCATTCGATCATGTAACGATCGGGCATGGCGGTGTTCATGATCGGCACGATCTCGTCGAGCCGGTCGCGGGTGATGACGAAGCCGCCGACATGCTGGGTCAGGTGGCGCGGAAATCCCATCAGTTCCGACGCGTAGGACAGCACCCGCTGGGTGGTGCGGTCCGACAGGTCGAGCCCCGCGGCGCGCGCCTCGCGCTCCGACAGGTCGTCGGATGACCAGCCCCAGACGGTGCTCGCGAGAGCCGACTGCACGTCTTCCGAGAGCCCGAAAGCCTTGGCGACCTCGCGACCGGCAGAGCGCGCGCGGTAGCTGGTCACCGCCGCCGTCAGGCCGGCATGGGCGATGCCATAGGTCTTGTAGATGTGCTGGATTACCTCCTCGCGACGGGCATGCTCGAAATCGACATCGATGTCAGGCGGCTCGTCACGGTCCATCGAAATGAAGCGCTCGAACAGCAGCGTGCTCTTCTCCGGATTGACCTCGGTGATCTCAAGACAATAGCAGAGCGTCGAATTGGCCGCCGAGCCGCGCCCCTGGCACAGGATATTCAGCTCGTAGCGGGCGTGCTGGATGATGTTGTGAACCGTCAGGAAGTAGGATTCGTAGCCCTTCTGGCGAATGAGGTCGAGTTCGTAGCGGATCTGCGTGGCGATTTTCTCCGTCACGCCCGCCGGATAGCGCCGCGCGGCGCCAAGCCATGTCAAGCGCTCCAGGGTCTGCGCCGCCGTCTCGCCCGGCGCGCTTTCGTCCGGATAATTATGCTTCAGCTCATCGAGCGAGAATTGCAGGCGCGCAAAGAAGCTCTGGCTGTTTTCGACCGCACTGGGATAGGCGGCAAACAGCCGCGCCATTTCCCGCGCCGGCTTCAGGTGCCGCTCGGCATTCGGCGCCAGCAGAAAGCCGGCGTCGGCGACCGCCACATGTTCGCGGATGGCCGTGACGATATCGGCCAGCGGGCGACGGGCAGGGACATGGTAGAGCGGCTGGTTGGTGGCGATCAGCGGCAACCGCACTTTCGATGCCAGCATCGCCAAAGCCTCGAAGACCAAGCGGTCGCGGCCGTCATAGGACGGTGAGAGCACCAGGTGCAACTGCCGTGGAAAGCGCGTCCGCAATCGTTCGAGACAGTCAGACAGGGCCTGCCAGCCGGCCTTGTCCTCGACAAGGGCAGGCGCGGGGACGGCGGCCAGCATCATCGCGTCGCCCCAGGCAATAAGATCCTCCTCATAGAGGATGCAGGCGCCCTTTTCCGCGCGCAGATTGCCGGCGCTGAGCAGGCGGCAAAGATGGCCCCATCCCTTGCGGTTTTGGGGGTAGGCGAGAATATCCGGCGTCCCATCGGCAAACACCAGCCGGGCGCCGGGCTGGAAACGATAATTGCTCTGCCGGGCAATCGCATGGGCACGCACCACGCCCGCCACGCTGTTGCGATCGGCGATGCCCAGCCCCGCAAGGCCCACCGCTTCGGCCGCCCCGACCATTTCCTCCGGGCTCGACGCGCCTTCGAGGAAGGAGAAATTTGTCCTGGCGCCGATCTCGAAAAAGACGGCGGAAACGGCTGGGCTCATGCGAAGACCCCGTGCATCAGCCAGCGCGGCGGCGCGCCATGGCCATAGAGCCCCTCGCGAAACATCCAGAAGCGATGGCCGCCCTGCACTTCCAGCCTGAAATAATCGCGCGGCGGCGCATCCTCGCCGTCGATCCACCATTCGCGCGCCAGACGCTCCGGTCCCTCGGCGCGCAAGACCTCATGCATCGTCCGCCGCCAGCGAAACCGTTGCGGCGGCCCTTCCGGCACCTCGGCCATGAAGGTCTCCACCGGTTCCGGTGTCCTGAAAAGCCGCAGCGGCCGCTCGGACCGGCCGGAGCCGGCTGCAGGACCCCGATCCGCAGCAGGCTTGTCCGACAGCACCTTATCTGCGGGCACGAATTGGACCGCGCGCTCCGGCACATGGCTTTCCACCAGCTCCAGCGCCTGCAGGCAGGCGCGACCGAGCCGGGCCGAGACCTGGTCGACGAAGGCAGCCAGCGACTGTTCGGATTGACCGCCAGCGGTAAAATCCGCCTGTAGCGCATCGAAGACGTCGTGCTGCAGCACGTTGAGCCGGACAATTTCGTAGCCAAAGCCGGCATCGAGATCGTCATGCACGGCCTTGATGCGTTCGGAAAACAGGGCCGCGATGCGCTTCGGCTCGCGCAGCGGCTTCGACGCGCCGGCGGAGATCCGGAACACCGCACCATCGACCCGAAACAGCAGCAGCTCGAACAACCGGCCGCCGACGCCGCGGGCCTCCAGCCCCGGCTTCAGCGCGGCCCCCAACTGGCCGGCCAGCTGCAGAATATCGTCCTCGGCCTGAATGGGCTCGATCAGGCGCCGCTCGGCCGAAAGGCTTGCCACCGGCCGCCGTGGCGAGATCGGCTCCTCGTCGAGCCCGAGGGCCTGGTCGAGGCGCAAGAGCAGGTGCGAGCCGAACCGCCGCGCCAGCGGCGCTCGGGCTGCCGCCAGGATATCCCCGACCTGCTTCAGGCCGAGCTTCTGCAGGGCCGCGACCGTCTGGCCGTCGAGCCGGAGCGACGCCACCGGCAGCGGCGCCAGCACCGTTTCCATCTCGTCCTCTTCCACAATGCCGCTGCGACCGAAGCGGGCGACGGCCCAGGAGAGGCCCGGCGAGGAGGAAATGGCGCCCCGCACCTCCAGACCGAGATGGAACAGCCGGAACAGGATGTCCTTCAGCAAGGCCTTCTCGCCGCCGAACAGATGGGCGCAGCCGGTGATGTCGAGGAACAACCCGTCCCGGCCATCGAGCGACACCAGCGGCGTATAGCGGTCGCACCAGTCGGCCATTGCCTCCAGCAGCCGCCGGTCGGCCGCCTCATCGTCCTCGACAACGTCAAGCTCCGGACACATCGCCCGCGCCTCGGCCACGCCCTGTCCCGGCTTCAGGCCGATCCCCTCGGCTGCCGCTTCCAGCGCGGTCAGGCGCATGGCATTCTTCACCCGCCCGGCGCAGACCAGCGGCGCAGTCTCAGGACGCCCGGTGGTACGCCAGGACAGACCCCATCGCTTGCGGGCGATCCGATCGGTCGACAGCCGCGGAAAGCTGAGCGCCAGGATGCGCTGCTGGCCGCGCGACAAGGGCAGGGTGCTGGGAGATAGGAGAAAATTGGCGGTCATGGGCATTCCATTCGAGGACAAACGAGAGGGGAGCCGGGTTGCGGCTCTTTTCCAGGGTGAGACGAAAGGACGGATTGCCGATGCTGCCGCCCAGCATCGATCCGTCCGGCAGGGCCCGCGCCGAGGCCGGCGCGGGTTCGACATGGAGGCGCAGCAGGGCGCTGCTGGCCTCCTCTTCTCCGGCTTGTCTGAGGACGAACAGCGGTCGCCCGGCCGCCTTGGCCCGCAGGCTGAGGCGGCGACTTTCCGTCAGCCCGAAATGGGCCGGATTGCCGCGCACCTCCAGCACGACCAGTCTGAAGGCGGCGCTGGCAAGGGCAGCCTCCGCCAGCCACAGCGCTTCATCGAGCTTGCGCGGCGCCGCGTACAGGAAGCCGCGCGGCGCGACGCCGAAATCCCGAAGCCCCAGGGCATAGGGCAGGCCGGCTTCCAGCATCACCATCGTCTCGCCGATCCACAAGACCGGGGAGACCCCGGCCTCGCCGTCGCGCACCCTGAGCCTTGCCGTCAACGCCAGAGCGAAGCCGGTCGTGGCCCCGGCATCACGCAGGGTGGACGAGCGGATTTCGGTCAGCGCATCAAGCGCAAAGCCGCCCTGCAGTGCCGCATCGAGGTCCGCGACCCCCGTCGAAAGCAGTGCTGCACCCCGGGAATCAGCCGACCGCAAAGCCGGCGAATGGCCCGCCAGAACAGCGTGTTCTGCCGCCGCAAGAGCCGGCACGGGCTTGCCTTCCAGACGGGCGATGGTTTCGCGCAGGGCAAAAAGCGTCTCCCGCGCCACGGCATTGTGGGCCATGGACGTTAGCTCCTGATAAGATCGTTCCTGTTATGTTCTTATAGATTCCAGAGCGCTAAAGAAGAGTCAACAGGGATTCGCTGTGAATTTATTCCTGCCTTGAATTGGCTCTCGAAATATTTCGCCAAAGCCTCTATATGGGCCAAAAGAAGGGAATGAGATCATGGCCCGCATTGACCAGAGCGACGATTGGCGGGACCGCCATGCGCCAACCATCAGCGCATTCGAGTCGCTAGCAACAGAGGCCTATGGTCATCTGCCAGAGGAATTCCGCGCGCTGACCGGCAACCTCTCGATCGAGATCGAGGACTTTCCGGACGACGAGATCGTCGAGGACATGGCGCTGGAAACGCCCTTCGACCTGCTCGGCCTGTTCGAGGGGCGCGGCATTTCCGAGCGTTTCACCGTAGAAACCGGCGAGATGCCGAACCGAATCCGGCTCTATCGCCGGCCGATCATCGACTACTGGGCCGAGAACGACGAGACGCTTGGCGATATCATCACCCATGTGCTGATCCACGAGATCGGCCACCATTTTGGTCTCAGCGACGCCGACATGGAGCGCATCGAGGCAAGTGCCGAAGAGGCGACCGACCGCTGAAGCGGCTGGCTATTGCTCGGACAGCTTCATCTCGGGGTCGTAGTCCTTGCCCTCGACATCCTTCACCACCGCCTGGCCGCATTGCATCGTGCCGGTGGCCGCGTTGAAGGCGTAGGTCGGCGAGCCCGACAGCACCCAGCCCTTGGCAAGCGCGGCTGAAACCTTGTGGCAGAAGGAGGCATCGTCCGGGCCGGTGAGGAAGCGATAGAGTTTCATGAAGGCGTCTTTCTGTCTGCAATCAGACCGGCTTTATGAACCAGCGCTTCGGCCTCGACAAGATGCAGCCGCTCGACCATCTGTCCGTCGAGGGTGATGACGTTGAGCCCGGCAGCCGTTGGATCGGCAAAGGCGGCGATGATCTTTCGTGCCTGTTCGATGGCCGCCTGGTCGGGGCCGAAATGCCGGTTGGCAGCCTCGATCTGGGCCGGATGGATCAGCATCTTGCCGTCATAGCCCATCGCCCGCCCCTGCGCGCATTCGGCGGCAAGGGCATCCAGGTCCTTGAAATCGTTGAAGACGCTGTCGATCGCGTCGAGCCCGTAGGCGCGCACCGCCAGCACCACCTGCATCAGCCACGGCACCAGATAGGCGCGGCCCGGCAAAGGCAGCACGCCGGTCTCCTTGCGCAGGTCGTTGAGACCGACGACGAAACAATCGAGTCGCGAGCCGGCTGTCCGCCCGGCCTCGGCGAGCGCGGCGGCATTCAGGATCCCGCGCGGCGTCTCGATCATCGCCCAGATGCGCAGGCTCTCCGGCGCATCGGCCTCATAAAGCCGGTCGCTGACCGCTATGATATCCTGTAGTTCGTCGACCTTGGGCAGAAGCACGGCATCCGGCTGCAGGGCCAGCACCAGATCCAGGTCCGCATTGCCGTATCCGGAGGCCAGCGCGTTGATGCGGATGATGCGCTCCTTGCCGACTGGCAGAGGGCCGTCGAAGAAGGTGCGCAGATTGTCGCGGGCTTCGGCTTTGCTGTCCGGCGCCACCGAATCCTCAAGATCGAAAATCACCGCATCGCAGTCGAGACTGTGGATCTTGTCGAGCGCCCGCCGGTTGATCGCCGGCACGCTGAGGACGGAACGACGCAGGCGGGTGGAACGGGTGTGCGGTAAACGGCTCATCAGCGAGTTCTGCCAAGCTTTACCCTCTCAGGCAAGACAACAAAAAGCCACGCTCCTCTTGCAAGCAAGGAGATCTGGGGCCACATTGGCTGCAGAGAAAGGTCCCAAAGCCATGAAGAATATTCGTTCGCTGTTCCTCGCCGTCGTCGGCGTCGCCGTTTTTGCGGGGCTTGCGCTTCTCACCGTTTCCATGACGCTCGTTTTTGCGGCCATTCTCACGTTGTGCCTCGCTGTTCGCGTGCTTTCGACCCGCGCCAAGCCGGTACCCGTTCGCGCCAAGGCGGACCGCAACCGACCCATGCGCGTCTGGAACGATGGCCGCGGCACGATCATCGACCTGTGAGCAGCGCGGCCTGATCGCCAGGGTACGCGTCGACCGGGCCTCGCGGTGATATTTTTCTTCATTTCTTGCCCGATTTGCTCTATGGGCTGAAAAAATCCGTTGATACGGCGAAATCGCAGGCAGGAATTCCCATGGACAAGTTCGTGAAGCTGACGGGTGTCGCGGCACCTCTTCCGGTCGTCAATGTCGATACCGACATGATCATCCCGAAGGATTATCTGAAGACCATCAAGCGCACCGGCCTTGGCGTCGGCCTGTTTGCCGAAGCCCGATACCGGGACGATGGCACGCCGAACCCCGACTTCGTCCTCAACAAGCCAGCCTACCAGAACGCCAAGATCCTGGTTGCCGGCGACAATTTCGGCTGCGGCTCGTCGCGCGAGCATGCGCCCTGGGCCCTGCTCGACTTCGGCATCCGCTGCGTCATCTCGACCAGCTTCGCCGACATCTTCTACAACAACTGTTTCAAGAACGGCATCCTGCCGATCACGGTCTCGCCCGAGAACCTGGAAAAGCTGATGGATGACGCCTCGCGCGGCTCCAATGCCGTCCTGACGGTCGACCTCGAAGACATGACGATCAGCGGCCCCGATGGCGGTTCGATCACCTTCGACCTCGATGCCTTCAAGCGCCATTGCCTGCTGAACGGCCTCGACGACATCGGCCTGACATTGGAAAAGGGCGCGTCGATCGACCGCTTCGAAAAGGCCAACGCAGCCTCCCATCCCTGGGCCTGATGCTAGCGACTGACGATCTCCAAAGCCGGGCTGAAATGCTCGGCTTTTTTTGTATTTCGTCAATTTTGGCACCGCCGCGCACCAGCCAACCTTACTGCTCGAATTTGGCACAGTCTCGTCCGAGACCGGGGTTTTCGGCTTAACTCTTTCTTCGTTTGAATCCTTTAGTCCTCGTCCGAGGACAGATAGCTGTGTGTTATCGGGAATGAAAATGAGCGGCACCAAGAATTTTACCGGCTGGGCCATCGATCGGGCTGAAGCCATCGTTGCCGATCAGGGATTCGATATCCTCGAATCGACAGACAACTCTTCAGGCTGGACGCGGGAGCAGCGAATTGTCCGGCTGACCCTGGCGATCATCGAAGCGCTTGTCGATGCGCATAATTTCAATCGCAACGATGACAAGCCGGCCCGCGGACTGCACTCCTGACGCATCGTCAGACTCCGTTTTGTCTTTGACATCCCCTGCCAAACCCCATGACCGCTGCCCTCCGGGCTTCATCGTGCGCTGCACGGCTGTCAACGCCAGCCGCCCCACCGCTGCCCTGATTTGAGACGCAGACTTCCCTTTAGCTCAACCGCAAATAAGCATCCCCTTAATAATTTCAGACTATAGGTTCACGGTCGCGAAAATGCAGGACTGACATGGACGAGCATGACATCATCCCTCCGGCGGTATTGGCGTCAATGCTGATGCGGATGTTCGAACTGGCGCCGATCGCCATGACGATAACCACCAGCGACGCGAAAACCTCCAGCTACGCCAAAGTCAACGACGCCTATCTGCGGCTGACCGGGCTCACCTGGGACAAGATCAAGGGCAGGATATTGACGTCCGAGGGATCGGCCATCGACAGTCCGGCCCGTGACAGACGTCACCGCCTGTTGTCCGAGGAAGGAAGCTTCGAACTCGAGGAGGTCGACATCTGCCATGTCGACGGCACGGTGATACCGACGCTGATCTCTGCACAGCGCACCGTGGTCGATGGCGTCTCCTTCGATGTCGAAGTCATCGTCGACGTGTCGTCGCGCGTTCGCCAGCAACGGGAAATCGAGAACGCGCTCAAGGCGTCGGCCCGCACCGATGCCCTTTCCGGATTGCCGAACAGGGCCAGCTTCGACGAATTCATCGCCGATCATATCGCCCGCCATGGACCGACGAACGATACGCTGGCGCTTGCCTTCATCGATCTCAATGGTTTCAAGGCTGTTAACGACAGGCTCGGCCATGCCGCGGGCGATGAGGTCTTGCGGATCGTGGCCGCGCGCCTGCGGGAACATTTCCGTGCCAACGACTTCATTGCGCGGATCGGCGGCGATGAGTTCGCAGTGCTGATCGAAATCGATCCGTCGACACGCTTCGGCCTGGGCCAGACTATCCAGGACACGATGGAGCGCGTCTTCAAGCCGATCGCCATCGACGGCATGGTGACCTACACCGGCGCCGCGGTCGGCGTGACCTTCCTGCAGGCCGGTGACGGAATGGCATCCTTCGTCAAGCGCGCCGACGACTTCATGTATATCGCCAAGACCACCACTGAACGGATTGCCGTCGTCTGCTTCGGCCAGATCCTCGAGCCGATGTCGCTAGCGGCACGCGCCGACAGGGCAGCCTTGAGAGCAAGACAGGCCTGACCAGGCCACGAGCCAGAGCGGATGGCCTTATTAATGACCGCCCGCAGGCGCTCCACCGCTGAGGTCGATCTTGCGGAGAATCAGCGCCAGCGGGATGACAGCGAGCGAAATGACCATCAACGTATGGAACACGTCGATATAGGCAAGATAGCTCGCCTGCTGCTGTACCTGATTGCTGATCCAGGCGAGCGCCTGCGATTGCGCATCGGCCATGCTCGATCCGCGGCCGATGAAATATTCGGTGACCGATTGCAGGCTGCTGGTATAGCCCGGATCCGACGGCACGACGCCCTCGACCAGCCGGCTCTGGTGGAACTGCTCGCGATGGGCGAGCACGTTCGAGGCAATTGACACGCCGATCGAGCCGCCGGTGTTGCGGGCCGCGTTGATCAAAGCTGAGGCTTGGTCGGTCTGGTCCGGACGCAGCCCGTCATAGGAAGCGGATGTGATGGGGATGAAAATCAGCGGCAGGCCGAGACCCAGATACATGCGCGACCAGACGAAGAAGCCGAAATTGAGATCGCCGTAGAGCCGCGTCATGTCCCACATGGCGGCCGCGATGATGCCGCCGCCGATGGCGATCAGGTAGCGCGGCTGCACCTTGGTCGCCAGCCGACCGCAGACGAACATCATGACCATCGTGACGAGGCCGCCGGGAGACAGCGCCAGGCCCGCCCAGGTCGCGGTGTAGCCGAAGTTTTCCTGCAGGACCTGCGGAATGAACTGGGTCGTGGCGATCAGGATGGCGCCGGTTGCCAGCATCACGATGAAGCAGGACCCGAACTGCCGGCTGGCCAGCAGCCCGACATCGATGATCGGGTTTCGCTTCGTCATCAGCCACGGGATGGCGGCGATGAAGGCGGCGACGCAGAGGGTGGTGGTGACGACGATGAAGGTCGAATCGAACCAGTCTTCCGTCTGGCCGCGATCGAGCACCATCTCGAGGGCACCGAGGAAGGTCGCAACAAGCAGGAAGCCGACGATATCGAAGCGGATACGCTTGCGGCGCATCTCAGCCCGCTCCTTGCGCAGCTTTTCCGGCTCCTTCACCAGCATGTAGACCAGCGCGATGGCAAGCACGCCCACGGGGCCATTGATCAGGAAGCACCAGTGCCAGGAGAAGTTGTCGGACAGATAACCGCCGAGCGTCGGGCCTACGACCGGCGCCACCACGACGGCGACACCGAACAACGCAAAGGCCTGGCCGCGCTTGGCCGGCGGAAAGGAATCCGCCAGGATCGACTGCGAGATCGGCACCATGCCGCCACCGGCAAAGCCCTGGATCATGCGGAACAGCAGCAGCGACTCGAGGTTCCACGCAAGCCCGCAGAGGATCGAGGAGACCGTGAACACGGCAAGGCAGGCAAGATAGAAGCGACGGCGGCCGTAGCGCTTGGCGATGAAGCTGCTCGCCACCAGAACGATGGCGTTGGAAACGAGATAGGTGGTCACCACCCAGGATGCCTGATCGGAACTGACGGCGAGGCCACCGGAGATGTAGCGCAACGCCACATTGGCGATCGTCGTATCCAGCACCTCCATGAAGGTCGCCAGCGAGACGACCATCGCGATGAGCCAGGGATTGACGGTGGGGGACGCATCCGACTTCGCCCCGCCGGCGGTGGCAGCGCCGCTCACGCTCAGTGCCTCGGGCGCACGGTGACGGTCGGGATCACCGACATGCCGGGTCCGATCGAAACATCGGATGGCCATTTGTCGACGACGATCTTGACCGGCACCCGCTGGGTCACCTTGACGTAGTTGCCTGTGGCGTTCTCGGCCGGCAGCAGCGAGAAGGCCGTGCCCGAGCCGGGCTGTACGGAGGCAACCTTGCCTGCAAGCACATGATCCGGATAGGCGTCGATCGTGACATCAACCGGTTGCCCCGGGCGCATGTCGGTGAGCTGCGTTTCCTTGAAATTGGCCGTTACCCAGATTTCATCCGGCACGAACATGGCCACCGCCTGCGCCGCCTGCACATACTGGCCCTTGGAACCGCTGAGCCGGACGACGCGGCCCGGCTGGGCCGCGGTGATCGTCGTATATTTGAGGTTCTGCTCGGCGGTCTCGACCTGCGCCTCGGCCTGGTGAAGATCGGCGACGGCGCTGGCGCGCTGGGCTTCGGCCGCCGCCTTGTTCTTGACGGCGGAGGTGACGCTCGCCTGCGCCTGGGCCAGATTGGCTTCGTTCTGGCGCAGAGTCGATGTCGCCTGCTGCTGCGTCTGCTGCGAGCCGGCACCGGTTTTCAGCAGCTGATCCTGACGAGCAGCCTCGTCCTTGGCGAACTGCAGCGCGGCCTTTGCCGAGGCTTCCTGCGCCTTCTGCTGATCGATCGAGGCGGCGCTGGCGGCGATCTGCGCATCGGCATTGGCAATGGCGGCATTCGACACGTCGATCTGGCTCTTCGCCTGGTCGAGCGAAATCTGATAGTCGCGCGGATCGATCTTGACGATCACGTCGCCGGCATTGACGTGCTGGTTGTCGGTCACGGGCACGTCGGAGACATAGCCCGACACCTTGGTCGCAACCGAAAAGCTGCGGGCATCGACAAAGGCATCGTCGGTCGTTTCATAGGGATGCACATAGATCAACCAGTAGGCATAGGCGCCGACAGCAAGCAGAACGATGGCGATCGCCGCCAGCAGCACGATGAAGGGATGGCGGCGCAATACCGAGGGTTTCTTTTCCGCCTCGGCCTGCGCTTCGTCCTGTTCCTGCCCATTGGCGGCCGGCGTCTGGTTCTCGTCCTCCACGGCATCGGCAGGCCTTTCGGCGCGACGGGTCGGGGCGTGCGGGGTATTGTCCAAGGTGGCATCCTGAGATGATGGAGAATGACCACCAGAACGCAGTCCCGATCAATAGGTTCCCAATCGAATTAGTCGCCGGGATCGCTATTCTGTCTCGAAAAACACGAAGGAGCGATCGGCGGTTTCGAGCAGCGTATCGGCGATTGCGCCATAGGACAGGCGCTCGCCCGCCCTGCGGCTGACGCCGAGCACGATCAGGCTGTAATTGCCCCGCCGCGCATGTCGCAGGATCGACAGCTCCGGGGCTGAGCCCTCCTGGACGATCTTGCGCACCTTGACGCCGTTGTAGAGGGCGATCTCGTCGATCTTCTTGAAGGCGGCGACATGGGCGTTGCTGGAATCGCTGACACGCGGCAGCGAACGCATCTGGTGCGGTTCGCGGATGTAAAGAACGGTGATCCGGCACCCCGTCGCCTTGGCGATGACGAAAGCCAGCTCGGCCGCGCGCGTTGAGCGCTCGGTGCCGCTGATCGGCACGAGGATGCGCAAGTCCGGGTCCGACGGCAAATCGCCACGACAGGAGACGATCGCAGTCGTTCCCTTGAAAGCCGAGGTCATCACCGACAGTTGCTCGTGGAAGCCGCCGGCCGCATCGACGGTCGGCTCCACCCCGACGAACAGCAGGTCATGCCCCTTCTCGGCACTCTCGCCGAGGATCTTGCGCAGGTTGGCATCCTTGATCTTGGTGGTGATGTGAATATCGGTTGTTTCGGTCGATGCCGGATCGGCCGTGGCGGCCACGGCCTCATCGGCCGCCGCCTGGACGCGCCCGGCGCCGTCCTCGACACGCGCCTCGGCCGCCTTGGGATCCGTACCGGTATCCGCCTTTTCAGTGCCCGTTTTCGACTGCGTCGGAGCATCTTCCCCGACGATATCGAGCACGGTGACAGGTGTCTTGCGCACGGCGGCGAAATGGCCGGAGATGCGCGCCGCCAGATGGCTGCTCGGCGACACGTCGATTGCCAGCAGTATGCGCTCGAACTTCTGCAGGAAGCTGCGCTCCTCGAACGCCTCGTGTTTCAGCCGCTCGCGCTCCTCGTCGCGCATCGGCAGGCGCGCCAGGGCCCAGCGCAGCGTCGGCGGCATGGCCATGGTGGTCACGACCGCCATGGCGACGATGACCGAAAACAGCCGCTCGTCGAGAACGCCGACCGACAGGCCGATGGTGGCGACGATCACCTCGGTCGAGCCGCGGGCATTCATGCCGCAGCCGAGCGCCAAGGCCTCGGCATTGGAGAATTTGCCGATCTTGGCACCGGCAAAGGCACCGCCGAACTTGCCGAGGCTGGCGATGACGATCAGCCCGACGGCCAGCAACAGCGTCGAGGGATCGGCCAACACGCTGAGGTCGGTATGCAACCCGGTGAGGCCGAAAAACACCGGCATGAACAGGGCCGTCGTCAGTGCCCGCAGCTGCTCGTCGATCTGTCGCGTCAGGATCGGCGATTCGCCGACCAGAATGCCGGCCACGAAGGCGCCGAGCACCGTGTGGACACCGATCGCGTTGGTGATGATCGCCATGCCGCCCATGATGGCGATGATGGCGCTCAGAACCGGCAGGTCGCTGCGGAAGCGGTCATTGGTGAAGCGAATGATCTCGAACACCAGCTTGCGGCCGATGGTGAAGCTGAAGGCCATGAAGGCGAGCGTGCCGATGACGGCCTTGGCAAGCGTCGGCAGGTCGACCGCACCCTTCTCCGCCAGGCTGAAGGTGACGGCGATGATCACCCAGCCGACCGTATCGTCGATGATCGCCGAGGCGACGATCAGCTGGCCGACATTGCGGCGCATGAAATCCATCTCGCGCACGACAGAGGCGACGATCTTGACCGACGAGATCGACAGCGCAGTGCCGAGAAACAGCGAGGTCACCAGCCGCTTGTCCGGATCGGGCAGGAAATCGGTCGGGATCAGCTCGCCGAGCGCAAAGCCGAAGGCGAACGGCACGACGATGCCGGTCAGCGAAACGCCGAGCGCCGCCCGTCTCAGGCGCTTCGCCAGCCCTAAGTCGGTCTCCATGCCGGCCAGCAGCAGCAGGAACAGGATACCGAGCTGCGCCACGGCATCGATCATGCTCTTCTGCTCCGGCGAGCTCGGGAACATCTGCGCCTGCGCATCCGGCCAGATCTGGCCGAGCACGGAGGGACCGAGCAGAATGCCGCCGATGATCTGTCCCATGATCGATGGCTGGCCGATCCGCACCATGGCCTCGCCGAGCAGGCGTCCGATGACCACCAGGATGACGATCTGGATCAGAAACAGGCTTTCCGAGCCCCCGCCCTTGGCGCCTTCGGCGGCAAAGGCGACTGACGGCGCCAGCATAACGGAGGCTGCCGCCGTCCACAGGGCGCGACGGCGGGAAAAATCTGGTAATTTACGAAAGAGCATCAATCGGAGGGCCTCGTTGCGTCTGCCTGCAACGTCGATGGAGACGGCGCGTTCCCTGGCAATAAACGTCCAGATGGGCTCGTTCCAGAAAAATCAACCCGAGCCCGGGCCTTGCGGCACGGGCACCGTGTTTGCTGTCTGTGTTCGGACCTCGGATAGCGGGCCGCGGAGCAACATTGGCGCACGCCCTTGCATACGGACAGGTGCAGGCTTAAATCGCCCGCTAACGAGACCGGATCGGAGACAAGATGAACCCGCTCACCAAGCCGCAGCGCGAAGGAAAGTATCGCGACAGGGATATCGACTGCCAGGAGGCCTTGGAAAAGGCGTTCATGGAGATCGCCGGCGTTCAGTCCAACACCGTGGTCGCGGCAGCAGGCGGCACCATGTCTCCGGCGCTGGCAGCACTTGCCAAGCGCGCCGAGGCTGTCGGATGGTCGCTGGAAGAAGCCGAGGTCGCCATCAGCGAGCTGGCACAGAACCTGCTGGACGAAGACGCAGCCAACGCGGCCGAAGACGAATAGCTGGCTTGACGGGGGAGGCGGTCAGCCACGCAGGATGGCGTCCGCCTCTTCCAGGCTCATCTCGAACACTGCATTGCCGATCGTGAAGCCGAAACCGTTGCGGGCAAGCGCCGAGAGTTCCTTGGCCTTGCGCTTTTCATCCGCCTCGCCGCGTCGGAACGGACCAAAGGCGCGCTTGCGGGCAAAGACAACAGCGGCATAGAGATCGTCGGTCTCCTGGAGGGCGGTGGCGGCAACTTCCGTGTCGACGCCCTTCGCCGACAGCGTCTGCGCAATAAAGCGCTTGGACTTGCCGTTGCGAACCGCCGATTGCGTCTTCTGCCGGGCATAGGCGCCGTCGTCCAGCGCCTTCTGCTCATAGGCGAGCGCGACGGCCGCAGCCGAAATGGCCTTCAGCTGCTCCTCCGTGACACCCTCGAATTTTGCCTTGGCCTTCTTGACGATCGCTTCGGAAAGTTCCCGCTCCGTCATCATTCGGCGTTCGAGGCGGGAAAGCGTCGCATTTCGTGCCCAGGAGAGCATCCGCGGCGTCGGCAGGGCTGCCCGTTCCTCCTCGCTGACTTCGGGAGGGCGGGCTTTTGCCTTCGGAAATTCGATCAGAATCGCCGCAGACCCCATTCGCGCTCGAATTCGGCGTCGGCATCCAGTTCCTGGACGACCGGGTTCGGGCTGCGCTTCTGCTGGACGGGCGCTTCAACCTTGGGGGCAGGAGCCGGCGCTGCCAGCAGCACCAGGTTTTCGGCAAAGATCTTGCCGTTCTTGTCGCCCAGCGTATATTCCAACGATGTCCCGGGCTCGAGCGGCGGAAGCTTGGCCTCTTCTATTTTACGAAGGTGCAGAAAGACATCGGCACTACCATCGTCCGGCGTGATAAAACCATAGCCCTTGGTTACGTTGAACCATTTTACCTTGCCCGTGGCCAAATCCCGCTTTCCCCGTCGCTGCAAATCATTTGAACCATACTGGCACTACGCCCGCTAAAATTCAACGCCGCGGCAACCCTGTGGCCTTGGCAACAGTGAATATTGTTGCCATTCGGTCGGCAAAAACGGCGTCGGTGGCAGGCGCGGGGTCGCCGCTTCGTGACTGGCCCTTCCTCAGCGCTGGTCTATAATGACCGGATGCGGCTGCGGTCGCTTTGCCCTAATCGATCAGGAAGAGGAAGCACCGTGAGCAAGAAGCGTCCCGAAGGCATCGAAACCTATGACGCGCCGGCTGGCGGCTGGGGCGCGCTGCGCGCCGTCGCCAAGACGCTGGCCCAGCAGCAGGTGGTGGCGCAGGGGACGGCGACGCTGCTGAAGGCGAACCAGGCTGATGGCTTCGACTGTCCCGGCTGCGCCTGGCCCGATCCGAAACACACCTCCTCCTTCGAATTCTGCGAAAACGGCGCCAAGGCGATCACCTGGGAATCGACCGCCAAGCGCGTCGGCCCGACCTTCTTTGCCGACAACACCGTCAGCGACCTCTGGCACTGGACCGACCACAAGCTCGAAGACGCCGGCCGCCTGACCCACCCGCTGGTCTACGACCGCGCCAGCGACCGCTACGTGCCGATCGAATGGGACGAAGCCTATAGACTGATCGGCGCCGAGCTCAACAAGCTCCCCGATCCGCACATGGCCGAATTCTACACCTCCGGCCGCGCCTCAAACGAGGCTGCCTTCCTGTTCCAGTTGTTCGTTCGCGCCTACGGCACCAACAATTTCCCCGATTGCTCGAACATGTGCCACGAGGCCACCAGCGTCGGCCTGCCGAAATCGATCGGTGTCGGCAAGGGGACGGTGACGCTCGACGATTTCGACCACTGCGATGCGATCTTCTCGTTCGGCCACAATCCCGGCACCAATCATCCGCGCATGATGGGAACGCTGCATGAGGCGGCCCGCCGCGGCGTGCCGATCATCGTCTTCAACCCGCTGAAGGAGCGGGCGCTGGAGAAATTCGCCTCGCCGCAGAGCCCGGTGGAAATGGCGACCTTCTCGTCGACGCCGATCGCTTCGGCCTATCACCAGGTCCGCACCGGCGGCGACCTGGCGGCGCTGAAGGGCCTGATGAAGGCGATCTTCGAGCGTGATGCCGCCGATCTCGCTGCCGGCGGCACGGGCGTGCTGGACCGCGAGTTCATCGAGACCCATACGGTCGGTCTTGAGGCATTGAAGGCGGATATCGACGCCACCAGCTGGGAGACGATCCTTGAAAGCTCGGGCCTGACACGTGCCGCGCTCGACAGTGCAGTCGACGTCTATCTCAATGCCAACAAGGTCATCCTCTGCTACGGCATGGGCATCACCCAGCACGCCAACGGCACCGCCAATGTCCAGCAGCTTGCCAATTTCCTGATGCTGCGTGGCAATATCGGCAAGGAAGGCGCCGGCATCTGCCCGTTGCGCGGCCACTCCAACGTCCAGGGCGACCGCACC
>Ga0070670_100000059_pt1 | contig 115840 bp, 102 predicted proteins | sample KBSS63metaG_FD_64665 | JGI IMG/M metagenome (GOLD analysis project Ga0070670, IMG submission 64665) | Switchgrass rhizosphere microbial communities from Kellogg Biological Station, Michigan, USA - KBS S6-3 metaG | ecosystem: Host-associated > Plants > Roots > Rhizosphere > Soil ... | reverse complement strand
GCGCACGAGGTCCTCGTAGAAGATGAACTCGTCGCAGTTGTCGATCAGCAGATCGCTCGATGAATTCTTCACGCCGACGCCGATCACGTACTTGTCGTTCTCTTTCAGCTTCGAAACGAGCGGAGAAAAATCGGAATCGCCCGACGCGACCACGAAGATGTTGATGTGATCCTTCGACCAGGCCATGTCCATGGCGTCGACGACCATGCGGATGTCGGCGGAGTTCTTGCCCGAATAGACGCGGCCGGGAATCTCGATCAGCTCGATGGCCGCCTCGTGCAGCTCGCGCTTGTAGTCGGGGAACTTGTCCCAGTCGGAGTAGGCGCGTTTGACGACGATCTTCCCCTTCTCCAGCAGGCGCTCGAGGAGGAGGGCCACTTCAAATTTCTTGTACTTGGCGTCGGTGACGCCGATGGCGATGTTTTCGAAATCGATGAAAAGGGCGATTTTGCTTTCGTTCATGCTGCTTCTCGATGGCGGCGATCCGACGTTCCCGTCGTCCTCGGCCGCATCGTTGTCGAAGTTAGGTTTGCGGCTCATCGTTGACTGGCTCAGGGATTAGCCCCGGCAGCCTAACACCGAACGGTTACAGCAATTCCCCCGGCTCGCGGTAGCTCTGCGACGGCGGCCGGCGGCATTTGGATTCTGCCGCGCGAGCGGCGCGAAGGCCGCTGAAGGCGGCCCGGACGGTAGCCGGTGGTCCGAGCGAAGCGAGCGACCACCGGATTCCCGATCCGGGAGTTGGTATCCGACCGCGGCAGCGGTCGCGGAGGGAATTCACGGCGCCTGGTATTTGATACGCGACCCCTGCCCGGGGTCGTGAAAATCGGGACGTCCACGTTTCCGGCGGTCGCTCGCTGACGCTCGGACCGCCGGCTACCGTACGAAACGCCTCCGGCGTTTTTTTACGCGCTTCGCGCTACTTCTTCGCTCCCACAATCCGTTCGATCAACTTCGCGTCGTCCGGAAGCAACCCCGCGTGCGGTAACCGCGGCGTGAGTTCACGCCAGCCGGGCTCCATCTCGAAGGCGCGGGCGAAGAGCGGGAGCGATTCGTCGACGCGCTTCATGTTCACGAGCGCGACTGCATGCCAGTAGATCATCTCCGCGTACCGGCTCTGCGGGACGCCGGTGGTGGTCGAAGCGATCTTCTCGGCGGCGCTGTATTCGCGCAGCGCGCCTTCGTTGTCGTTGTGTTCCGTGGCCAGGTCGCCGGCGTTCATGTGGTTGTAGGCGCGCTGCAACGCCACGAGGCGGCGCAGTTCGACGAGAGGCGTTGGATTGTCGTCGACGCGAAGATTGAAGACTTCATCCTGCCAGCGCTTGCCGGTCGACTTGCCGCTGACGACGATCAACGCCGCCGACTGTTTGCCGCGAATATCGCCGCCGACCGACTGCGCGGCATCGAGCGCTGCCAGAAGGCGATCGGCGAGGTCGCCGGTCGATTCCGAATACGCTTTCGCCATCGCCGGCCACACCTTGTCGTTCGCCATCAGGTTTGCCTGCGCCGAAAAATCCTTGCCGATCGACAGCATCCCGCCCGCCGTGCCGCAGCCGAGCTGTTTCCCCGCCGCGCCGCCGCCCGCCACGCCGCCCGCGGCCTGGATGTCGTGCGCGCCGGTGAACGTGGCCACGTTTCCGTTCGGATCGATCATCGCCACCTGCCGAACCTCGCAGGACGGGTCGGCGCCGAGGAGACCGCGAAGCGCGTCGGGCGCGGACTTGCCGGTGCGGAGGAGATCGAGTCCGAGCTGGCCGTACGACGGATCGACGAAGCTCTGCGTCGCCACGGCGCCAACGCCCGCTTCCGCCCACGGCACGATCTGTCCGACCGCGAACCAGTGCGATTGCACCGCCACGCCAATCTGTCCAGTGGCCGGATCGCGCGCCACGATCGAGAACGTGTTGACGGGGCGATGCTGCGCGAGGACAGGCATCGCGAAAAGGATCACCAGCAGCAGTTTCTTCATGAAAAGGCATTGAACCACAGCGGCACAGAGGTGTTGTAAGCGCTGTTCGCCGGGCCCACACCACCGTTCACCGGCGCCCCGCAGACGAGACGAAGATCCCTCCGTATCTTGCCGCCATGAGCGACATCGCAATCGAACAGCAACCGAGACTGAGCGGCGTGAGGTTTCTCGCCGGCGTCTTCTTCACGCTCCTCGGCATCCTGCTCACCCTTGACAACCTCGATCTCATCGACGCCGATCGATTTCTCGAATGGTGGCCGCTCTTCCTGATCGCCGTCGGCCTAATGAAGTTGCCGAAGCGCGACAGCAGAGCTCCCGCGATCATCGCCATCGTCATTGGCGCGCTGCTGCTGCCGGATGTGTTCCACTTCTCGATCTTCAATTTATGGCCGGTCGCGCTGATCCTCGCCGGACTGGCCATGGTCGCGCACGCATTCGGTTTTCGCGCTCCGACGATCTTCAAGGGATCCGATTCGACGACCTTGTGCGTGCTCGGCGTCCGCAAGGAAAGGGTCACGTCGCGCAACTATCGCGGCGGGCGAATCATCGCCTTCATGGGCGGATGTGAGCTCGACCTCACGCAGGCGGACATGGAGAGCGGTCCCGCCGAGCTCGAGATCGTGGCCATATGGGGCGGCGTCGAAATCAAAGTGCCCGAGGGGTGGGAAGTGATCGGAAACATGCTTCCGATCATGGGCGGAGCGGACATCCGCACCAACGCCGCGCCGGGCGGACGGAAGCTCGTCGTCAACGGTGTCGTGATCATGGCCGGCGTCGACATCAAGAGCAAAGCAGCGGAGGCGGTATGAGCGAAACGAAGCGGCACGACAAAAGCGATCAAATCTTCTGGGGACTTCTCTTCATCGCCGCGGGCACGATCCTCCTCCTGCAACGCCTCGGCATCTCCGACCTCGGCTGGACGATGCATCACTTCTGGCCGGTCATCGTCATCGTCATCGGCGCGTCGAAGCTCGTTCATCGCGACACGATCTGGGCGGGCCTCTGGCTGATGTCGGTCGGCGCGTGGCTGCAGATGGTCACGCTGCACGTTTACGGCTTCACCTACCAATCGTCGTGGCCGCTGCTGCTGGTGATCCTCGGCGGCGGAATGATCTTGCGAACGATCGCCGGCGCGATGCAGCGGCGCGACGCCGAGGAAGGAGAGCGCCATGTTTGACGATCGGGACCGCGACACGCAACGACGCGAACTGCGCCGCCGCGCGCGCGAACGCGGCGACAATCCGTGGGCGCGCCTGGTGTGGGGCTGCGCGATTCTCGCCGCCGGCATCATCGGCTGGCTCGATCACACCGGGCAGCTCAACGCCTCGGACTACTTCCGCTGGTGGCCGCTGATCCTGATCGCGCTCGGCCTCGCGCATCTGCCGCAACGGCAGTGGGTCTCGACGATCGTGTTGTGCGTGATCGGAATCCTGTTTCTGCCGGAACTGCCGTTTCTGCCGCACATGCACCTCTCGATGATCCTCGGCGTCTGGCCGCTGCTGATCAGCGCGGGCGGCGTAACGCTGATCCGCCAGTCGCTCGGATCGCAGGCGCAGGGCGCACGGCGCGACAATTCGTTCCATTCCGTCGCGGTCATGGGCGGCGTCGGGCGCAGCATGGCGTCGAGCGACTTCGTCGGCGGCGACGTCGTCGCGGTCATGGGCGGATGCGAGATTAACCTCGCCAACGCGAAGATTGCGTCCGAGGCCGTCATCGACGTGCTGGCGTTTTGGGGCGGCATCGACATCAAAGTGCCGCGCGGCTGGCGCATCGAGAATCACGTCGTGGCGATCCTCGGCGGCGTAACTGACAAAACTGATGGCAACGCTCCCGCCGGCGCGCCGACGCTCGTCCTTCGCGGCAGCGCGATCATGGGCGGCGTCGAAATCAAACATCCGAAGGGAGAGTGAGATGGCCACGACGCGAACTGCATTGAGCCGCGCAACTCTGGCCCTTTATGGAATGGCGGCGGTGACGCTCGCCGCCACGGCCAGCTCCGCATTCTTCCTCTGGGCGCGCCACGCCTCGCCCGGAATGGCCGTGGCCGCGGCGCTGCCGCCGTCGCTGGTCCTCGGCGCGATCGCGCTGGCCTCGCGATTTCTCTGCAACGCATTGCCGCTGCGCAGCGCGGCGCGATCGTCGATCGCCATCGGCCACGCCGGCTCCGCCGCCGCAGCCAGCGGCCTGTGGGTGTTGACGTGGAAGTCGTGGGTGCCGGCGCTGAATGCGCAGATCGCTACGCAGCATCTCGATCCCGACTACTCGCTCCTCTTCGCCCTCGGCGTGATGCTCTACGTCGCCGCCGTCGCGGTGCACTACCTCGTGCTGGAGATCGAGGCGCTGCGCGAGGCGGAAGACGAAGTGCTGCGCTACCGCGTCCTGGCCCGCGAAGCGGAGCTGCGCGCGTTCAAGGCGCAGGTCGACCCGCATTTTCTCTTCAACAGTCTGAATGCCGTCGCATCGATGTGCGGATCGCGTCCGCTGGAGGCGCGCGAGATGGCGCAGCGCCTCGCCGATTTTTTTCGCCTGATCCTCCGCCTCGGCGCGCTCGAGCGCATCACGCTGGCGGAGGAAATCGACCTCGTGCGGCGCTACCTGGCCATTGAAAAAGTGCGTTTCGGCGATCGCCTGACCACGCACATCGACGTCGACGAAGGCGCGGCCGCCTGCATGGTTCCGCCACTGCTGCTGCAGCCGCTGGTGGAAAATGCAGTCCGCCACGGCGTGGCCTCGATGGTCGAAGGCGGCACGATCGACATCAAAGCCACGCTCGAAGATCACATGCTGCGCATCGTCGTCGACAACCCCGCCGATCCCGACCGCACCGACGCGCGCGGCGAAGGCATCGGCATCGAAAACGCGCGCGGCCGCCTCAGCGCCGTCTCGGAAGGGCGGGCCATGCTGCAAGCCGCCGAGGCGGAAGGGCAGTTCCGCGTGGTAATCGAGTTGCCGCGATGATCCGCGTGGTCATCGTCGACGACGAACTGCCCGCGCGTGAACTGCTGCGCGAGTTCCTGGCCGCGGACGAGGACTGCGAGATCGTGGCCGAATGCGCGAATGGCTTCGAGGCCGTCAAAGCGGTCGCTCAGCACGATCCCGACCTCCTGCTGCTCGACATCCAGATGCCGAAACTCGACGGCTTCGAAGTGCTGGAGCTCCTCGACCGCTCGCCAATCGTCGTCTTCGTTACCGCGCACGACGAGCACGCCTTGCGCGCGTTCGAAGTGCACGCTCTCGATTACCTGCTCAAACCTCTTTCCCAGGAACGCTTCCAACAAGTGATGGAGAGAGTCAAACGCGCCGCCGGCCATGAACGACAACCGGTGGCCGGCCTCGCAACCTCACTCCGCGCAAAACCGCTGCAACGCATCGTCGTCCGCGGCGAAGACGGCGCCATCCAGGTCGTCCCCGTCTCCCGCCTCGACTACATCGAAGCCGCCGACGACGCCATCCGCATCGCCACCTCGGGCAACAAACTCCGCAAGCAACAACCAATCAGCGAAATTGCCGCCCAACTCGACCCCGACCGCTTCGTCCGCATCCACCGCGCCTACGTCGTTAACCTCGAACGCATCGAGAAGATCGAGCTCTATGCGAAGGACAGCCGCGTAGCGATTCTTCGCGATGGAACGCGGTTGCCGGTGAGCAGGAGCGGGTATCAACGGTTGAAGGAGTTGTTGTAGGGCAGCGTAGGATGGTCAAAACTTTGGACCGACCGAAATGCGAAAAATCATGAACGTGCGAGTGATCCAAACAGGCGTAGCGCTCGTCATGATCGCTCTGTCCGGTTCGGCGCTCGCCGGCACGGTGTGGGCGCCCACAGCTCCCACGGCCGACACCCTCCGGCGGCATATGCGCACCTCACAAGCGGTAGTTACGGGACGGCTCACCGACGTGCATGTAGAGGAACGTTATGAGGCGGTCGTTGCCCGGATCACCGACGGGCAGATCGAACAACGCCTGGCGACAGTTCGGTCCGGCTCCGGTCGAATCGCGGTCGAACAGTTGGTTTTCGGCACGCACGCGCTTCCCACGATTTCGTGGTCCGACAGAACCGACATCACATATCCAAGACTGAGGCTCGACCAGTTCAACGGTCGTCTTGGCGTCTGGTTCGTTCACGTCGACAGTTGGGGCGTTTTCGACAGTCGGGCATCCGCCTTCTGGGACTTCGACCTGGTCAATCGACTTCTTTACGAGATCGAGCAATCGGAGCGGCTCTCTCCCGACTTGCAACGTCTCAAGCGCGCGATCGAGTTGAGTCAAGCACCCGCGACTCCGGCGACGCAGCGATAACCATCTCCCTACAACGACCGCAGAAATGCCGTCAGTTGCGCTTTCGCGTTCGCCGTCAGAGCTGTGTAGCGATCCCTGGCGGCGGCGCCTTGGCCGTCGTGTGCGGTGATGGCTTCGTCAAGCGTCGTGGCGCGGCCGTCGTGGAGGTAGCGGTTGACGAAGCGAAGACCCCAGAGCGGTTCGGTTCGCATTTCGGCGCCGGTGGAGCTGCCCATCTCCATGCCGTCGCCGAGGGCGCCCATGCCGTGGAGGAGAAAATCGGAGTAGGGATGATAGGTCTGCCGATCGAGTGCGGCGATGGCGTTGGATCCGGTAGTGAGCGTGCTCACGTGGCACTCGCTGCAACCGATCGATTCGAAGATCTGCTCGCCGGCGATCGAGTCCGCGGTGGAAGGTCCGCGGTTCGGAGCGGCCAGCAGCATCATGTAGTTCGTGATCGTCGTCACGGCGGCGCCGCTGTCGTTGACGCCGGACACCGCGCTGAATACCAGCTCCGCGCAGTTGCCTTGCGGGCAGTTCTCACTCTGGAAGTCGGGCGTGGTGATGCCCAGCTCGTTCAGGAGTGCGTCGCCGGAAAACTGGACGAGCGTCGGGACCTGCGCCTTCCAGCCGAAGCGGCCGACCGTCTTCGTACCGGCGCGAAGGTTGTCGGTCATATTGACGCGCCCCGCCACGCCGTCGCCGCGCGCTGCCTGAAGCGCCGCCAGTGTGACGAACACCGAATCGGGTGTGGCGTCGACCAGGCCGAGGCCGAAAAGGGGAGTGGTACGGCGTTGCGCGACGATCGTCGCTTGCGGCGGCACGTGCTCCGGCAGGAAGGTGTGCTGCGAGCCCGGCCCTCCGACGATGGCGTGATCCTGCATCAGCGAGCCGCCGAGCGACGTGAGTGGATCGAAGACTCCACCGGTGCGGGTAGCGAATCGCGTTACGTTTCGCGCGCTGCCGCCGCCCGGCGCGGGCGCGTTATGACAGTCGGTGCACGCCCGTTCGTTGAACACCGGCCCGAGGCCGTCGATGTTGTTCCAAACGCGAAAGAACTGGCCGCGGCCGGCGTTGAACGATTGGATCTGCACCGTCGTGAGACCAGCGAACTGGGTGCCAGGGAACTGCGGCACGGTCTGCGTAACGCCCGCGTTCCCGTCGACCGCGCGGCGCCTCACCTGCGCATAGGAAACGAGCGCGATGGAGATGAACAAAACGACGATGCTGAAACGCCTCATGGCTGGCTCCTCGCTCAAACGTGCGACCGATCATTAGAAGCGCTGTGCCACGCTCGCACAGGCATATCGAGGCAAAGAATGCGTCATATCGCCGCGGGAAGCGAGTCAAATCGACGCGTGCATTGGGGTCGCGATCGCGCGAATCTGGGTCATCGAGGCTTCGCGACGGAGCGCTGGCGTCTCGCCGGCGGGGACGCCAGCGTTCCGGTCGTTACGGACGCGTTGCGTTGCGGTCCCGCCGCCTCGCGCCGATCCGCATCCGCAGATTCGCGAACTTCGTCTTCTGCTCCGGCGTCAGCACCGTTTCGATCTCCGCATTCGTCGCGTCGAGCTCCTGGCGGACTTGCGGACGGACGCTCGCCATCGTCGCGTCGATTTTGGCGCGGTGGCGTTCGATGATTTGCTGGACTTGCGTCTTTTGCTGCGGCGAGAGGTCGAGCTCCTTGGTGAGGCGTTCGGCCATGCGGTCGGAGGCGAAGCGGGACGTGTGGCGGGGGGAAAGGCGTCCCGATTTGATCAGGTAGAGGTGGTCGCCGGCCACGCCGGCCAGGATGCCGGCGATGAACGCGACGACGACGACCGCGACTGCCGCGGTGCGGGTGTTACTCGACACTGAACGTATCCCCTCCGACCGAGATGTCGACTGTTTGTGTGCTCGTCATCGTATCGAGTGATGCGGCTGCGTCGTGCGATTGTTCGGCCCACTGGATGCCGAGGGTTGCCACGAGCGCGAGCGTCGCCAGCGAGGCCACGACCGGACGGAACCAGCGCGCCAGCACGGGCGCGATGCCGGATTGCGATTCGGCGGCGATCCGTTCGCGGACGCGCGCGGCGATGCGGACGGACATCATCTCGTCCGGCTCGTAGCGGAGTTGCCGCGCGTCCGTGCGCAGGCGATCGAAGAAGTCGTCGTTGTCAGTCATTGCTGCCTCCGTGCAGGTCGGCCAGTTTTTCTTTCAGTTTGCCTCGGGCGAGCGACAGATGCGAGCGCACCGTCCCTTCGCTCAATCCAGTCATCTTCGCGATTTCGGCGTGCCCGAACTCCTCGACGAGGAAGAGCCGCGCCACGATCCGCTGCATTTCCGGCAGCGACTCGATGCCGCGATCGATCCGTTCCGCCAGTTCGTTCGAGATCGCCGGAAGGTCGGCGCGGTCGCCGCGCGCGGCCGGCGCGGAGTCGGTGATCTCCTCGTGGCGGAAGCGCTTGCGATGCTTCATCACGTCCAGGCCGAGGTTCGTGACGATGCGATAGATCCACGGCCCGAACGGTTCGCCGGTTTTGAACCGGCCGATATTTTCGAACGCTTTGACGAACGCCTCCTGCGCCAGATCCTCGGCATCGGCCGCGTTGCGGACGACGCCCCACGCGATCGAGACCACCCGCTTCATGTACTTCGAGACGAGGTAGTCGTATGCACCGGCGTCGCCGGTTTTGACGGCGGCGATTGCTCGCGCCTCGATCGGGTCTTCGTTTGCCGCGCTTCTCGTCCGCGCCTTCTCCACACCGAAAACCAGCCGATCGAAGCCGAGGGAGCCGGCGCCGGCTCCCTCGAACATCGGCAAGGTGCTCATCATCTTCCTACTTGTCGCTCAGCTTCGCCATCCGCTGCTGCAGGAATGCCGAGGCCTTGGCGCGCTGGTCGGGAGTGAGCACGTTGAGTGCCTTCGATGCGGCGACGAGCGCGTTGTGTTTCATCTGGCGTTCGGCGTCGAGCTGTTTGTCGAGCAAAGCCTGGGCGCCGGCGACGTCATTCGGATTGGCGAGCAGAACCTGCGCGATGGCCTGACGGCCGCCGCGCATCGACGTCCGAAGCGGTTCGTTCTGCGTGCGAAGGTCGGCGAAGATCTGCTTGATGTCGGCAGACTGCTGATCGGAAAGTCCGAGCGCGGCTTTGGCGCGCTGCAGACCGAACATCATGCCGCCGTGGCCGTGACGATGTCCGCGCATGTGTTGCGCCATCGCGAACGGCACCGCGGCCAGGACGATGACGAGCGCGGCGGCGGAGAAAATGAGCGTGCGTTTCTTCATGGGAGTCTCCTTGTTTCGACTGGAGGAGTTACGACGGCGGCGTGGGAACGTTGAACGTATAATCCCGGCCAGTCGATCCGCTTCTATGCGTGCCCTTTTCGTTGCTACGGCTCTCATCGCGGCGGGCCTCAGCCCCGCTCTCGCGCAGCCGCTCCTCTGCCCTCCCGTCGCCTCGGCTGCCGGTAAACCGTGCGAAACGTTTCACTTCCACGTACAACTCTTCCGGCCGGAGTCGCGCGATTTCGTCGAGCTGTACGGCATCAATCAGTTCGCGTCGATGGCTTCCTGCGAACGGGCGCGCGACGCGGCGTTCAAGCGGAACATGAGCGTCGTCGAGTTCATGCACACGCAGCGGCGCGACTGGTGGCAGGCCGACAAATTCGGGCCGTGTCATTGCGACATGACCGTCGAGAAGGCCAGTCCGAATTTTCTGTCCGAGGGGGCGCGGACGCAGCAACTGCGCGATGCGGAGGAGGTGCGGCAACGCGTTCGCGAACGGTTGATCGACGCGAAGGCGCTTCCCGATTCCGAAGTGATGCGCAACATCGCGCCGCCACTGAGCGCGACGCCGCTGATCGGCGGACCGAAGTTCGTATCGATGCCGGCGCCGGTTGCTGCGGTGACTGCGAATTCGCCGGACGATCTCCAGATCACGAAGGCGGTCGATACGGCGCCGTCGTCCGCGACGTCGCTCGATCTGCCGCTCGTCGATATCCCGCTGCCGGGGATCACACCGCCGGCGGAGGTTGCGGCCGCTGCGCTTGCACCCGTGCCCGCGCCGGCAGCCGCCGAGGCGCCCAAGCCAGTTCCGGCGCCGTTGCCGCAGCAGACCGTTCAGGTCGCGGCCGAACCGGCCACGGTCGTCGCGGACGAACCCGATCTTCCCGCACCCGAGGATGTCGCGGACGCATTCGTCAGCTATGAGTCACAGCGGATTCAGAACGTGCTGAAAGTCAGCGGCGAAGTTGGAGACGAGACGCTCAAGGCGAAGGTGCTCGACGCCTGCACGCAGCGCATCCAGCTTCTATCGAACCTGCGCTCGATCATCGTCGGGTCGGGCGCGAAGAGCCGCCTCGTGGCGGCGGCCAGCGCGGCGAAAAAGGAGAGCGAACGGGTCGCCGTCGCTGCGAAACTCTTCGGCAGCGACATCCCGCCGCATTGGGCGCCGAAGGATGCGGCGAACGTCATCTTCGACCCCGGCGTCGCCGAACCGGAACGCGTGCTGCGCGACGCCTCCGCCTCCGATGAGCAGAAGCGCCACGCGCTCTACGCGCTGCTGGCGACGTCGTCGCCGACCGAACAGCAGCAGATGTGGCTCGGCACCGTGATCGAGGGATTGCTGAAATGATCGCTTTCTTTTTCGCTGTGGCGCTGGCGCAGCAAGCGCCCGCACCAACCCCGACGCCTGCACCGCAACCCGCTGCCGCGACCGCGGCGATGCCGCCGAGCGAGGAGTTCGTCAAGGCGGTCTATTTCGGGAAAAAGTTCGCCGACCGCAAGGACTACGCTGCCGCGTACACAAACTATGCGAAGGCTGATTCGCTGCAGCCCGACGTCCCCGGCGTTCTGTACAACATGGGCGTCCTCCTCGCGCGCGCGGGGCGGTTCTCCGAGGCGCAGGCGAAGGTCGACCGGTACAACCAGTTGTTTCCGAACGGCGCGGAAAAAGCGCTCGTGACGCAGTTGCAACTCGACCTGGAATTCGAGCGCGAGCTGCAGAAAAAACGGCAGGCGGACGAGGAGTACACCGGCCTTTTCACCCGCGGCCGTTTTCTCTTCGGCAAAGGCGACCTCGAAGCGGCGCTGAAACTCTTTCAGGACGCGGAGCAGCAACGTCCCACCGATCCCGCCGCCGTCTTCGACCAGGCCGTCGTCTACGAGCACCTCGGCAATCTCGCCAAGGCCTCGGAACGCTTCCATCGCTACGAGGAGCTGGAGCCCGACGCGAACGCCAAGTCCTCCGCCGACCAGCGCATCCTCGGCATCGAGAGCGAGATGTCGGACATGAAGACGAAGATCGTCTGCCCGTTCTGCGGCTGGCGCCTTCCGATCGGCGCGATCTGGTGCCCGCACTGCTGGCACGGTCCCTATCTGACCTCGCAGGCGCCGTGGAACTCGCGCCCCTGCAACGACGGCGCGACGGCGACGCGCGCGACGTACTACGCCGACAACCGTTTCGCGAAGAACGATTCGCTGCCCTGCCTCTTCGCTGGCTCGATGCTCGAAGCGCTCCGCTACACGCCAGCGCGCCAGCGCCAGGTGCAGGAGGCGCGCAAAGCGGAAGGATGGACGTACAGCGGCGACGTGATTCAGGGATGGCGCGACCGTCAGGGCAACGAAATCCGCTATGTGCAGGGACCCGACTATCTGGAAAAGATCGTTTCGCCGACCGGCGGCGACATGCTGCTCTTCGAGGCCCATCGCGCGGACAACGTCTGGCTTCTGGATCGCGAAGATCAGGTCATCGACGGACAGAAGTACACGTCGCACTACACGTTCGACATGCACGACCGTATCTCCGGCCAGCAGGTCGTCTACCAGAACGCCGCCGGATGCAACGACGTCATCACGATGACCGCGGTAACGTCGTACGCGAACGATCAACTGTCAGCGTTGAAGATCCGCGGCGCCTACACCGGCCCGGCGGTGCAAGGCTCGCCGCGCGCGGAGTGGGAAGCGAACGTGACCTACGCCTACGACCCGAACGCGCGCCTGACGAAAGAAGAGCTGGCGGTGACGTCGATGACGAAGGTCTATCAAGAGAAGGCGTACGGCGCCCAGCGTCAGGAAATCGCGACGCTCTATCCCGACATGCGCGTCCGCAAGCCGGTCGAACACCTCCTCGCCACCGGCGACCGCTGCGGCCTCTCCGGCGGCACCATCCTCAGCAATGCCATCGATCTCCGTCCGTTCTACGTCTTCAGCCCCAATCTGGCGATGACGCTGCCACCGGGCGTGACGCGGGCGGCGGTCACCTTTACGTATTGACCGGAGCGCTGGCGTCCTCGCCTGCTGGACTGGCGGCGTCCTCGCCGCCGAATGGGAGGCTTGCAAAGGCGTTTGGTTACCAGCGAAATTTGAGGGTTTGCCGGTTCGGCAGCGAGGACGCAGCCGAGCCAGCCGGCGGGACGCCAGCGCTCCATTGCCTCACCTCCCTCATCCCTCGTCCCTGCCTCACCCCCTGCCGTTCCGGCCCACCGTTTGCTTACTCACCTCAGCAGTAGCTGCACAAATCCACAATCAAAGTTGGAACCCGTTCGCATGCCCGGAACGCCAGATTCAAAATCACAGAGCGTCGTCGACAAGCTCCTGCAGAGGACCCGGCTGGAGATGCCGGCCATCGGGATGGAATCGGAATTCAACGTCTGGATCGACGAGATCGAAGTCGATCCGCGCGAGTACTGGGGCCATCCGGGCGCGTTCATCGACCGGCCGCTGCTGCCGCGCGAAAAGTCGTCGCTGCAGCTCCCGACAGGCGGAGCGGTGTATTTCGACCGAGGAGTGATCGAGGTGGTGACGCCGGTCATCGAGCTGGCGCCGCACTCCACTGCCCGGATGGTGCGAAACCTGTGGGAACAGATCGGGTTCGTCCGCGATCAGTTGACGAAGTGGGAGAAGGCGAACGGGCACACCGTCCGGCTGAAGGCATACAGCAGCCACTACAACATCTCCTACGAAATGCCGAAGCGCGAGCAGAGCGCGAAACGCAACGAAAAGGCGTTGGCGCTGCTGCTGGCGTACATCCTTCCCGTGCCGGTGATGCTGGTGGCGTCGAACCGGCGCTCGACCGGCGTCGGCGTCCGGCCGCGCGGCGGCAGGATCGAGGTGACGGTCGATTTCACGCCCGATCCCGGCCTGATGGTGGCCGCGGCCACGCTGATCGTCGGCATCGTCCGCGAGGTGATGAGCTGGCCGACGTACGACCTGTCGGTGCTGAGCAAGCTGCCCATCCCGATCGTCGACGGCGTCGTCCCGGGCAAGCACACCACGCGCAAGGGATGGCTGACGAAGGACTTCCACTACCCGAGCAGCCCGTACACCGCGGACGTGAACGCACGCATCTGGAAGACGCAGTTCGGCGAGACGATTTCGCTGCGCACGATGGCGGCGCGGACGGCGTGGTACTTCCGCCACTCGATCCGCAAGTACTCCGATCCGTTCAGCATGCGGTTGCTCTTCGCCATCCTTTCCGGCCGCGCGCCGTCGCTGCTGGAGCTGATCGACCGTCCCGCCGCGTACGACGACGTCGGCCATCTCTGCCGTTGGGGTCAGGTCATCCACGAGCTGAAAAACTACGAGTCCGAACTGCGCCTGATGCAGTCGAAGCGGCAGGCGTGGGAACGGCAGTCGATCGACGAGTACGTGGTCGATCGCGCCAAGGCGCGCGACATCCATCTCACCGAGATGGAAACGGTGGCCGACGCGAAGGCTCCTGCGCCGCCGCCTCCGGCCCGCCGCCCGGCTGCGCGCGTGAGCGCGAACGCGCAGCGGCGTCCGTCGAATGGCCGGTCGCGAAGCCGGGCCTCGCTGTCGCGCCGCCGCAACGACACGCCCGGAAAACTCCTGCCGCCGCGTCCGTCGCAATATCTCGATCGCCGCGCGACGTCGCTGATGCCGGAGTCGCCGAATCGCGAACGGCGCCGCGCCGCCGAACGCCGCCGGAAGAGCTACAACATCCCCTTTCCCGACCGCCGCCTGACTCGCTCCGCGTACGAGCAGGTGTTTCTCAAGCTGGTCTCCGGCGGCAAACTGCGCGTCGGCGACGATCTCTACAGCCCGATCGGGATGAAGGGGTGGTACCACGCCATCTTCCGCCGCGACTCGGACGGCGCGGAGCGCCTGCTGACGATCGATCAACTGCTGCAGAAGATGAACGACTGGCAGTGAGGCCGGGCGCGTTTTGCGAAAGAGGACGGCGGGCGGGACGCCCGCATTCCCAGGCTACTAATCCACTGCCTTTCGCCGCTCCAGATCTTCCTTGATCGCCATCCCTGGCGAGCGATTCTCGAGCCTTGGGCGTTCGAGGATGCTGGCCAGCAGGTCAGCCAAGCCCCACGCCAGAAACGTCGTCGCGGCGATCGTAAAGAACTCGGACGGCGTGTGCAGGCCGAGGAGGAAAAAGATCGTGGCGGGGACGGCGATCCCCATCACGATGATGCCGACGAACAAGCGAGGCCCTGACATGGGCCGGTATTGTAAGCGGCTCTACTGCGTCGCTCCGACTGCGTCGCCCGCGCCATCCACGCGCGCGCCGAGGTCCTGCTGGAAGCTGCGCACGCGCTGTACGTAGTTGCGCGTCTCCTTGAACGGCGGCACGCCATGGAAGCGGCGCACGTTGCCCTCGCCCGCGTTGTATGCGGCGATCGCCTTCTGCTGATCGCCCGAGAAGCGGTCGGTGAGGTAACGAAGGTACTTCGCGCCCGCCTGGATGTTCTGCGCGGGATCGTTCAGATTGCTCGCGCCCAGCCAGCGGCCGGTCTTCGGGACGAGTTGCATCAGTCCGACTGCGCCGCGGTTCGAGCGTGCCGTCGGGACGAACTTCGACTCGGTATGGACGACCGCGGCCACGAGCTCCGGCGGAAGATCGTTCTTCTTCGCCTCGTCGTAGATGATTCCGCCGAACGGAACTTCCTTCTTGAAGAACTGCTGCTTCACCGTCTCCGCGACATTGGCGATGGCGGTCGGCGCCTGCGCGACCTGAGCCGGAGCTGCGGTCACCGTCTTGGCGACGTCCTGCACTGCCCCCGTCACACCGCTGGTAATGCCGCCGGCGACCTGATCCGCGATCTGCTTGGCCGTGGCAAGATCGCCCGAAATCTGGGCGCCCGCATCGGCTTGGGTTGTCGGCTGGACGGGCTGCTCGATCGGCTGCGGCGCCCGGCGCGCATTCGCGTCGGCGGACTGGAGCATGTTGCCCATTTTCATCGGGATTCCGATCCCGCCGAGGGCCAGGGACGCGCCCAAAGCCCAGCCGGCGTACTTGCGGCGAAGGCCGCTGAGCTTCCGCGGTTTGACCTTCTGCACCTCCTGGCGCAGTTGCGATCGGTCGAAGCCGTCGAGGAATCGCTCCTGGAAGGGCCTGCTCGTTTTCGGTTCAGTCATAGCTACCTCCGCTCCGTGAAACAGTTATTTTGCAAGTTAGAAGCCACTTGTCCTGAATTGAAATAATTGATCCGATTGGAGTTAGCTCTACCGTTGCCCTGGATGGCTCGCGCATTGAATTCGTGCGTTAAGATGACGAGCTGCTGCATGAGTAATCCACTGAATAAGTTGATGTTGGGAGTCGTAGTAGCCGGCGCCGTGGCGCTGGCGCAGCCCGCACGCGCGCAGTCGTATATGTGCGAGGACGCGTTCAAGCTCGACGACGCCACGATGCAGGCCTACCGCTTCGGTCCGGAAGTGCCGCCGCCGCCCGCGCCGGCCCCGGAAGCGGAGGCGAATCCGTTCAAGCTTCGCATCCTGAAGTACGCCTCGCTGGCCATCAGGCATCGCCTGTCGGGCTTGGCCAGCTACTACTCAACGTCGCTCGACGGCACGCTCACCGCGAACGGCGAGCGCTACCACAACAAGCAGATGTCCGCCGCCCACCTCACCCTCCCCCTCGGCTCCTGGGTTGAGATCACGGCGCGCGCCACCGGCAAGAAGCTGCGCCTGCGCGTGAACGATCGCGGTCCGTACGTGAACAAGTTCGCGATCGATCTCTCCCAGGCCGCCGCCCGCTTCCTCGGCGTCGACGTCGCCGAGGATCGCTTCGTGAGCATCCGCGTCATCGGCCTTCCGGGCGAGGAGCCGCTGCCGCAGGACGTCATCGACGGTCCGAAGGCGGGGGCGACGGAAGAAACCGCGGCGCTGACGCCGTCCGCGAAGTAGCGTCTATCCCTGCGGAATCGTGAGGCAGACCGTGCTGCCCTGATCGGGCACCGAGTCGACGCTGATCGAGCCGCCGTGGCTCTCGACGATCCGCTTGGCGAGATAAAGCCCGTAGCCCGGGCCGCCGCCGCGCGATTTGTCGAGTTTGAGGCCGAGGTCGAAGATCTGATTCGTGTAGCGCGGATCGATACCGATGCCGTTGTCGCGCACGCACAGCCGGTAGCCGTCCGGATCGACATTGCATTCGATGGCAATCGTCCGCTCGCCTTTGGACCGGTCGTTGAAAAACAGCGCGTTGTGGAAAAGCGCGCCGATCGCTTCACGCATCTTTTCCGGATCGACGTTGACGGTGGGGAGATCGGCCGGGATGTCGATCTTCACGCCGCCTTCTTCGATCTGGTAGTTGCACTTGAGGATGACCTCTTCGACGATCTCGCGGAGCGGCGTGGGCCGCGGCAGGTTCGGGCGCGCCAGCAGCTTGACGAGGTGCGACATCTCGTCGAGCACCTTCTTCATCTGCTGCGCGCTGGAGCGGATGCGGCGAAGAAAGTCCTGCCCTTCCTCATCCAGCTTGTCGGTGTAGTCGCCGAGGAGAAGATCGCTGAAGCCGTCGATGGAGAAGATGGGCGATTTCAGATCGTGCGAGAGCACGCTGAAAAGGCGCGTCAGCTCCTCGATCGTGAACGACTGAGCGGGCGTGGTTTGCGTCTCCAGCGTAGTAATTTTCAACCTCCGAAAAGGGCGCGGTGGTGCAACTAGCGGGCCTGCGCCTTGCGAAACGCGGCCACGTTGCCGCCGCCGATGATTTCCGTCGCGCCGTCCGCGCGGACGGCTAACGCTGTTCTTGCCGGAATGCCGATGCCGAGGTGCGTCTCGGGCACGGACATGAGCCGCCGCAGATTCGAATCGTTGTCGGGATCGAAGGCCGTATCGATGACGGTATTCGCGATCCATCCCAGTCCCGGCAGCGACGCCGCGATGCCATGCATGTCGCGCGCGGCGATGCCGAAGCACGACGCTGCCGCGCCGATGGCCGCGATCACGGTGCCGTTCGCCGCCGCCTCGCGCATGGCCACATCCGCCGCCGATTCGCGCAGCACGGCCAGGAGGTTGTTCGTCACGCCGCCGCCGAGGTAGACCATGCCGGCGGATTGGATCGCGTTCAAATTCTTCTGCCGACGGCTGTCGCGTCCGCGGTAGATCGGAACGTTGACCGTCTCGACAGCCGGATCGATTCCCTGCACGTACTTACCGAAGTGTCCCGCATACTCCGCAGACCCCGAGGCTGCCGGGATGAATGCGATCGTCCGCCGATCGGCCGGCGTACTGCGCAACAGAAACTCATCGATCTCGCGCGTCTCCCCAAACGAAAATTCGCCGCCGCCGATGAGGACGAGCAGTTGCGCGGGAACGGCGAGGTCGACGCGGAGTGCGGTCATAGGAACTAAAGACTGCGGAAGATCGACGTCCCCGCAAATACGGCCGCGTCGCCGAGATCCTCTTCGATCCGAAGCAGTTGGTTGTACTTCGCGATGCGTTCGCTGCGCGAGAGCGATCCGGTCTTGATCTGTCCCGCGTTTGTCGCTACTGCCAGATCAGCAATCGTCGAATCCTCAGTCTCGCCGGAGCGATGCGAGATGACCGATCGATAGCCGGCGCGCTTGGCCATCTCGATCGCGTCGAGCGTTTCGGTGAGCGTTCCGATCTGATTGACCTTGATCAGGATTGCGTTGCCGACACCCTGCGCGATCCCTTTGGAAAGAATGGCGGGATTGGTGACGAAAACGTCGTCGCCGACGAGCTGTGTGTTGGCGCCCATCGCTTTCGTCAGCGCCGTCCAGCCGTCCCAGTCGCCCTCGGACATGCCGTCTTCGATCGAGATGATCGGGTACTTCGCGCGGAGGTCCTGGTAGTACGCCACCATCTCCGCGCTGTTGCGTTTTGCGCCTTCGAAGTTGTACGAGCCCTTTTCGAAAAACTCGGATGCCGCGACGTCGAGCCCGAGGAAGATTTGCTCGCCGGCGCGATAACCGGCTTTACCGACGGCCGACAAAATCAGGTCGAGCGCCTCGGCATTCGATTTCAGATCGGGAGCGAAGCCGCCCTCGTCGCCGACTGCCGTCGTCAGCTTGCGGTCGTGCAGGATGTTTTTCAGATGATGGAAGGTCTCCGCGCCGGCGCGCAGCGCATCGCTGAACGTTTCGAAGCCGGCGGGGATGATCATGAACTCCTGCACGTCGAGGTTGTTGTCGGCGTGCGCGCCGCCGTTGATGACGTTCATCATCGGAACCGGCAGCGTGCGCGCGCCAGGACCGCCGAGGTATTGAAAGAGCGGCAGTCCCGAGGCCTCGGACGCTGCGCGCGCGACGGAGAGCGACACGCCGAGAATCGCGTTCGCGCCGAGGTTGCCTTTGTTCTCAGTACCGTCGATCTGCTTCATGAGCAGGTCGATCATGGCCTGCTCGCGCGCGTCCATCCCTTCCACTTCCTTGGCGATGATGTCGACGTTGTCGATGGCGTTGCGAACGCCTTTGCCGAGGTAGCGCTTCTTGTCGCCGTCGCGAAGCTCGAGCGCCTCGCGCGAGCCGGTCGACGCGCCCGACGGCACGGCCGCACGTCCCAGCGCGCCCGACTCCAGCAGGCAGTCCACTTCGATGGTCGGATTGCCCCGCGAATCGAGGATCTCACGCGCGAAAAGCTCTTCAATCTTGAACATGCGCGCGATTATCTTCGAAGTGATTAGTGGATTAGTAGATCAGTAGATTAGTGGGAATCGTCGCCCTCCTGATCTACTGATCCACTAATCTACTAATCTACTTGGTCGACCACTACCGCACCCTGGCCGCGCCTTCCGAGTTCCGGCAGAAGATCGATCGCTCGGAGTTCCTCGGCATTGCCTTTCCGGTCGAGACTGAGGATGCGTTTTTCGCGGAGCTCGCCGCGCTGACGAAACGCCACTACGACGCGACGCATCTCTGCTGGGCGTTCTGCCTCTTCGCGAACGGCGAGATTCGCGCCCGCAGCGCGGATGCCGGCGAACCGTCCGGTACCGCCGGCAAACCGATCCTCAGCGCGATCGAAGGCGCGGAGTTGTACGACGTCGCGGTCATCGTCGTCCGCTGGTACGGCGGCGTGAAGCTCGGCACCGGCGGACTCTCGCGTGCGTATCGCGACACCGCGGCCGAGGCGTTGCGCGTCGCGTCGATCGAGGATCGCTATCTCTACCAGCGATTCCGGATCACCGTTCCGTTCGACCAGCTCGGCGTTGTTTACCGCCTCATCGACGCGCCGCATGTGCTCCTCGCCGCCGAGCATTTTGGCGAGACGAACGAGTTCGATTTCGATGTGCGACTGTCACGCGCGGAAGAGTTTGCGAAGGCGCTCATCGAGAAGCGCATCCAAGTCGCGTCGGCGAAGCCATAGCGCCCAGATGGATACGAGATAGGTAGACCCGCGTTACGGGTCTCGCGATCAGCGCGATTCATCGTGTACACAGCGTGATTCACCGTGTACACAACCTGATTCACCGTGCTCACAGCCTGATTCACCGCCCACACAGCCTGTGTCACGCTGCACACAGCTTAAATTCACCGCGTACACAGCGTGATTCACCGTGCACACAGCTTGTGTCACCGTGCACACAGCCTGATTCACCGCGTACACGGCCTGTGTCACCGTGCACACAGCCTGATTCACCGTGCACACGGCCTGATTCACCGTGTACACGGCCTGATTCACCGTGTACACAGCCTGTGTTGCCGTGCACACAGCCTGATTCACCGCGTACACAGCCTGATCACCGCGTTACACGGGGACTACCGCGTCACATGCGGAGCAGCACGCACCAGGCAGCTAAACACTCAATTTGCTTAACTTAACCCTAACGCCTCGGTGCAAGGGCTGCTGCTTTGCACGCAGCGGAGGGTCCTCGCCGACGGCGAACGTTGCGACTACGCTGACAACCGCTAGAATCCGCCCACCATGTCGAATGAGATCGATGCCCTGCTGCAGGAAACGCGCAGTTTTCCGCCGTCTGACGACTTCCGCCGCAACGCCAATGCGAACGATGAATCGGTTTACGACGTCGCCGATCGCGAGGCGTATTGGGCGTCGTGGGCAGAGCAGCTCGACTGGCAGACGAAGTGGCACACGGTGCTGGAGTGGAAGGCGCCCTACGCGAGGTGGTTCGTCGGTGGGAAGCTAAACGCCTCGGCCAATTGTCTCGATCGGCATCTCGCCACGCGCGGCGACAAGCAGGCGCTGATCTGGGAGGGCGAACCGGGCGATGTGCGGACGTTTACGTATCGCGAGCTGCATGCCGAGGTTTCGAAATTCGCGAACGTCCTGAAATCGCTCGGCGTCGTCCTCGGCGATCGCGTCGCCATCTACATGCCGCTCGTGCCGGAGGCGGTCATCGCCATGCTCGCGTGCGCGCGCATCGGTGCCGCGCACTCGGTCGTCTTCGGCGGTTTTTCGTCCGAGGCGTTGCGCGATCGCATTCAGGACGCCGAGGCCAAGGTGCTCATCACCGCCACGGCCGGATATCGGCGCGGCAATCTCGTTCCGCTCAAGAAACTCGCCGACGCCGCCGCGGATGATTGCCCGTCCATCGAGCATGTCGTCGTGGTGATGCGCCGCTCGGTCACGGAAGAGTTGGACGACACGGTCACGATGAAGCCCGACCGCGATTGCTGGTACCACGAGTTGATGCGGGATGCATCGGCGGACTGCGAGCCGGAGTGGGTCGACTCGGAGCAGATGCTCTACACGCTCTACACCAGCGGCACGACCGGCAAGCCGAAGGGCATCGTGCATACGACGGGCGGCTACCTGACCGAGGCCTATGCGACGTGCAAGTGGGTCTTCGATCTGAAGGAGGACGACGTCTACTGGTGCACGGCCGACATCGGATGGGTCACCGGGCATTCGTACGTCGTCTACGGTCCGCTCGCCGCCGGAGCCACTGTTTTCGTTTACGAAGGCGCGCCCGACTGGCCGAAGCAGGATCGCTTCTGGTCGCTGATCGAGAAGCACAAGGTCTCGATTTTCTACACGGCGCCGACGGCGATTCGCGCGTTCATGAAGTGGGGCCACGGTCTGCCGGAAGCGCACGATCTCTCATCTCTCAGACTCCTCGGATCGGTCGGTGAACCGATCAATCCCGAAGCGTGGATGTGGTACCACAAGTGGATCGGCGGCGAGCGTTGCCCGATCGTCGACACGTGGTGGCAAACCGAGACCGGCTCGATCATGATCACACCGCTGCCCGGCCTCGTCGCAACGAAGCCCGGCTCGGCCACGCGCGCGTTTCCCGGCATCGACGCGAAGATCCTCGACGAAAGCGGCCGCGAGGTCGAGGTCGGCGGTGGCTACCTGGCCATCACCACTCCCTGGCCGTCAATGCTGCGCGGCATCTGGCGCGATCCCGAGCGCTTCGAGAAACAGTACTGGGCGAAGTGGCCGGGCATTTACTTCACCGGCGACGGCGCCAAGCGCGACGAGGACGGCTATTTCTGGCTCCTCGGCCGAGTCGACGACGTCATCAATGTTGCCGGCCACCGCATCGGCACGATGGAGGTGGAGTCGGCGCTCGTCGATCACCAGGCCATCGCCGAGGCCGCGGTCGTGGGCATCAATCACGAGATCAAAGGGACGGCGATCGCGGCATTCGTGATCGTGAAGTCGTCGCGCGCCGAAGAAGCGAAACTCGATCCGGCCAAGTTCGAGAAGGAGCTGAAAGATCACGTGTCGTCGAAGATCGGCGCGATCGCGCGTCCCGAAAAGATCCTCGTCACCGCCGATCTTCCGAAGACGCGCAGCGGCAAGATCATGCGCCGTCTTCTTCGCGACATCGCGGAAGGCCGCGCGCTCGGCGACGTGACGACGCTCGCCGATCCGACGGTGGTGGCTTCGCTGAAGGACAAGTACGAGGAAGAGAGCTAGGCTCGGATGCCGACCGCGCTCATTACCGGCGGCGCCCGCGGCATCGGACGCGCAGTCGTGGAGCGGCTCGCGCACGACGGCTGGAACGTCGCCTTCACGTATGCGACGTCGACCGATCTCCCTGACGGCTTCGCGCTGCAGGGCGACGTTCGCGACGCGGCGCGCAACGCGGCGATCGTCGAGGAAGTGATCGTGAAATTCGGCTCGCTCGACGCGCTCGTGAATAACGCTGGCATCCGCCGCGATGCGTTGCTCTACAACATGAGCGATGCCGACTGGCGCGACGTCCTGCAGACGAACCTCGACGGCGCGATGTCGATGACGAAGTCCGCGCTGGCGCCGATGATGAAACAGCGCCGCGGCGCAATCGTGAACGTGGCCTCGCTCAGCGGGTTGCATGGCGTAGTCGGCCAGACCAACTACGCCGCGGCGAAAGGTGCGCTGATCGCGATGACGAAATCGCTGGCGCGCGAAGTGGCGCGCAGCGGCATCCGCGTCAATTGCGTCGCGCCGGGCCTCGTCGATACGGACATGATCGCCACGCTCGATGCCGAGGTGAAGAAAGAGATGATCCGCGCCATCCCGATGCGCCGTGCGGTGAAACCGGCCGAGGTCGCGGCAGCGATCGCGTTCCTCCTCAGCGACGGCGCGAGCGCGATCACGGGTCAGGTGATTTGCGTGGACGGCGGCGCATCGGCGTAAAACGCTTTTTTACGGCGCTAGAATGAGCGACATGCAGATCGCATCCGGGAAAGTCATCGACGGCCAGGTCGTGGTAGAGGGTGATCTACCTGAGGGATCAAGCGTCACGCTTCTGGCGTTCGATGGCGAAGAAGAGTTTGAAGTTGACGCCGAGCTCGAAGCCGTGCTTCTCGAATCCATCGCGCAAGGACAACGAGGCGAGACCATCTCGGCGGGAGAGCTCCTGCGCGAAATGCGCAGCCGCGAATGAGCGAAGAGCTGTTCGTCGAGGTCACCGACCTTGCGGCGCGTCAGATTCGGGAAGCAGAAGAATGGTGGCGCGAGAATCGTACGGCTGCGCCAAACGCCGTAAGGCAGCAACTGGATCGCGCCTTCACGCTGATTGCTTCGCAGCCCCGCATCGGAAGCCACGCCACGAACGTGCGGCTTCGCGGTGTCCGCCGGATTTTTCTCCCGATCATTAAGTATCACTTGTACTACCACGTAGTTTCGCCGCCGGAACATGTGGAGGTGGTGGCTCTGTGGCATGCCAGGCGTGGAGAAGGTCCCCCGATCTAGAGTCGCAGCTCAACCCGACAAGTTGTTGATCGGTCCGGAACTTGGCCTCCCGCTTGCGATACATCCCTTCAGCATCACAAGAAAGGGAGACCCTAAATGATCAATCCAAAGGTTTTAGCCCGCAATCTCGCACTCGCAGGAGCGCTGCCGCTTCTCGTCGCATCGTCCGCTTTCGCGCAATATGGTAGCTATCCGGGGACATATCGCGCCGCCAGCCGCGGCTATGCGAATCGCACCGTTGAAGGGACTGTCGCGTCCGTCGCGGTAGCCCGCAACGGAGGCGAACACGTCCGTCTCACGAACGGCATGGACGTGGTCGTTCCGCCGTCGATCACCAGCATGTATCAGAACCGCCGCTATCAAGCCGCCATGCTTGTGCCCGGCGACGTGGTTCGCCTGAACGTCTACAGCCGCGAAGGTGATGGACGCGATGCGCAGGTCCGTTCGATGGAGATCCTCTCGCGCTATGACAACGGCTACGGCCGCAACGGCAACAACGGATACCGCAATGGATACAACGATCGTCTGATCAGCGGGACCGTCGTTTCGTACGATCGCCGCAGCAACCTGGCAGTCGTGCAGACCGACAGCGGCCGCACGGTCAACGTCGACGTGAACGTTTACGGTGGCCGCAATCGGTTCCATCGCGGCGACCGAGTGAACATCTCGGGCCGGATGAACCGCGGTACGTTCGTCGCCGACGGCGTCCGCGTTCAGTAACCATCCTCTGTTCGCAACTCGAAACGCCGGAAGGTTCGCGCCTTCCGGCGTTTTGTTTTTGACGCGAAACCTTCACGTTCGCGACACGTTTAGGAGGGATCATCGTCGCCTGGCGGAGTGGCAGTAGACGTGCAGCACTTCCGTCACAAAATTGACGCGCGAAAAGAGGATCGATGAGCTCCGTATCCACCCTGAACCCACCACCGTCCGCTGCCACATCCACGAAGTCATTGCGCATCGGCGTCCTGGCGGCCATCGGAACCCTCGACCCGCGCGATTCCGGCGACACCATCACGGGACTGATGCTCGGACAGGTGTTCGAGATGGCGTATTCGATGACCGAGGCCGGCACGCTGGAACCGTGCCTCTTCGCGGAGTTTTTGCGCAAGGATCGCGATGGCGTGCAGCCGGTGTACTCCGCGCCGGTGCGCAAAGGGATCTTCTTCTCGGACGGAACGGAGCTGACGGCGGAGATCGCCGCGGCGTCGCTGGCGAATGCGGGCGCGTTGCGCGGGCGAGCCACCGTTTCCGCGCGAGACGCCCGTGTGATCTTCACGATGAGCGGACCCAGTCCGCGATTCGAGAACGTCCTCTGCCAGTGGAACACCGGCATCGTCCTCGACCGGCAGGGCACCTTCTACGGCACGGGGCCATATCGACTGGCTGCGGGCACGACGATGCAGTCGATGCGCGATTCTGGTTTGGCGCGGCTGGAGAAAAATCCGAAGTATCGCGGGAACGTCGTCAGCGATGAGCTGCTCTTCGTCATCTATCCCACCGACATCGACGGCACGCCGAACCGCCTGATCGACGCCGCTAAGCGCGGCGAGATCGATCTCACGCTCAATCTCTCCGTGAACGACATCGTGCGCTACGGCATCAACGGCTATCAGCCGATGATGCAGCCGGGCAACTCGACCGGGATCCTTTTCTTCAACAACGAACGGCCGGTTTTTCGCGACGTTACTTTGCGGCGTGCGATTCAAAACGCGATCAATCCGATTCCGATCGCGGAGATCTGCTACGAGAAAAATCACTTCGCGTTCCTGGCTGGCGACCTCATTCCGCCGCTCATGGGAAAGGTCAGCGGATCGACCGAGATGCGCGACCGCGAGCTGTTGCGAAAGCATCCCGCGAAACCTGCCAGCCTGACGCTGCTCGTTCCGTGGATTCCGCGGCCGTATCTGCCGAAGCCGATTCCGGCCGCGCAGGACATCGCGCGGCAGCTCGGCACCTACGGCATCCAGGTCAAGCTGCTCGAGACGCGCAGCAGCGAGCACTACTTCCGCTCGCTGACGGTCGGCGATTACGACCTTTCCATCGGCGGCTGGGTGGCCGACAATCCCGATCCCGCCGAGTTTTACGAGTCGTTGCTGTCGTCGGCGCAGGTGTCGACCGGCAGCCAGTACCTGACCAATCAGGCTCGGTGGAAGAGCGCCGAAACCGACGCCGCCCTGGCCGCCTATCGCGCCGACCCTTCGCCCGCGAATCGCAAAGTGATCACCGCGATGATCGAGCGCGAAGCCATCCTCATCCCGCTGATCTACGGAGCGTCGACAGCCATCCGCAGCCGAAAGGTGAAGAACTTCCACATCGCGCCGTCAGGCCACGTCGACTTTGCCGACGTCGAAATGTTCTGAATGGGCCGGTCAGTGCAGCATCCCGACTAACTTTTCGTAGCGCGCCAAGTGTGGCGGAGTCTGAATACGCAAGGTCTCCAGCAGCGACTTCACGAGCCGCGGTTTCGTCCATCCGACCTCGGACGCATGATCACCCGGCCAGTCGTCCTGATTTTCGTGGTTTACCTTAACGCCGTCAGGCGGAAGACGGAGCGCTGACGAACGGGTGACTACTCCGTCGTTGATCTTTTCTTTCAAGCGCCCGATTGCAGCAGCAAGTTTAAACAGGATGAGCTCTTCGTTGCCGACCGACGCGTTACCGGCGACTTGAATGTATCGAACACCCTCGACGTCGGGCGTGGCCTCATCAAACTGGGAACCACCAGTCGTCGTTAGATCATGAAGCGCGCCTGCCTTTTTGCGCAGTTCGAGCACGGCCGACATGAAGGGAGGAATGAACTCGAAGAGCGTATCCGCCTTGTTTTCGATTGCATCGGCAACTGGAGATCCTCGATGCGGTGTTCCAATCGTTATTAGAGTTGCGACAGGGTCGGGTGAATCAAACACCTTCTTGATTGCATGACGCGCGTCCAGTCCGCCCATGCTGTGCGCGATGATGTGGACGCGCTCACCGTTTCGTTCCCGGTGAATGAAGTCAGCCAGTTGACCACCGCGTTTATCGATCGTTCCAATCGGATCGACCTGGGGCACCAATACTCGATGGCCTAATCCTTTGAGGTGAGCCGCAACTCGGTTGAAGTAGTTGACTGGGCTCGGCAGCCCCGACGGGCTACCGAAGCCCAAAACGCCGTGAGCAAGGACGATGGTGTGCCCCATGAGTAAACCTCTGAGTGATAGAAGGACAGCGGAACAGTTTTCGCGGATCTACTTTTTCTGCGCCGCGATCCAGCGCGTGATCCTAGCGTCGAGGACGTCCAGCGGCAGACTGCCGCCGGCCAGCACCTCGTCGTGGAAGCTGCGGATGTCGAACTTTGATCCGAGCTCTTTCGTCGCCCGCGCGCGAAGGTCGCGAATCTTGAGCTGGCCGAGCTTGTAGCTGCACGCTTGCGCGGGCCAGGAGATGTAGCGGTCTGTTTCGGATTGGATCGTCGGCTCGTCGACCGCGTGCGACTTGCGCATGTAGTCGACGACCTGATCGCGGCTCCATCCCATGTCGTGGATGCCGGTGTCGACGACGAGGCGCACCGCGCGGAAAAGCTCCGAACGCAGACGACCGTAGTCCGAGCCGGGATCCTGGTAGAAGCCGACCTCCTTGCCGAGTTGCTCCGCATACAGCGCCCACCCCTCGGCGTACGCCGAGTTGCCGCCGTGCTTGCGAAACTCGGGGAGGCCCTTCAGGGTCTGCTGAATCGAGAGCTGCATGTGGTGGCCGGGAATGCCCTCGTGATACGCGACCGCCTCGTCGTTAATGAACGAGCGGCTGGCGAAGTCGGAGACGGCCACGGAAACGCGGCCGGGACGTTTTCCATCCGGCGTTCCGGTCTGGTAATGCGTGGCCGCGGCCTTCTGGAACTCGGGGATCGCTTCGACAGTGACGGGCGCCGACGGGATGACGTTGAAGAGCTCGGGGAGCTTCGGCCGCATCTGTTTGATGTAGCGATCGAAGTCATCGACGATCGCCTGCGCCGAGGAGGGTTTGTACTTCGGATCGGATTCGATGTGATCGCGGAAAGATGCGAGATCGGCGTAGCCGTTCGCCTTGGCCAGCGCCGTCATCTCGCCGACGATGCGGTCGAACTCCGCCAGCCCGATGCGATGAATCTCCGCCGGCGAAAGGTTGGTCGTCGTCAAGCGGCGAATGGCGGCCTGATACCGCCGCTTCCCGTCCGGCAGGCTCTCGATCGAGAGCGTCGAACGTCCGTGCGGCCCGTAGTCGCTCGCGATGAACGAGGCGAACTGTTTGTACGCCGGCAGCACTTCGGTATTCACCGCAGCGGTGATGGCGTCCGCAAGCCGCTTCTTGTCGGCATCCGAAAAATCGGCCGGCATCTTCTTGATCGGATTCAGAAACGGATTCGCAGCGATGATCCCCGCGCACTGCGCCGGAATCTTCTCCGCCACGAACTTGACGATGACCAGATGATCTTTGACTCCCGCGCGAAGCACGTCCTCGGTTTGCATCAACGCGTTCGGGATCTGATGAAGCCGCGCGACGTAGTCCTCGTAATGTTTGACCGAGTCGAGCGGTACCGCGTTCGGCAGATCGGCCAGCCCCGTGTGAACGCCGCCCTGCGCCGTAACCGGCATCTCGTAATTCTTCAGATCGAAGTCGTCGACGTTCTCCTGCATGTTGCGCAGAAAGAGGTCATGCGACGTGCGGTCCTCCTCGCTGAAGCCGTCCGTCGAAATCGCTTTGATCTTCGCCAGGTACGCGGCGTTCATGGTGTTCCGCTTCACGACCGCGGCCAGTGAGTTGTCGCCAAGTTTGTCGTTGTAGCGATAGTCGCCGACAGCCGTAGCCTGCGTCGGATTCAGCTTCAGACTGGTCTGCCAGAAATCCTCGAACAGCGCGTTCTGCGCCGCGAGACGCCGCTCCGGCGAGTCGGCGGGCTTCGATTGCGCGAAGGTGGAGACGGTGGCGAAGAGGGCGAGAGCGACGACAAGTTTGCGCATTCGCGGAAGCGTAGCAGAGTGCTTTGGAGAAACTCGCCGGCACGCGTGACGTAGGTTCAAACATGTTCGAAGACATACTTCCGCGGTCCATCGACAATACCTATCGCGGCCAGAAGGTCGCGCTGTGGCTCCTCGGCTTCCTGGTACTCATCAAGTCCGTCATCGGCGTGAACTCCATCTTGAACGGAGCCGATGTCATGACCAGGGCGGACGGAATCGCGCTCAACACCTACCCTGCCGCCGCCGCGCAGAACCTCATCGCGCTCTGGGCGCTCCTCGGCCTCGGTCACATCGTCATGGCAGTTCTGGGTGTGCTCGTCCTGATTCGGTATCGCGGCATGGCCTCATTGATGTTTGCATTGCTGCTGCTGAGTCACCTCGGCGGAAAACTGATTGGTCAGTTCCACCCGATCGTCAGGACTGGAGCGCCGCCGGCGTTCATTGTCAATTTTGTATTGCTCACGTTGATCGTCGTGGGCTTAACGCTGTCGCTGTGGCGGCGTCGATGAATCACCCCAGGGTCTGGGCCCACTCGACGCGGTTCCGGTTCTCCTTGGCGCGGTAGAGCATCGCGTCGGCGGTGGCGATGGCGGCGCTGGTGTTGTAGTCGCTGGTCACGCAGACGCCGAGGCTGATGGTGATGTGGAGGTTGGGAGCGATCGAGGAGAGATCGAGGCGCTCGACAGCGAGGCGTAGGCGCTCGGCGATCTCGTGGGCCTGCTCGGCGGTGGCAGAGTGAAGGACCACGAGGAACTCTTCGCCGCCGATGCGTCCGATCTGATCGGTGGCGCGCAATTCGGCGCGACAGGTGTGGGCGACGCTTCGCAATACGGCATCGCCGGCGGCGTGGCCGAACGTGTCATTGATCCGTTTGAAGCGATCGATGTCCAGCACGATGACTGCCGCGGCGCGTCCCTCGCGTTTCGCGGCGTCGAAGGCGATGTCGGCCAACGCCAGGATGTGACGGCGGTTGGGAAGGCGCGTCAGCTCGTCGGTCATGGCCATGGCGCGCATGCGGCGCGTGTTGACGACCTGTCGCCAGAAAAGGATGGCCATCGCGGCCGCGAGCAGAGCGATCAATGCGCTGACAGCGATCTGCAGTTTGCGACTGCGTTCCGCCTCGCGGAGCGCGACGGCACGCAGGCCGTTCTCGCGGGCCAGCGCGCGATTTTCCCGATCCTTCTTTTCACTATCGAAAGCCACGCGCAGGCGCGAGGAGAGCTCGTCGTTTCGCATCGCGGCGAGCGTCTGCGCAATTACGGTATGCCGCGCCTCGGCGTCGTACGCATTGCGCCAGTCGCCGAGCTGCGCGTATGCGAGCGCCACTTCCTCCGCATTCTTCTCAAGGAAACGGACGTTTTTTTCCTGCTCGAAGTAGCGCCGCGCAGCGTCGAGCTCCGTCAGCGCTTCGCGAAACCGCCCCAGCCGGCGATAGACCATGCCGAGGTACTGCTTCGCGCTGGCCGTCCCTTCCGCGTCGTGCGCCTTCTCATAGAACGCGACCGCCTCATCGAGCAGCGGCAAGGCCTCGGACGCCCGCCCCTGTTTCATAAGCGCCAATCCGAGCGCGCGCTTCGTGTACGCGACGTCGGAAGGGCGCTGCAGCTTTTGAAACATCGCCAGCGCGCGACGGAAGTGAAGCTCCGCCGCCGCGAAGTCGCCTTTCGTTTCGAACGTGCTGCCGATGTTGAAAAGCGTGTCCGCGACGTCGCTCGGCTGGCCATGTTTCTCGTAATCGCCGAGAAGCTGGCGGTAGTACTCGATGGCGCGGTCGTACTGCGCCACGTGCACATCGGCATAAACATTGGCAATGTTCGAGAGCGCTTCCAGACGTCCCTTCTCGTCGCCGAGCTGCGCGCTGAGGCGATAGGCGTTCTGCAAATTCACCAGCGCGTCCGCCAGCGCCCCGCGCGTGTACTGAAGGTAGCCGAGGTTCTCCACGGTCTCCGCTTCGAGGGCACGATCGCCGACTTGCCGCGCCAGCGCGACGGCGACGCCAAACTCCCGCTCCGCGTCGACGTTCTTCCCCTCGACGATCAGAGCCGTGGCGCGGCAGGCCAGCAACTTTGCGCGAAGGTCGATGTTTCCGGCCTTGTCCGCAGCCGTCAGTCCAATCGCCACCGCCTGATGCGCCGCGGGCGGCGTGTCCGCCCATTTGCACTCGAGCAACTGCACGCGCGCAATGACCGCGGGATCTGACGGCTTCTCGCGCTCGACGGAATCGAGCAGTTGACGCGATCGCGGCTTGTCGCTGGCGCGAATTCGCTGCGCTTCGTCGAGGATGCCGTTCAGCCGCGACGTATCCGCGGCGTGGAGACGCATGACTCCGGCCAGGCACACGAACGTGTACATCGCGAGCCGGCGAAAAGTCATGTGGGGCTAGTGTCTCACGCGCGTCGGGACGTTCACGCGCAAGGCGTCGGCCAGAACGTGCGAAAACTTCGTCGCGCCGGACGCGTTCAGATGACCGCCGTCGACAAAATTGCGGCGGTCGTGGATGAATGCGTTGCCCACGAGCGCACTGCCGTCGATGTAGCGAACTCCGAAGCGGGCTGCGGCGGATCGAATGTCGCGATCGAAACCGGCGGCATCTTCGATCGCCCTCGGAATGGGCGCGAGGGGCAGCCGGACGAATACGACTTCGGTGCCGCGCTTCCGTTGCCGCGCCACCGCCTCCTGCAGCTCGGCGTACAGCGGCTCGTGTTCCTCCACGTATTCGGCCGGTATCCCGATCGGCTGCAGCTCCCGAAAACGCTCCGGTGTGGCCACGCGCGGAACGCCGAAGAATCCGCGGATCCATAAATAGTCCTGCTTCGCCACGGCGTCGGCATTGTTGATGAACTTCAACAGGTCGCCGTGCATTTGAAAAAGATCGAACCACTGTCCCAGGTTTCGTCTGCGGGCGGGCGAGGCGCCGTGGACGAAGGCATAGGTCATGGTGCGTGCCGCGGCGGCCGGGCCGCGCTCGATGGCGTCCGGCCGGCGGTGGAGCAAGGCGAGGGAATCGCGCGCCGCGCGAAGCGGCATGTTGCCCTGCAACATACCGAGCGTCGTAAAGTCCATCGGCGTCACGCCAGCCACGATGAGCGCCGGCCGCTCGTCGAGAAGCTCGAGGATCTTGAAACCGCACAGCATCGACGCTCCGCTCAGGCCGAGGTTGAACGTCGGACCGGCCGTGCGCTCGATCTCATCGCTGCGAATTCCCTCTTCCGTCCGCGACGTGCCGAGCGCGTACACCGAGTAGTGAACGCCGGCAGCAAGATCGCTGACCAATGCTTCGATCTTCGGCGACGACGAAAGCGGCGAGCCGGTATTCAAACGTCGAATGCCGTATAGCGCTTCGGACCTGCGCACGAGCAGTTCATAGGAAACGCTCAGCGCGCCGATCACCATCGCAAACGACACGGCGGCGACCACGACGAACGTTCGCTCAGAACCGGAAGTAGATGAATTCGTTGGCATCGCCCCAGGTGAAAATCGTCAGAAAGAGCATGACCGCGGCGCTGGCGCCCCACGCCCACGCCGGCAAATGTTTTGGCAGATCGCGGTCAGTCACCAGGAGTCCGGCGAGGATGGCCACCGCTCCGATCGCGAGATAAAACACCACCGGCGAATGGAAGTTCATCGTCAAGCCTGTAGGCAGGAGCAGTTGCTCGAGCATCGCCCCTGCTGCGCTGACGGATCGCGCACGAAAAAAAACCCACGCCAGACAAACGAATTGAAACGTCACGACGGAGACGACTGTGCGAGTGACGCGTGACTGCCGGATCGCATTCGGGATTCGCTCGACGGTCGGTTGCAGCAAATGCTCAGCGCCGAGGTAGGTGGCGTGGAGCAGTCCCCAGACCACGAACGTCCAGTTGGCTCCATGCCACAGTCCGCCCAGGCCCATCACGATGTAGAGATTGCGCAGCGTCGTCAGCGTCCCGCAGCGGTTGCCGCCGAGCGGGATGTAGAGGTAGTCGCGCAGCCACGTCGAGAGCGAGATGTGCCACCGGCGCCAGAAGTCGCGAAATCCGGTGGCGATGTACGGCATGCGAAAGTTTTCCGGAATCGAAAATCCGAGCAGACGCGCAGTGCCGATGGCGATGTTCGAATAGCCGGCGAAGTCGAAGTAGATCTGAAACGCGAATGCGTAGACGCCTACCCACAATTCGATCGTATTGAACGAGCCGAAATCGTTGAAGACGAGATTTGCCAGCGGTGCGATGTTGTCGGCCAGCACGACCTTCTGAAAGAGACCGAGGATGATGAGGTATCCGCCGCGCATCCAGTCGATGGCGTCGTTCTCGCGCCTAGTCTCGAGTTGCGGCACGAACTGCGCGGCACGAAGGATCGGTCCCGCCACAAGCTGCGGAAAAAAGGCGATGAAGAGCATGAAATCGATCAGCGATTTCTTCGGCGCGATGCGGCCGCGGTAGACGTCGAGGACGTAGCTGACGCCGTGAAACGTGTAAAACGAGATGCCGACCGGCAGCACGAGCTTTCCGATCCACGCGGGCATCAGCGGCAACGACGTGATGCCGGCGAAATGAGAGATCGAATAGAACGTGCCGAGGAGGAATCCGGCGTACTTCAGCGCCGCCAGCACGCCGAAATTCACCGTACAGCTCAGCGCCACGAGGAGCTTGCGCCTGGCCGGACTTGCCACCGTCCCGAGCGACCTGCCGATCGTGTAGTCGATCAGACTCGACGCCGCGAGCAGCAGCACGAAGGGTGGATTCCAGCATCCGTAAAAAAAGTAGCTGGCGATCAGCAGCGCGATCTTGCGCGCGCGCCAGCCGGGAATGGCGTAGTAGCCGATGAGAACCGTGGGAAGGAACCACAGATACGAGAAGGAGTTGAACCACATGAGGCGATGCCGGAAGTATAAAGCCGCCGAATGACCCGGGAATCGAGCCGCTCGTTCATCTATAGTGGCTCATCATCGTTTCCGAAGACGAGCGGCAGCAGCGGCTGAAAGATTGGTGGTGCGTTCTTCTGCTCGCGGCCATCGTCACCGCGCTTTTTTCGGACGTTCTCTTCCTCGGCAACAACTTCTACGTCCGCGATCTCTTCGTCTATCACTTTCCGATGAAGCACGTCGTCCGCGAGATCGTTTCGCGCGGCGAGTTTCCGTGGTGGAATCCATACTTCGCGTCGGGGCAGCCGATGGCTGCGAACCCGGCGTACGAGATCTTCTACCCGCCGCAGTGGCTGATCTTTCTCGGGCCGTTTACGTTCGGCTTCGCGCTGCACGTTCTCGCGCACGTCTATCTCGCGGCGATCGGAGCGTTTCTGTTTTTCCGGTCGATGCCGCTGCGGCGCGATGCGTCGGTGTTCGGCGCGCTGTCGTTCGCGCTGAGCGGATTTCTCGTCGGCACCGCGACGAATCTGCCCACGTTCTTCGTCTGGAGCTGGGCCGGCTTCGCTGGATGGGCGGCGTTGCGTGTCATGCGCGGCGGATCGATCGCGCCGCCGTCGATCATCTTCGCGATGCCGATCCTCATCGGCGAGCCGGTGTCGCTTCTGCAGCTATTCGGATTGATGTTCATCCTGGCCGGGCTGAAATCGGCGCGGCGGCTGGCGATGACGATCGTCATCGCCGCTCTCATCGCAGCAGTGCAACTCGTTCCGGCGGTCGACCACGCCCGCGATTCCATCCGCAGCCGCGGCCTGCCGTACAAAACGGTGGCCGATTTCAGCCTACCGCCGACGCGCGCGATCGAGTTCATCTCACCGTTCGCGATTTCGCCGGTGAAGGCGGGAGAGAAGCGGACGCATTATTTTCTGACTCTCTATTGCGGCTTGGCCGCGCTGATCCTCTTCGTAGCAGGCATCGCCACGCGGCAGCGAAAGTGGATCCTGGTCACCGCGATCGCTCTGATTTCGTACCTCTTTGCCCTCGGCGATACGACGCCGCTCCTGCGCCTGCTCTACGCGTGCGGAATCCGCTTCATCCGTTATCCGGAAAAGTTCATTGCCATCGGCATCGTGACGATGATCGGCTTCGCGACATTTGTCGCGCACCGGCTACTCGAAGGCGATACGAAATTGCGGCGCGCCGTCATCATCGGAGGAGCCGCGGTCACCGTCATCGCGCTCTTCTCGCCGGTCGCCGCGCCGCCCGCAATCATCGCCGCGGCGTGGACGATCGTGTTCTGGCGCGTGGGAACGCATCGCGTGTGGCACTTCATCGTGATTGCGCTCCTTCTCTTCGACCTCGGCATCGTCGCCAACCGCGTCATGCTGCGGCATCCGTCGCAATTCTTCACGCCGCCGGATTCGGTGAATGCATTCGCCCGGCCCGTCGATGGCTATGCAGTCTTTCACCGCGGTGATTGGGCGCGTCCCGACCTCGGTGCGAAGTACGACGCGTTCTCGCCCGCGCGCAACACGCGCAACGCGCTCCGGCCGTATACGCCGGCGGCGTGGGGCATTCGCAGCGCACTCGAACTGGACTTCGACGAAACCGATCTGCTGCCGACTCACGACCTGCTCGACTCGATGCAACGCCTCGGCAATTCCGGCTTCGCGCGATGGAGCGAGCCGTTCATGCAACTCTCGAACGTTCATTACGTCATCGACTACAACCCGCGCGGCAGCATTCAGTCGCCGATCATCATCCGGCGATTTCCCAATCAGGGAAGGTATTGGTTCGCGCGGATTCTCATACCCGTTTCGGACTTCGAACGATCGATTCGCGGCCCGCTGGCGAACGGCGTTGCGTTCACCGATCCCGCGTTCACGCCGGCGCCGGCAACGATCACGAACGTCGTCGAGTCGTCGCATGCCGCCGACATCGACGTCGAGGCCACAGGCCGCAGCTTCCTCGTGGCCACGATCACGCGCCACAAATACTGGCGCGCAACGATCGACGGCCAGCCGGTTCCGCTAGTTCCTGCAAACATCGCGTATCAGGGTCTCGTCGTCCCGGCCGGACGTCATCACATCGCGCTTCGCTATTGGAATCCGATCGTCGTGCTCAGCGCCATCGTCAGTGCGTTGACGCTTTTCGTCGTGCTCACGTCGCTGTTGTGGAAGCGGAGAGGAGAGGCAGCCGAAATTCGCCGCGCTACAATTTCCTTCCGCGCATGATGTATTTGATCGTCGCTCATCCCGGTCACGAACTTCTCCTTCACGGCTGGATTTCCCGGAACAAACCGGCCGTCCACGTGCTAACGGACGGTGCCGCACATTCGTCCGGACGCCTTGCCTTGACGGCCGAGTTTTTGCGCGATGCCGGAGCACGCGCAGGCTCGATCTTCGGCCGTCTTTCCGACGCCGAGGCGTACGACATGCTCCTGGAGCGCAATAACGCGTTGCTCTTCTCATTGGTCGAAGAGCTCGCGAATGATCTGGAGAAGGATCAGCCTTCGATGATCGTCAGCGACTCTGCCGAAGGCTACAACCCGGTTCACGATGTCTGCCGCCTCATGGCCGGCGCGGCGATCGCGATGGCCGGAGTCCGCACGAAACAATACGAGTTCGCCGTGGTCAATCATCCGCAGTCGTTCGATGCCGCGGAGATCGTGGTCGAGCTGGACGATGCCGAATACGCCGCCAAGATGGAACGGTCGCGCCGGCAGGCTGGTGCCTTGATCGACATCGACAGCTTATTGAAGATGCACGGCGCGGACGCCTATCGCCGCGAAGCTCTTCGCCGCGTCGTCGATTGGACGGCGATCGACGAAAGCGAAACGCCGCTCTACGAGCGTTTCGGCGAGGAGCGGGTTGCGGCGCATCGCTACACGAACGTGATCCGGCGGCGCGAACACATGCTTCCGTTGCGCGACGCGCTGTGCGCCGAGGTGGAAAAGCGCTCATGCGCGTTCTGATCGCCGGGCATTCGTTCGGCGAGATCGGCGGCGTTCAGCGCTATGAGCGCGACCTGGCGTCGTGGCTGCTCGCAAACGGGCATTCGCCGGTCATCTACGTCACACAACTCGGCGAGGCCGCACGCCCGCTCGACGCGATGACCATTCCGGTCGTCGACGACTTGCGCATGATCACCGGTCCGGTCGACGTCATCCACGGCGACAGCGCCGTCGAGACCATGGCCGCCCTGCTCCACTTCCCGAATACGCCCGCGATCTTCGTCTGCCACGGCTGGGAAAACATGGGGCGCACCACGCCGCGCTTTCCCAGAATCCTCCGCTACATCGCCGTCGATGACACTTGCGCCGACCGCCTCCTGACGCGCGCCGGCATTCCGCCCGAACGAATCTCGGTGCTGCTCAACGGTATCGACGTCGACGCCTTCGTGCAGCGCGAGCCTCTGCCGCCGAAACCGCGGCGCGCCGTCGTCTTCGGCAATCTCGCGCATGAGCTCACATTCCTGCCCGCCATCCGCGAGGCCTGCCGCCGTGCGGAGATCGAGCTCGACGTCGTCAGCGCCGCCGCCGGCACTGCCGTCACGAATCCAGAGTCGATCCTCGGCGGCTACGATCTGGCCTTTGCCAAAGCCAAGTGCGCCATGGAAGCGATGGCCTGCGGACTGGCGGTCATCGTCGTCGGCGTGACCGGCGTCGGAGGTCTTGTGCGCTCCGACAACTTCGATCGGATGCGCCGCCTCAACTTCGGCATCCGCACGCTGCAGAAGCCGATGACCGCCGAAACGCTCCTCGCGGAGCTTGCGCTGTACGACGCCGCCGATGCCCGCGCCGTCTCCGACCGCATTCGCCGCACCGCCTCGACGGCCGATCTGCACGAAGCGTTGTTATCGGCTTATCAGTCCGTGATCGGCGAGCACGCTGCCACGGCGATCGACCCGATCGAAGAGAGCCGCGCCGCCGCCGCGTTTCTTCACGACCTCGCCGTCCGCGATCGCCACCGCGAAGGAACGATGTTCACGCTCGCCAAAGCCTCGCAGCGCATGCTGCAGATCCCGCTCGTCGGTCCCGCCGCGACGCGCGCGCTGCGCTGGCTGATTCGACGGAACTGATGAGAGCGCGGAGTCCCGAAACGATCATGAGCGTATCTTCGTCAACATCACATGCGACGAATGGCTCTCGTGGTTCTCGTGCTTGCGGCAACGGCCGTTGCCGCCGAGACGCGCGTCACGCTGACAGGCGTCGAGGGGAGCGCCGAGGTCTGTCGATTCCGAGCAGGTGATCGGGAGAAACCGATCGAGCGCTGGTTGAGTGCGCAGGCGGTGACGTGCGTGGCGTCCGACGCGCCGCTGACGTTTCCTCCCGGACTGTGGAACGTCTTCGCGCGGGCGCGCCGAGCGGTGTCGATCGATCCGATCGTCGTCGATGGCGCTGCGGCGCCGGCGAATCTCGACATCGCTCTCGTTCCCGCGGCGACGGTCGCCGTGCAACTTCCGCCCGACACGACCGGCGTCGTGTACGCGCCGAAGCGTGTCGTCGCCTATCCGGCGTCGGAGCGGACGACCGTTCCGGCGGGAGAAGAGCTCTGGCTCATTCTGCTATCGAAGGGAGTGCCCGTCGCAGTTGTCCCGATCGCAGCGGGAGCCGAGCGCGTCGAAGCTCGTTTCGACGATGCGCCGGCCGTTCTCGGCTGGACGCAGGTCTCTGAGGCCGATCGTGCGGCGCTGAAGACCGCGCGTGGTGTCCAGCAACCGCATATCGCGATCACTGCAAACGGCAAGGAAGTCGTTGCCGCATCGCAGCCCAGCCCTGACGCACTGAACGGTGCATTCGTTCTGTTTCGCGGTCTCTCCGCGGGCGCGGCCGACCTGAAACTCGATGGCCGCGGCTGGCTTCCATTTCGCCGCGCGGTCCGCGTCGCGCCGCAATCGGTGACGCTGATGCGCGAGCCGATTCCGGCCCGTTCATCGGCGACGATCATGATCAACTGGAGCACCGAAGGCGATCTCGCCGCGCTCGATCGTTCCCTCGGATCGTGCGAGCCGCCGAAGGAAACGCCGCGGCTCGAGCTCACCATCGCCGCATGTCCCGAGCCAAAACCCGGCAAGTCGCTCGATCCGGAAACATGCAACGTCATTCACAAAGAAACTCTCCGCAACGAATTGAGGTTCGGCTCGGTCCGAGTCGATGACGTTGCACCCGGCACATACCGCGCGGAACTTCGTTTCGGCCGGCTTCCGCCGATCGACGAGATGGTGGACGCGCCGCCGCTGCAGCAGCGTCCCGTCCCGCTTCAGGCCAGGTATTTCGAGGCTTACGGCAGTCTCACGCACGGCGGCGAACCGCTCCGCGAAGACGCCCGAATCAACTTTCCGAACGACGGCGTCGGGTTCGCGCTGCGCGATACCGGCGAGTATCGCGCCGTGGTCAAGGAGAGTTTTCCGCTCGATTCGAAGATCGACGTCGCGACCTGCAGCGGCAAGCGCTTCATCGTGCTCGCCGAGCAGGGAATGGACGTCTGGCGCAAGGTGCGATTCGATATCGATATCCCCGACAACGCGCTCACCGTCACCGTCGCCGATACGTTCACGCAGATGCCACTGGCTGCGGCGACGCTCAACTACGTCGTGATGTCAAAGCGAGTGCCGCGGCGTCCTGTGCTCACGCGCGACGCCGGTCAGGGCGACGCCGGCGCGGGACGGTTCGTCATCGACGCGGTGCCGCCCGAACGCGAGCTGCATCTCACCGTGAGCTGCCGCGGCTACAAGAAGAAGGAGATCGATCCCTTCTCGATGACGAAGAGCGAGAAAAAATCCATCGACGTTGCTCTCGTTCCCCTCGGCGGATCGGAAGCGAAAATCATCTCCGCCCGCTCCTTCGAAGCCGGCACGATCTTCTGGTTCAACTCGGCCGGCGTGGAGACGGAGCGCGCCGACCTCGCACCCGACGGAACGTTCCATTTCGAGCGCACGCACTATCGCGACGAGACTATGACCGTCGTCTCGCACTCGCACCCGCTCTGGATCCTGCGCGCCCCGCCCGTCGAAAAAGCGACGCCGCTTCAGGTCCGCTTCCCCGACTACGCGCCGTCGCGCGATGCCGAGGTCACCATCGACAACGTGCCGCCGCGGATGGTGACGCCGATCGGCGTCGCCATCGGCAACCTGCGCGTCCCCCAACCCGCGCTGGCCCACCACCTCGCCCTCCGCGATACCTCTCCGCTGCTCCGCGGCAGCGGCCCGTTGCTGATCGCCGCCCTCGCGGAAACCGCACCGATCGACATCCTGCGCGGACCTTCGATTCTGCAACGCCCGCAACAGCTCCTGGACCCAACCCGCAACTTCAGTACGTCGGCCACGCAACGTCTCAAGGCGGGTAAGGCGGCGGTGGTGTTCGATTCAGTGCCGAGGTAGGTACAAGGCCGCGAATTTTATGATGTCGTCTTAGGTTTACTGCCTACGTTGACACGTTAACCCTAAGGGTTAATACTATTTGGGGTGCGGCTCTCATTCAAAACCGCCGATCTGCGCACGCTTTGTAACGACGACCGGTCGCTACGAAAGCGCTTCGGAGAACAGGGCAGGAAGAAGATCCGGCAGCGCCTGGACGATTTCGATGCTGCTGAAAATCTGGCTGTCATCGGGCGCCTTCCGGGGCCGCGATGCGAAGAGCTGAAGGGGAATCGAGCAGGTACGTTCTCCGTCCGGGTTCACGACGGCTATCGCATCGTCTTTGTACCCGACCACGATCCCGTCCCTCGGAAGGACGATGGTGGCGTGAACTGGTCTGCGGTGACAGCAATTCGTATCGAATCGATCGAGGACTACCATGACTGACACGTTGAATACGCAGTACCACCCTCAGACCGTTTCCCCTCCCGGCGAGACGCTCGCGGAGACGCTCGAGGAATTGGAAATGTCGCAAGCGGACCTTGCTCGCAGGATGGGGCGTCCGACGAAGACGATCAACGAAATCGTGCAAGGGAAGGCAGCGATCCTCCCTGAAACGGCTCTCCAGCTCGAGAACGTTCTTGGCATTCCTGCGTCGTTTTGGATGGCGCGGGAGATGGCGTATCGCACGGCGCTCGCGCGTACGGAGAGGAAAACGACGGCGGGCTCGCAGCGAGCGGTCGATTGGGCGAGCGAATTTCCCTGCAAAGAAATGGCGAACTGGGGCTGGATCACGCGGATGCCTAAGAAAGCCGATTACGTTCAGAACCTTTTCGAGTTCTTCGGAGTTGCCTCGCCTCAAGCCTGGGAAGCGACATGGAGCCGCCCCGAAGTCGCATTCCGTCGATCGCTCACGAAGGGCGGCAATCGCTATGCAGTCGCAGCATGGCTACGACGTGGCGAGATTGAGGCCGCTGCACAGAAGACAGGCCGCTACGACGAGAAGGCCTTTCGCGCCGCGCTAAGCCGTTGTCGTGAACTGACAAGGGAGGATCCGGAGACATCCTGCCCCGCCGCCCAGCAGGTGTGTGCAGCCGCTGGAGTCAGCCTTTTGTTTGTGCCGGAACTTCCGGGCGCACGCGTTTCAGGGGCAAGTCGATGGTTGACGCCGCATAGAGCCCTCATTCAACTATCGCTGCGCTTCAAAACGGATGACCAGCTCTGGTTTTCATTCTTCCATGAGGCAGGCCACATCCTGCTACACCCGAAGAGGGGCATCTTCATTGACGATGGCGCCAGTGCTTCGAGCCAGGAGAAGGAAGCGGATGCTTTCGCAAGCAGCATCCTTATCGCGGATCAAGACTTCGAACGTTTTTCGGCCATACCTCAAATCTCGACCGAAAATGTCCGCGCATTTGCTGATGAACAGGGAATTGCGCCCGGAATCGTAGTTGGACGCCTGCAGCACGAGCGCCTCATTCCTTACACTCATCTCAACGGGTTGAAGCACTCTCTCAGGTGGGCAAGCTGATCCACGGGATGCTTGCGCCGAAGTGGCGACTGCGATCTTCCCAAAATTAAACGACGATGCCATCCGCGCGCGACAGCCAGCGCGTCGGTTGGAATGCGGGGATCGGCAGCGGTTCGATCAGTGGCCCGTTATCGCGCCAGAATGAACGGAACTCCGCTTTGCGGCCCGTTCGATAGAAGTTCATCAGGTAACGGAGATCGCAGGTGGCGAAGTCGGAGAACCACTGGTCGAGATCGTAGACGCCGATATCGTGCAGGAGTTGGAGGCTGTAGCCGCACGCGGCGCGCTCGTAGCGCTCGATCTCGGCGAGCCGCGATTCCGGCAGGTTCGTCTCGACTTTCCTTCCAATCTCGCGATCGGCAGCGCTGAGGTTCCATTGCACGGTGTGCCCAAAGAGATGGGCGAGGATGAAGACCGACTCCTCTGCGCTCAAGTCGTAGTCAACGCGGATCTCCGCGCCATCCAGATCGCCGGTGAACGGATTCGGAACGTCGGTGATGACCACCGGCAGCTCATACCGGTCTTCGAGATATTTCTCGACGACGTTGAAGACCTCGCGGAACCGATCCTCGCTGATCATCGCGGCATCTTACGCGCGCTTTCGGCCCCGCAATGCGACGCGCGCGCCGAATCGCCCTTCGCCTGAACGCTACAAGTATGTTGCAATGCCGGAAACCGCATTCGTTACGATCCGTATCAAGGGAACCCCATGACCGCGGCGCCTGTGGAAGAGAGCATTGGGCCGTACAAAACCGTCTGCAAGTTGGGCGAAGGGGGCATGGGCCTCGTCTACCTCGCGCACGACGATGAGCTCGACCGCGCCATCGCCATCAAGCTCCTCCCCGAGCATCTCGCCGGCGATGACGAGCAGTTGGCGCGGCTGAGGCAGGAGGCGCGCACCGCGTCGTCGCTCAATCATCCGAACATCATCACCATCTACGAAATCGGACAGCATCAGAGCAGCGCGTTCATCGCCATGGAGTACATCGATGGCCAGACGCTGCGCGACCTGATGTCAGCCGGTCCCGTGCCGGTGCGCAAGACGCTGCAGATCGTGTCGCAGATCGCCGATGGTCTGGCCGCGGCGCACAAGCGCGGACTCGTGCATCGCGATCTCAAGCCGGAAAACATCATGCTGACCAACGAGGGCGGCGTGAAAATCCTCGACTTCGGCCTGGCGCGGAGTTACGCATCGGGCACGATCGGCGTGAGCGACCGCAAGACCGATCCGGGCATGATCGTCGGCACAGTCGGCTACATGTCGCCGGAGCAGGCCAAAGCGGCGAACGTCGACTATCGCTCCGATCAGTTCTCGTTCGGCGCGATCCTGTACGAGATGCTCGCCGCCGCGCCGGCGTTCCAGGGAGCGAGTGCGGTCGAGACGATGTTCATGGTCGTGCGCGACGAGCCGCCTCCGCTCTCGCAGGTCGCGCCGCAGGTGCCGGCGCTTCTGCGCTGGATCGTGGAGCGCTGCCTGGCGAAGGATCCGGACGAGCGCTACGCATCGACGCGCGATCTGGCGCGCGACCTCCAGCATCTGCGCGATCATCTGTCCGAGGCCGGCATCGCGCCGGTGCGCGAAGAGAAGGCGGCCGAGGACGTCGTCGTCGTTCCTTGGCTCCGTTGGCCGCTGCTCGCAGCCACCGCCATCGCGGCGCTCGTGATCGGCGCGCTGCTCACGGCGTGGTTGCGGCGTCCCGCGCCGCCGACGATCACCTCCGAGCGCTATCTCACCTACTCTGGCAACGACTTCTCGCCGGCCATTTCGCCCGATGGAAAGCTCATCGCTTTCAGCTCGCGCCGCGACGGAACGCAACGCATCTGGCTCAAGCAGATCGAGGGCGGCAGCGAGGTTGCGCTGAGCCAGGGATCGGACGATTTCCCGCGCTTCTCGCCCGATGGCGCGTCGATCCTCTACGTTCATTTCCTGGCCGACGGATCGTCATCGCTGTATCGCATCCCCGTCGTCGGCGGCGAAGCGCGCCACATTCTCGACGGCGGAACGAGCGGCGAGTGGTCGCCGGACGGCAAGCTGCTCGCGTTCAGCAAGAACGCCGTCGATGCCACCGGCCACGTCTCGAGCATCATTCTTCTTGCGAATGCAAACGGCACCGGCGTGCGCGAGTTGTTGCGATCGGACATCGTGTCGCTGTCGCAGCCGAGGTGGTCGCCGGATCAGAAACAGATCGCGCTGATCGGTGCGTCGGGCCGCGTCGCGCAGACGATCGTCGTCATCAATCCCGACACGAAGGTTGCGCGAACGCTTACGAGTCCGCCGAAGTCAGGCGAGATTTCGGTGCCGGTTTGGACGGCCGACAGCCGGTCGCTGATTTACGTTCGCGCAGCCTCGGTGGAGGCCGTAGTCGGATCGACGGCCGACATCGTCCGTCACGATGTGGCCAACGACGCGACGCAGGTCATCGGCTGGAGCTCGCACAACGGAACGCTGGTCGATGTGATGGGCAAGGGACAGATGATTCTCGACGTTCGTTCGCCGCGCGACAACCTGCGCGAGATCGATCTCGATCGACCCGCGAACGCGCCGGCACCGGCCGTTCCGGCAGAGCGCTGGCTGACGCGCGGCAACAGCAGCGATCGCCAACCGGTCTATTCGCCCGACGGCAAGTCGATCCTTTTCTCATCGAACCGCAGCGGCAATCTCGACCTCTGGCAGATGAACCTCGGCACCGGCTCGGTCCGCAAGATTACCGACGACGCCGCGGAGGATTGGGATCCGTCGTACACGCCGGACGGAACGAAAATCGTCTGGAGCGCCGGCCGCAGCGGCAACCTCGAAATCTGGATGGCCAATGCCGACGGCAGCGAAGCGCACCAGGTTTCGCACGATGGCGTCGACGCCGAGAATCCGACCGCGACCGCGGACGGCCAATGGATCCTTTACAACTCCTTCAACCAGAAACACCTCGGCATCTGGAAGGTTCATCCCGACGGCACCGGCGCGTCGTCCGTCGTCACTGGCCGCGACGTCGTGCCCGACGTGTCGCCCGACGGCAAGTACGTGGCCTTCCTTTCCGAAGGGCGGACACCGCGCGCCACGGTGCGCGTGGTGCGCATCGCGGATGGCGCGGCCACGCGCTTCATCGTGCCGGTACCGGCGCCGCCGCACACCACGGCGATCCTCGGACGCATGCGCTGGATGCCCGACGGCAAGGCAATCGCATACCTCTACCTCGATGAACATGGAGTGAACGGCGTGTTCCGTCAGGACTTCATCGCCGATCAGGACACGAGCACCACGCGCAGGAAACTGGCGGCATTCGATCCCGAGCGAGCCACGGAGTCGTTCGGCATTTCGCGCGACGGACGGACGATCGCCGTGGCCGGATGGGAGCAGCTCTTCAGCCTCATGTCCATCGACGGCGTTCCAGGCGTGGCCGCGAAGCATACGGACAAGAAGGAGAATTGAGCCGATGACGGAAAAGAAAGAACTCGACATGTCCCTTCCCGCGCCCGCGTCGTCGGTGGTGATGAAAGCGATTGACGCCACGACGTTCAGCGATATGGAGAGCTTCGTCAAAGATCTGGAAAGCCGCCCCATCGAGCGCCTGCTCAAAGACCTCCCCAACCTGGCCAAACTGCCGCCGGCGAAGGTCTCGCTCGTCTCCTACGTCATCAGCGGAAAATACCGCCAGGCCGACGAAGCAACCCGCGCCACGATCAAAGAAAGCATCCAGTCCACCGTGAGCGGGATGGATTTCGACGAGCAACGTCAGCGCGTCGCCCAGATGCTGGAACGGCTGCGGTAGCGACGACATCGCAGGTAGGGTTTCACCGTTTTCGCGACTCTCCTGATCGAGAGGAGAATCGAGATGACTCGTTCAGCGTTGGTGGCGGTCTTTCTGGTTGCGTCTGCCTTGCCTGCTCAAACGATATCTGCACAGACACCGGTGCGGATGTCGTGGCAGGAGTTCGCGAAGGATCCGAAACGGGTGGCGAGCTTTCGCAAGGCCGTCGCCGTCATGAAGTCGCGCAGTACGGCCGATCCGAAGTCCGCTGAGTACCGAGGGAGCTGGGAGTACTGGGGCGCGATGCACGGCTACTTCGGCACGACGTCGCCGACAGGAACGAAAGAAGCGTGGATGGCGAAATATGGATATTCGCCGAGCTCCCCATACTGGCAAAACGTAAAAAACCTAACACCACCGGACTCCATCGCCACGACCGTCTGGGCGCAGTGCCAGCACGGCACGCCGTACTTCTTCCCGTGGCACCGGCTGTACCTCTACTACTTCGAGCGCGTACTTCAGAAAGCGGCCGGCGATCCGAACCTGCGCCTTCCGTATTGGGATTACACAGACACGGCCAATCTGGCGATGCCGAAGGAGTTCACGCAACCGACCTATGTCGATTCCAACGGCGCGACGGTTTCGAATCCGCTCTACGAGGCGCGGCGCGCGCCCGGCTGGAGCAGCGGGAGCAAACTCAACGGCACGATGACGAACATCAATCGCGCGCTCAACATCCAGCACTTCCTGGGCAGCGGCCAGTTTCAGTCGACGATCGAAGGAACGCCGCACGGCGACGTGCACTGCGCCGTCGCGCCGTGCAAGAACACGGTGATGGGCGCGGTGCCGTATTCGTCGAATGATCCGATTTTCTGGCTGCACCACTGCAACATCGATCGCATGTGGGATTGCTGGCACAGCATCAGCGGCCACGACAATCCAAGCGATCCGAACTATCTGAAGCAGCAGTTCTCATACGTCGACGAGAACGGAAACCTCGTCACGAAAAGGGTCAACGACATCATCAACGGCGGAATGGTCGACTATGTCTACGAGCGCCCAAGCAATTGTGCGCGTCCGGGAGCGGTGCGTGTCGCCGCAAATAAGGTGCCCACGGCGGCGACGATGAGCGCCGCCGAATTCGACAAGACCCGCGTCGCTCTGTCGCGCTCCGTCGTCCTCGGCGCCGCAAAAGGCGTCGCCATCAACGCGCTCACGATGCGCAAGAGCGTGACGCTCCCCGAAAACCAGGAGACGAGATCGCCGAAGCTGTTCGCGATGTCCGCAGAGCCGATGGTTCCGGTGGAGACGGATCTCGTTCTGAAGAACATCAAGTTCGATTTCCCGCCCGACACGACCTACGAGGTCTACCTCGAATCGAAAAGCAATCCGTCCAAACGCGTGCTGGTCGGCTCGCTGAACTTCTTCACGACCACGGACAACACGCTGCCCGATCAGGTTTTCAATATCACCGATGTTCTTCCCGCACTCGGCAAGGGCGGGAAGCTCGATCAGGTCAACGTGGTCTTTGACGCCTCGACCGGCCGCGTCGGCGGACCCGGCGCAGCCGCGACGTTCAACGCCAAGGCGCACCTCGTCGTCGGCGAAGTGGATTTCGTCGTCCGCTCCCAGCCGAACGAGTGACTCATGCTGCGGAGGTGCGCGAACAACGCGCACCTCCGTTATCGAGCGTGATCGTTTCGCCGCCGCTGCTCGCTCGCCTTCACGATTTCGTTCATGTCCGACGTTGGACGGATCTCGAAACTGTTGCCGTACGTCAGCGCCGGATGCTGGCTCATGAGCTGGACAGCGTGGTTCATGTCGCGGGCCTCGAGGACGAGAATGCCGCCGAGTTGTTCTTTGGTCTCCGCATACGGACCATCGGTCGTTGCCACTTTGCCGTTCTTCCAGGACAGGGTCAGCGCAGTTTCCGCGGGCTGAAGCGCTTCTCCGCCGGCCCAGTGTCCGTTGGCGCGTAGATGCTCGTCATATTCGATGCACGTGTCGAACATGGCATTTCGCTCGTTCTCCGTCATGCCATCGAATTTGCTTTTGTCGTAGTAGCCGAAACAGAGGTATTTCACGGTTCTTCTCCTCATCGAGAATTGGAACCGGCGCGTTGCGCCGGCTCCTCCATCAGTTCGCGCGCGTTACTTGCTTTCGTCTTGTTCCGGAGCGGGGAAGAAGAGAAGCTCGCGCACCTCGCCGGGCACGTCGCAAACGATGGCGCCTTTGCGCGCCCACCCCAGCGCCTCGTCCATATTGGCGGCTTCCAGAATCCAGAAACCGCCCATGTGCTCCTTCGTCTCCGTGTAAGGCCCGTCGGTGACGACGACCTTGCCGTCGGACTGCTTCCGCACCGTCTTGGCGTCGGCGGGCGGGGCGATCCCGCAGGCGAACTTCCTGACGCCGGCTGCGATCATTTCGCGGTTGAGCGCGTGGATCTCTTCCATCATCGCTTCGGTTACGACGGACGGGTCGAAGTTGTCGGGCATGTAGTTACAAACTAAATACTGAGGCATGAGTTCTTCTCCTTTGCCTATAGTCGTCGGGAAGACCGGAAATCGACAGCCGCTCCAACTTTTATTTCAGTTGGCGAATCCGCGCCTGCAGGAATTGCCGCTCCGGCTCCTGTTGGGTCAGCGCCAGAGCTCTCTCATACGAGGAGCGGGCCTCGGTCGTCCTGCCCAGCCTGCGGTACATCTCAGCCCGGGCGGAATGCGCCAGGTAGTAATTCGCCAGTTCGCCCTGTTCCAGCACCGCCTCGATCTGCGTCAGACCGGCCTCCGGACCATCGCGCATGGCAATGGCCACGGCGCGATTGAGATGGACGACCGGCGACGGCTGCATCCGCACCAACTGGTCGTAACGCGCAACGATCTCCCGCCAGTCGGTCGCAGCCGACGATTGCGCCTGCGCATGAACGGCCGCAATCGCAGCCTGAATGGTGTACGCACCGAAGCGGCGCGATTTCAGCGCTTTCTCCACCAATGCCACGCCCTCGGCGATCTGTTCGCGGTTCCACAACGTGCGATCCTGATTCTCCAGCAAGATCAGCTCTCCGGTCGGCGAGGTCCTCGCCGCGCGGCGGGATTCCTGCAGCAACATCAGAGCAAGCAGCCCAATCACTTCCGCTTCCGGCTGGAGCTCCGCAAGCAGCCATCCCAATCGAATGGCCTCGCCGGTCAGCTCCGCCCGCGTGACCTCCGCTCCCGCCGCCGCCGAATAGCCTTCGTTGAAAACGAGATAGACCACCTGAAGCACCGCGTCCAGCCGCTCCGGCAACTCCTGCGGCCCCGGCACCTCGTACGGAATCGACGCTTCCCGAATCTTTGCCTTCGCGCGCACGATGCGCTGGGCCAGCGCCGCCGGCGTCACCAGAAATGCGCGCGCAATCTCCTCCGTAGTCAGTCCGCAGACTTCGCGAAGCGTGAGCGCAACCTGTCCATCCGGCGGCAGCCCCGGATGGCAACAGGTGAAGATCAGCCGGAGCCGATCGTCCTCGATCTCGTCATCTCCGTCGCCAGCGTGGTCGACCCGCGATTCCAAGTGAGCAACCAGCTCTTTCTGCGCCCCCTCGAACCGCGCACGCCGCCGGATGACGTCGATCGCCTTAAACCGCGCCGTCGAAATCAGCCACGGACGCGGCTTCTCCGGAACCCCGGTCTGAGCCCACGATTCCAGAGCCGCCGCGAATGCCTCATGCATGGCCTCCTCGGCCAGATCCAAATCCCCAAGCAGCCGCACCAGCGTCGCCAGCACCCGCCCCGATTCCGACCGGTAAAGGGTCTCGATGGTCTCGCTGAGTTCTTCGGGCGGATGCGACGGCATCGACGCCAAGCTAACAAACGGAGTGGCCGTAAACAACTGCGCCGAACTTCCTGATAGAACCAGGAACCGAGAGGTTACACTCGACCTCTGCGATTCCAGCGTCCTAGCGATCTCACTTACCGGGGTACGCACGCCGATTCTGAATGACCCGAACGGTCGCGCGCTGTGAAAGGACGTACCATTTTCCACCCTCGAGATCGACCCGAAGTTGAAGAACGGTCCTGTTCGCGACGTATCTGGGAACCAGGACGCGCAACTGATACGTGGCTTCGGAAGCACACAAGCACAACTACCTTGACGGATAGGGCCGCCGATCGAATTCTGGCGACGCTGAATCACCATACTAGGTACCGCACGCTGACCCATAGGCTGGCCACTGCACGCCCGACAACTGCGCGGTTAGGCCCGATCGAGGGTGCCATCGGTGACCACTCCGCCGACTGCATTTCTTGGCTTTCCACGAATCCAGGGTAGGGAAATCTTTCAATCGGTCACACCTAAGGTAGGGTTCGCCCCAACTTCGTAACAGTTATTGATATATGCGCACTTTAGTCGTCCTACCGGCATACAACGAGGCGGACTCGCTAGCGCGTCTCTTGCCCTCACTGCCATTGTGCAGATGTCTAGATTACTTGGTGGTCGACGATGGATCGAGCGATACCACCCCAAAGACGTGCAAGGATGCCGGTTTCGCCGTCACACGACACGACACGCGGCGCGGCCGCGATCGCTGCCTTAAAACAGGTTTTGACTATGCCATCGCAAATCGTTTCGACTGTGTCATCTACATGGATGCTGACGGTCAACACTCTGCGTCTGCAGTCGCAAGTGTCCGAGCAGAGCTGAAGCGGTACACATTCGTACGCGGGTCACGTTTCCTGCCGGCCTCACCGCAAAGAGGTACGCCTTGGGACCGGCGGTTTCTAAACGCCGTGGTTTCGGGGCACATTAATCGACGCTGGGGAATCAAAGTTTCAGATCCTGGATGCGGTCTCATTGGTGTCGATGTAACGCTTCTGACCGAGCTTCAGCCTGAATTACTCTTTGATTACCATTTCACTCTCGACCTCTCCGTTCGCGCTCCGCGAGCGGGACTGGCTCAGACCAAAATCGCCGAAATCGCCATACCAGCTATATACGATCTGCCCCAGCCACATCAGCAGGCTAAATACCTTACAGCTGCATGGCGAGAACGACTACGAATGCGATTGCAAAGTCAGATCAGTAAGTTAGCCATGATTGGCGACACCGATCCTGTTACCGAGCTACGATTTTTGCTTGATCATCTCAGGCCTCTATCACAGACGGCAAGCACCTTGATCGAAGGGTTAGGTCTTCAATGGTAGCGATCCTCACCGCCGTAATTCACGTGCTCTTGACTTTCGTCGCGACCGCTTTGGCAGCGATCGCGCAGCAGCGCCTACCTGGTCGCCGCCGATGGCGGCTTCACGACCCATCGCACGCTGTCATCTGCATTTCGACATCAGCGTCAATCGACACCGGTGAATATATGCGTCACACATCTGGTGTTGGTCAAGCGATTGCACTGGGAATGGTAGCCGCGTCTTTGCACAAGGCGTATCCCGGACGAAGTCCTCAGCATGTCCACCTTTCCGAAGAACCGCTCGCAGATCGTCTCGAGAGCGACCTTATTCTGCTAGGCGGACCCAAGAACAACAAGGTGACGCGCATGATGCTGGCAGCCTTGCAAACACGACTGCCAGTAAGCGTGCTCGATCGCACGTTTGTGTGGTCGACCGGCGCCACCGAGTTGCGATATCTAGGCCAGTCCCGAAAGCAATCCGTCTACACGGACTACGGCCTGGTCATTCATGTGCGAAATCCAAAGAAACCCGCGACGACCCTTGTCATGCTAATCGGTTGCCACACTTATGGTGTTGTAGCGGCGGCCAGATATTTCCTCGAGGAATATTCGCCCCCATTAACTAAAAGGAAATCCAGCTTCGTCGCGATCGTTGAGGCGGAGGTAAACGACGGGCATGTAGGCGTCCCGCGTCTTCTCCATAAAGTGGAGATCCGTGACTAACCATGCGCTTATCATTTACGGTTGTAGAACGGTACTGCGCCGCCAAAAGCGGTGATGCGTCAGAAAATGAAGACATGATAGTTGCGACACCCGATTATGTCGCGGTGCTTGATGGAACAACCGACAAGTCAAACGCATCAGTTGGTGGTATGTCGCCGGGCCGATTTGCCGCCGTGTCGGTAGCCACGATCCTAGAAACGCTCGAGCCGCGACTGTCGGCGCGCGAAGCAATTGATGCTATGACCACAGGTCTCCGAGATGATTTGTTACGCGTTGGGTACGATCCAGGAGTGGGCGAGGCTGCAGTCGTTGCAGTCATCTATTCCGCCCATCGCCACGAAATATGGCGAGTTGGTGACTGCACTTACACGATCGATGGCGTCGTGCGTGATCTAGAAGAAGTGCTTGAGCATCATGCGGCGGCGGTTCGAGCAGCTTTTATTCACGCGTCATTGCTCAAAGGAGCGTCAGTCAGCGAGCTCTGCGATGTCGACTCCGGGCGAGCCTTCATTCTGCCGCTACTTCAGTTGCAGCCGATGTTGCGAAATGTTGATACGGACCTTCGATACGCGTACGGGGCTATTGATGGCCGTCACGTGCCCGATCGATTTTTGGAGGTGGAATCCGTTCCACCCTATTGTCGCGAGATTGTACTCGCAACTGATGGTTACCCTGAAGTGATGGGGACACTTGAGGCGTCGGAGGCCCACCTCGCTTATATGTTGTCCGAGGACCCACTGTGCATCAACGTGCATCCGCAAACTAAGGGCAAAACGCGAGGGTTGTTGTCATTCGATGATAGATCGTATGTCCGCTTGGCTTTTTATGGTCGTTCAGCCCCAGGGATTAGAGCGGCTGATGGTGGTGGCAGGTAGTGCCGGACCACAGAGCGTTAGTGTTTGAGTTGCACGGCGTCGTCCGCGGCAAGGATGCATCACGTTTCACGCATCGCAATTTGTTGGATTTGGACAGGTTCGCATTCTTCCTTAGCTCGATTGGGATGCGGATTGCGAGTTTACATGAGCTCAAGCACGCGGCCGGTGTGAGCTTTAGTATCGACGACAGTACGCGCGCTGCGGCGGACGCCGCGATGCTCATCGCGGAAAAGGGATATCCCGTTACCCTTTTCCTCAACCCTGGACCGATTGAAGAGCGGCAGCCCTATTTTTCGAGTCTTCTGAACGTTTTGCTAGACGTTGCCGACGGTGTTCAGTTCGAATACGAGAACGTTATCTACAACCTTCACGACTTCCGGGACCGTCAGCGTTTCAGACTTCATTTTAAACAGCGCGAAATATTGAGCGCGCGCAGTGGTGAAGAGCAATGTGCTATGGTGAATGCGCTGGCTCGTCGCCTAGGTGTGAGGGATGGTCTAGAGTTGCCTCCACATTCGCAGACCTTGTCTGCGGCCGATGTAGCACGACTAGCTAACGCGGGAGTCGCGCTCGGCAATCACGGCTGGTCGCATGTTAACTTCTCAATTCTCGCTCCAAGCGAAGCCACGATGCAGATTGAACGTGCGGCGGCGTGGCTACGCACTACCGACAGCGTACAGTCGCGGCCTTTCGCGGTTCCGTTTGGCCGTCAGCTCCCTCCCAGTGGGTTTACGTTAGGTGAGGGCGACACGTGGATCCTCACGGACGAGCGTCTGCATGCTGGCTGGGTGGGACCGTCTGTTTTGAATCGTGTGGCGCTAGATTCTTTGGGCGAGTCACTGTCGTTCGCACAAGCCGTATCCATGGCCGAGCGCGCCTTTAGGCAGAATTCGAGTTCGAGCTGATGCGCGCACGTGTACCGGTTACGCTAAGACGCTCGTGTACCGCGCAGTTGACGATTGCGCGATCGGCAATGGACATCCCGTTGATCGTCCCGAGACGTCGCTTCGATCGCGAGTTTGAATTGTCGTTTCGTCGCACTGCGCGACGTTCCGGTGGCGAGACAGACTGTCCGTTTTGTATGCCCTCACCACGACTCGTCATTGGCCACTTAGACGAGCTGGTTCCAAATACCCCAGAAATGTATCGGGTTTCATTTAATCGTCACTCGCGTGTGAGTCGAATGTCGCTGCGTATTCGACCATATAGGCAACTACTCGTTTTTCCAGTCGAGCATCGAACGCATTTTGCGGAGGACGATTTTGCTATTGCGCTGGCACTCGCTAAGCACGGGTTCACTGTATTCAGAAATACTATTGGCACGGGCGGGTCGGTCGAGCATCATCATTTGCAGGCGCTGTATGGAAGGTTTGACACTTGGGTTCACCGTGCAATTGACGTGACCTCGAGAAGCGAGTCTGCGACCGTCAGATCAACCCGCAAGGATGCGCCGTGGGCTTTTTTCGGAATGCGAGGAGATAACGGCGCGTCCGTGGCCAGCAAGATGCTAGGAGCGCTGGAGAAGCAGTCATACGATTCAAATTTTGTCTGTGATGAATTCGGAATTTGGATTTTTCCGCGGCGGGATGCGAGGCTGGCGCTGACGGACCCAGCCTCGCGCGTCGGAGCGTTCGCCGTTTATGGCCTGCTTAGCGAAGGCCGATTGGGAAAGTTTTTGACCGCATCGGACTCGCATTTGCGTGGCGTTGTATCAAGCGCACTCTTTCCTTCGGAGGAGCTTCCAACAATCCTCGGAGCCATCGCTCACGACATGGATTGAGGATATCGATATAGTGCTCGTACTAGCCGATAGCGCACCGAAAAGTTAACCGTCGAATGGCCGGGTTCAGCGGCTTGTCCTCGCCTCATAAACATAAGCCATCGTTAGGGGCTTGGATTTAGTTTAATAGCGGCTCGACCTTGAGGTCTGGCCTGTCCTTGGACGTCTAGTAGTACGTTCAGTACGACCCGTTGCAACCTTTGCCTGCATCACAAACAACGAGGCATTCCCACACCCTTTGCTTGCAAAGCAGGAGACGCCAAGGTGGCAACCTCTTTCGGCCGGTGACCGCGCCGATTAACACGTGCCGTGCGAGCACTCCGATCGATTCCGGATCTTTGGACCACTGAAGTTCGGAGAGAGCACCAAACGAAACGCCCGGTCTTTCGACCTGAGCGGCGTGAGTGGGTTGCATTTTGGTAGGCGCTAGCGGACTCGAACCGCTGACCCCCACCGTGTGAAGGTGATGCTCTACCGACTGAGCTAAGCGCCTGTTTGGGGTCTCTTCAACGAAGCTGCAAACCTTCCTATTTCGAGGGAGGGAGCGGCAGCATAGTCGGCGGGTGGGGCTGGCGTCAACGGCCTCGGCCACTCCATAATTCGCGCCCGATGACGAAGCGGATGTTGCTCATGCTGGCCGTCGTGATTGCGTTCATCGCGATCATCGGCGGGTTCAAGTACTTTCAGATCAAGAAGGCCATGGCGGGGATGTCGTATCAGCCGCCGCCTGAAGCGGTCACGACCGTCGTGGCGCGGCTGGAGGATTGGAACTCCACGCTCAAGGCCATCGGCACCGTTGCAGCGATGCAGGGCGTCACGGTCAGCGCCGATCTGCCGGGCGTCGTTGAGCAGATTGCTTTCGACTCCGGACGGCCGGTGAGCAAGGGGCAGGTTCTGGTCGTGCTCGACGCCAAGCAGGAGCGGGCGCAGCTCGCGTCGGCGCAGGCGCAGGCCCAACTGGATCGGGCCAACCTCGAGCGCATGCGCGGGATGATGGCCGCGAAGATCATTCCGCAGGCCACGTATGACGCCGCGGCGGCGGAAGAGAAGCAGGCCGAGGCAAAGGTGGCGGAGTTGAACGCAACGATTCAGCGCAAGATCATCCGCGCGCCGTTCGACGGCGTTCTCGGACTTCGCGAAATCAACCTCGGGCAATACCTCGCCGGCGGTGCGCCGATCGTGTCGCTGCAATCGCTGCGGCCGGTGTACGTCAACTTCAGCGTGCCGCAGCAGGAGATGAGTCATCTTGTCGTTGGATCGGACATCGAAGTCGACGCTGGCGGCACTCCGGAGAGCGGCAAGGTCACCGCGTTCGGCGCCGTCATCGACGAAGCCACCCGCAACGGACAGGTGCAGGCGTCGTTCGCAAATCGCGACGGCAAACTGCGGCCGGGGATGTTCGTCGAAGCGCATTTCGCGCACGGCGCGAAGACGGAGGCCATCACGCTTCCTGTTTCGGCGATCAGCTATGCGCCGTTCGGCGACTCCGTCTTCATCGTCGAAGACGTCAAGGGTCCGGATGGCAAAACGTTTCGCGGCGTGCGGCAGCAGTTCGTCAAGCTCGGCGAATCGCGCGGCGATCAGGTAGCCGTGCTCACCGGCGTCAAGCCCGGCGAAGAAGTCGTCACCTCGGGCGTCTTCAAGCTGCGGCCCGGCGCGGCGGTTCAGGTCAACAACAGTGTGCTGCCGGGCAACAGCCCCAAGCCGCGGCCGGAAGACAGCTAGATGAAATTCACCGATCTCTTCGTGCGCCGGCCGGTGCTGGCGATCGTGGTCAACCTGGTGATTCTCATCGCCGGATTGCAGGCCATCCGCTCGCTCAGCGTGCGCCAGTTTCCGCGCAGCGACATGGCCAACGTCGTCGTGACGACTGCCTACGTCGGCGCGAATGCCGATCTCGTTCGCGGCTTCATCACCGCGCCGCTCGAGCGCGTCATCGCCGGAGCGGACGGCATCGACTTCCTCGAGTCGTCGAGCTCGCAGGGCGTCAGCACCATCACCGTTCACCTCAAACTCAACTACGACAACAACGCCGCGCTCACGCAGATCCAGTCGAAGGTCGCGCAGGTGAGGAATCAGCTTCCTCCCGAGGCAGAAGCGCCGATCATCGATCTGCAGACGTCGGACAGCCAGTTCGCCGCGGCGTACCTCGGCTTCTCGTCGAAGGATCTCGATCAGAACCAGATCACCGACTACCTCGTGCGCGTCGTGCAGCCGAAGCTGAGCGCCATCAGCGGTGTGCAGCGCGCGGAGATTTTCGGCGACCGCACCTTCGCGATGCGCGTCTGGCTCAAGCCGGACAAGATGGCCGCCCTCGGCATCTCGCCCTCGATGGCGCACGACGCGCTGGCGGCGAACAACTATCTCTCCGCGCTCGGCCGCACCAAAGGCACGATGACTTCGGTCAACCTGGTCGCGAATACCAACCTCCAGACCGTCGACGACTTCAAGCAGCTCGTGGTGAAGGAATCGAACGGCACGGTGGTGCGCCTCGGCGACATCGCCGACGTGGTCATGGGCGCGGAAACGTACGACCAGGAAGTCAGCTTCAACGGCGAGACCGCGGTCTTCATCGGCATCTTCGTCCTGCCCACCGCCAACACGCTCGACGTGATGAAGCGCGTCCGCGAGGCGATGCCGGAGATTCAGGCGCAGTTGCCGGCGGGGATGAAAGCCGGCGTGCCGTACGACTCCTCGGCATACATCCAGGACGCCATCGACGAAGTGCTCAAGACGCTGACCGAGACGCTGATCATCGTCATCATCGTCATCTTCCTCTTCCTCGGATCGTTGCGCGGCGTGATCATCCCGGTCGTGGCCGTGCCAATCTCGCTCATCGGCGCGGTCATGCTGATGCTGATGTTCGGCTTCACCATCAACCTGCTCACGCTGCTGGCCATCGTGCTCTCCGTCGGACTAGTCGTCGACGACGCCATCGTCATGGTGGAGAACATCGAGCGGCATCTGCACATGGGCAAGACGCCGCTGCAGGCGGCTGCCGACGCCGCGCGCGAGCTCGTCGCGCCGATCATCGCCATGACCATCACGCTCGCCGCGGTCTACACGCCCGTCGCGCTGCAGGGCGGATTGACCGGATCGCTCTTCCGCGAGTTCGCCTTCACGCTTGCGGGCGCGGTAATCATCTCCGGCTTCGTGGCGCTGACGCTGTCGCCGATGATGGGATCGAAACTGCTGCGCGAAGGCGACACCGAGCGCGGCTTCGCGGGGTGGATCAATGCGCGATTCGACAAGCTCCGCGACCGCTACACGCGCGCGCTGGCGGGAACGCTCAACTACCGGCCGGTCGTGTTGACGCTGTGGGTGATCGTGGTCGCGCTCATCTTCCCCTTCTACATGTTTTCGCAGAAGGAGCTGGCGCCGGCGGAGGATCAGAGCTTCCTCTTCGGCATCATCCAGGCGTCGGCGAATTCGACGATCGAGCAGACGAAAATCTTTGCCTCGCAGATCGAGAAGGTCTATCGCTCCTTTCCTGAGACCGAGTCGACGTTCCAGGTCATCTTTCCGACGGGCGGCTTCACCGGAATGGTGGCGAAACCGTTCAATCAGCGGAAAAAGAACACGTCCCAACTGGTCGTCGAAGCGTCCGCGGGCATGGCCAAGATCCCGGGCATTCGTGCCATCGAGATCCTGCCGCCGTCGCTGCCTGGTAATCAGGGTTTCCCGGTCGACCTGGCCATCGTCTCCACCGAGGAACCGGCGCGGCTGGCGGAGTTTGCCGGACAGCTCGTGCAAAAAGCGTTCGCCAGCGGCAAGTTCATGTTCGCCGACACTGACCTTAAGTTCGACCAACCGCAGGCGCGTGTCGTGTTCGATCGCGACAAGCTCCGTTCCGAGGGTGTCGACATGACGCAGGCCGGCCGCGATCTCTCCGTCCTCCTCGGCGGCAACTACGTGAATCGTTTCAGCATCCAGGGCCGCAGCTACAAAGTCATCCCGCAGGTGAAGCGCAGCGAGCGGCTCACGCCCGATCAGCTCACGCAGATGTACATCACCGGCGCGAATGGCAAGCTCGTTCCGCTGTCGACGTTCGCGACGGTGCAGACGTCGACCGAGCCGCGCGAGTTGAAGCGCTTCCAGCAGCTCAACGCGGTGCGCATCCAGGGCGCGATCCCGCCCGGCGTCTCGCTCGACACGGCTCTCGGTTTTCTCGAGGACGAAGCGAGAAAGATCCTGCCGCGCGGATTCACCCTTGACTACGCCGGCGAGTCGCGCCAGTTGCGCACCGAGGGAACGAAGTTTTTGGGCGTGTTCCTGCTGTCGGCGATCCTGATCTACCTCGTGCTGGCCGCGCAGTTCGAAAGCTTCCGCGATCCCTTCATCATCCTCGCCGGCTCCGTTCCGCTGGCTCTTTCCGGCTCGCTGCTCTTCTCGTTCCTCGGGCTGACGTCGATCAACATCTACAGTCAGGTCGGTCTGATCACGCTGGTTGGACTCGTATCGCGCAACGGCATCCTCATCGTCCAGTTCGCGAATCATCTGCAGCAAACCGGCAAGAACAAACTGGACGCCGTCCTCGAAGCCGCGGGCACGCGCCTCCGTCCGATCCTGATGACCACCGCCGCAACGGTGATGGGCCATCTGCCGCTCGTCTTCGCGCGCGGTCCCGGCGCCGGCGCGAGGAACAGCATCGGCATCATGCTGGTGACGGGCATGATCATCGGCACGATGTTCACGCTGTTCGTCGTGCCGTCGATTTACGTGCTCGTGGCGCGCACGCACAAACGGATCGACGCGGTCGAGGACGAAGTTGCGGCCGATCTCGAGCCGGCGACAGCCGGATGACCAAGATCCGGAGTCTCGCCGCGATCATTCTCATCGCGATCGTTGCCGCGAGTTGCTCGCAGGAATCCGAGGAAGAATCGGTAGCGCTTCACAAACTGGCGACGGATGCGGAAAGGTTTTTCCACGCGGCCAACGCCAGCGCCAGCCTCGAGGACAACCGTCTCGTGCTCTCACTCGCGTCTACTTACGCGGGACGAATGCCGCGTTCGGAGCGGTTTTATGCGGCCCACGAGGTCGCGCTGTGGGCAAAACGAAGCTACCCTCGCTCCGACAAGCTCGCGTCGATCACGGTCGTTTTCGTTGAGCGCCATTGGTGGCCTTTTTACTGGACGACGAGCCAACGGTTCGATTTCGCAGTCAAAGGGCTCGACCGGATTGCTATGCCGTCATCCGACTGATGAACTCCAGAGCTATCGCTGCGCTTCTTTTTCTGGTTGCGGGAAGTCTCGCTGCGACGCCGCCACCTCCGATCCGGCACGTCTTCATCATCGTTCTGGAAAATAAAGGTTTCGATACGACGTTCGGGCCGTCATCGCCGGCGACGTACCTGTCGCAAACGCTCACGGCTCAGGGACAACTTCTTCGGAACTACTACGGCATCGGCCACAAGAGCCTTCCCAATTATCTGGCGATGATTAGCGGGCAGGGAGCGAACGGCGTGACGCAAGCCGACTGCCTCGTCTACGTCAACGTTTTCCCCGGCACGCAGACGTCATTCTTCGGCCAGACCCTCGGCCAGGGCTGCGTCTATCCCGCCGCGACCAAAACGATCGCCGATCAGCTCACGGCAAACGGTTTGACGTGGAAGGGGTACATGCAGGACATCGGCGTCGGCACGCCGTGCCGGCGTCCCGTCCTCAATTTCGCCGACGGCACGCTGGCCGCGCGCTTCGGCGATCAGTACGCCGCGCGGCACAATCCCTTCATCTATTTTCAGTCGCTGCTCGACTCCGGCGATTGCCTGGCGCACGACGTCGATCTCGAAGAGTTACGGTCCGACCTCGCCACCGCGGCGACCACTCCCAACTACGCGTTCATCGCTCCGAACCTTTGCGAGGATGGTCACGACGCTCCGTGCGTCGATGGCCGCCCGGGCGGCTTGATCACCGCCGATCTGTTTCTGCGCACGTGGGTGCCGCGCATCCTGGCCTCGCCAGCGATGGCGGAAAACGGTCTCCTGATCATCACCTTCGACGAAGCCGGGCTGGGCGACGCAAGCGCCTGCTGCAACGAGCTGCCGGGACTCAACACGGTCAATGCCGGCGAATCCGGCCCGGGCGGCGGCCGCACCGGCGCGGTGCTGATCTCCCGCTTCATCCAGCCCGGCTCCGTCAACGACACGCCCTACAATCACTACGCCCTCCTGCGCAGCATCGAAGACGTCTTCGCCCTCCCCCACCTCGGCTTCGCCGCGCAACCCGGATTGAAGCCGTTCGGCGCCGACGTCTACAACGCGGGATTAACTCCAGTGCGCGGCAGGCCTTCGCGGCCTTGAGTATCGGAGCGCTGGCGTCCTCGCCGTCCTCGCTGCCGAATCGCCAAACTCTCGAATTTTGCTGGTAACGCGCGAGCCTCCCATTCGGCAGCGAGGACGCAGCCGAGCCAGCCGGCGGGACGCCAGCGCTCCGGCGCGTATCCTCTCGCACGCTTTGTGCTGCAATACGGCGCGTGCGACGAACAGCGAAAGCGGCAGTGATCACCATCGGCTCGGCGATCGCCGCTGCGGCGATCGAGAGGATCTTCTTCGCGGCACCGAAGTGGCGCGGAGCGGTGTCCGATCATTTCGATGGCGAGCGGTTTCATAACCGCGAGCGGGGGTGGCAGACCGAGGGGTCGTTTCTGAAGTGGCAGGCGACGCGGGAGGCGGGTGAATGGCCGGAGCATCCGGATGCGACCTACGGGCCGAAGCCGCCGGAGCGGGTGGACGACGGACGGCTGCGGGTCACGTTCATCAATCACTCGTCGACGCTGATTCAGATGGACGGCGTCAACATCCTCACCGATCCGGTTTGGTCGGAGCGGGTTTCGCCGGTTTCGTTTGTGGGTCCGCGGCGGCATCGGCCGCCGGGAATTCGGTTCGACGATCTGCCGCCGATCGATCTCGTTCTCGTCAGCCACAATCATTACGACCATATGGACGTGGCGACGTTGCGAAAGATCGACGCTCCGATCGTGACGCCGCTCGGCAATGCGGCGCTGTTGCGGCGGCACGGCATTCATGGCGCCATCGATCTCGATTGGTGGGAATCGACGAAACACGCGAATGGGATCGAGACCACCGTCGTGCCGGCGCGGCATTTTTCGGCGCGCGCGATCAGCGATCGCAATCGCAATCTGTGGAGCGGGTTCGTCGTCGGTGGCAAATCTGGGAACGTCTACTTCGCGGGCGACACGGGATGGGGCAATCACTTCGCTGAGATTGGACGCCGCTTTGCGCCGATCCGCGCGGCGCTGCTGCCGATCGGGTCGTACATGCCGCGATGGTTCATGCAGCCGGTGCACATCGATCCCGCCCAGGCCGTCGACGCGCACTTTGCCCTCGGCGCGCAGACGAGCGTGGCCATCCACTTCGGCACTTTCGCGTTGGGAGACGATGGCGAGTACGATCCGGTGCGCGATCTCAATACCGCGCTCGCCGAAAACGGCAATCCGCCGTTTCTCGTACTCGATCAGGGAGAAGGACGCGACCTGCCATGATTCATCGCAGCATCGGAGCGGTTTCGCACGGCATCCTCGATTACGCGCTGGGCATCCTGCTCATCTGCGCGCCATCGTTCGCCGTCTTTGCAGGCACCAAGGCGACGTGGGCGTACATCTTTGGCGGCGTGATGTTGGTGATGGCCATCCTCACGCGTTACCCGCTCGGCATCGTGAAAATCATCGGCCTCAGTGTTCACGGGTTCATCGAGTTGCTGCTCGCCATCTGCCTGATCGCCGCACCCTGGTACGGCAACTTCACGAGCGGCGTAACGGCGCCACGCTTTTACGTGGCGTTTGGCCTGCTGATGATCGTGCTCTGGTTCCTTACCGATTTTCGGGGAGTGCGAGGTCGTGTTGCAGCCGCGCCAGTTGCCGATCGTGGAGCCAGCCCAACATCAGCGGAGCCAAAAGTGCCCCCACCAGCGCCGTAGCCATATCTTCCTGCGTGTCCCAGACGTCGCCCTGCGTGCCGAGGAACGCGTCGCCGGCGCTGCCGGTGGCGACGCTGACGCGCCATTCAAGCAACTCGTAAGCAGCGCTGATGGCGAGGCAAATCGACACGATGATGAAATAGCGCCAGCCGCGCGTGCGCACGACGTCGCGTCGGATGAGCACCTCGCGCGCGACCATGGCCGGCACGAATCCCTGCGCGAAGTGGCCGATGCGGTCGTAGTGATTGCGCGTGAAGTGAAACGCCGATTTCATCCAGAAGCCGAGAGGCACCTCGGCGTACGTGTAGTGCCCGCCGACCATGAGGATGATGGCGTGCAGCGTGAGCAGCTTGAGCACGAGCGGCGTCAGCGGAAAGCGCCGCCGCAGCGCGAAGATCAGCGCGATGCCGATGATGGCCGGAAAGACTTCCAGTATCCAGGTGAAGTAGTCGTGCGGATGGATCAGCGACCAGACGAAGACCGCGAAGAAGAGGATGAGCAGGATGCGGTTCGTCATTCGCAATCTGTGTACATCCGCGTCATCTGCGGATCAAGTTTTATCCGCAGATGAACGCAGATTCCACAGATAGAGTCTTACTTTTTCTTCGCCGACTTCTTTGAGCTCTTCTTCGACGACGACTTCTTCGAGCTCGACTTCTTCGACGACGACTTCTTTGATGACGATTTCTTCGACGACGACTTCTTCGATGATTTCTTCGACGGCACCTTGCCGCCTTCGCGCCGCGCTTCCGACAATCCGATGGCGATGGCCTGTTTGCGGCTCTTCACCTTTTTGCCCGAGCTTCCGCTTTTCAGCGTGCCGTGCTTGCGTTCATGCATCGCCTTCTCGACTTTGTCCTGCGCTTTCTTCCCGTACTTTGCAGCCATGCTCCAATCTCCTTTCGATGATGCACAGGAAATGGTGCAAGGTGCGAGCCCGTCAATCGCGATCGACGTACGTGCTGCGCGCAAGAACGTTCGCGCGGCGCTGCGATGGAACTTCCACTTCGATCGTGTGCGTGCCGCGCAACTTCGTGTCGGGCTTGCGCACTTCGAGCTCGTAGTGGCCGGCCAGCGTTTTCTGCAAACGCTCGACGGCGATCTTCGGGAAGTGGAAGGTCTTCGCGTAGAAACCGCCGGTGTCGCCGGCGACCTGGCCCAGTCCGACTTCGAGTGAGTGCGAATCGGCCTGCGTGAAGTCGATGGAGAAAACGCTGGCGCGCGCGGCCTCGAGCGCCTGACGCGCGGGGACATACTTCGCTTCCATCATCACGCCGCTCGGGGTGAGGCGGCCGAGGCCCCAGCCGAAAAGGATGATCGACTTCGGGCCTGGGATGGGACGCAGCGCGTTGGCGATGATGATGAGCGCGGCCTCGGGTGACGCTTTGCGCAACTCCGTCGGATCGAGACGTCCGGCCAGCGCCGGCATCGGCACGATGCGCGGCCACGGCGGCTGGCCGGTGAGCAGCGCGGCCTGCATGGCGTCTTTGATGTGATCTTTGTTGTCGGTGAAGTCGAGGTGGAACTTGAGGTGCGAGTCGAAGGAAAAAACGGCGACGCGGTCCTGCGGATCGAGCCAGTCCAGCCAATCGTCGGCGTTGACGACGGTCTGCATCTGCCCCGCCACGCGCACGCTGTTGCGGGCGAAATCGGTCTGGTAGAAAAAGATGAGCAGCCGTCCGCGCGGCGCGGGCTGGTCGAGCGAGGTGTTGATGTCGGCGATGCCGGAGTCGATCGCGGCGAGATCGCGCGCGGCCGCGGTCTCCGGAATCCATTCGCTCGATTCGACCATGGCCGGCTTGCCGTCGATGCGCACGCGGAAGTCGGACGCTTTCAAACCGGTGATCGGGTCGCCATGGTCATTGGTGACGCGCGTGTCGACGATGATCCGCTCAACGGTGATGCGCTCCTGCACCTGGGCAAAGGCCGATGTCGCGAGAAGGAAAAGCACACCTGTGGCGCGCATTCGCGCAGATTACCGCGCGGTGACAGGTTTCACGTTGTCGAAACGGTTGCGATCGATGCGGGTGACGTAGGGATCGAGGGCGGCGTACGACGGCTGCTTGGCGACGATGACGGTGATCGTGTTCGCGCCGCTGTGAAGCGGATGGGCTGCGAGATGGAGGATGTCGTTTGCCGAGGCGACGTCGGGATCGGTGGCGAAGATGCCGATCTCGATCGACTCGTTGACCGGCAACTCGTGTTCATCGACGCGTGATTTGTGAACGTTCACCTGCATCGTCACTTCGAAGCGGCCGTCAGGGAGGCGGCGTGAAGTGGCCGAGGTGAGAGTCAGGTCGTAGTGGATCACGTCGCGCGTCCATTCGTTGACCAGAGCGCGATTTTCCGGTGGGGTCACGGTTTCGATTTCATGCAGGAGATCGTCGATCCTCGGCTGATGGGCAGAACCGCTTTGCGCGGCGATGAACGAGCGCAGCGCGCGGTTGAGCGTTTCCTCGCCGAGGAGTTCTTTGAGGGCGTTCATGACGATCGCGCCTTTGCCGTAGTAGAGGTAGGCCTGATCGGTGACGCGCGTCAGCGGCACTTCCGTTTTCTCGTCGCCGGCGCGGCCGGCCAGATAGCGATCGAGCTCGAATTGCAGCGAGCGGCGGACCTGACCGCGGCCGTAACGCTTGTCGAGGACGAGCAGTTCGGAGTATCGCGGCAGCGACTCGATGATCGCGCTGGCGCCGGGAACGACGGCGGGCGTGACGGAGTGGCCCCACCACTGATGAGCGACTTCGTGCGCAGTGCGGCGCGTGACGAGGTCGATCTGCGATGAGTCGCGGGCGTCGATGAGAAAGGCGCGGCTCTCGCTGAGGAAAATGAGGCCGGGCATGGCCAGACCGCCGAACCGTGCGTACGCAGGAGCTTCGGCGATGCGCAGTTGCGACTGCGGATACGGGCCAAAACTCGTTTCGAAGATTCGCAGCGAATCGGCAGCGGCGGAGAGAATCCGATCGACGTTATATCGATGCGCGGGATCGTAGTAGACCTCGATCTGCGTCCTGCCCGCGGCGGCGCGTGCGACGGCGTAGCGCGCGGAGGCGAAGATCAGGTTGTTGTGAATCGGCGCGTCCGAGCGGTAGTGGAAGGAGCGGCGGCCGTTCGCGATGCTGTCGTCGATCAGCCGTCCCGGCGCGAGCGCGATCTGATCAGGCGCCGTGGAAAGCGTGACGTCGACATTCGTCCACTCGGCGGAGGCGTCATCGAGATCGCTCTCTTCGCCGGTGGACGGCGGCAGTCCGCGCTTCTTCCGTTCGATCGGATCGCTGATCTCGTAGCCACGCCGGTAGCCGAGAATCGGAAAGCAGCGACCGGGCGTGATGAAGGAACCGTTGGCGGTGATCGATGTGTCCGCCGCGGTTGCGGTGAAGCCGCGATGCTCGTAGGTCAGATCGAAATGCAGCGTCGTGTGCTGGTGCGGTTGCAGCGGCGATTTGAATTGAACGTCGTACGTCGCGAATTTGTCGTTGCGAACGATCGTCGCCTGGGGAATCGTGAGGTTCGTTACGCGCGCATCGCGTGGAACGGAGATCAGTACGCTGGCAATCGGCGTGGCGCCGTCGTTGACGAGGTCGTAGTCGCCGGCGACGCGGTAGCGCCGTTCGTTCGGAAAGAGTGCGACGTCCGCGGTGATTGCGGCGATGTGCGGACGCGGCATCGCCGCGGCGGCGCGGTACGTCGTTTCGTAACTCGCGCTCCAATCGAGCGACGCGTTATTCGACGTCCAGCGATTGAGGATGTTCGTGTTGTAGAAAATGAACGCGGCCAGGGCGATGGTGATCGTCGCAAGAATCGCGGCGATTCGTCTGTCCGCGTTCTTTGCGATCGTGTGGAGTACGCCGCCGGCGCGGCGCCAGAGTGCCGAGGCGGCGAGCAGGAACAACAATCCGATCGCAGTCCAGAGCGCCATGAACCACACGAATGGCGTGATCGAGGCGCCGAAGCCGTTCATCTCCGTGTATTGCAGCGGCGGCGCGCCGGCGAAGGTCAGCAGCGGATGCTCGATGCCGAGGGCGCTGCCGGCCTGGATGAGCACTCCGGCTACGAGGACGGCGAAAAGACCGAAGTACTTCGAAGGGCTCAGCGTCTGGATGAGCACCGCGGCCATGGCGAAGAGCAGCAGCGGGATGGCCAGGATCGCTGCGAAGACGAGCAGCAGCGCGGGATGGAAGACGTGGAAGCCGCGTGCGAGTTGGATGACGACTCCCGCGCCGATGCCGGTGACGATCAGGACGCCGATCATCGCGGAGAGCGCGAGCCACTTCGAGAGCACGAAGACGGCGTTGGAGGCCGGCGTGGCGTTGACGATCTCCGCCATCCCCACGCTGCGTTCGCGCCAGATCAGCTCCGCGCTGTAATAGATGATGATGACCGTGGCCACGAGCCCGAGCGGCTGGCGCAGCGTGCCGAGGATGAGCGAGGTGGTTGGGTAAAACGCGGCGCCGTATTCGCCACCGGCGACGTCGGCGACAATCTCCATCGCCGCGAGACCGGCCCACAAAATCGTCAGCAGGATGAAAGGGATGCTGCGCAGGACGGAGCGCAGCTCGATGCGGGTGGCGGCGAGGAGCTGTGACCGGGAGCGCGGGCGTCTCACCCGCAGTTTCATCTCGCGCGGAGTCTGCGGCGGGCGGGACGCCCGCGTTCCCGGGGACTTCGCCAGCACGCGAAACGAGAATCGCTTGTAGACGACGATCCAGACGATCGCCGCGAATGCCAGCCAGATGATTCGATTGATCAGAAAGTTTCCGGTCAGCGAGATCAGCCGCGTGTTGCGCAGCGCCGGCGTCCAGTAGCGCGTCTGTTCGAAGAAGGCCGACAGGCCGAACGGATCGAGCAGCGAGGCGGCGGCGGCGCTGCTCGCGCCTTGCGCCGATCCGGCCATCAGCGGCGAATTCGTGAACGCGGCCGCGGCGAAGTAGAAGACGTAGATTGCCACCGCGCCGACCACGCTGGCCAGCACGCTCCGCGTCAACGTGGCGATGCCGAAGAGTACGACGCCCGCGACCAGCATGCCCGGCAGCACGAGCACGAGCAGCGTCCAGAAGTAGGGAATGATCGAAAACGGCCCGACGCGCGAAGGATCGTGCAGCGGCAGAATCGCGGCCAGCATTATCCCGATCGCGGTGGCGCTGAAGACCGTGAATGCGGCCAGGAACGATCCGGCGAAACGGCCGAGGAGGTAGGGGAACTTTTCGACCGAGGTGGAGAAAACGATCTCTTCGAAATGATGTTCGCGGTCGCGCACCACCGAGTTCGCGCAGAAGATGGCGATGGCGAAGACGGCCGCCAACGACACCATCCCCAGCGATTGAGCGATGTCGTACGGCGAGTTGATGTGGACGTTGGCCGGACCGAATCCGGTCGCGGTCAGCGCGAAGCCGAAGCCTGCGAAGAAGAGCGCCGCGGCGATGAACGAAATCTGCCGCGTGTGAAAGCGCCACTCGAAACGGATGATGTCCGTCAGCACGCTGCATCCCGCAGCACGGAGAAATAGACGTCTTCGAGATCGGGCGCGACCAGCTCGCAGCCGGAATCCGGCGGCGCGTCGGCCAGCATGTGCACGCGCGTCTCGCCGCCGAAAAGATGCGTGGAGATGACGGTGTGCGTGGCGCGATATTCAGGAATGGCCTGCTTCGGCACGGCCTTGCGCCACACGCGCCCGTTGAGATTGGCGATCAGTTCCGCCGGCTTCCCTTCGATGAGCACGCGTCCGGCGGCGAGAACGGCCATGCGCGGACAGAGATCGCTCACATCTTCGACGATGTGCGTGGAGAGGATGACGACGATGTTCTCGCCGATCTCACTCAGCAGGTTATGAAACCGATTCCGCTCTTCGGGGTCCAGTCCCGCGGTCGGCTCGTCGACGATGACCAGTTTCGGATCGCCGAGGAGCGCCTGCGCGATGCCGAAGCGCTGGCGCATGCCGCCGGAGAAGGTGCTGACGGCGCGCTTGCGAACGTCCCACAGGTTGGTGAGGTTGAGCAGCGACTCGATCTGATCTTTGCGCTCTTCGCCGACGCCCTTCAGGATGGCGAGATAGTCGAGCAGTTCGATGGCCGGAATGCGCGGATAGACGCCGAAGGTCTGCGGAAGGTATCCAAGTTTCCCGCGCAGCAAACGCGGATCGGCGCTGACGTTTTCGCCATCGAACGTGATCGTGCCGGAGTCGGCCTCCTGCAGCGTGGCGATCGTGCGCATGAGCGTCGACTTGCCCGCGCCGTTCGGCCCGAGGAGCCCGAAGAGTCCGCGGTCGATGTTGAGCGTGACGTCGTTGAGAGCCTTGACGCCGTTCGGATAGGTCTTGGAAAGATGGGAGATGGCCAGCATGAAAATTATCTGTACGGGGGTGGGTGGCGGCGGTTTCAGATTGATGACGCACGTTTCGTGCGAAGCACTTTGGAGTGCGGTGGCAAAGCCACCGCTTTGGGAGGGCGGTGGAAGCGTGACGATACTCAGCGTGTGATGCTGGCTACGGCTTTCGCGAAGTCGCCGTCCCCCGCCCTCCCAAAGCGGTGGCTCGATCGCCACCGCACTCCAAAGCTTCGCGAAATGTGCCACGCGTCGCGCAAGCATCAAATGTCGTTGCGATGATCAGAGTGTGACGCAACTTACAATCTCCCGATGCGCAAGTTGATCGTCCTCATGTCCTTCCTCCTAGCCGCCACCGCGTCTGCCGCCACGTTCGACGAGATGTTTCTCGATCGGACGATGCGCGTGAATTACTTTCACACCGGCAATCATGGCGAGGAGTTGATCGCGATCGATTCGGTCGTGTCCGATGGTCCGTGGCCGGGAAGCCGCACGCATCTCATCGACACGCTCAACCTCGGCAACTACTACTTCGAGGTCGTCGACCGCGATACGAATCAGGCCATCTACTCGCGCGGATTCGCGTCCGTGTTTGGCGAGTGGCAAACGACGGACGAGGCGCAGCAGCGTGCCGGCACGTTCGCGGAGTCGGTGAGATTTCCGTGGCCGAAGAAGCCGGTGCAACTCGTGATCAAGAAACGCGATACGAACGGCGCGTTTCAACAGCTCTGGTCGACGCTGATCGATCCGTCGTCGCGCTTCGTGAATCCGTCGGAGCGCAAGCCGGCCGGACGGGTGTGGAACGTGATCGAGAACGGCGCGCCGTCGGAGAAGGTCGACCTGCTCGTGATCGGCGAGGGCTACACGGAGAGCGAGCTGCCGAAGTTTCACAAGGACGTCGAGCGGATGATCGGGAAATTGTTCGCGACGGAGCCGTTCAAAAGCCGTCGCAAGGATTTCAACGTTCGCGCGCTCGATCTCGTTGAACCGGTCAGCGGCGTCCATCGTCCGCGCACGAACGACAACCGCCGCACGATGACCGGCGTGCAGTACAACATTTTCGATTCGGAGCGCTACGTGCTGACGCTCGACGATCACCGCATGCGCGACGTGGCGTCGTCGGCTCCGTACGATTTCCTCGAAATCCTCGTCAATGAAAAGCAGTACGGCGGCGGCGGAATTTTCAATGACCAAGCCACGGCCTGCGTCGACAGCGCGTTCGCGGAGTATGTGTTCGTGCACGAGTTCGGACATCACTTCGCGGCGCTGGCGGACGAGTACTACACGTCGCCGGTGTCGTACGCGACGAGCGGCAGCAGCGAGCATCCGGAGCCGTGGGAGCCGAACGTAACCGCGCTGCACGATCCGGCGAAGGTGAAATGGCGCGATCTCGTCGATCCCTCGACGCCGCTGCCGACGCCGTGGGACAAGGATGCGTTCGAGAAGCACAGCCTGGAGATTCAGAAAGAGCGCGCCCACCTTCGCGCGATCAATGCGCCGGAGACGGAGATGGACAAGCTTTTCACCGCCGAACGCGCCTGGGAGACCTCATTCCTCGGCGGACAGAAGTTCGCCGGCAAAGTGGGCGCATTCGAAGGCGCCGAGTACGAGCCGCGCGGGCTCTATCGTCCCGAAGTCGATTGCATCATGTTCACGCGCGATGAGGTGGGTTTCTGCCGCGTGTGCCGCAAGGCGATCGAAAGGATTATCGATACGTACTCGCGGTAGGTGTGGCACAGACACTCTTGTCTGTGCTTTCGCCATCCCGCAGCTTGATCAGTTACGCGCGAGCCTCCCAGGCACAGACAAGAGTGTCTGTGCCACATCATCACTTTCCCATCATCTTTTTGATTCGGCCGACCAGCTCCGTTCCCACGAGCGACTCGGCGGCGTTGAGCACGTTCTGGATCGAGTCGAGGACGTCTTCGCTGCCGCTCCAGTGTTCTCGCAGGATGCTGGCGTCGACGTTGCCGAGGATCTTGTTGAGGACGTAGACACCGAAGACGAGATCGTCGAGGTATCCGGCCGGTCCGACCAGCGCCTCGGGGATGAGATCGAACGGCATCACGTAGTAGGCGACGGCGCTTCCGAGGAGCACTTTGTCCTTGCCGTTGACGCGCGAGTCGGATGTGAGGCGCCACAGGAGAATGAAGACGTCGGGGACGAGCAGCAGGTAGCTGGCGGTCTTGCCGACCAGTGTTCCCTTGCTTTCCACGTAGCGCTGGATCGTGTTGCGGATGCGGTCGTAGAAGCGCGTGGCGCGGTCGCGCGGGAGTTGATCCTGTTCCGCGGCGTCTTCGATTTCGCGAGCGAAGGAAGCATCGGCCGCGCCTGCGTCAGGTGTTTCTTCCATTGATTTCCTCCGAAGATGGCGGAAGGTCGGCGCCGCCTCGCCCGAGGGTCACCGCCAGACCGCCGTCGATGATCCAGATTTTCTGGATGTCGGCGTCGATGAATGATGGCAAGAAGCGGTCCAACGAAACGACGAACGTGGCCGGGTCTTCGTAGCGGACGAGATCGGCCGGAAGGCGGTTGCGGACGATGCCGAAAAGGAATTGCGGGATCGGCAGCGCGCCGAATGCGGATGCCGAGGCGATCGGGACGCGCACGGTGTGGCCAATGGGTTGGATCTCGCGGATGTCGACGGTGAACGGCACGCTGATGAACTTACGGATCGAGCCGGAGATGCGAAGGAGTCCGTTGAAAAACTGCAGCTCCATCCGTTCGATCGGGTCGACGCGGAACTGTGCCGCGAGCGTGTTGAGCTTCGCGCCGTCGACGCGGGCTTCGATGGTGTCCCAGGAGATGAAGCGTTGCATGTGAGGCAGTAGATTAGTGGATTAGTCGATTCGTGGATTAGGAAGAGTGGTCAGTGAGGCCTCTTCCTAATCCACTCATCTACTAATCCACTGATTCCACTATCATTCGCCCGCCTCATGCCGAAGCGCACTGATATCAAGTCCATTCTCATCATTGGATCCGGCCCCATCGTCATCGGTCAGGCGTGCGAATTCGACTACTCCGGCACGCAGGCCTGCAAGGCGTTGAAGGACGAGGGCTACCGCATCATCCTCGTCAATTCGAACCCGGCCACGATCATGACCGACCCGGAGTTCGCCGACCGGACGTACATCGAGCCGCTGACTCCGGAGACGCTGGAGCGGATCATCGAGCGCGAGAAGCCGGACGCGATCCTGCCGACCGTCGGCGGGCAGACCGGCATCAACCTGGCCATGGCGCTGTACGAAAACGGCGCGCTGGAACGGCACGGCGTCGAGTTGATCGGCGCGAATGCGGAGGCCATCAAGACCGCCGAGGACCGCCAGCTTTTCAAAGAGAAGATGGTGGAGATCGGCGTCGAAGTGCCGCGCTCGGCGTACGCGGCGAGCGTCGAGGATGCCGAGGAGTTCGCGGCGAATATCGGATATCCGCTGGTGATCCGGCCGTCGTTCACGCTGGGCGGTTCGGGCGGCGGGATCGCGTACAACGTGGAGGAGTTGCGTTCCGTCGTCGGCCGCGGACTGGAACTCTCGCCGGTGCATCGCGTGCTGGTCGAAGAGTCGGTCATCGGCTGGAAAGAGTTCGAGCTCGAGGTGATGCGCGACAAGGCGGACAACGTCATCGTCGTCTGCAGCATCGAGAACCTCGATCCGATGGGCGTGCACACGGGCGACTCGATCACCGTCGCGCCGCAGCAGACGCTGACGAACGTCGAGTACCAGGCCATGCGCGACGAAGCGCAGCGGATCATCCGCGCCATCGGCGTGGAGACGGGCGGATCGAACATCCAGTTCGCGGTCGATCCGAAGAGCGGACGGCGCCTGGCCATCGAGATGAATCCGCGCGTGTCGCGCTCGTCGGCGCTGGCGTCGAAGGCCACCGGATTTCCGATCGCAAAGTTCGCGGCGAAGCTGGCCGCCGGCTACACGCTCGACGAGATTCCGAACGACATCACCAAAAAAACGCCGGCGTCGTTCGAGCCGACCATCGATTACGTGGTGGTGAAGATCCCGCGCTTCGCGTTCGAGAAGTTCCGCAAGACCCCGCCGACGCTCGGGCTTTCGATGCAGTCGGTGGGCGAGGCGATGGCCATCGGCCGAACGTTCAACGAGGCGCTGCAGAAGGGATTGCGCTCGCTGGAAATCGGCGTGGCAGGCCTGGAGACGCGCGGCTACGATCGCGACAAGGCGGAGACGCTGCTGCGCACGCCGCAGCCGGAGCGCATCTTCGCCGTCGGCGACGCCCTTCGCGCCGGCATGACGGTCGAAGAAATCCACGCGATCTCGTCGATCGACTGCTGGTTCCTGCGCGAGATCCGGAAGATCATCGAGATGGAGAAGGCGGCCGGCACGACGAAACTCCTCGCGCTCAAACGCGAAGGCTTCTCCGACAAACAGATCGCCGCGCTCACGAACAAGACTGAGACTGAGGTTCGCGAAGAGCGGCACGCAGCGGGCGTTCGTCCCATCTACAAACGCGTCGATACCTGCGCCGCCGAGTTCGAGGCCACCACGCCGTACATGTACTCGACGTACGAAACCGAAAACGAAGCGGAGCCGACCTCGCGCCGCAAGGTCATGATTCTAGGCTCCGGTCCGAATCGAATCGGACAGGGTATCGAGTTCGATACCTGTTGCGTGCACGCGTCGTTTGCGCTGCGCGAAATCGGCTTCGAAACGATCATGGTCAACTGCAATCCGGAGACGGTGTCGACCGACTACGACACGTCCGATCGCCTCTACTTCGAGCCGCTCACGCTCGAAGACGTGCTGGAGATCGTCGATCTCGAGAAGCCGGAAGGGGTGATCGTGCAGTTCGGCGGGCAGACGCCGCTGAAACTCGCCAAGTCGCTAGCGGCAGCCGGAGTTCCGATGTGGGGAACGTCGGTCGAGTCGATCGACGTGGCCGAGGATCGCGAGCGGTTCGGCGCGCTGGCGGCGGAGAACGAAATTCTCGTTCCCGAAAACGGTACCGGCATGAACGTCGACGAAGCGCTCGAAGTGGCGCGCCGCATCGGCTTTCCGGTCGTCGTCCGGCCATCGTACGTTCTCGGCGGACGGGCCATGGCGATCGTTTACGACGAGCCGAATTTGCGCGAGTACGTCGGCTACGCGATGGAGGCGGCGCCGGGACATCCGATTCTGATCGACCGCTTTCTCGAAGATGCGATCGAGCTCGACGTCGATGCGATTTCCGACGGCAAAGACGTCGTGATCGCCGGCGTGATGGAGCACATCGAGGAAGCAGGCATTCACTCCGGCGATTCGACGACGGTGATCCCGCCGTACATCATCGGCCTGCGCGAGCAGGATCGCGTGCGCCGCCGCACGGTGCAGTTGGCGAAGGCCCTGGGCGTCGTCGGTCTGATGAATGTCCAGTACGCGATCTACCACGGCGATCTCTACGTCCTCGAAGTGAATCCGCGAGCGTCGCGAACGGTGCCGTATGTGTCGAAGGCCACCGGCGTTCCGTTCGCGAAAATCGCGGCGAAGGTGATGGCCGGCATGTCGCTGCAGGAGCTCGGCCTGACGTACGAGCCGAAGGTGAAGGACTACTTCGTGAAGGCGCCTGTCTTCCCGTTCGGACGTTTCCCACGCGAAGACACGGTGCTCGGTCCGGAGATGAAATCGACCGGCGAGGTGATGGGCTCCGCCCCAACGTTTGGCGAGGCTTACGCGAAAGCGCTCCTCGGCGCGGGCATCGATCTGCCGCGCGAAGGGACGGCGTTTCTGTCCGTGAACGACAACGACAAGCGACCGGTCATCGTGCAACTCGCGAAGGATCTCGCGCAACTCGGATTCCGCGTCATCGCCACATCCGGCACGCGCGATTACCTGCAGAACAACGGCGTGGAGTCGGGCCTCGCGTTCAAAGTGCACGAGGCCGACCGCCCGAATATCGTCGACCGCATGATCAACGGCGAGGTGACGCTGATCATCAACACCCCGCTCGGCAAGAAGTCGTTCTACGACGACACGTACATCCGCCGCACGGCACTGCAGCACGGCATCAGTTGCCTGACGACGCTGACCGCGGCCACGGCCGCTGTCGACGGAATTCGTTCGCTCCGCGAAGGGATCAAGACGATCACCACGCTGCAGGAACAGCACGCGCGGTAGGCTAAAAAAGCATTTTCACCACGAAGACACAAAGAGCACAAAGGGTCTGCTTTGTGTCCTTTGTGTCTTTGTGGTGATAAGCCTTTCGCTACTCCTCCGCGAGGATCGTGTGCATCGCCACGCCTACCGTTGCGGACCCGAGAATGAGCAGCGCGAAGAGCACGGTCACCGAAAGCGACGCCGTTGCGTCCGCGCCGGTGGCACCGAGGATCACGTGGGTCGGGGAAAAGCGATTGATCCAGAGTTGCAGCGCGGCGGACTTCCACGTCAACAGCGCGGCCCAGCAGGCGGCGATGATCAGGTAGGCCGCGATCTGCAGGCGCGTGATCGGCAGCGACGCGCGCTCGACCGCCGTCTTCGATTGCAGCAGACGCGCTTTCAACCACAGCACCGCGGGATCGGGGAGGATGTGCTCGCGCTCGTTGATTCCGGCGAAGCTGGCCATCCACGGCGCGACCTCGGCGGCGGCCGCGCACGATTCGCACGACGCGATGTGCATGCGCAGCGATTCCGTCATGGCGTCGTTCGTCATCGCGTCGATCACGTTCGGCTCGAAGGGACAATCGGTATTCATCGCGTCGCCTCCGGGGCCAGGCCCTTCTTCGTCAGCATCTCGCCGAGGCGTTTGCGGGCGCGAAAGAGCATCACTTTTACGCTCTTCGACTTCACGCCGATGGCCTCGGCGATCTCTTCGTGCGAGTTTCCTTCCACATGCGCCAGCCAGAGCAGCGCGCGCTCCTGCGGCTTCAGCTCCGCGAAAACGCGCGACATATCGTGGCGAAGGTCGCCGCGATCCGGCCGTGCCTCGGCCGGCGTCCACTCGAACGGCCGCTCGCGGTCGCGCTTCGTTTCACGGAAGTGATCGAAGACCAGATTCGTCGCGGTCTTGTAGACGTAGCGGCGCAGATGATCCTCATCCGCGATCGATGGATTGCTGCGCAGAAACTTGAAGAACGTCTTCTGCAGCAGATCGTCGGCCATCGTTGCGTTGCCGGTCATCCGATAGATGTACGACCAGATACCTCCGGCCGTCTTCCGGTAGAACGCCTCGAACGTTGCCTCATCCATCGGTCTCTCGGGCCGCTGCGGCGCCGCCGTTTTCACGGCGGCACCGAACGGGAATGCGCTCATCAGGGTACCTTCCAGTTGCACGATCGCCTCACGCCTGTGTTTCCGTCGAGTCGCGTCTGCCGATTCCATGGCTCATCACCTCGCGCGGCGACGGCGAGTCATCACCGATCAGCCCGAACCTCTGCGACAACTTCAACGAGATGAGCGTGGAGATGAAGAAGCCGATGCCGAGGCCGGCGAGGATGAAGCCGGGATACATGAAGCCCACGTTGCTGTCCGCGATCCAGATGGCGATGAACGCGGCGCCGAGCAGCATCAGGATCACACCGCGCGATACGCCGCCGACGATCCTGTCGCGCGCCATGAGCTTCGGCATTTTGTCGATGCCGGTCAGGAACTGTTTGCCGGTATCGGAATTGAGAAAGTCGACGAACTCCGGGGCGTTGCTGAATTTGTCGATGAGGCGCGTCTGCACCTCGGCCTGCAGCGTGGCCTTGCGGTTTTTTGCGTGAACGCTGAGCCAGACGATGGTTGCAATCATCGCGAAGCTGCCCAGCGAGACAAATACGATCATGACGAATACGCCAGTTTCCATTGATGCCTCCAAGTACAAAGTCGGAGCTAATACGGCGGAGGGTGGGGATTGGTTAACGGGTCCCGAGCCTCACCAGCACAGACAAGAGTGTCTGTGCCACACCGGCGCCGCCGGTAGGGCTTGTAGATCAATGGCGCAGCCATGTGGCACAGACACTCCTGTCTGTGCTTTGGCAAGGTGCAGCGCCTGAAGTTGGTATCCGACGTCATAGAATCCGCAGCCATGCACGCCACCGTCATCGTCGAGCTCAAGCCGTCCGTCCTCGACCCGCAGGGGAAAGCGATTCAGCATTCGATCAGCACGCTCGGCTTTGAGGGCGTGGAAGATGTGCGCGCCGGAAAGCTGTTCCGGATCACGCTTGCGGACACAGGCCAGCCTCGGGAAGAGATCGAACGTCAGCTCCGGCAGATCTGCGAGCGGCTGCTCGCCAACACGGTCATCGAGAAGTTTTCCTTCACGATCGATGACTAAGTTCGGCGCGATCGCGCTGTTGGCGATCGCGGCTTCGATATCAGCCCAGCCGCTCACGCCGGTCGCCACCAAGGACCAGAAAATCATCAAGCGCTGGGAGCTTCCCGGCGATCCGCATGGCGTCGCGGTCGGCGCCGACGGCACCATTTACGCCGGTCTCGCCAAGCCCCAAGCGGTGGTGGCCATCGATCCGAAGAGCGGCACGATCAAGAACAGAATCGTTCTCGATTCCGCGGAGATCGCGTCGACCAAAGAGCTCGTCACCATGCGCACCAACCGCGCCGGCACGCGGCTCTACATCGCCAACGGCAGCGACGAGAGCGCCACGATCATGTCCATCCCCGACCTCGCCGTCCTTCGCGAGATCACCATGGAAGGGGAAGCGATCCGCGACGCCGTTCCCGATCCGAAGGGACGCTATCTCTACCTCCTCGGCCGCCACGTTCACGTTTTCGACATCAACGGCGAGAAGGAGTTGCGCACGATCAGCATCGACGATCCGATGGCCATCGCGCCGAGTGCGAATGGTTCGCTGCTGGCCGTCATCGCCACCGAGGATTTCGGCAACACGAAGGCGACCTCGGCGGCGTTCTTCGACACCACGAATTTCGCCGAGGCCGCGCGCGAGCCGCTGCAGACCGACAAAGTCATCGAGGCCGCGCTTTTCGGCGCCAACGATCAGGCATTGATCGCGCTGAGCCGCGACGCGCTGTTCGAGAAACCGCTCTCGGTGGCGAAGCCGGCGTCGTCGAAACAGATGACCGCCGAGACCAACGGCAAGATGCGCATGGCCATCAACTTCGGCGACCTGACCAGCAGCGAAACGATCTGCCTTCCCGAAGGCAGCGGCGCGCAGATCGCGGCGCTGGCCTCGCCCGAGCTGCTCGTTTTCGCCGAACGCCGCTGCAGCGGCGGCGGCAGCTTCGTCGGCTCCGAGCGGCGCGTGAGCGCGATGTCGCTCTACGGCATCGCCGCCTACGCAGTCGCATTCGACCGCAACACACTCATCGTCACCGACCGCGCGGGGTTCCTGACGATTTACAAAGCGCCGCGTCCGGGGGCGAAATAGCGCGGGCAGTCTCCGTGCTACCATCGCCGGTCGGTCCTAATAATTTTGCAGTCCGGAGAGTCCATGCACTTCGTTCCTCGCCTTCGTGTCGCCGTTTTTGCGGCGGTGGTCAGCCTTTGCGGCAGCGTTCTGTTCGCGTCCGATCCGTGGGATGCGCCGCCATTTGCTTCGGATCCGAAGGAATTGATCGCGGCGGCGGAGAAGGTGCCGAGCGATGCGGGATTCGTCGTCCTGCTCGATGAGGCGCACTACTCGTTCGAGGCCGACGGCAAGTCGCACACGACGCAGCGGCACATGTTCCGCGTCATCGACGACTCCGCGGTCGACGGCCTCGGCACGATCGAAGTTCCGTGGGCGCCCTGGTACAACGACCGGCCGACGGTGCAGGCGCGCGTGGTGTCGAAGGACGGAACGGTCCACACGCTCGACGCGAAAGCGATCACCGAGGCGCCGGCGCGCGAGGACCTCGACATCTTCAGCGACAACCGCGTGCTGCGCGCGCCGTTGCCCGGCGTCGCGGTCGGCTCCGTCATCGAATACGTCATCGACTTCAACGGAAACAACCCGATCGCCGACGCGGGCGCGTCCGACATGTTCTTGTTCGGTGGGTATGCCCCGACGCAGCGCTCGCGGATGATCATCGAAGGTCCGGTCTCGCTCGAACCGAAGCTCGTCAACAAAACGGACCTCCAGGCGAAAACCGAGGAGAAGAACGGGCGCCGCATTATGACCTTCGAGAGCGGCCGCATCGAAGGGCGCAAAGACTTCGAAGGCTTCCTCCCGTTCGACGTCGTGCCGCTGCCGTACATCGCCTTCTCCACCGGCTCGTCGTGGCGCAACCTGGCCACGCGCTATAGCGAGATCGTCGACAAACAGATCGCGGGAAACGATCTGAAGAAATTCACGCACGACGCGGTCGGCAACGCCACCGACCGCCGCGAGATCATCGCGCGCTCGCTGGCGGCAGTCGAAAAGAACGTTCGCTATGCCGGCGTCGAAGTCGGCGAGTCGTCGATCATCCCTCGCCCGCCGCACACGGTCCTCGGCAACAAATACGGCGACTGCAAAGACAAGGCGACGCTGCTCGTGGCCATGCTGCGCGAGTCCGGCATCGCCGCGCACGTAGCGCTGCTGCGCGCCGGAGTCGACTTTGACGTTCATTCCGAACTTCCCGGCATGGGGCGTTTCAATCACGCAATCGTTCGCGTCGACGCCACCGCGAAGGATCCGGCCATGTGGGTCGATCCCACCGACGACTTCGCGCACGCGGGCGATCTGCCGTCGCAGGACCAGGGGCGCCTCGCGCTCATCGCCGCCGGCGATACCACCAGCCTGACGAAGACGCCGGAGACGCCGTCGACCGCGAACAAATATTCGGAGACGCGCATCTACACGCTCCCCGAGGATGGCAAGGCGCACGTGACCGAGATCAGCGAGACCGTGACCGGTTCCGAGGATTCGTTTCAGCGCCATTACTACGCCGAGAGCGATCACACCAAGTACCGCGAGCAGATCGAGACGTACGTGAAGTCGTACTACTCGGCCAAGAAGCTGGAGAAAGTCGAAGCGACCGATCCGCACGATTTGACGAAGCCGTTCCGCGTCACGATCGAGGCGGCGGAGGCGGAAACCGGAGTCACGCGCGACGGCGATGCGGCCGTGGCGTTCCATCCCGCCAACCTGCTGAACTGGCTGCCGTATCCGATCCGCAATTACGGCGACGATCACGCCGAGGAATCGCGTAAAAAGCGCGTCGGCGAGTTTGTGTTTCCGTCGCCCGGCGTTCGCGAGTGGACGTATCGCATCGTGCCGCCTCCGGGCTTCACCGTCCGCACGCTGCCTCCGAACGAAACGACGAAGCTCGGCACGACTACGCTGACGAAAGAGTTCACCTCGCAGCCGGACGGCGTCGTGCTCGCCGTCCTGCGCTTCGACAGCGGCCCGCGTCGCATCACCGCATCGGAGTTCGAAGACACGCGCGCAGCGATGAAGAAAATCTTCGAGACGAAAGCGACCATCATCGGCTTCGATTCCATCGGACAGGCCAAGCTGAACGCGGGCGACGTCACCGCCGCGCTGGCCGAGTTCCGCAAGCTGGCCGCGCTGCATCCGAAAGAGGCGCAGCATCACATCGAAATCGCCCGCGCGCTTCTGGTCGGCGGCCTCGGCGACGCCGCGCGCGACGAGATCCATCGCGCCGTCGCGCTCGAGCCGTCGAACGCGCGCGCGCAGTCCGGACTCGCTGGCATCCTCGAATACGACCTCCTCGGCCGCCTTCTTCGCAAGGGCTGCGATATCGACGGCGCGCTCGCCGCGCTGCGCAAAGCGAAGGAGCTCGATCCGAAGACCGCCGAATATCGTGGCGGGCTGGCGAAACTGCTGACGTACGGCACCGACGGTTCCGAGTACGGCCCCGGCGCGAAGCTGGACGAAGCCATCGCGGAGTACCGCGCCATCGCCAAAGACATCGGCGAGAAGGAAGCGAAGCAGTACGACGCCGATCTGATGACGACGCTCGCGCACGCCAATCGCTTCGCGGACATGAAGGATCTCGCCAAAACGATTCAGGACGCGCAGCTTCGCGAGACCGGCCGCATCACGGCCGTCGCGGCCACGGACGGTTCCGCCGCCGCGGTGCGCGAGCTGGGCGCGTTCGATGCGAACACCCGCCGCCAATACGCGCAGACGATCGGCCAGATGCTGCTGCATCTGCGTCTTTATCCACAGGCGACGGAGATGTACGACCTCTCCACGCAAGGCGCACAGAACGCGTCGACGGCGCGGCCGTTCATCGAAGCGCTGCGCAAAACGAAGCGGATCGAAGAGCTGCCGCTCGACGAGAAAGATCCGAAGGCGGTCGTGCAGAAAATGATCATGGCCATGGTCCGCAACGACATGCCCACGCTGAAGAAACTCTTCGCCTTCGATCTGAAGCCGGCCGCGGACGAAGAAGACGACGACGATCCGCTCACCGTGATGCGCGGACTGACCACCGGCGCGAGCATGCCGCCGGCGGTGATCGGCGATCTGTCGTTCGCGACGTTGCGCGTGCAGAGCGACGGCAACGACAAGAGCGGTTACCGCCTGCGCATCCGCAGCGAGAACGGCGTCAACATGCCGGCGCTGTTCGTGATCAAGCAGAACGGCCAGTACGTAATCCGCGCCTCGACGTCGACGGTCGACACGATCGGCGCGGCGGTGCTCGCGTTCGCCGATGCCGGCGATCTCGAGTCGGCGCGCACGTGGCTGAACTGGGTCCGCGAAGACGTCCAGGCGGGCGGCGGCGACGATCCGCTGCGCGGCCTGCCGTTCGCCGCGCTCTGGCCGAAAGACAATGCCGCGTCGAACGCCGACGAGATTCGTACCGCCGCGGCGTCGCTGATGTTGCGGAAGAGCGAAGAACGCAGTCTCCCGCTGCTCATCGCGCAGCGCGAGAAGGCTAACGATCACGCGAAGACGTGGATCGACGTCGCACTCGCGAACGCGTACACGGCGCGCAAGGATTGGAAGAGCGTCGTCCCGATCGCGGAGCGGCTCAACGCTTCCTATCCCGACTCCGACAGCGCCTTCAGCATGCACGTCTTCTCACTGTCGCTGAGCGGCCGCACCGCGGAAGCGGAGGAGCTGGCGAAGAAACGATTGGCGAAGAAGCCGAAGGACGACGAAGCGCTGCGCGCGCTGTCATCGAACGCCGCGAAAGCGAAGGACTACGCCGCCGCTGCGAAATACGCGGAACAGCTCGTCGACGAGCTCTCGCCGACCCAGAACGATTACAACAACGCGGCCTGGTTCGAGCTGTTCGCCGGCAACGTGACGCACGCGATGGAAAACGCGCGCCGCGCCACCGCCGAGGAGTCGCAGACCTCGGCTGCCGCGCTGCACACGCTGGCCACGCTTTACGCGGAAACCGGCAAGAACATCGAAGCCCGCGACGCGCTCCTGCGCACGCTCGACAAGAGCCGCCGCGATCAACCCGACAGCAGCGACTGGTACGTCCTCGGCCGCATGGCCGAAAACTACGGCGTCCGCGACGCCGCCCTCGCCGCCTACAAACGCGTCGACAAAAAAGAAAACGACGGCGCCTCGGTCTGGGAGCTCGCGCAGCGCAGGCTGGCAGCGATGGGGAAAAACTAATCCGCAGATGACGCAGATTTAGCGCAGATAGAGGCGTTTAATCTTTTTCCATCTGCGTCATCTGCGGATGGACGCCGTCGTTGTCGGTGCCGGCACGGTCGTGTATTCGAGCGCGATGGCGGGCGTGCCGACTTCTTTTCCGTTCGACTCGGCGTGGGGATAGATGAAGTAGTTGAGCGGCTCGGCGGTGGGCGGCGTGAGGACGAGGTCGCGGCCCATCGTGAACTGGACGCGGTCGGGATCGAGATTGCCGAACAGGTACGCACGCCGCGCTGCATCGGCGCTCTTCGACGCCTCGGAGGGATCGACCGGAATCCAGCCCTTGCCCTTCACGTAAAACTCCGCCCAGCAGTGATAGCCGGTGACCGTGCCTTTGTCGGACGTCATCGGGAAGCCGATGACGAAGCGGGCCGGAATCCCTTTCGCGCGCGCCATCGACATGAAGAGCGAATGGAAATCGGTGCAGTTGCCGGCCTTGATGTCGCAGGCGCGCTCGGTATCGCCGTGGCCCCATCCCGGGATGGTCTTGTCGTACTTCATCGTGGCCAGCAGGTAGTCGTAGATCGCGTGCGCCTGGGCAATCGGTCCCGTTTTTCCGGCGGTGACTTCGTTCGCCAATTTCTTCACGCGCGGCGACAGCGTCACGAGCTTGTCCGCTTTCAGCGCGCGGGCGAGCTGCGCTTTTGAGGCGCGCGTCTCCGGCAGCTTCGTGGTCGTGACCTCGCTGCGCGTTCCGCGAAAGTGAACTTTGACCATGAAATCGCCGGCCGGCGGATTGGGAACTTTCGCGTACGCGTAGTGGTCGCCGAATGTGCCTTCCGAGGTCTGCATCCATTTGAGAGGCGAATCGATGCGGACATCGCTGATGGTCTGGCCGCCGCGGCTCACCGGCAGCGGGATCCACACCGTTATCGATTTCAGTCCGGCCGGAACGTCTTTGATGGTGGCGACATAGGTGGCCTGGAACGTTTTGTCCGAGGCGAAAAGGGGCAGGGCGGCGGCAGCGAGGAGGAGGAAAAGGAGCTTTCGCATGACGCGGCGCAGTTTATCCGACGAAACATTTGCAAGCAGCCTCTTGACAATCGGAGCATTGGACTCCAATGTTTCGTTTCCACGAATCATCAGGAGCCAAGCCATCATTTCCGTAGACCAGCTTCCCGACAGCCGCCGCGCCATCCTGCTCGCTCTCAAGCGGCAGGGGCCATCCACGATCGCACAGCTCGCCTATCAGTTGCAGCTCACGGGCGAGGCAGTGCGGCAGCAGCTTCTGCAGCTCCAGCGCGAGGGATGGATCGAATCGCGAGTGGCTCGCGGCGACGAGCGCGGACGCACCGGACGCCCTGCCACGCGCTACAACCTCACCGAGGCTGGCGATCACCTCTTTCCGAAGAGCTACGACCTGCTCAACGTCGCCGTCATCGACGCTGTCGCCGAGGAGCTCGGGCCCGACGCGGCCGTGCGCGTGCTGAAGCGCGTTTGCGACGATCGCGTCGCTGTCGAAGGGAAGACGCTGCAGGGGATGCCGCTGGAGAACAAGGTCGAGGCGCTCAAGGGCCTTTACGCGTCCGCCGATCCGTACATGACCAGCGAGAAAGTCGACGACGGCTTCCTGCTCGTCGAACGCAATTGCCCGTTCTTCAACACGGCCATGCGCCGCCCGGCGCTATGCAGCGTGTCCGTCAATGCGCTCACTCGCCTCCTCGGCGTTCGCGTGGAGCGCGATGAGACCTTCCAGGCCGGCGCCGGCCGCTGCGTCTTCCACATCTATGCGGATGAGCCGATCGACGCGGCGAAGTGGGAATTCCAGTTGGAGAGCGAACTGCCGCATCATCCTGCCGAGTAGCTTGTGTGGCACAGACACTCTTGTCTGTGCTTTTGCAAGATGCAGCGACTGAACTTGTAAAGCCTCGCATGAGCATACGCGGCTTGATTGCTACATCTTCGCGAGCATCACCAGCACAGACAGGAGTGTCTGTGCCACACTAGTCCGACTCGTCCAGCCGAACCTGCTGCTGCACGACCTTCTGCAAACTGCCGTCGGGTGAATCGAAGACCGCTACGGCGCGGACCTGAACGGGCGAACGTCCGCTGAAGCTGTTCGGATCGTTGACGTAGGCCGTGGTCAGGAAATCGACCGATTGCACGGAGTGCGGCGCGATGACGGTGTTGAACTGGCGGTTCTTCGCCTGGACGCCGATGCTGCCGCCGCCGAGGCTGTCGAGATCGATGCGGCGCAAGGTGATCGGGACGTCGGCCTGATTCACGATGCGGAACTCGAAGTGCGCCTGGATGCCCGCGGCCACCGTCGGGATATTCGTCATATCCGTGCGGCCGATGATCGTGATCTCCGGCTGCGGGATGTGTGCGACGTTCTGCGAGAGTTGATTGCCGCTGGTGCAAGCCGCGGCGATGAAAAGAACGGAAAAGACAACCACGTTACGCATGACATCAATCTCCCATCGTTCCGACATTCTGGACTTCGACCTTCTGGAACTTCTTTCCGCCGGCTTCGAATTCGAGCGACGCGCGAAGCGTGACCGGCCCGTTGGCACCTCCGACGGTGTTCATCTCGACGACCGCCGGAGCCCAGAACGAGACGCGCTTCGTCTCGCCCGGCGCGATCGTTTCGTTGAAGGCCTGCGAGTACGGCCGCAGCGTGTACGCGCCGCCGCCGATCGACTGCACCGCCACGCGGCGCAGGCTCAGCGGCTCCGTCAGTCTGTTCTTCACCTCGACCGCGAACTGCGCGGACACCGGGCCGGTGTCGTGTTCGGTTCCGACGGCGACGCGGGAGATTTGGTAGATGTTGATGTCCGGCTCGGGACCGGGCGCCGCGGAGTCGGTGGCGCATGCGGCGAGAAGGAGCAACGCGGTCAATGTCACAGCGGTACGCATGATTCGTTTCTCCAAAAACAGGACGGGGAGCGTTTCCGCCCCCCGTCAGGTTGTCACAACGAACTGGTGAAGTTGTTTCACTTCACGTAATTCAGCATCTCTTTCGCCGTGGCGGCGTCCTTGCCGTTCGGTTCCAGCTCCAGGTACTTCTGGAGGTTCGTCTTGGCGTCGGCGTTCTTCTGAGTTCTTACATAGATCATGCCGAGCTCGTAGTAGGCCTGCGCGAATTTGTCATTCGCGGCGATGGCGCTTTTCAGAAGCGGCTCCGCTTCGCCGTCCTTGCCGGTGTTGATCAGGCGCGCCGCTTCGTTGAACATCGCCGAGGCGTCGGCGGGCAGCTTCTTGCGGTACTCGGCGGATTTGACCTTGTCGCCCTTGCCGAGGTACGCATCCGCGAGGACGCCGAACATGTCCTGGTTATCGGTATCGATCTCCAGCGCTTTGTTGGCGCGCTCGATGGCCTTGTCGTAATTCTTGGTGCGCATGTACAGCTTGGCCAGCGCTTCGTAGCCGGCGGTCAGATCGGGCTTGGCCGCGACGGCTTCTTCGATCTTGGCGATGGCTTCAGGCACCTTGCCGTCATTCGCCAGCGCCGCGCCTTCGTTGTAGGCGACGACTGCCGGATTGGCTTTCGCAGCAGCCGGAGCCGTGCCTGCCGCGGCGGCGCCGTTGCCCGGAGCGAGCGTGACGTCGCGCGTAACCATGTCGCCGATCGAGAGTTTGATCTGCTGCTCGACCGGAGCGTAGCCCGGCGCGCTGAAGGTGAATTTGTAGGGAATCGTGGCGTCGAGCACCATGAAGCGGTACACGCCGTCTTTGTCCGCCTTGTACTCGTTGTGGACTTTGTGGCCCGACACGGCGTCGATCGTGATCGCGGCGTTCGGGATCGGCTTGTGAGTAGCGGCGTCGGTGATCTTGCCCTGAATCCGGCCTTCACCGATCGCGAATGCGCTGCCGGCCACAGCCATGATCACGAGGACGCTGAGGGCGAATGATTTACGCATCTGCATCTCCTGTCTGGTTGATTGTTCTTCGGAACTTAACGCCTCGTCTCCGAGAGCCATTCCGAGTTATTCAATGCTGAGGTAGGTCTGATCTTTGAGCCCGCGCTCGAATTCCTGGAGCAGCCGCATCCCCTCGTTCGGGCGGACGATATCCTGTTTGATCGCCGCATCGATCTGCGCCTTCATCCGCTTCTCCAGGTCTCCTCGGTCGTACTGCGTCATGGCCAGCACTTCGCCGATCGTGTTCCCGGGAATCTCTTCCTCGATGTAGAAACCGCTCTCTTCGTCGTCGTCGAGAAAGACGTGAACCTCGTTGACGCGGCCGAAGAGATTGTGGATGTCGCCCATGATGTCCTGATAGGCGCCGGTGAGAAAAATGCCGAGGTAGTAGGGGGCGCCGTCGCGCAGCTCGTGAAGCGGAAGCGTTTCGCGGACGTCGTTGCGGTCGATGTACTTCGAGACCTTGCCGTCGGAGTCGCAGGTGATGTCGACCAGCGTCGATTCGAGCTGCGGCTTCTCGTTGAGGCGGTGAATGGGAACGATCGGAAAGAGCTGCCCGAGGGCCCAGTGGTCGAGCAGCGACTGGAAGACGGAGAAGTTGCAGATGTGCTGGTCGGCCAGTTCGATATTCAGCGTGCGCAGATCCTCGGGGACTTCATCCGGATCCATCTGCGTGATGATGTTCTGCAGCTTTTCCGCAATTTCCCAGTACAGCGTCTCGATGCGCGCCTTCACGTCGAGCGGCAGCAGGCCGAGCTCGAACATCTGCTGCGACTGCTCCTTGATCTGCTGCAGGTCGTGCCACGCCTCGTTGACGTTGTCGTCGCTGAGGTCGCGGTCGATCTCGAGGATTTCGCGCGTCAGTTTGTGATCGCTGGCGCGAACGGCGCGTGGCTCGATCGGCGTCTTCTCGATCGCGCCGAAGGCCTGCACGACGAGCACGGAATGGTGCGCGACGATGGCGCGGCCCGACTCCGAGACGATGTTCGGATGCGGCACTTTCTCGTCATCACAGACGTCCATGACGTTGTAGATGATGTCGCTGGCGTACTCCTCGAGCGTGTAGTTCATCGAGGAGTGGAACTCGGAACGTGAGCCGTCGTAGTCGATGGCCAGGCCGCCGCCGACGTCGAGGTATTCGAGCGGATGACCGAGTTTGTGCAGCTTGGCGTAGTACATGGCCGCCTCGCGCACGGCACGCTTGATGGTGAGGATGTCCGGAATCTGCGAGCCGATGTGGAAGTGGAGGAGCTTGAACGCCGGCTCCATCTTCGCCTCGCGCAGGATCTCGATCGCTTCGAGGATTTCGGCGGTCGACAGTCCGAACTTGGCGTGCTCGCCGCCGGACGTAGCCCACTTCCCTTTCCCTTTCGACAGCAGGCGCACGCGCATGCCGATCCACGGCTCGACGTTCATCTCCGCCGCGATCTTCGTGATGGCGCGGACTTCCGAAAGCTTCTCGGCGATGAGGATGACTTTCTTCCCCAGCTTGCGGCCGAGGAGCGCCATCCGGATGAAGGCGCTGTCTTTGTATCCGTTGCACACCAGCAGCGCTTCGGGATCGTTGTGGATGGCCAGCCCGGCAAACATCTCCGGCTTCGATCCCACTTCGAGACCGTAGTTGAACGGCCGTCCGGCATCGAGAATCTCTTCGACGACTTCGCGAAGCTGGTTGACCTTGATCGGAAAAACGCCGCGATAGCTGCCGCGGTATTTGTGCTCGGCGATGGCATCGTTGAACGCGGAGTTGAGCGTCTGCACGCGATGCCTGAGCAGGTCCTGAAAACGGATCAGCAGCGGAGCGTTGAGACTTAACCCTTGCGCTTCGCGCAACACGTCGATGATCGGAACGGCGATGCCGCCTTCCTGCAGCGGCGCGACGGTGAGATCGCCAGCGGGATTGACGTCGAAGTAGCCGGTCCCCCATCGATCGATCATGTACAGCGACGACGAGTCGTCGACCGTCCACGGCGGCTGTTCTTCGAACTGTTCGGGATGCGCTTCCATCAGGTTGGGAAGGATAGAACAAGGAGCGGCGAAGGGTATTGCGCGATTGTCATGGTGAAGCGTGATCTTTCTCGGCCGTCGCGAGCGTCACCAGTGCGGGCACTCCTGTGCGCCTTACGACGCTGCGCTGGCTGCGGCGCGGGCGCCGTGTGCGGCTTCCCACTCGTCGGCTTCGGTCGAGAAGAGATTGATGCGCGCCTTCTTGTACTCGCGCGTCGGATAGAGCGCCTGCTTCTCATCGACGCCGGTGTCGATGGCGATGTCGTTGATGATCGACTCGCACTCATCGACCGAGCGGCCGTGCACGATCGTGTAGAGGTTGTACGGCCAGTCGTCGTAGACCGGGCGGAGGTAGCAGTGCGAGACCGCCTTGTTCTGCGACATCTTCACGCCGACGGAATCGACGTCATCGCCTTTGACCACCCACACGCCCATCGCGCTCGCGCCGAATCCGGTTTTGCGCGCTTGCACGACGGCGCCGTAGCGGCGGATGTAGCCGCGCTTCAGCAGCGACTTCGCCGCGGCGAGCAGCTCGTCGGCAGCGACGCCGTTCGTGCGCGCCATCGCTTCGAACGGACGCGGCTGAAGCGGAAGATCGCGCTGCAGCAGGCGGACGGATTCGATCTCCACGGCCGTCAAAGGCGCAAGCTCATGTTCGCCGTGCGATTCGTCCGCGTCGTTGGTACCTTTGAATTGCTTGAGCGTCGGCAACGGGCGCACGGCATCGCATCCCGCTTCGTCGCCGAGCATTTCTACGGTCTTGTCGAGACCCAGCATTGATGTAGGCGCGACGGCGATGGTGAACCAGAGATTGAAGTCGTTGTTGCGGCGGTAATTCTGCGTAACGCCGGGATGCGCATTGATCGCCGCGGCGGCATCATCGATCCGTTCGGGATCGACTTTTGCGGCCACGAGACATGATCGATAGCCGAGTGCGCGCGCGTCGAACTGCGCGGCGAGCTGGCGGACGAGGCCGTCGCGCTTCAAGCGCTCGATGCGCTTGATGACTTCCTTTTCCGACATGTCGATCGCCTGTCCGATCAGTGCGAACGGCGTTGAAACCAGGGGAATCTCACTTTGCAGGGCACCCAGCAGCTCACGGTCCCGTTGATCGATTTCCTGCATTTGGATCCTCGGCTACGTTGTGGCGTTCGGTGGTGGGATGCGCCGGATTGTATGAGATCGGACGCCGCTTCACCAGTGTTCAAATGGCGGAATCGGCGAATCATCAGTAGGGATGTGTGGAAATTCATCGCGATCGAGACGCTTGTCTGTCGCACCTTGCACAAGAAGCGTTGCAACCCACTCTCTGTGGCGCCTGGCGGCCTCTTCGACCGGGGTCCGGTCGATCCCGCAAAAACGTTTCGGAAAGTCGCTCAGCTTCTCCAACGCCGCGTCGAAAAGGCGCAGTCCGCCCGGATAGGTTCCGCGTTTCACGTGGTGATACGCGGCAGCCAACTGGATGAGGCCCTGCAGAAAACGATGGAGGTCCGACTCCGCTTCGAGCCAGATCGTCTCCCACGACTCGTGCGCATCCCAGAACTCGGCGGCGTTGAAATGATCGAGGCCGGCGCGAAAGTACGTCACGAAGTCGGGCTTGCTCAGTCGTCCGACCTCGTGCCGCGCCGCAGCGTCTCGCACATCGCCGTCGTGAAATCGGCGGTCGTGCCGCTGCCGCCGATGTCGCGCGTGCGATGTTCGGGACCGGAATCGAGCACTTTCACGATGGCGTCGTCGATCCGCTTGGCTGCGCCCATCTCGCCGAGGTGCTGCAACATGAGGACGGCGGACTTGAGCAGCGCCAGAGGGTTGGCCTTGTTCTGACCGGCGATGTCCGGCGCGCTGCCGTGCACCGCTTCGAACACCGCGCCGGCTTCGCCGATGTTCGCGCCGGCAACGACCCCGAGTCCGCCCACGAGTCCCGCGGCGAGATCGGAGACGATGTCGCCGTAGAGATTTTCGAGCAGCAGGATGTCGAACTGCTGCGGATTCATCACCATCTGCATGCAGAGGTTGTCGACGATCTTGTCGTCCGCTTCGATGTTCGGATACTCCTTCGCCACGTTGCGGAAGCACTGCAGGAAAAGGCCGTCCGACAACTTCATGATGTTGGCCTTGTGCACGGCCGTGACGCGCTTGCGGCCGTGCGTGCGCGCGTACTCGAAGGCGAATTTCGCGATGCGCGTGGAAGCCTTCTCGGTGATGATCTTGATCGATTCGACCACGCCCGGGATGACCTCGTGTTCCAGCCCGCTGTACAGATCCTCGGTGTTCTCGCGGACGACGATGATGTCGACATTTTCGAAGCGCGTGATGATGTTCGGCATCGACTTGACCGGCCGCAGATTCGCGTAGAGGTCGAGCGTTTTGCGAAGGCGGACGTTGATCGACGAGAAGCCGGTGCCGATCGGCGTCGTGACCGGACCTTTCAGCGCGACCTTGTTGCGAAGAATCGATTCGAGGACGTCGGGCGGTAGCGGATCGCCGAAGCGCGAAATCGCCTCGGCACCGACGAAGTACTTTTCCCATTCGACGTCGACGCCGGCGCATTCGATGATCGAGACCACCGAGGCCGTGACCTCGGGGCCGATGCCGTCACCGGGGAGCAGCGTGATTTTGTGTTGAGCCATCATGAATCCTTTCCGCTCGCTCACGCGCCTCGGCGACGGAGAAGTCCTTCGGCAGCAGCGACGTCAGCGCGCCGTACTCCGGCAGCTCATCGATGCAGCGATGGACACTCTCCAGCGTCGGAGGGATGAAGTCGAGGTACCCCATGCGGCCGCGAACGAGCGGCTGCTTCGAAAACGTTCCTAAGATTTTGAGCGAGCGCTGCAGAAGAGTCTCGAAATACCGGCGTCGCATCGATCGCCGTTCGCCCTGCGGCAGCTCGGAGCGCGCCGGCAAGCCGTGCACGCGCCACTCCGCATAGTAGTCGACCAGTTCCAGCTCCGTCTCGTCGCCCAGGATGCGGGCCACGCCGCGGTCGCGCAGGAGCGAAGCGGCGTCGTACGTGTCAGGACCCATTCTCAGATCCTGATAATCGATCAGGTAAAGTTTCTCGTTAAAGATATGAATATTCTGTCCATGATAATCGCGATGACATAGCACGTATGGATGTCGCGAAATGTTGTCGGCCAGCTTTCGGAGCAGCGGCTGCAGCGCCAGCGTGTCGTCCGGCGACGCGTTCATCAGCTTCTCGAGAAAGAACTCCCGCGTCATCTCCAGCTCGTTGAAGAAGAAGTCGCCGGTGAACGGCGGGTTGATGTCGACGGCGCCCGCTTTCTGAAAGTAGACCAGCAGCGTGATCGCCTTCCGGTACCAGCGGATCCCTTCTTCGCGGTCGCGGTGCAGCAGGTCGAAGAGCGTCTCGTCTCCGACGTCCTGCTGCAGCATGGCCGTTTCGCTGTTGCGGATCAGTCCGGGAAGATAGGCGTGCTTCGACGCCGCGTAATACGCCGACAGCACGCGCGCCAGATCGCGCCGCACTTCCTCGGGATACCAGGCCAGCATGCGCGTGCCGCCGTCCGGCAGGCTCACGCGGAAGTAGCGGCGGACGGAGGCGTCGCCGTTCAGCGCCCGCGCCGACCACCCCTCCCCGACACACTCGGTGAGAAACGCCGCGGCGTCGTCGGGGAGGGATACGTCGGTCATCGGTTACCGCAGTGCAAGAACCGGGTGCTATTTCGGAGTCGGCCCCTGTTCTTCCGGCTTGGCGTCGCGAATCACGATCTTGTCGATGGTGGTCGGGCTGTTCGGACGGTCCGACGCATCGCGCGGCGCGTCGACGATTTTGTCGGCCACCTCCATCCCCTTCGTGACCTGTCCGAAGACGGTGTACTGCTTGTCGAGGAACGTGGAGTCCTTGACGACGATGAAGAACTGCGACGAGGCGCTGTTCGGATCGTTGGAACGGGCCATCGAGACGATCCCGCGCTTGTGCGAGACCGAATTGAACTCGGCGGCGACGTTCTTGCCGGAACCGCCCGTGCCCCAGGTCGAAGGCGAGCCGGAGATGGTGTTCGGATCGCCGCCCTGAATCATGAAGCCCGGGATCACGCGGTGGAACTTCGAGCCGTTGTAGAAGCCCTTCTCGGCGAGGTCGATGAAGTTCTTCACGTGATTCGGGGCGACGTCGGGAAAGAAGCGAATGTCGATCTCGCCGGCGCTGGTGTGGATTTCGGCGACTTTGTTCTCGTACTGGCTCATCGGTTTGTTCTCCTCTGCCGCAGCGCTTGACGTCGTGGCCGGCGGTACGGTGGCCTCGGTGGCGGTGGCGCTGCTGGTCGTGTTGGTTTCCGTTGCGGCGGTGGTCTCGTTGTTGGCGGTGTTTGCGGGCGTGCACGAGGCGACGGCCACCGCCAGCAGCGCGTAAATGACGTTCTTCAAGAGCAATCCTCCTCGCGTAGTCTCGGGCGCGAATCCTACTACGCCAGGGCTAGTGCGTCTGCGCGGTAGAAAGATTCGACGAAGATGGCGGCTGAGCCTTGGCCGACCAACGCTGCCGGCCGTGCCGGCCTACGGTCTGCGGCGGCCGCGATCGGAGAATTGCGGACGCGAATTGACCGCCGTCCGTCCGTTGCCGCCGGAGGGGCGGGACGGCGCTGCCGGACGCGAGCTCGCGTACGTGCTCGGGCGCGGCGGACGCGGCGCCGCGTTGCGCACCTGTGGACGCGACGGACGCCACGACGTCAGCGGCGGCGCGACCGCTTTGTACGCGCTCGCGTCGAATCCCTCGGCCACCTTGCGCGGGATGCCGCGGGAGATGAAGTGCTCCAGGTCGCGCAGGTTGGCGCGGTCGTCGGGAGTGACGAAGCTGATGGCGTCGCCGACCGCTTTCGCGCGTCCGGTGCGGCCGATGCGGTGGACGTAGTCCTCAGGCTGCGGCGGAAAATCGAAGTTGACGACGTGCGAAATGCCTTCGACGTCGATGCCGCGCGCGGCGATGTCGGTCGCCACGAGCACGCGCACCGTTCCGGCCTTGAAGGCCTTGAGCGCGGCGATGCGCTGGCTCTGGCTGCGGTTCGAATGCAGCGTGGCCGTGTTGATGCCGGACGAGGCCAGCTTGCGCGCGATCTTGTCGGCGCCATGCTTGGTGCGCGAGAAGACCAGGACGGAGTCGAGATTCGCATCGCGCAGGAGATGCAGCAGCAGCGGCAGCTTGGCTTCTTTCGTCGTCTCGTAGACGAACTGCGTAACGGTCTCGGCGGGATTGGCGCGGCGTCCGACCTGAACGGTTTCCGCGTTCGCCAGAAACTCATTCGTCAGCGTCTCGATCTCTTTCGAGAGCGTGGCCGAGAACATCATCGTCTGCCGCTGTTTCGGCAGCGCTTTGACGATGCGACGCATGGCCGGGAGGAAGCCCATGTCCAGCATGCGGTCGGCTTCATCGAGCACGGCCACTTCGAGACCGGAGAAGTCGACGTGGCCCTGATCCATGAGATCGATGAGGCGGCCGGGCGTGGCGATGACAATTTCGGTTCCGGCGCGGAGGGCCTGAATCTGCGGCCGCTCGCCGACACCGCCGTAAACGGTGGCGATGCGCAACTGGAGATGACGCGCGTACTTGCGCACGTTCTCTTCGATCTGCACGACCAGCTCGCGCGTCGGGGCGATGACCAGCGCGCGCATGCAGCGGCGATTCGTAGCCGAGCCGCGCGTGGAAAGGCGCTGCAGAATCGGCAGCACGAACGCGGCAGTCTTGCCGGTACCGGTCTGCGCGATTCCGATGACGTCGGATCCGCGCAGCACGAGCGGGATGGCTTTGGTTTGGATGGGAGTGGGTTCGGTGTAGCCGGCTTCGCGCACGGCTTTGGCGATTTTCGGGTCGAGCCCGAGTGCTTCAAAAGGCATTGGTGAGTCCGTTCCTGTCAGAGTATTTGTTCAGCTCTGACGCTCGGACAGAGGTGAAGCAGTGTGCGATCCAACGGCGCGAGGGTGGAAAAAATTGCCCTAACGCTTGAAGACGAACGGTTTACTGATCGCGTTGCCGTCGCCGTCGTAGAAGCGGACGGTCATCGAAAGCGCGTCCAGTTCGACAGTGGCGAATCCGAGCTGGCGCGTTGCTTCGGATGGATAGAGCGTGTGTTTGTGCGGGACGAGCGGCGGAACGGGATCGGAGCCGGCGCCGCTGATGAGAAGGCGAGGTTGGGCAGCGATCAACTCGAGGTGATGATCGTGGCCGCAGATGTAGAGGTCCACCTTGCCGCGCAGCATCAGCGGATGGAGCGTGATCATGCGCAGGTGCTGGCCGCGCGGAAAGTGGCCGTGGTAGCCGGACGAAATGATCGGATGATGGCCCGCGACGATCCGCCACGGCGTCGTTTTCTTCGCGGCGAATGTGTGGCGCAACGCGTCGGCGGCGTCGTCGTTGCGCGCGGCGGCGTAGGGCGTCGTGTCCAGCATCAGCAGTTCCGCGAGCTTCGAATCGACGACGTACTGGCGGGCCGGGAACTGCCAGTGCGGAACGACCGTCGCGCCGATTTGCGCCGCCGGCTGCGACTTGCCGCAGAAATCGTGATTGCCGAGGACGGGGAAGAGCGGCACGCCGACGCGGCTGAGGGCGCGGACGCGATTCCATTGCGGATCGGACGCGGACGACGGACCGCACGGATAGAACGCATCGCCGGTGATGACGACGGCGTCGAGCGGCAGGTGCGCGTGCAATTTCGCGATGCCGTGGGCGACGCGATCCGACCCTTCGCCGGTGTCGCCGACCACCGCGATGCGCAGTGTCGCCGCGTGCGGCGCCAGCGGCACGTGCGGAATCGGCGCGCCGAGGGTGAGCGCCGCAAGAAGCAGATAAACTGTTGCGATCATGCCGCTGGTAAAAATTTACGCGCCAAAAAGAAGCAAATCCGCCCGGCAACTACGAAAGATCTCCGATGGCATTCAGGAAGCGCTGGTCGCCCACGCGAACGTTCCGCCGAACAGCCGCTTCTATCTCTTCATTCGTCTCGAACGTGACGAGATCGTTGCAGACCCATCGTATGGCGGCGTGACGCGATCCAAGAACGCGATTTTCATCGAGATCACGCTCAACGCGGGCCGGACGCTCGAAGTCAAGAAGGCGTTGTATGCCGGAATCGCCTCGCGGCTGGAGACGCTCGGCGTCAGGCCGGACGACGTCGTGATCCTGCTGATCGAGGTAACGAAGGAAAACTGGTCGTTTGGCGGCGGCCGGGCCACGTACGCGTAACCGCGATGGAACGCTCTGCCGCGGAGCGGCATCAGAAGGTAGCGAGGGGTGCGAGCAGCTTCATCGCGAGCACCCCTCGAAACGAGAGTCGAGAATGAAGTGTGCCGCGTCAGCGGCACCCGATGGAGTGTTACATCTTCCAGTGCCGCTGACGCGGCACGAATCGTGGGCGCGTCGACATTCGAGGGGTGTTCGCTTCGCTCTCACCCCTCGCTACCCTCTGAAGCCGCTCCGCGGCACCGAGGCAAGCACCTCCCCCGCCCCTCAGAGCACTTTGCTAGAATGCGCCGCCGCTTGGGTCTGTTGTGGGCGCCCGCGTGACCTGTGTCCGGGTTCGCACGTCAATAGGTCGACAGGTTGCAACCGCCCCGGAACGTGCCGACTGAGCTCAGTCCGTCACCGCCTCACCAGACAAACTATGAATCGAACCTTTTCGCTCTGCCTAGCGGCCGTCCTCTTCGCCGGGAGCGCCCTTGCGCAGACCGCCCAACCGGCGCCGCAGCCGCCCCCCAAACCGAAAGCCGGCACGATCATCGACCGGCCTGACTCGGGACGAATCACCACCGAGCCGACGACCACTCCGGCCCCAGCGCCAGCCCCTGTCACCCCGCGCCCGGGCGCGGTCCAGACCGGACAGCGCATCGAGCGCTTCGAGGCCGTCGGAAACACTAGCGTTGCCAGCGACACGATCCGCGTCTACCTCGGCGTGAATCCCGGCGATCCCTACGATCCCGCCGCGCTGGAGCGCAACTTCCTCAACCTCTGGCAGACCGGCCTCTTCGACGACATCCGCATCGAAACTGACAACGCACCGAACGGCGGCGTCATCGTCCGGGCCGTCGTCAAAGAGCGGCCGCGCATCGGCGCCGTCGAATATCGCGGCAACAAAGAGCTGAACGCCGCCAAGATCACCGAGCAGCTCGACAAGGACAAGATCGACCTGCACGTCGGCAACACGCTCGAGCAGACCCTCGTCCGCCGCGCCGCCGAGTCGATCAAGAAGGCGTACGCCGAGGGCGGATTCGAAGGCGTCACGGTCGACACCACGTTGGAAGACATGACCGAAGGCGACAAGAAGATCGTCTTCAACGTCACCGAAGGCATCAAAGCCACCGTGGCCCGCATCGTCTTCACAGGCAACCAGCACTTCTCTTCCCGGCGTCTGAAAAAGCAGATGAAGGAAGTGAAGGAGAACAACGTCGTCACCTGGATTCGCAAGAAGAACCTCTACATCCCGTCGAAGCTGGATGAGGATCTTGAGCACATCAAGAACTACTACCAGGACTACGGCTACACGAACGTCGCGTTCGGCGAGCCGCAACTGACGACGATCGGGTCGGCGAAGAAACCGCGCGTCCGGATCACGATCCCGATCAAAGAAGGAACGATTCATCGCCTCGGCGACGTCACCGTCACCGGCACGACCGTCTTCAAGCCGGAAGCGTTCACCGGCAACTTCCCGGTCAAGAAGGGCGACATCATCCGGCGCAAGCCGATTCAGGACCGCCTCGACGCGCTCGATGAGCTGTACCGCATGCGCGGCTACATCTACTCGTACATCAATCCCGAATACGTCGAGCGCGAGAACAACATCGTCGACGTCCACATCACCGTCTTCGAGGGCGAGCAGTTTCGCCTCGGAAGGCTGGAGTTCCAGGGCAACACCACCACGAAAGACAAAGTCCTGCGCCGTGAAATCTTCCTCGAAGAGGGAGAGATCATGGACATGGAGACCTTCAAGCAGTCGATCTACAAACTCGGCCAGCTCGGCTACTTCAAGGTCAACGACAACCCTGACTTCAAGGTGAACCAGGAGAAGAAGACGGTCGACGTGACCGTGAAGGGAAGCGAAGAGGGGAAGAACGACGTGCAGTTCGGCGGCGGCTACTCCGAAGGCACCGGCTTCTTCGTGCAGACGCAGTTTTCGACGCGCAACTTCCTCGGCGAGGGCGAGAACCTCGGCCTCAGCTTCCAGCGCGGCAATCGCCAGAACTTCTACTCGCTGTCGTACGCCGATCCCTGGTTCATGGACACGCCGAACAGCCTCGGCATCTCGCTGTTCAACCGCAATACCGACTTCCCGCTCTCCGTCGGCTACCAGGAGCGCAGCAAGGGCGGATCGATCGCGTACGGCTACCGACTGCACCGTTTCGACAGCCTCTCGTTCGTCTACGGCCTCGAGCACGTGAAGACGCATGAAGAGTCGAACCTGCAGCCGGACACCAACGGCAACGTCCCGATCTCCGACATCTCCGACCTGACCTATACCTCGTCGTCGATCGGACCGTCGTACTCGTTCGACTCACGCGACAATCCGTTCGATACGACGCGCGGCGGCCGCGTGAGCCTGGGCCTGACGTTTTCGGGCGGCCCGCTCGGCGGAACGATCCATGCCTTCCGGCCGACGTTCGCTGCGACGAAGTTCTTCAAGCTGTCGCGCAAGTCGGCCTTCAGCGTCAACGTCGACCTCGGCTATCTCCGTCCGCTCGACTACGGCAAAGGTTGCGCGCTGACTTACGACGATTACGTCGATCAGAACAGCAAACTCTGCGTGCCCAAAGGGCAACGCTTCTTCGTCGGCGGCGAGTATTCGGTGCGCGGATTCGAGTACGGAACGCTCGGTCCGTTGGAGAAGTTCGGCGGCGTCGAGCAGATCGCCGGCGGCTACAAACAGGTCTTCTTCAACTCCGAATACATCTACCGTCTGAACGATCCGCTGCGCCTCGTTTTCTTCGCAGATGGCGGATGGGCCTACGGTTACAACGACAAGCTCGACCTCAGCAAGATCCGCTACTCGACGGGCGCCGAGCTTCGCATTTTCCTGCCCGTGTTCCAGTTCCCGATCCGCTTCATCTACGCCATCAATCCGATGTCGAAGCCGGGAGACAAGTTCAAGACGTTCAACTTCACCATCGGGAATACCTACTAAACAGCGGGCGATTTAGGCCATGTCCACGCCCCCATCACTTAAGGAGATTTTCATGAAGAAGGTACTCATTTCGCTCGCGGTAGCAGCGCTCGCGGCTCCGATGTTTGCGCAGAGCGCGCCGGCTCGCGTCGCGGTCGTCGACGTCAACAAGGTTCTGATGAGCTCACCGCCGGGAAAAGCGGCGTATGAGCGCCTGAAGAAAATGCAGGACGATCGCATCGCCAAGGTTCAGGCCATGAACGATGAAATCGCCAAGCTCGACAACGACATCAACACCAAGAAGATGTCGCTCAGCGAAGACAAGCTGGCCGACATGGCCAAGCAGCTCTCCGACAAGAAGATCGCCGCCCAGCGCTACGCGCAGGACGCAGATCGCGAAGTCGGCGAAGCGCGCGACAAGACGCTGCTCGACCTCGAGAACAAGATCAAGCCGGTCATCGACTCGGTCGGCAAAGAGATGGGTCTCGCGGCCATCTTCAACAAGTTCGAGTCCGGTCTCGTCTACGCCTCGGACGCGATCGACATCACCGACACGGTGATCAAGAAGTTCAGCGAGGCAGCTCCGGCCGCCGCGCCCAAGAAGCCGTAACCTCGATCACGACGCTCAATCGAAAGCCTCCCGCACGGGAGGCTTTTTTCGTTGAGAGCGGCATACAATGCGCGCCCGAATGCCCGCGGTTCCGATCTCCGAAATTGTCGCGTACACAGGCGGCCGCTATGACGGTCCGGCCGATCGGATGATCGAAGGCGTGGCGCCGCTGTCCGAGGCGGGCGAAGCGCAACTGGCCTTCCTGTCCAATCCGAAATACGCGCCGCAGCTCGCATCAACGAAAGCGGCCGCGATCCTCGTTCCGCAACAGATTGCCGGCGACGATGGTCGCTTCATCCGCGTCGCCGATCCGTACTTTGCCGTCGCGCAGGTGCTGGCGAAGTTCTTCGCCTCTCGACCCGTCCCCGAGGGCATCTCGCCGCGCGCTTCGATCGCGCCGAGCGCGAAAATCGGCGAAGGAGTATCGGTCGGACCATTCACCACGATCGCCGACAACGTCACGCTCGGCGACGGCGTCATCGTCTACCAGAACGTCTCCATCGAGGCGGGATCGGTCATCGGAGACGGCACCATCATTTACCCTCAGGTTTCGATTTACGAACGCTCCATCATCGGCAAACGCTGCATCATTCACAGCGGAACGGTCATCGGCGCGGACGGCTACGGGTTCGCCACGCACGGCGGCCGGCATCACAAGATCCCGCAGGTCGGCATCGTCCGCATCGGCGACGACGTCGAGATCGGCGCCGGCTGCACGATCGATCGCGCCGCACTCGGCGAGACGTCGATCGGCGACGGGACCAAGATCGACGACCAGGTCATGATTGCCCACAACGTCAAGGTCGGGAAACACTGCCTCCTCGTGGCGCAGGTCGGCATTGCCGGCTCGACGGAGCTGGGCGATTACGTCGTCGTGGCCGGCCAGTCCGGTTTCGCCGGTCATCTCACCATCGGCAATCGAGTCCAGGTGGCCGCAAAGAGCGCGGTCCTCGGCGACGTCGCAGACGGCGAGAAAGTGATGGGCATTCCTGCGGTACCGTTCCGCCAGTTCGCGCGCCGGGAAGCGATCCTGCGCCGGATGACGAAAAAGAAAGGCGACGCACCGTCGTGAGAGTTAGCGAAGAAATGTGGCATCCGTTTCGTGCGAAGCACTTTGGAGTGCGGTGGCAGCGCCACCGCTTTGGGAGGGCGGAGGAATCGTTACGGCCCGCAGTGTGTGATGCTTGCTCCGTCTTCGCGATCGTCCCGTCCACCTCCCTCCCAAAGCGGTGGCTCGCTCGCCACCGCACTCCAAAGCTTCGCGAAATGTGCCGCGAGTCGCGCAAGCATGTGAAGAAATGTGACCAGATCGCGTAACTTGAGATCCTTCGCCGCGCTTCGCCGGCTCAGGATGATAAGTAGCGCGCATCCGGACAAAGGGACCACCAAATGCTCACCATCACCGAAATCATGAAACTGCTGCCGCATCGCTATCCGATGCTGCTGGTCGACCGCGTCCTCGAGATCGAGGACGGCAAGCGGATCGTCGGCCTGAAAAACGTCTCGGCCAACGAGCAGTTCTTTCAGGGCCACTTCCCCGGCGCGCCGGTCATGCCGGGCGTCCTCATCGTCGAGGCGATGGCGCAATGCGCCGCGATCCTGGGGCTTCGCGACATGCCCGACCGCGAGAAGAAGCTCTTCCTCTTCGGCGGCGTCGACAAAGCGCGATTCAGGCGTCCGGTCGTTCCCGGCGATCAACTGCAGCTCGAATGCATCGTCCTGCACCGCCGCTCCACGTCGGTCAAAATCCACGGCAAGGCCACCGTCGACGGCCAACTGGTCGCCGAGGCCGAGCTGTTCAGCGTCCTGATCGACAGACCCGAGTGATGACGATGGCCGAAATCGACTCCACAGCAATCGTCAGCCCCAACGCTCTCCTCGCGCCCGACGTCGTCGTTGGCGCGTACGCCGTCATCGGTCCGAACGTCACCATCGGCAGCGGCAGCGTCATCGGCGCGTTCACGCGCGTCGAAGGACCGACCGCCATCGGCGAGCGCAACCAGTTCTACGGTCACGCATCGATCGGCGGCCCGCCGCAGGATCTCAAATACAAAGGCGAGCACACCGAGCTGGCCATCGGCAACGACAACATCTTCCGCGAGTTCGTCACCATCAACCGCGGCACCACGGGCGGCGGCGGCAAGACCACGATCGGCAACGAAAACTTTTTCATGGCCTACTCGCACGTCGCGCACGATTGCCACGTCGGCTCGCACACGATCTTCGCGAACAACGCCACGCTGGCCGGCCACGTGGAGATCGCCGACTACGCCACCATCGGCGCGTTCAGCGCGGTGCACCAGTTCTGCCGCGTCGGCGAACACGCCTTCGTCGGCGGCGGCTCGATGATCACGCAGGACGTGATGCCGTACGCGAAAACGGTGGCCAGCCGCGACAATCGTTCGTACGGGATCAACACCATCGGCTTGGAGCGCAAAGGCTTTTCGAAGGAAACGGTCGAAGCGCTGCAGCGCGCTTACAAAATCCTGATCCGCTCGAAACTGCGCGCCGACGAGGCGCTGCAGAAGATCGAGGACGAGCTCGGCCTCTTCCCCGAGGCGAGGTATCTGGTGGAGTTCGTGCGCGCGTCGAAGCGAGGGATCATCCGATGAGCAGGGACGAGGGACAAGGGACGAGGGACGCTTCGCCCGTCGCGCAATCCTCGGCTGACGTTTCCCCTCGTCCCTCGTCCCCCGTCCCTGTTTCAATAGGCGTCGTCGGTACCGGCTACCTCGGCCGGTTGCACGCGCGCATCCTGACGGAGATGCCGGAGGCGGATGTCATCGGTTTCGTCGAGCCGGATGACGCAATCGCCGCGGAGATCATCGCCACGCTGAAGTTGAAGCGCTTCGACTCCGTCGCCTCGCTCGCGCGCGAGATCGACTGCGCCGTCGTGGCGACGCCAACCACGACCCATTTCGACGTTTCCCGCGAATTGCTCGAATCGGGTTGCGACGTCATGGTCGAAAAGCCGATTACGGCCACGGTCGAAGAAGCGCGCCGGCTCATCGACATCGCGAACGCGAACAATCGAATCCTGCAGGTCGGCCACGTCGAGCGCTACAACCCGGCCATCACCGCGGTCGCGCCGATCCTGAAGAATGTTCTCTACATCGAAGCGGAACGCCTCGGCGTTTTCGTCGGCCGCTCGCTCGATATCGACGTGCTGCTCGACCTGATGATTCACGACCTCAACCTCGTGCTCTCCTTCCTCGGCCAGCGCGTCGTCGACGTCCGCGCCGTCGGTGTGGCGGTGATGACGGAGAAAGTCGACATCACCAACGTCCGCATCGAATTCGAAAACGGCGCCGTCGCCAACCTCACCGCCAGCCGCGTCTCGCAGGACCGCGTCCGCAAAATCCGCTTCTTCAGCCGCGAGGCCTACATTTCCGTCGACACGAAAGAGCAGGAAGTGAAGGGCTATCGCCTGGCCGGAAAAACCGTCCTGCCGATCGAAGTCACCGTGACGAAGCAGGAGCCGCTCCGCGCCGAGCTCGAAGCCTTCATCGAATGCGTCCGCACGCGCACCCGCCCGCTGGTGAGTGGCGAGGATGGCTTGGCAGCAGTCGAGCTCGCGATTCGCGTAGCGAAGGCGATCGATGAATCGCTGAAGCGATTCGAGACCCTGTAATCGCTTACCGAACGGAACGCTGTCGCGGAAGAGCGATCGGGACCGCGGCCGAGGCCTCGGAGAGCCCGGCGGCGTTCCACGAGCGCAGACGGATGGCGCTTCCCTGAAGACCGGCCAGTGAGAAGCGTCCGCTCGACGCTCCACCCGCAGCGACTCCAATCGTGCGGAAAGCGCCGTCCTCGAGTTGCAGTTCCACCGCGGTGCCGAGGATGCCGGGGGAGGGCTGCCAGCGGACATCGATCGTGTTCTGGTCAATCCTCAGCGCGCCGCTGACGGACGGAGGGAATGGCGTGGATAGGAACGACGGCGTGAGTTCGCTGCTGAACAGCAGCGCGCCACGCGGTCGGCCTTCGTAAGCGGGATGAACGTCGAGGTAGCCGACGAGTGCCGGCATGCCTTGGCCGGCAGCAAGCGCCGGATTGGACGCACTCTCGCCATCCTCGAGAGGCAGCCACGTCAGGTCATTCACCGCTCCGGTAGGCGCAACGCGAACAATGCCCGTGGCGGTATTCTGAAATGCGACCAGAAAGTCGTTGCCATCGAACGCAACATCCCGAAGAGATGCCTTCGATGCGATGCGAAACGGAGTTCCGCCCAACGGCTTGTCTTCGGAGAGAACGGTGCCGAAGATCGATCCCGTGCTGACGGCAGTATCGAAGGCTGACCACGCCAGCAGATGGTGCGTTCCGTTCGTCGCCAGCTTCGGTGTGGACCAGACGTTCTGCGCAATCGTAAACGCCGCGCCGACAGGATTCGCCGAGGAGTCGAGACGCCAGCCGACGATCGTGTTTTCCGACCAGCAGACGGGCTGCACGAAGCTGCATTGGGTGAGAACGTTCAGATAGACAGCAATCGCCTCGCTTCCCACGACGGCAAGGGAAGGAGCTTGGTACATCAGGAGGCTGCCTGACCCGGCCGACCTGCTTGGCATCAGCTCCCGGGACGCCGTCACCACGCCTTCGCGGCTCACCGCAGCGGTGGAAAGCGAAGCATTTCCCCCGACCACGACATAGTTCGACCCATTCCACCGGACCGCCACGTCGGTTCCGCCGGTGATAAAGAACGGCTGCGCATCGAGGACCGCTCCGTCGCGAGAGAGCCGCCGGCCGCGCACGACACCGTTTGCCCAGGCGACGAGCCAGTTCGTTCCATCGCTATCGATAGCGAGGCCGCCCGTTGCGGATGGCAGCGTGGCCAGCACGATCCCTTCGCCGTCGAGGAAGTTTCCGGCGCCGTCGATTCGTGAAGCACGCACCGTGGTTACGGATCCGGTTTCGTACCACGCCGCCAGGTACTGTCCATTGCCCGCAGCGATCGTCAACCCGGTCTGCGCATTCAGCGAGCGGCCGAGCGCTGCGGGAGCCGAAGGGATCATCGTCGCCAGAGGAACGGTGGCGCAGTACGAGCCAAGACCGCCCTGATTGGTGCCGTCAGACCACGGCACGAGAAGCTGGCTGCCATTCCAACCCAGCGCGAGGGGGATTTTTCGCCGCTCGCCACTCGTGACGTACACCAGATCGCCAACGGCATCGCCGCCGCGGCTGATCCGCAGGACGCCGGCATCCATGTTGGTGAAGTTGCCCGTCGGATCTTTTGATACGCCCAGAGCAACGACATACTCCGAGCCCGTCCAGACCACGGACGCGGGTTGCAATGAACGCGATCCTGCTCCCGGAATCGTGAATGCGGTCCGCGCTGGCCGTTTGATCGTGCCGTCGGGACCGATGATCACCGTCTTCAACTGCGTGTCCGCCTGGAACTTCTCTCCCGCAAAAAGAATCAGCGTGTCCGTACCGTCCGTGGCCACTACCGAATGGTCGCTGTGATACGCGGTGGAGTTGCTTTCGTACGGACCTTCGAGCGAGACGGGAGACCCGCTCAGCGGCGTCCCGTCCGGCCGCACCCGCCGAAGAAGAGTGTTTGTCCAACCCGTGGAGACGATTGCATAGCCGCTCGCCGATGGGCCTGAAGTCACGTAGTCACCCAGAGGCATGTTCAACGTAACCGGCGACCCGGAAGGTTGCCCGCTGAGGTCGAGCGGCTGCGTCAGCAGCGTTGAGTTGTCGATCCGGCCCGCGGCCAGCGCGGTCTGCCCATTGGACGCGAATGTTCCGGGGTGTGGATTGACCAGCCGGCTCGTCCCGCCGATCAGAGCCCCCTGACGGGAAACATGCGCCGTCCGGATTCCCGCCGGCGTCGACCAGGAAACGATGTAGTCGATGCCTGTCCACGCAATCCCCGCGGCCGTGCCGGCGCCGATCCCAAGACTCGGCCCGGCCGGTGTGCCGCCAACGACTCGCTGAACGTAGAGATAGGGATTGGCGTTGGCTTCTGTGTTGTAGAGAAAAAGGAAGTCCTTGCCGTCACTGGCCACGTAGCCGGAAACCGGATTCACTTTCCCCTCAAAACGAAGATCTGACATCGGCCGTCCCCGCGATGCCCACACCGGGGCGCAGACGAGGAGAGCAATGGCGACCGCCAGCAGTTTGCGCATGGGCGTCGCCTACGGCGTCAGCGCCTCGGTGCTCCGCGGCATCAGCAGCACTTCGTTCGCGTTCATCGTGAAGTCGATCCACTCGGGCATCGACTCCTTGTGGCGGATCAGGAACTCCGACAGTTCGTCTTCGATGTAGCGCTGGATCGCGCGGCGCAGCGGACGCGCTCCGGAGTTCGATTCCTCCTCGGCACGCGACAGCAGCCAGTCGATGACGGAATCGTCGATCGCGATCTGGACGCCTTTCTGCACCAGCGCGATGTTGACGTCGTCGACGAGCAGCCGGCAGATCGCGCGGAGCTCGTTCTGCGTCAACGGGTTGAAGATGATGATGTCGTCGATGCGGTTGATGAACTCGGGGCTGAACTCCTTCTTCAGCTCCTGATGGATCATCGCCTCGGCGGACTTCTGATCGGCCTCGCTCGACTTCTCGCGGAAGCCCATGTGGCCCTTCGTGGTCAGGAAGCGCGTGCCGAGGTTGCTGGTCATGATGATCAGCGTGTTGCGGAAGTCGACCTGATTTCCGAGCGAGTCGGTCAGCAGGCCATCCTCGAGAATCTGCAGCAGGATGTTAGCGATGTCGGGATGCGCCTTCTCGATTTCGTCGAGCAGCACGACCGAGTACGGATTGCGGCGAACGCGCTCGGTGAGTTGTCCGCCTTCTTCGTGGCCCACGTATCCCGGCGGTGAGCCGATGAGCTTCGACACCGCGTGCTTTTCCATGTACTCGGACATGTCGAAGCGGATGAGGTGGCGCTGCGATCCGAAGAGAAACTCGGCCAGACGCCGCGCCACTTCCGTTTTCCCGACGCCGGACGATCCGAGGAAGATGAACGATCCCATCGGACGGTTCGGAGAGGCTACGCCGAGGCGCGAACGGCGGATCGCGCGCGAGATGGCGCGGATCGCTTTGTCCTGGCCGACCACGCGCCGCATCAGCGAGTCTTCCATGTTGATCAGCTTCGCTGCTTCGTCGGCTTCGATCGACGTGACCGGGATGTCGGTCCAGGAGCTGATGATCTCCTCGACGTCCTTCTTGGTCACTTCCATCAGCTCTTCGCCGACGGCTTCGCGCTCCTGCTTGAAGCGCTCGACTTCTTCCTTCAGCTCGATCTCGCGCTCGCGCAGGAAAACGGCCTTCTCGAAATCCTTGTCCGAGATCGCTTTCTTCATCTCCTTGACGATCGAGCGGATCTCCGACTCCAACCGGCGCAGGTTCTGCGTGTCGGCCACGCGGCGCAGCTTCACCTTCGCGCCGGCCTCGTCGATGATGTCGATCGCTTTGTCGGGGAAGAAGCGGTCGGTGATGTAGCGATTCGATTGATAGACGGCGCTGCGGATGGCAGTGTCGCTGTACTTCACCTTGTGGAAGTTCTCGTAGCGCTCTTTGACGCCTTCTAGGATCTGGAGCGTCTCGACTTCATTCGGCGGCGCGACGTTGATGGCCTGGAAGCGGCGCAGCAGCGAGCGATCCTTCTCGATGTAGCGGCGATATTCGCGGATCGTCGTCGCGCCGATGCACGAGATTTCGCCGCGCGACAGCGCTGGTTTCAGGATGTTCGCGGCATCGAGCGAACCTTCCGCCGATCCGGCTCCGATGAGCGAGTGGATCTCGTCGATGAAGATGATGATGTCGGTGTTTTCCTTCAGCTCTTTGATGATGCCTTTGAGGCGCTCCTCGAACTGGCCGCGGTACTTGGTGCCGGCCACGATCAGCGACAGGTCGAGCGAAAGGATCCGTTTGTTGGCGATGAAGAGCGGAACGTTGCCGTCGACGATTCGCTGCGCCAGCCCTTCGACGATGGCGGTCTTGCCGACGCCCGGCTCGCCGAGAAGGATCGGATTGTTCTTCGTGCGGCGCGAGAGGATCTGGATGATGCGCTCGACTTCTTTCTCGCGTCCGATCAGCGGATCGAACTGCGCGGAGTGCGCCATCGCCGTCAGATCACGCGCGTACTCGGCCAGGAACGGCAGCTCTTTCTTCTGCTTGTCGGCCTCGCGCTCTTTCAGAATCGAGATCGTCTCCTCGCGCACGCCGTAGACGTTGAGGCCTTTGGCGGTGAGGATGCGCGCGGCCGTCGACGACTCGACGCGCAGGATTCCGATCAGCAGGTGTTCGGTGCCGACGTACTGATGCAGCATCGACTCCGCTTCATGCGCCGCGTACGCGAGAATCTTTTTCGACTCCTCGGAAAGCGGCAATTCGGCCGACGACGAAATGCGGTCGACGAACAGGCGGTCGCCTTCCACTTCGCGGCGAATCTGCTCGGGCTTGACATTAAATCGCGAGAAGATCTCTTTGATGATTTCCTCCCCCTCGCGCAGAACGCCGAGGAGGATGTGTTCGGACTCGATGACGCGAGAGCCGAGCTTCGAGGCTTCATATCGGGCGAAGAAAAGAGCGCGTCGTGCTTTCTCGTTGTATTTTTCGAACATGGGCGTTGGACGTAGTTTAACCCCGGCTGCCAATGCTCATCTCAAAGACACGGTCGCAGCGAGCAGCCAGATCACGATTGTGCGTGACGATCACCGACGTCAGGCCGCGCTTTCCGTGACATTCCCGCATCAGATCAAAGACGCGCTCGCTCGTTTCCAGGTCGAGATTGCCGGTCGGTTCGTCAGCCAAAAATAAGAGCGGATCCGCAAGCAACGCGCGCGCGATAGCCACGCGCTGCTGCTCGCCGCCGGAGAGTTGATTCGGAAAGTGACGCGCCCGGGTTTCCAGTCCCAGCTCGCCCAGTAATGAAGACGCTTTCTTCAGCGCCTCATCTTTATCGAACCTTCCAATCCATCCCGGCATGGCGACGTTCTCCGTCGCCGTGAACTCCGGCAGCAGATGATGAAACTGAAAAACGAACCCGACATTGCGATTGCGGAACCGCGCCAGTTCATCATTCGACATCGACGAAACGTCAGCATCCCCGACGCGAATGGTCCCGCTATCCGGCCGATCGAGTCCGCCCAGGAGATGCAGCAGCGTCGACTTCCCGATGCCCGACGGCCCGACGATGGCCAGCATCTCGCCACGCTCGACAGCGAGATCGAGATCGCTCAAGACCGGAACGGGAACCTCGGCATTGCGATACGTCTTCGACAGCGACCGCGCCTCGAGAAAGGGCATGAGCGCGCGATTATGCCTTGCCGCGGGTCGTTGGCGCGCGTCCTGAAATGGCCCGCGCGGGAGATAGAACGATGAAACGACTGGCTATTTCGACGTTGCTCGCGTTGATGCTCGCCGCCGCTCCGATGCAGGCCGCGGTAAAAACATATCAGGTCACCGGCCCCGTGCTGGAACTGCGTGCGGACGCGATCGTCGTGCAGAAGGGAAACGATCGCTGGGAGATCGCCAGAGACGGCGCGACGAAGATCGTCGGCGATCTCAAGGTCGGCTCGAAGGTCACCATCGAATATCGGATGACGGCGACCGTCGTGACGGTCAAAGCCGAAGCGGCGAAGCCAGCGAAGAAGAAGTAGCGTCTGTGCCACACGAGGGCCGGCAGCACACCCTTGGCGCCGCGGAGCGGCTTCAGAGGGTAGCCAGGGGTTGAGCGAAGCGACACCCCTGGGAAAGGGAACGGCGCCCAGAATTCGTGCCGCGTCAGCGGCACTAGAACCTGCGCGCAATTGCAGACTAGCGATCGCTTCCAGTGCCGCTGACGCGGCACGAATTCAAATCACGTCGCAAAGAGGGGTGCTCGCAAAAAGCGCTCGCACCCCTCGCTACCTTCGGAAGCCGCTCCGCGGCGGGTGGGGCAGAGAACTCCTGATGACACTCACAGCCTGTAGGCGTCCTCGCCTGCAACCGACGGGCGTCTCGCCCGGCGGGATTTCCGGGATTCAATCGCAGGACGGGCTTGCTCACGGACACTCCCGTCGGGCGAGACGCCACGCCGGATGCAGGCGAGGACGCCCGCACTACGCTCAGCCGCGCGAAGGTCTCACGTTGTTAGAAATCTTCGCGAGATCCAGATGCGTCGCATGCCGGATGCGTCGCCGACCCTTTGATGCGCGCACGGCAATCGGATCGCCCCACGCGGAAGGATCGTTTACGTCGGCGAAGACGAGTTCAATGTCACGGCCCTCACGGCCACGTACTAGTGCCTCAACGCCACATACCAGTACCTGAACGCGACACACTCGTATCTTACGCGTGACATACTAGTGTCTCACGATGACGTACTACTGTCTCACGCTGATGTACTAGTGTCTCATGTTGACGCACTAGAGTCTCACGCTGACGTACTAGTATCTCACGAGTGACATACTAGTGTCTCACGCTGACGTATTAGTGTTTCACGCCGACGTACTACTGTCTCACGCTAACGCACTGGTGTGTCACGCTGACGCACTAGTATCTCACGTGTGACATATTAGTGTTTCACGCTGACGTACTGGCGTCTCACGGCGACGCACTAGTATGTCACCGCCACGTACTAAAATGTCATCGTGAGATAGGACTATGTCAGGGGGAAGGCCGACGATATGACAGATGATCTCAATCAAGTAGTCATTCTCGCCGGTGAACTGACGGCGCTGCGTCAGCGGCTGGCGCAGCTCAACGCGGAGAGAGTCATCCTCGAGGGGCAGATCGCCGGCTATATCGACCGAATCGCCGCGGCAGCCGTCGCCGGTGCTTCCGCGCCGGTTGCGATCCCCGCGGCGGTTCAGACTGTTCAGAGGGATGATCCGATGCCACTGAGTGCCGCGGTGCTCTCCGTACTGCGCCGGAGTCCCGAAAGGGCCCTCAGCGCTGTCGAAATTGGAGCCGTCCTGAACCTGAACGATTACGCGGATCTAGGCAACATCCGCACACATCTTTCGCGAATGGCGAAAGACGGACGCGCGAGGAGGGTTAGTTTCGGCAAGTACCAGGCACGATGACTAGTGCCTCGTCGACGTCGACTGCAGTGCCGGCGCCGCGCCGACGCCTACCGTTCCGCTCACCGCGAACACCGGCATCTTCTGCTGCAAACCCTTCAGTGCGAACTCGCCGAGCGACTCCGTTTCGAAGCTGCCGATGATGCGGTCGAACGTGTTCTGCGAGATGACCACCTGGCCCGGCTTAGCCACGCCGCTTTCGAGGCGCGAGGCGATGTTCACCGACGATCCGAGGACCGTGTAGTCGACGCGCTTCTCCGTGCCGACGTTGCCGACCACCGCCAGCCCGCTGTTGATGCCGACGCGCACCTTTACCGGCGGCAGGTTCGTCTTTGCGCGCTCTTCGTTCCACTCTGTCACCAGGCGTTGCAGCATCAGCCCGGTCAGCACGGCGCGGTCGGCGTGATCGTCCTGCGGCAGCGGCGCGCCGAAGAAAGCCATCACCGCGTCGCCGATGAATTTATCGAGCGTGCCGCCGTACGCGAAGATCGACTCCACCGCGTACGAGAAAAAGTGCGACAGGAACTCCGCCACTTCCTCCGGCTTCTTGTTCTCTGACAGCGGCGTAAACCCGCTGATGTCGGCAAACAGGATCGAAACGTCGGTACTCCTGACCTCGGATTCCGCGGTGATCGATCCCTTCACGATCTCGTCGACGACGGCCGGCGAGTGGTAGCGCTCCATGCGCGAACGGATCTTCTTCTCTTCCTCGATCTTCTCGGCGAGCTGCGCGCGTTCGATGGCCACAGCCGCGAAGTTCGCCAGCGCCGTGAGAAGGTCGAGGTCCTCTTCCGTAAAGCTGCCGATGTGAATCGGCGAATCAACCTGCACCGCGCCGATGACGCGCTGCCGGTTCCACAGCGGCACGCACATTGCCGAGCGGATGCCGTGGATCGCGATCGACTTCCCGCCAAGGAGCCGCGCGTCTTCCAGCGCGTTGGAGGTCATCAGCGCAACCTGCTGCTGCGCCACCATCTTCAAGATCGTCCGCGAGATCGGGATGTCCTGCTGCTCCGCGCCGTCGATGAACTTGGTCAGCTTCGGAACGGGATTGCCCTCTTCGTCAAACAGGATGATCAGCCCGCGCTCGACCGGCAGGTAGCGGAAAATGATGTCCATCACCGTCGTCAGCACGACCTGCAGCTCCTCGGACGCCAGCAGCGCCTTGGCCACCTGCACGAGAACCTGGAAGATCTTCTCGCGCGAAACCGCCGGCTCGCGAATCCCCGGCTGCGACGGCGGCCGCGTCACCGGCGCCTTATTGTCGAGCGCCTCGGAGATGTCCAGCCCGAACTCGGAGTTGAAGTCGGAGATGCGCCGGATCACCGTGCCCGAGGGGTTGTCGAACATCGAGTCGGCATTGAAATCGACCGACGGCATGGCGCGCGCGTCGATCAGCACCGATCCCACCGACAGCTTGTCCCCCGCCCCCACCTGCGCCTCGGTGACGAGGTTCCCGTTCAGCTTCACCCCGTTCGTCGACTTCAGATCGACGATCCACCAGTTCTCGCCGCGCAGCTCGAACCGAGCATGCTTCCGCGACACCGAGGGATGGTTGAGGATGAGATCATTCCCCTCGGTGCGCCCGACCGAAAGCTCATGCTTCAGGTCCATGACCCGCGGCACACCCAGATCAACGTAGTGAAGTTGGAGCTGCTCCATCAGAAGGGGAGGATTATAGCTGGGGGGCGAAAGCCGATCCGCAGATGACGCAGATGGACTCAGATGAAGAGACAGACGCGCTCAATCTGCGTCCATCTGCGTCATCTGCGGATGGACGCGGGCGCGTCGTCTCGAAAGGTACGGAGAACGTCTTCCGCTGGAATGAGCTCGCCACGGTCAGCTTCAGCCAACGAGAGGAGGAGTTCGGCTTCCGCGCCCGCATCGAGCTCGAAACTTTCATCGCGCTCTCGCGACAGGATCGTCACCACTCCATCCGGTAGCGGTTCACCTTCGACGACAATATGACCCGAAAAGACCTTTCCGGAGGTTACTCGCATCGCGGCATTCTACTTCTTCGCGCTGGGAAGTTGGAGGCAAGCACCCGCGACCATCGGCCAGATTTTGAGCGCACGGTGGGATCGAAGTGGCGTAAACCGCAGTTGATGGGATGCAAAGATGGAAGGTCTGACCCTTTGTGATTCTCGCCAGGGCCAACGGCCTGGTATCGCGAGCGCGATCCGCGTGTAGCGGAGCGGTTCACGGCCGAAGCGCGAAAGACACTCCAGTTAATCGACCAGTTTCCGCAGATCGGCGGGCGAGTGTCCAGGTTTGAACACGATCGCTCGATCCGGCAGATGCCGATCCACGTGTTCCCGTATCACATCGTCTTCGCAAACCTGATAGACACGATCGAGGGCGTGGCATTCGCTCACAATCGGCGGCGGCCTGCGTATTTTGTGAAGCGATTACGGCGCTGCGCTCTTGTTCTAATGGATGGTATCGCGCTCACACTCAATCGCCCCACTCGAAAGGTAAGGTCGCTCATTTACGCGCGCGCGGCATGCCTACTTCGCGGCCCTCTCCTGGTCAACAAGCCATGATTTGGCCTGCTCAAAGTGTGCGCGATCGAAGACTTGGGAGTTGTTGCGCCGTAGCGCGCGGAGGTCGAACGCGCCCAGCGTGCGTAAGTCCGCGACAAATGCGAAAAAACGTGCGGGGTCTGCCAGAAACGGCGCGATGACTGGTATACCCGTGAAGTATTCTACCGAACGCCAGCGCATGTTTAACGAATTGATGAGCACCAACCGCTGAGGAGCGAGCGCTAAGGCTTGGCGCAATGGTTCCCAGTCACTGACTAGGTAATGCCAGTCAGCGCGATTACTAATGGTGATCACGGCAATTTCGTAGTCCTGAAAAGTCTCCACAGTTGGGAAGACTTCAAGGTCACGGCGGGGCGCGATGAATGCCGTGAGCCGGTTTCCACGGGTGTTCGCTGTGAGCGAGGTCGCAAGGCGCGCCGCAATATCTAAACCGTGTGTTCCGCCACCGGCGGACCAGACATCGGGATGGAAGTTGAAACCTCCGCCAGAGTCGGCTACCTCGATTCGAATGAACCACGGTGAGTAATCACATCGAATCCGAACGCAATGTTTATGGCTTTCTTTGCAACCATGGCGAAAGGCATTGTCAACCAGTTCTCCGAAGATGACTCGGAAACGACCGACAATGTCGTCATCGATCTTCATTTCCTGAAAGTCGCGTTCTAGAACATGCGAGAACACCGTTATCTCATACGATCGGTCGCCGTGAACCTTTGCGCGTGCCGTCTTGATCAGTTTGTGCCAAGGCAGTCTTTGATAGCCTGCGAGTCCCCGGGCGGCACGAATATTACGTCTCGTCGTCGGGTCTAGAATGAAACGAAGAAACGCGAACACTTCGCTGAGGATCATCCCTGCGAGCTTACGCCTGTTCCTTAGGACCGCCAAACTCTTGTTTCAGCACGCCTCCAACCTGTTTAATAGCACGAACGTTGCAGCGCATTCTGCATTGTTTGCCGTCGTTGTTTGCGGAGAGCACCTCGTCACAACGTCCTATAGCACAGAACATTAAACAGCAGAAAATCGGCACTGTTACGAAGCGGCGCGTAGGCTTCGTAGCGCGGAGCGGCAACTCTGGATTTTTCGTGGCTTCGTAACTCAGCAATATATCCAACGCCACGCAGACCCATCTACCCGATCGCCATCCCCTCAATATCCAGCTCGTGGATCGGCATGCCGAGGGTGTTTAGGGGCTCACGGATTTGGGAGGCGTTGCCGACGATGACGATGATCACTTTTTCGGGATCGATGTACTTTTCGGCTACGTGCTCGACGTCGTGTTTGGAGATCGAGGCGATGTTTTCGCGGTAGCGGTCGAAGTAATTCGTCGGCAGGTCGTAGAGCTCCATGTCCACGAGGCGGCCGGCGACGTCGCTGGCGGTTTGGACCGTCGAGGGGAAGGAGCCCATCAGGTAGTTCTTCGTGTCTTCGAGCTCCATGGTTTCGACGTCGCCGGTGCGGATTCTTCGGAGCTCGGCCAGGACCTCGGTCACCGACTCGCGCGTGACTTCGTTGCGGACCGGCGCGCTGACGACGAAGGGGCCGGGCTGGCGACGGAAGGCGAACATCGAGCGGGCGCCGTAGGTGTAGCCGTGTTTTTCGCGCAGATTCAGGTTGATGCGCGAGTTGAAGACGCCGCCGAGGAGAGCGTTCATCACGGAGAGGGCGAAGTAGTCCTCGGTGCTGCGGGCGATGCCGAGGTGGCCGATGCGGATTTCGGACTGCACGGCGGTGGGGCGGTCGATCAGGTAGATGCGGCTCGAGTCGAACGACTTCGGCGTGATCTGCGGGCGCGTCGGAAGGTCGACGGTTGGCCAATCGGCGAAGAGGCGCGAGGCGGCATCGAGCGCGCGATCGGCGTCGACGTCGCCGGCGATCACGATCGAGCCGTTGTTCGGCGCGTAGTGCTCGGCGTAGTAGCGGCGGACGTCTTCGATCGTGATCCGCGCGATCGACTCGGGATTGCCGATGACCGTGTTGCCGTAAGTGCCCTTACCGTAGATGAGATGCGAGAAACGTTTGCCGGCGATTGCACCCGCTTCGTCGCGCTGCTGCAGCAACTCCATGAGGCGCTCGGCGCGAACGCGTTCGAGCGACGATCGCGGAAGCATCGGCCTGCGATTCACATCCGCGAAAATGCCGAAGGCCTCGGCGAACGTGCGCGAAAGCGTGTCGACGGAGATGTACGACGCGTCCCAATCGGCGCCGCTGCCGAGCGATGCGCCGAGGAGGCCGAGATCCTCGGCGAGTTTCACCGCATCGCGATCGCCGGCGCCTTCATCAAGCAGCTCGCCGGTGAGCGATGCCAGGCCGGCAAGTTCGGGCGTGTCGTAGTCGGCGCCGGAGCGGATCAGCGTGCGCACGGAAACGAGCGGCGCGTTGTGATTCTCGGCCACGAGCAGGCGCAGGCCGTTGTCGAGCGTGCGGCGGGCCACGTGCGGGAAGTGATACGGCCGCGGCGGTCCGGGCTGCGGAGCAATGCTCCTATCGATAGTCATGCGCTCTCCGGGACGAACGTGCTGGTCACGCGATTTTCGGGGACGAGGTACTGCTGCGCCACGCGCTGCAGGTCGTCGCCGGTCGCGGCGCGGTAGGGATCGAGCCATGTCTGCACGAGGCCCGGATCGTTGAAGTAGGTCGACATCATGCCGATGAGGTCCGCGCGCGCGTCGTAGTTTTCGAGCTGATGGGCGTACTCGACCTCGGCGCGATTCTTCGCGCGCGTGAGCTCGTCCGCCGTGATGCCGTCGCTGACGACGCGCGCGACCTCGGCATCGATGGCGCGCTCGATGTCGTCGATCGACACGCCTTCATTCGCCGTGGCCTGCATCATGAAAATGCCCGTGGCCTCGGTGGGCAGCACGTACGCGGCGACGTCGGTGGCGATCTGCTGTTCGAGCACGAGCGCCTTCTCCAGCCGGCTGGCCTTGTCGCCGCTGAGCACGGAGCTGAGCAGGTCGGCGGCGATCCAGTCGGGGTGACCCATCTTCGGGAAGTGATAGAGGCGATGAAGGCGCGGAAGCTGGACGGGCGACGCGAAAACTTCGCGGCGCTCGCCATTCAGCGGACGGCGTTCGAGATCGAAGTGCGGAAACGAACCGCCGGCCGGAATCGGCGAAAAGTATTGATCGACGAGCCGCTTCGCTTCGTCAGGAACGAAGTCGCCGATCAGCGTGAGCGTCGCGTTGTCGGGGCGATACCAGGTGGCGAAGAACTCGCGGATGTCGTCGAGCGAAGCCGCGCCGAGGTCTTCCATGGAGCCGATGGTGGGCCAGTGGTAGGAGTAGTCGGGATCGTAGGCAAGATGCAGCAGGCGCTCGAACGCGGTTCCGTACGGAACGTTGTCGTAGCGCTGGCGGCGCTCTTCCTTGACCACTTCGCGCTGGATGTCGAGCTTCTCCTGCGTCAGCGCCGGCAGGAAGTAGCCCATGCGGTCGGATTCGAGCCAGAGTCCGAGGGCGAGGTAATTCGATGGAAGGGTTTCGAAGTAATTCGTCCGGTCGAAGAACGTCGTCCCGTTGAGATTGCCGCCGACCGACTGCACGTAGCGGAAGTGCTCGTTGTTGCCGACGTGCTCCGAGCCAGAGAAGAGCATGTGCTCGAAGAGGTGGGCGAAGCCGGTGCGGCCGGGCCGCTCATTTTTCGAGCCGACGTGGTACCAGAGGTTGACGGCGACGAGCGGCGCGGAATGGTCTTCGTTGAGAACGACGCGGAGGCCGTTGTCGAGTGTGTAGGTTTCGAGTTGGAGCATCGGGCCGCGGTTGTATCACTTTGAAGAGCGAGGAAGAAAGGGTGAAGAGTGAAGGGTGAAGAGTGAAAAGAGGCTTGGCGTCATCGTTTTTCACTCTTCACTCTTCACCCTTCACTCTTCGTTTATCCTTCGCACCGTGCCGCAGCTTCCGTTCCGTCATATCGCCATCGAAGGACCGATCGGCGTCGGGAAAACTTCGCTGGTGAACCTGCTGGCGAAACGGTTCCGCGGGACGAAAATCCTCGAAGACGTCGACAACCCATTCCTCGCGGAGTTCTACAAAGACAAGCGCGGCGCGGCCTTCCGCTGCCAGCTCTTTTTTCTGCTGTCGCGCTACGACCAGCAGCGGACGATCGGGCAGCGCGACCTCTTCACCGAGCTGATCCTGGCCGACTACTCGTTCCCGAAAGACAAGATCTTCGCGTACCTGACGCTCGAGGATTCGGAGCTGATGATCTACAACCGGCTCTACGAGATGCTGCGCGAAAGCGTGCCCAAGCCGGACCTGGTGATCTACCTGCAGGCGTCGCTTGATACACTGCTCAAACGCGTGAAGAAGCGCGGACGGGCGTACGAGAAGTCGATCTCGCCACAATATTTGCAAGAGCTCAGCGAGGCGTACTCGCACTACTTTTACCGGTACGAC